>Ga0182747_1000215_pt1 | contig 60833 bp, 81 predicted proteins | sample eDN3rd30CBELigBY_FD_128526 | JGI IMG/M metagenome (GOLD analysis project Ga0182747, IMG submission 128526) | Enriched backyard soil microbial communities from Emeryville, California, USA - eDNA 3rd pass 30_C BE-Lig BY (version 2) (version 2) | ecosystem: Environmental > Terrestrial > Soil >... | reverse complement strand
TCCCGGAGTAGCCTTATGGGCGGAATTCGAGGGGAAATAACCTACTCCGGGAACGCATCCGTCCATTCCCGGCAAGCCTCGAGATTTTGGTGAAGTTGCCCATGCACATGGCGCATAGATGGGTATTCAACCTCAATTTTTCGAGGCGACTTTATGTCGCGCATCCCGGATACGAGGTTGAGCACCTCCCGGGCGTTGGCCGGGGAGGGAAGGGATTCGAATCTCCGCGGAGCTTCGCAGCCCCCGGCTGACGGTGTTGTAATTTGATAATCAATTGATTTTGCTGGTGAAATGGTCGGAGCGAGAGGATTCGAACCTCCGACCCCCAGTCCCCCAGACTGGAACTGCCATCCGAGTTTCTGGATAGCGGCTCAATAGCTTAGACTGCGCGACGCTTCAAGGTGCGGGACTTTGTGCGGGACTTCGTGTCTCGCTTTTCAACCTCATTCATTGCCTCCAGCACCTCGTCATCAAGGACATGCGCATACTTCGCGGTTGTAGTGATGCGGGAGTGGTTGAGCAACTTCTGCGCGATCTTTAGGTTTCCGCTGGCCCGGAGAATCCGGGTGGCGGCCGTATGTCGGTGATCGTGGAACCGAAAATCCGCCAAGGTCGGCACGGTCTTGATAGCCTCCTCGCGGTCGCGCCTCCACTGGGTGATCAGCCCGGATCTCGTGATTGGGTATCGGCTCCCCTTTATCCGGCGATCAGGCTGGCCCTCCTTCCCGCGGGTCCGCGCGGCGGTGTAGGTAAAGACCGCCTCCGGATGATCATCCCAGCACTCTGTGAGCAACGCGCGAATTGGGTCAGATAGCGGGACGCGATTGAGCTTTCCGTTTTTCGAGCGGATCTCGATCCGGCCGATGTCCCATTTCACGGCGGATTTGCGAATGAGGCAGGCGGTCAACCGCAATCCTGACAGCCGAGCGAATCGATAGACCCGCTCGTAATCCGCACGGCCGGCCGCGGTGAGGGCGCTTTCTTCGGTCGCCGTCAGCTCGCGAACGCGCTCGTCGGGCTCGGGCAGGCGGTGCTGCGCCCAGTCTGGCTCGTTCGGGAAAACAATCTTCCATGCCTTCCGGGCTCGTCCATAGATCCGGCGCAAGGCGTCCACGGTCAGGCGATTGACGCGGGCCGGAGATAGGAGAGGGGCCGGCGATCCGTCCTTAAGCTTTTTCACGCCGCGCACGGTCTGACCCCTGACCTTGGCGACCCAGCCCGCGACGTCCGAATCAGTGATGGAACTGAGTAGCCGGTCCGGACCGAAATGCGCATTCATCGCCACGATAGCCTGCCAGCAGTCGTCAGCGTCTGCGCGGTGTTGCCCGCGCTCGGTCCACCAGCGCCCGGTCGCCACGTCAAGATTCAATGGGGCACCGCCCCCGAACTGCGCCTGCGCTGCCTCGGACGCGCGAATCTCCGCGTCAGCCTGCTCTCGCTTCAGGCGTTCGACTTCGTCAGCTTCTCGCTTTGTCGTTTTGCCAGTAGAGCCGAGAAACCGACGACCTCGCCGCCAGAAGTCATATTGGTAGTACGGGCTGTTCGGCTTTTTGTAGGTGGACATGATACGCGACGTGTCCGGTGCTCGTGTTCAAACCGCTCTAGGTCGGACGGGGCAAATGCAATTCCCGGCCGCTTTTTGCCCCGGCCTGTGACGATGTAGGAGATGCTGCCGTCCCGGACGTGCCCGCGCAAGGTCTTAACCGAGATATGGAGAGCCCGGGCCGCCTCCTGAGGCGAGAGCAGGATCGTCATCCGCACCACCCCCGCCTCGGCGGGCACCGGGTGCCCTGACAGACATAGCGCTCGGCCAGGCCCTCGGAGACGAGGATATCGGCGACGTCACGGCCACGGACCCAGAGCACCGCGCAGCGGCGGCCCCAGTTGCAAGCCTGGGTGCCCTCGGTGCCCGGCCGGCAGGCGCAGGCCACGCGCTGGAGATCCACGCCGCCGCCCGCCACGAGCTGGCGCAGGCGCCTGGTGGCTGCCGCTGCCAAGGTACGCTCCCGCTCGCACATGGCCTGTGAGCCGGTCTCCGGGGCGTTGAGGCCGACAAGGCGGACCGTCTCCCGGCCGACCCGGACCGTGTCGCCATCGACGACACGGATGGACTGTGCTGCGGCGGGGAGGGTGAGCAGCAGCGCAATCGCCACCCCCACCACTCTGAGGGACAGGGTCATGTCTCGGGCCTCGCGTTCGTAAACGCCCGACATAGCCGCCAACGATGCTCCGGCAGTTTCCGGTATCGTGTGCCGTGTCTGTCTGCATGCATGCCGTCAGGATCAGGAACGACGGTGCTCTCGTGGCAAAATGGCTCACCGGTGCGAATGCACTCCGCTAAGTCGGCCATCGTTTCGTCGGACTGGTTCGCCTCGGTGCCTTTTCGACCAGCGCACGATCCGCACATCTCTCCGCGCTTCCACGCCATCCTCACGTCTCCAGGGCGGCGCGGCCGGACGCGAACGAGTAGCCACGGCGGTATGCGAGAAACAGATCGTTCACACGGCCGTCTTGATAGACGTGCCCCCGTGCCCAGAGGTCTTTCGGCTCTTTATCGAAGCGCCCGCTGTGCTCGCGCTCGAACTGAGCCATGAGTTCGTAGTGCTCCTGTCCGAGCAGCCTCATCCCTCTCTCCTGTCTGTGGGCTCGCAGAGCGGGGCGTTGGCGGCGGGCTGATAGGCGTGCCCCCATGGCTTACCGTCCGGGTCATCGAGTGGCGGCTGATGGATCGCCATATGCTCCGACCATCCGCACACGGCGCATGGATTGATTGTGTCCCGTTTCGTCCGCTGCACCCTTACCGGCCCGTCTGTCATGGCTGGCTCCGGAGTGCCGAGATGCCGCGTTCGGTGATCTCGTAGCCGCGTTCATCGCCTAGCCAGCGCACCAAGCCATTTTGCAGATAGTAATAAAGGTCATTGTCCGCCTTATTTGGCGGGACCCGAGACCACAGCCCGCGTGATTTGCGGAGAGATTGCAGCTCAGACCGTTGACGCCCTGTGCATCGCGGATCAAAGCTATCGATGATGCTTCGCCCTCGTTGCGGTAAGCGGAACACACCCATGCGCCGGCCCAATCGTGCTTCACATATTCAGCAAACGGCCATGACGTGACCCAGAATGCCTTGGCGCAGTCCGATAGCAGCACCAGGCAACGGCCGGGCGGTACGAATTGAGGCGATCCGACCTTTTGGCGGTTGTAATGCCTATCAGCAAGGACGCGCGCGGCAGGATCAGCGCGGTTCGACTTACGCCAGCCCATCACTCCCCCTCCACGGCTGGCGGGGTGGGGAGCGCAGCGTTTAGGCGGGCTGAATAATCCTCTTGGCAAGCGATTTTGGCATCGTCAGGTGACTGGTGTTGGCCTTCCATGGGCGTACTGTCGTATAGCGCCTCGAAATAAAAGGCATATCGGCGAACGCTGTAGAACGTGCCGAACGCCGTTTCAGCGTCCCACTCGTCAATGTCGCCTTCGCGCTCATACTCGTTCCAGACGAGCGGCTTCGCCTCTATCGGCTGCCATCCCTGCGTCGGAGGCTTGGGGGCAGCGGAGACACGATAAACCCAACGGCCTGACCCGCAACTGCACCGACCGTTATGGATCGTGGTCAACTGTTCACAGTCGGTGCAATACCCACAGACATCATCCGGCACAGCGGGGCTTGGAACGGCGAGCGTCGCTGATAACTTTTCAAATCGGCCATCCTCGAACTCAGACAGCCGACGCACCCAGCGCTCACCGGCGGTGTGGGAGTGCTCATCGTCAAGGTTGCCGTCGATGCCCTCATAGAGCGCGACAACCTCATAGTCCGTCAGAGGCGCATCAGCCGGAGCCTGAACCTGCGCCGTCCCGAGCAACCGGTAATGAGTGCCCCGCACCTTGTGACGATACACGGGTGCGTCCGGCACCCCATCCTGCCGCGTCAGGTGGGCGCGGAGGGCGGGCCAGTGATCGCGGAATGCGATACCAGACGCCTCGGTTGATTCCGGCTCGACGCGAAACCACTCATCAATCTCGCGCACGATGGTCTGGATGTCAGTCATGGGTGTATCCCAACCGTATATCGAGCTTCGCAACGGCTAATGTCGGCGCATCCACTGTGCGATTATCCCGGTCATTGGTCCCATACCAGCGGCCGTTAGTTCCTCTCCACACGCGCCACACAGCGTCTTCGGAATTGTGCAGGAGAACGACGGCGTATCGCTGCTTACCTTCGCGAGTTTGGATTATCTCAGCTTCCATTCGTTCCTTCCGGAGTTGCGCGTCCATCACCGCTCCCCCTCAGTCGCGCGGATGGCGGCGGCTAGTGCGGCAGTAAGCGTGCCCAATTCGCTGTCCTGCGCGCGGTTGCCGGTGCCCCAGGCGGGCCATGTCCGGTAGCGGTGGTGGAAGACTTCACCTTCGACTATCCTCGCGCACCGCTCGCGCTCTTTCTCCACAGCCTCCCGCCGGATCGCTTCGGCGTCAGGTGGGGCGGTGTAGAGGGCGCGACTCGCGGATGGCCTATTGCCGTTCCAGAATGTTTCCTTCAGCCAAATAGGCTGGCCTGTGCGTGGGTCGCTATATTGGTATTGGTACGCCACCGGCTCCTGCGACTGCGCAGCGGGCCGCTGGAACAGGGCGAGGATGGTTGAGCGAGCGTCTGCAAGATCAGCGATGATCTGCTTTCTCATATCGCGAGACTTCTCGTCATCGCGCTTTATTTTTCCAAGACGCTCGTATGCCATGGCGGCTTGCTCGAATTTGTCGAGTGCCAGCGCCACATCCTCCCGGCCCGGCTGCACGGGCGCGGGCAGAGCGGCGACAATTTCCTCTGCTAAATTCTGGCAAGCACAATGTCCGACGCTGCGGGCGGGACAGTCATCCGAACCCCGCGCAATTGTTGTCGCGTCGCAAGACATTCTTAACCGCCTCTAGCGCGGCTGCGTTGAGGGCCGTCATGACGTGGGCTCCAACGTCAGCGAGAGGTCAAGCTGACCATAACTCCCGAGGTGTAGCTCGGTGAATGTGACCGACAACAGAAGCCCGAATTTCACCAATTCGGCTATGAATTGATCGCGGACATCTATCGACGGCGGGTATGGCGTGCCGCTTTCTTTCGTCCACGCATCTTGCGCCTTGTCTATAGCGTCGTGTTTCCGCTTGGCGACGCTCTCTGCCTTCCGGATATGCTTCTCGGTAACATGCTCCAGCGTGACGAAATGGCCGGCATAGCCATAATCGGAGTACTCGCCTTGCGAGAAAACTATCAGCGATCCGGCACGCCAGACGATGCGGTCTTCGCTCATGACCGGCCCCCCAAGAGATGGGCACGAGAGGCGATCTCCGCCTCCAGCGCTGCGACGCGCCAGCGGTGGGCATCGCGTTCAGCCTTCCACTGGCCGCATGTGGTGGCGAGTTGGTCCCGAAAGCTGTCCCGCTCCGCCCGCAACCTGCGGATTTCGTCGATCATGGCGGGGGCGGCGGCGATCAGGCGGGCGTTGGCGAATGCCTCTTGGACCTGCCAGTCAGGATGCCCCGTATCTGGGAATGAGCCGTGCTCGTACTCGATGAGGTGGTGCGACGTGTAGCAGCCCGGAGAACTGATGGCAGAGGCCATCCTTATCTCGTGACCCTCATCAGTCTCAATTAACTTCCAAGGCCCCTTTGTGTGTCCCTCGAACTGAGAGAGGTCGAGGGGGGTGGTGCTGTCCATGCTCACCACTCCTGCCCAAACCGCTGGAAGTCCCGCACGGTCTCGTTGATCCCGCGATGGCGACCGTCCATTCGGCCAGCGACATACGTCGCGGCGTGAGTTGCGAGTAGTGCCAGGATGATGATGGAGAGGAGGCTGTCCATTGCTGTCTCCATGACGGTTACGCAGACCACTCAAGGCGGATCCGGCGAGCGTGTTCGGCAATGTCGTAGGGGCGGCAGGTGCGGCGCTCCTCGGCGTCAGCCTCAGCCGCGGCCATAATCGTGTGAGCAGCATCGCCCTCAAGGGCGCCAAGAACCGGCTGATCGAAGCAGCGCATGTCCACTTCGGACCAGTTCTCGCGGGCTTCCTCGCCAATCGCTGCTATCAGAGGATCGACGGCCGCGGCGATGTCGAGGAGGTTCTGAGCCAGCCCTTCGGCGTCGGCAACGCGGGCGGGAATACCGACCCCTCGCAGGTCCAGCCCGACCAGCATCTGAATGCACACCGCGAGCGCCCGTTGCTGCGGCTCCACATACGCTGCGTCCCGGCCGACGGTGGCGGCCAGCGTCGCGATCTGGCCCATCAGGACGTTGAACCGCTGCTGGGACACCTTCCGGCGCTCGGGCTCGGGCATATGCAGGGGGAAGGGGTGGGGGCGCATAGGATCGTCTCGCATGATGTATAGCGAAACTATGCGTTCGCTTAGTGAATGTCAAGCAATACTAAGCGAACGGGCCGCAGGCTCCTGTTGGGGGGCTCATGCCGGCTGTTGGTGGCTAGCGGTTCGTTGGTTGCGACAGGCCCAGACGGGTCGCCAAAAGCCGCGCAGCAGCTTCACAGGCTTTGTTGATGCTGTCGAACACTCCGACCAACGGAACCGCGATCATCAGGTTCTCCGCTAGGCCAAAGTCCTCGATCTCCCAACCGTTATGGTCTCGTCCTTTTGTCCCGAGGCCTGACTGCTCGGTTCGGTAGCGAAGATCTCGTGAATCAGCGGTCCATCCGAAGATGGGAAGTCCCTTGGCGTGGGCATATCCAAGTTCGAACGCTGTTCCTGGATCCATGTTGGGGCCACGAAAAGGGGAAATATCCGCAATCACAGCCTGGGCTCGGTCGATCATGGCGAGATTAGCTTGGAAGATGGAGGCCGCTTGTTCAGCGGGGAGGCCGCCCTCTGTAGGGTTATCGAGTGGCCATAGCCCTTCCAGTTCGTGCTCTGCGCAAGTATCCTTCAGATACTGCCCATATGCTTTAGCGTTGGGTCGGAAGACGCCTGGGCCAGCCAAATAGATGCGGGAAGGGTAAGTACGTGTGGAGTTCACTTCTCTGGCCTGTAATCTCCGAGGCGCTTCAGGTGCCCTTTCTGAAGCTCGTAATATCCACTTCGAGCGGATAGGGGCTGGGTGCCACAGGTTGGACATTGACCAGGTACGAGGATCTTTCCACCGACATTGAGACTGTTGATGTCGGGTAGATTTCCTAGCGTCGCGGTGATCCCGTGACCCTTGGGGCATGTGACGGCGATCTTGAGCTGCATATTAGCCTTAGGGTGGGAAATACCATGGCTGACAAGCCTAGCATGTCCGAATCGATTTTGCTGACCCAGATGGCCACTGAAATTGTTTCGGCCTACGTCCAAAACAACGTGATGAAACCGCCCGAAGTTATAGAGTTCATTTTCGAAGTGTGTCGAACTCTAAGTAAAACTCTGTATGATGGCCGACCAATCGAGGGAGGGGGACCTTTAGTTCCTGCCATTGCGATTAACAAGTCAGTGAATAACGATTACATCGTTTGCTTAGAGGACGGACGGCGGTTTAAATATCTAAGGCGCCATCTTCGAACTACCTACGGACTCTCTCCTGATCAATACAGAATAAAGTGGGGGCTACCTCCTGATTATCCGATGGTTGCTCCAAATTATACGGCGAAAAGAGCTAAAATTGCTAAAGATATGGGCCTTGGGCGAGCTGGAAACCCGCCCAAATCTAAGAAAAAATCATCTAAATGACCCTCCTAGCTGGTTGGCCACTGGATGCTCATCCGTGATGGCGGAGGATTCAACTTCGCTCTCTCCGACAGAGACAATTCCTGCCAAGCGATTTGCACATTTTCGTATGTGCGGGCGAGGTTTTGAAAGGTTTGTAGCAGCACCTCTTGGCTTGGCCATTCGGAAAGGTTAGCGGGCCGTATGATTCTAGCAGGAACAATTTGAGGTATTTTGTGAACTGACAATCCGAACACCCTTTCAAGGGTGGCGATCAAGTCTGTGTTTAAATTGTCCAACAAGAGGCCGATGGTGTTCCTGATGCGTACAGCGTCTGTTTGAGCGATGCGGTACGCTTCCAACGCTCTTGTAAATTTTTGACTAGATTGAGATTCGCTGTGCATTTGACGCAATCGAGACTAAATGAGAATAGCGTTCCCTACCTTAATAGAATCGTGGGAAACTGTCCAAGCGTCAACTGGAGTTTCGGAACCAAAGAATGTATCTCAAAAAATGGTTTAGAGTATCAATTCGGCGCTTAACTTGGAGCATGAGCGGCTATCTAGAGCGGACGACCAAGTTGGTGGTAGGCAAGGCGGCGCCTGTGTTTGTGTCATTTTGTCTCGATACTTTGGGTATATTTGGATATAGGTGGTTCAGGGATCTCAGTATAATATTGCTCAAAATAAATGTCAGTAAAACCATCAAGTTTTTTGATGGGAATTTTTATATTTCCCAGGTAGAAAAAAAGGGGCTGAAGAGAATAGCAGCCTACGACCCTCATCTCCATTATCACCTTGTAGGATGGATGTTCGGCCTCTCACCCCACCCCCATTTCAATCCGGGCGTATATAGAAACGAAAACCCTGGTCTTCGATGGTATCAAAATCCTCTCGTGCACTATGCGAACAATTTCAAAACGGCAAGTGAGAGTGATTCGCTGCCGCTATATAACAGTAGCGTCTCATCAATTTACGAACAAACTTCCTCTACTCATAACACTACTCTGACGTACGTCGTCTATACAGCATTGATTGGCGGCTATGATGAGCTTCTACCGCCGCCGCCATCAGGCCTGTGTAAGTATATCGCTTTCACGGATCTTCCCGTTACGATACCGGGCTGGGAGGTGCGGCCTCTAACTTATTTTCACTATGATCCCACACGAGCGGCCAGATTTGTAAAGCTCCACCCCCACATTCTACTTCCGGAGTTCGATTACAGCATATGGGTTGATGCTAACATCGTCATTACGAAGGAACTGTCACCGCTGTTTGACAGGTTAAGCGCCGACACGCACATCAGCACCTTTGTCCATCCGCAACGAGAGTGCATATATGATGAAGGTAAGGAGTGTATAAAGCGTCTTAAAGACAGCAGCGCCACCATCACTTCGCAGCTGGATCGATATTACCGTATGAGATTCCCGGCAAAGGCGGGCCTATGGGAGACCAATGTACTCGTCAGAAGGCATCATCATCCGGACTGCGTGTCGGTGATGGCGGCTTGGTGGGCAGAGATGGAGAACGGCAGTAAACGCGACCAACTGAGCCTGCCTGTAGTACTCAATAAACTTGGCGCGTCCCTCGCGCCTCTCGACAACCATGGTAGGAGTGCCCGGAAGCATCCTATGCTTGGCCTTCAGCCCCATGTGAAACAACATCGCCCTGCCAACATAAACTTCGGCTATGGTAAGAATCGCCCGAACGAAATTGATGTAGATCAATTGACAGTCACAGTTGGTGTTTGCGTGCACAATGCTTTGGAGGAAACCAAAGCGTGCCTTGAATCGCTCGTTGAATCTCGGACGAAGAACACCGTCATAATGATTGTGGATGATGGCTCATCCGAGCCCACAAGGCTTTTTCTGCAGAAATTCGCGAGCCAAAATATAGGGATAGAACTGTTAAGAAACGATAGCGCTTTGGGTTATACTAAATCAGCGAATATTGTGCTTAGAAACTCTACGGCCGATTGGATTATTCTCGCGAATAGCGACACGATAACGCCGCGCAGGGCGTTGAAAAAAATCCTACAGTGTGGATCCCAAAATCCCAGGATTGGTGTTGTTGGGCCGTTATCGAATGCGGCCGGCTGGCAAACCGTCCCAGTGCGAAACAATCGGGCCGGGTTTGTAGTCAACAAACTTCCGAGAGGGCTATCGGTCGAACACATGGATGCCATCTGCGAGGATGTTGGTTTGGGGCTCGTACCACTTGTTCCCTTGGTGAATGGTTTTTTCTTTGCTATTAGAGGATCAGTACTATCGATTGTAGGTTCATTTGATGAACTAAGCTTTCCAATAGGGTATGGGGAGGAGGATGATTTTTGTTTTAGAGTCGCGAACGCTGGGTATACCTGTGCTATCGATACTAATACTTATGTTTTTCATGCAAAATCAGCAAGCTTTACGTCCCGGGGGCGGCAAAAACTGCTTGTGAACGCAGAAAGACAGCTTCGCGAAAAGCATGGCCTGACGCGAGTTCAAGTGGCAGGTCATACCATGCGACAGAATATTGCTCTGGCAGAAATGAGATCTCGGATAGAAACTACGATTGATGCGCGATCTGTATAAAAATGGCGCGAGGTGCAGGACGCATGATTCAACATTATTCTGTCAAGAATCGCCGTTAATCGGTTGCAATTGGTGGATCGGGCAGGGTGAGTAGCGCAGATAGTCTGCGTAAGTTTTTATTCTCAGATCGAATCGCTGCCCAAGGTATAGGCAGACTGAATGCAATCTTTGGCTATATCAGAGGCGCTGAAAAGGAAAGCGGCAAACTTCCGAGGTGCTCGTAGGGAAGAGCGTCGTAAGCGGGTTAGAGAGAGAGCCGCCGGGGTTAGTGAACAGCAGGTTGATGGCGCTTCAGTGGGTGCTTCGCAAGGGAGTGCTAGTTCCCAACCCAGCTCTGGGGTGAGCGACGATGAGCGCTTGGAGTCGAAGCAAAATCCTTCTGCATCTGGGCGAAGATTAGCGGCCGCAAAGCGCGGAGGTACCCCCGCCCCTGAGGGACGTTCAGAGAGCGAGAGAACCGATTGGAGACCGGTATTAAATGGAGATGTTCCTCCTCTTATGCCGCTACCGGAGCGTTTGCGAAGAAGAGGCACGAGCACTCTAAGGTCTTTTATTGCGCTTGTAATGGTGCCAACTTTGATTGCAAGCGTCTACTACACATTCGTCGCCAGTGATCAGTACGTGTCAGAGTTTCGGTTTGCTGTTCGCGATTCTAAAAGCGCCGCTAAAGGAAACTCGGGCGATGCGAACATTTCTGGCCTACTGGCCGGAATGTCTTCACCTAATGGTCCTGAAAACTACATAGTGGTGGACTATCTGAAGAGCCGCCAAGCGGTCGATGATCTTATGGAGAAGATCGATGTTAAGTCGAAGTATACCCGATCCTCGATCGATTGGTGGTCTCGCTTTGACGCGTCAAAGCCCATGGAGGCTTTTGCCGGGTACTGGCAGTCGATGATCACGGCAAATTATGATCAGGTTACAGGCATTGCCATCGCGCAAGTGCGAGCCTTTTCTCCTGGCGATGCCCACGAGCTGGCGGTAGCTCTGCTTGATCAATCTGAGGAGCTAATTAATAGAATTGCCAACCGCCCTCAATTGGATGCGATCGAGTCGGCTAGGGCTGAGGTCAAGCACGCTGAAGCTCGCTTAGAGGCGATAAGAGCTGAGTTGCTTTCGTTTCGTAATACCGAGCAGGTGATCGATCCAAATGCCAGTATCGTTACTAGCAACATTGCTACGGCTCAGATGTTGAGAACGAATTTAACTCAATTGCTGGCTGAGCTCGGGACGTTACGAGAACGGCTCGATGAAAAGGCGCCGTCGGTGCAGGTATTGCAATCTAAGATTAGAGCGACTCAGGAGCAGTTATCTGAAATTGAAAAACGTGTAGCGAATGGCGCGGATGGTAGTAAGTCACTTTCGACAGTTGTTGCTCGGTTTGAACAACTAGAGCTTGATCGACAATTTGCTCAAACGCAGCTATTGACCGCAATGCAGTCTTTAGAGCGAGCAAGAATGTCAGCGCTTGAGAAGCATATGTATGTCACCCCGTTCGTTCAACCGGTTAGGGCTGAGAGCCCCTCCTACCCGCGTCGACTACTGTCAATAATGGTAACTATGCTGTTTTGCTTTTTGCTTTGGACGATTTCACTATTAGTGTTCAGATCTATTCGGGAACATCTGACCTAATAGATATAACGCGTCAGCTTATCGGTTAACCAGGGTTTGTAGGAGCGGTGATGCGCGTCGCTATCGTTGGAACAGGGTACGTTGGACTTGTGTCGGGGGCGTGTTTTTCTGACTTTGGACATAATGTCATCTGTGTTGATAAGGATCAAAAGAAAATTTCAGCTCTCCGCGGGGGGCGGATTCCCATCTTTGAGCCTGGCTTGGATGAGCTGGTTCGCCGAAACAGCGATCAGGGCCGCATCCAATTTACCACCGAGCTTGCTTCGGCAGTCGCTTCTGCGGACGCAGTGTTTATAGCCGTGGGAACACCCTCTCGACGGGGAGATGGTTATGCAGATCTATCTTACGTTTATTCGTCCGCGAAGGAAATTGGTCAGGCTTTAAAAAACGGTGCTGTCGTAGTCACTAAGTCTACGGTTCCGGTTGGTACAGGTGACGAGGTTGAGCGCATTATTCGCGATATGCGACCTAGTCTACAGTTTTCGGTTGTTTCCAATCCGGAATTTCTTAGGGAAGGGGCGGCTATCAACGATTTCAAGCATCCTGATAGAATTGTTGTGGGTTGCGAGGATTCGCGAGCGCGGCATCTTATGCAGGAGATTTACCGCCCACTTCTCTTGGACGAAGCGCAGTTATTGATCACTACCCGTCGAACTGCGGAGCTCATCAAGTATGCATCGAATGCGTTCCTGGCGACGAAAATCACGTTTATTAACGAGGTATCCGACCTCTGCGAAAAGGTTGGGACGGATGTCCAGGATGTTGCGCGTGGCATCGGTCTTGACAGGAGAATTGGTGGATTATTTCTTCACGCCGGCCCCGGTTACGGAGGGTCTTGCTTCCCCAAAGATACAACAGCTCTCATAAAAACGGCGCATGATTTTGGGGCGAGTTTGCGCGTTGTAGAGGCGGTTGTTTCTGTGAATGATCGTCGAAAGAGAGATATGGCTCGGAAGGTTGTTCAAGCCTGTAATGGTGTAAGGGGGAAGACAATTGGTGTCTTGGGACTGACGTTCAAGCCCGACACAGATGATTTGCGAGAGTCTCCTGCTATTTCCGTGATAGTGGGTTTACAGGACGCGGGCGCTATAGTGAAAGCTTACGATCCAGCTGGCATGGAGCATGCGAGCTTAATCCTAAGCGATGTTAAGTTTGTTGAGGATGCTTACGCTTGTGCGACGGACTCCCATGCACTGGTTATCGCTACGGAATGGGAAGAGTTTAGAGCGCTGGATCTTGAAAGAATTCGTGCGGAATTGGCGAATCCAACGGTGGTAGATCTGCGCAATATTTACCGGAGCGAAGACATGATTCAACGTGGGTTCTCTTATCATAGTATTGGCCGCCCTTCACATTCCCCAGTTTTGAGTGCGCCGAAAGATGAGACTGGTGCCTCTTAGTTGATCTAGCAGCTCCATTAGCGTCTTTGGAAAGATGTGATGGCCATGGATATCTCTATCAGCCGCTGGTCTGGAAGCTTGGCAGAGCAAGATCGCGTACGGGGCTTGTTCTGTCGTCACCTGGCGGCACTTCCGTCGGATGATTCCCTTGATGTAGCTCTCGCTCAATCTTTCAACACGTTCGACACAGTGGAATGGCACTGTGAATCGGAGTCGGTGGTACTTACTACGGAAATGAGGCAGCGGTTCAAAGGTTTTTCATCCCTCACAGCGGGGGCAAGAAAACTTTTGGATGTTGCCGTGACCGTTGACGATGCTGTGAAGGTTGTTCTTAGCGATAGGGGGGTGAAGAGCTATCTGAGAGAGAGCGTAAAGACTGGTAAACCGCGACAGCTTCTAAGTAAGGTTTTGCATTCGGTTGAGCTGGACGAGTGGCAAGCTACACCTTCTGCCGTTAATAGTGCCCGATTTTCGCTCCTTTCAGGGTTGGATAAGAAACCCCAAAGAAACTGGAGCTTTTTCAGGAAGCGTCGATCGATTTTCGCCAATTATCTGTCTTACTCATTTAGTTACAAGTCAGGCCAGGAGCGGCCCATGATAACGGTGGGTGAGTTGTTGGATCTGCTCGAAAATTACACCAGTGAGCACGGCAGTAAAGCGAGGTCTGCACTTGCTGGATTGTTAAGCTCAGATGTGCGGTTTCTGATCGTTCATGTTATGAGGATGAGCTCATCTGGCGAGCTTATAGTTCCTAAAGAAGTAGTGCCGCTGATCAAAGTGTTTGCGGCGCGCTTCTATGTTCAATTAAATGCAATCGAGTCCGCTTCAACCATTGTAGATTCGCTTCTCTCGGACTCAGCCACACTTAGCTTGCTTCCATCAGGAGAAATTAAACGGCTGCGCTCCATGCGGGCCCGTTGCATGATGAGGGGCGGCCGAGGCGCTGAGTCGATTGTAAGCTATCGCAGTCTTATGATGGAGTACCCTCAAGATCCGGAGTTCATGCTGGGCTACATTGTTGCGGTAGCTCCGGATAATCCTGATGAAGCAAATGCTTATGCCAAAATTTTATATCGTGCAGGCTACGAAATTTCGGATAGCGATCAGATCTATGTGGGCGATATTCTCGCGAATACCGGATCGCGAGATGAAGCGCTGATGGTATTTCACTCGATGCTTCGAAAGAACCCGAAGCTTATAGAGCCTTATCTAGGGCTTGCAAACCTCGCGCTCCTTCGCGGGCAGCCGGAGCAATGGCCGGATTGGATTAACCGGTACTTTGCCGTTCAAAAACTACCAACGCTCAAAGTAAATCGCAGCGAAGCCTGCGCGCCATTTAGGTTTGAATGCCCCAGTCCGACGTGCAGAGATGATGGTCCCAAGATTGCGGTTATTATGACATCATTCAACTCGTCGGCCTTGTTACAGAATGCGGTTGCGAGTGTTTTAGCTCAGACGCATACAAACTTATCACTCTATATAGTTGACGACTGTAGTGTTGATGGTTCGAGAGATCTAATACTCGCACTTTCTCAAAGAGATGATCGTATACGTTATCTGTTTAATGAGCGAAATATCGGTACTTACGCCTCTAAGAATAGGGCAATTGAGCTTTGTGATGCTGATTACGTAACATTTCATGACTCCGATGATTGGATGCATCCCTATCGACTGGAGATGCACCTTCGAGCGATGAAGTCTAATGTTCTATGTAGCACCTCAAAATGGATCCGGATGGATGATAGTGGCAGGATTTTCGTTCGTCGGGGGGGGCCATTCACGCATATCAACCCTGCCTCGACTTTCTTTCGCCGAGACGTGTTTTCTCATTTGGGAAAGTTTGATGATGTGAGAACTGGGGCGGATTCGGAAATATTGACGCGAGTCAAGCATCGATTTGGCAGTAAGGCAATCGTCGATTTGTCGGAATGTTTGGCTCTGGGATTGCATCACGAAGGATCGCTGACGCAATCCGGCCCTGCGGCGTTTGATGAGTTCCGATACTCACCTGTTCGACTTGAATACACAGAGAGGTGGTTAGAATGGCATCTAACGAGTCTTACGGAAGGACAATCTGAACTCAAGCTCGAAAAGGATAGGCGTCCGTTCTCTATTCCAGAAGCAATCCGCCCGTAAACAATATGGCACTACTTCGTAATTTCGTGGTGCGCTGCTGTTTCGTAACAAATTGGTTGCGGACCATTCAGTTTGTCATGGTACAAGATTTATATTCCAGGTTTCGTGGAAGCAAGTTCGGAATATTTCTAACCTTGGCAGAGCCGGTCCTAGTAGTTTTGCTGCTCTGGCTATCTCGCAACTACATACGTGGGAGAATGCCTATAGTTGGGACCTCAGCGATGCTGTTCTATGCTTCGGGAGCGCTCCCATTTTATCTTTTCCAACGAATTGCGACCCGTGCGCGAAGCGTTTCTTTGGAGCCGAATCGAAGGCTTCCGCGTATAACTGCAATGGACGTCTATCTTGCTCACGCGGCGCTAGAGACCATTCTTTGGGTCAGTATGACCATCGCGATTTTTTTCGCTCTGTGGATGTATGGAATAGATCAGGCGCAGCCTGCTAACATATCTGATTGCATCATAGCTCTTGGGTTGTTGGCGATGATGGGTTTGGGCTTCGGAATGATCAACTCAGTCATTGGCCGCTTTGTACCCCTTTGGACGCGGCTGTATATAAGATTCAATAGGATTCTGTTGTTTGCTTCAGGAGTATTCTATATCCTGGATTTCTTACCGCTGTTCCTGCGGGAATGGCTGGTTTGGAGTCCGCTGATCCACGCGGTAGAGTGGTTCAGAGTGGGCCTATATGGCCAGTATCCAGCGATTACGCTAGATAAAGCCTATGCGGTTTATAGCGCGATCGTTCTGCTGTTTGTTGGATTAACCGCAGATCGAGCAACGCTTCGGTTGGCACGATAATGAACGTCGTGTCTCTCCATTCAGTCTGTAAGCAGTTCGTACGAGGGCGACTAACTAAAACAGTTCTCGAGAATGTTAGTTGGGGAATTGAGCGCCGATCGAGTTGGATAATTCTGGGGCAACCTGGATCTGGAAAAACAACCCTTCTTAATATTATATGCGGACTTTACACCCCTTCTGTGGGATGGGTGGAGCGTGTCGGAGTTATATCCTCGCCTGGAGGATATGTGCGATTAAGCCGTACGTCCACGCCGAGACAGTTAGCCACTCGCTTAGCAAGATATTTCGGTGTCGATCCCCAAGAAGTTGTCGAGTTTGTTCGCCATTTCTCAGATCTGGCGGATCATATGGATTTTCCTACAACTCAGCTATCGAGAAACCAGACTCGTAATTTGAACTATGGCCTTATCTATGGCCTGCCGTTCGATTTGTATTTGTTTGATGGCGCGATTGCATCGCGTGGAGAGCGTTTCTCAAATAGGTGTCGAGCCGCATTTGAGCAGCGGCAACAAACTGCGGCCATGATCGTGGCAACGTCAAAGCCGAGATTCGCGCAACAGTTCGCTGGGAACGGTGCGGTACTGCACAGGGGAAAGCTATACGTTTTTGCGTCGGTTAAAGATGCGATAGAAGCGTATAATAGCTTACCGCCACCACCCGAATATTCGGAATATGAAAGTCCGTCCGGAAGTCCAGAGGAGGAGGAGGAGGAGTTTATCTGACACTGAATTGCTCTGATATAGCAAGCGGCGGAGCTGGTATTGGTAGTATCATAGCGCTCACACCGTCCACCCCTTGAACTCGTCTTTTCTTGGCAAATCGAGGGTAGAACTTTTCGCATATAAACGGTAGGATATCATGTCAAGTTGGCTCGCCGAATCGCTGGTTTGGTGGGGCCCGATCTGAAGCGAGATTACATTATGTCTGCCAAGCCGGTATATTTTGCCATCCCGCTCTCGGCTAAAGTGAACGATCAGCAGTGGGTGAGGCTTAATGAGCTACTTGGCCTTACGCTTGACTCACTGGCCAACCAATCTGATCAAAATCTGAGAGCATTTATATGTGGGCATCATGTGCCAGATGTATTGGGAGGTGCGCGCTATCCATTTGTAGAGTTCATCAAGGCCGATTTCCCTGTGCCGACTACGGACAATTTGAAGCGTAAAGATAAGAGGCATAAGCGATGGGAAATTGCTCGACGTGTTCGAGGTCTTGGTGGCGGCTATTTTATGTACCTGGATGGTGATGATTTAGTGCATCGTGATCTAGTCAAGTTTATTCGTCAGGATGACAACAAGGTTGGCTATCTGATCACCGATGGGTATGCCTTGGATTTTACCAACAAGGTAATTGCGCCTATCCCTGGAGCATTCTCCAAGCGGTTCAATGAGGTTTGTGGTAGCTCAGGGATTGTCTATTTGCTCGAAAGCGATCTTCCGAATAATGACTATCGAGAAGCTGCCGGTGATACTTTGTATGGTCGCATTGGCAATCACACTCACTTCGAAAAGTTGCCGATGCGTGATGGGAAGATGCTAAGTCCAGTGCCGTTTCCAGCAGCTGTGTATACGCTTAACAATTCCCTCAATCTTTCTAATATTCTTGTTCGTACGGGAGATCGTCAGCTTGCGCTGATTAACTCGATAAAGAACCATTCTGTTGTTTCGGCGGAGCAAGTTGCTCCAGCTTTTGGTCTTAGCTCGTTCTTCGAGGGTGCCTCAGGGCCGGATACGGTGGCCAGTCATTTGTTCAGGAGTGAAGGCATGACAGGGATGGATGATCCCGGAAAGCCGAAGCGGCAGTCCAAAGAGGAGCTGCTAGAGATCTTGAGACCCCGAGCTAGACAGATGGTGGCTCTTCAAGAGTATGCTAGAAAGGTAGGCTGGATTAGAAGCGCTCGAACAGGTAGGCCAGTCGATAGGCGTGGACAGGCGCTACCTTGGTACACTTACGCCGCGATCTCGTTTCTTACGCCGAGGTTGAAGTCGTCATTTAGGGTGTTTGAGTATGGGAGTGGAAATTCCACTCTTTGGTGGGCGCGCCAGGTCGATTTTGTGAGGTCTGTAGAACATCAGGCGGGGTGGGCCGAGATATTGCGGCCCCTTTTGCCACCTAACGTTGACTATCTACATATCGATCTTGAGGAAGGGGGAGACTATTCTCAGTCCTCCTCAAAAGAAGGTGGTTTTCACATTGTAGTTGTGGACGGGCGCGATAGGATCAATTGCGCGATCAATGCAGTTCACGCGTTGACTGATGACGGCGTTATTATTTGGGATAACACCGAGCGGCGTCGTTATAGCGAGGGTATTGACGCATTAATGAACATCGGATTCCGTCGACTAAGCTTCAGGGGGCTAGCGCCAATTCGAGCTAAAGAGTTGGAAACGTCTATATTCTATCGCGGACATAACTGCCTCGGCATCTGACTTTATGTATGGAGCAATTCGTGCCTTTTACCTTTTCAGAGCAGTTCCTAAAGGAGCTAGTCGAATGGTCGAACGAGGCTAGTGGTGCCGATAAGAACTACCATATCACGCGAGTTGCGATGTATAGAGCGCTGTCTGGAAGGTTCTCTCATCTGAATGACGCAGGTAAGCGGCTCTTGTCAATTTCTCACTCCCGGAGGCTTGCGCCTATCTTAGGATTGCCTAGCGTTGAAGTTGTAGAGGCGAACTATCCAGAGCATAATTTTGTTAATCTGACCGCATTTTCGGAATCGGAATTCGATTTTTGTATATCTGACCAGGTCTTGGAGCACGTTGAAGGAAGCCCATTCGATGCTTTCAAGGAAAGCGTGAGGGTAGTAAAGTCTGGAGGTTACGTCTGCCATACGACCTGCTTTATTAATCCGGTCCATGCTCATCCAAATGATTTTTGGCGATTTACTCCAGATGCTCTGCGATTGATGGCGGAAAATGCAGGTTGTGTTGAAATTAGAGCAGAAGGATGGGGTAATAAGGATGCTTGGGGGTTGGTGCAGATCGGCTTGCGTCGACTTCCACTAACCGATGATGTGGGGCATCCTCTCAACAAGCTGGCGACGCGCAACGATAAGCGATGGCCGATGGTTGTTTGGGTCACAGCGCAGAAGCCGTAAAGAGTTGTTCTGTCGGCGATTATGATCTTGCTAAAGCCGTTTCACTTCTGCTTTCAGATCTTTGTTAATCCGTTGCAGCGCCTGTTTAAGATAAAGGGCAATCAGTTCTTTATCTACGTCTTGGAGGTCCGGCAGAGAATCTTGAAGATCCGCTAGGGCTTCACTGAATCGAATTAGCATGGATTGACGTTGTGATGCGATAGATCGCTTGTAGGATTGTAAGACAGTTTGTATTTGAATTACTTCTTCTTGAGAAAAGTCGCTCCAACGTTCAGTTGGAAACTCAAGCGATGTTTTCTGAACGATAATCTCAGATCCCGTGGCCAATGAAACAAACTTTATATTACGGCGACGATCGGTGATCTTTAACATAGATGGATACCTCATCTAGGTAGGCTGTTAGAATACGGCCGTGAATGTAGGGATCGAGATGGTTATAAGGAGGCGATTGGTAGCCCTTATTGGCGGAATTGTACTGGCCTTCGGGTTCGCCGTCCATACCTTTGCATTCCAGCACAATGATGATTTCAAATGGCTATCTAACGACGGAAATGGTGGAATAGTTTTTCATCAAGATAGTCGCGGAAATGGTATTCCAGACTTCTCTTCAGCAGGCAGTGAGTTGTTAGGGGAAGTTAGCCCAAGCAGCTTCAAGGTGGAGGTGTTGCCGTCTGGTTCTTCACTTGACGACGCAGCCCGCATTCAAAGCGCAATTGATAAAGTGTCCAGTAACTCTCCAGATGGATCAGGTAATCGCGGGATTGTTTCACTGGGGGCAGGCACTTTCACGGTAAGTGAATCCCTTCACATTCGACACAGCGGGGTCCAAATTAGAGGTGCGGGCCCGACGCAGACTATTGTTCGGGCCGTGGGCGCTGCCAAGCCACTTCTGGTTCTCCAGGGGCGGGGGCAATGGCGCAGGATTACCCCAATGGTCTCCATTTCCTCTTATGTCGGAGTTGGTTCAAAGTCATTGACGGTCGAGGATTCTTCGTTGTTCTCTATTGGACAGTCAGTGATAGTGCAGCGACCTATGTCCATAAACTGGATTAGATCGGTAGGAATGGATCAAATTCCATCTCGATCATCTGGAACCGTGCGTCAATGGCAACCTAGTCCTGGCTTGCTTTTTGACCGGAGAATAACGTCGATTTCCGGCCAAATAATTACTGTAGACAGTTCGATAACCAACTCCATAGAGTTGGATGACGGTGGGACGGTCTGGGGATACTCATTTAAGGGTAGAATCTCCAACGTACACATTTCAAACCTCTCTGCAGTAGCCGATTACTCCGGGCGCCAGCCAGACATCGATAGGCACGCGATATTTGCGAGTTTTTCGGCCATTGAAGATAGCTCAATACAGAATGTAATTGTTTCTCGCTTTACGACATCATTGAATTTTCTTAAAACTTCTAATCGTATTACAGCCTCTGATTTTGAGATTGAAGCATTTGAGAACTCTCGTGATCGAGGTGCCCAGCCTGCGGCAATATCTGTTGACGGTCAGAATATCCTAGTCAAAAATTGTCAACTACGGGGCCGGAATTACATTGCTCTCGCCACTCAAAGTGTAGCGCCAGGGCCTAATGTAATGTTGAACTGCTCTGCCCGTGGGAGGAGCGTTAGAGTGGAGGCTCACCAACGATGGGCAACTGGTCTGTTGTTGGACAACGTTGCGGTCGATGGCGTTATTCATATTGGCAATAGAGGTAATAGCGGAACAGGGCATGGCTGGTCCGGGGCGAACAGCGTTGTTTGGAACAGTAAGTCGGATTCATACCTAATTGAATCCCCGCCAACGGCTTTCAATTGGGCCTTTGGTTTGCATGGTCAGAGATTGCATCGTAATTACAATCTCGGAGTAATTGTCTCGCCGAATAGAGATGTTTCTCCTCAGAGTCTTTACCTGTACCAGGTGGGTCAACGAGCTAGTGGCAAGGGGAGCCGTTGATGGTTTATGGGCCGAGTTGGGCTTCGCCAGGAATGCGCTGCGTTTGCGTTAAATCGGATGATTGGGGATACGCCGGTTTTTCGGACACGAGAGATACCGTGCCGGTGCGTGTCCCGATGCTCAACGAAGTTCTGACGATTAGAGAGGTATCTCTCTCGAAAGAAGGAGCAGTTATGCTTACATTCTGGGAGATAGATAAGAGGCAGATTTGCGGATCAATTTCCGCTGAGATCGAATGGGGGGTGCATTGCTTCAGGCCACTGGATGAACCAGAAACTGATATTTCGATTTTTGAGAATTTGCTACTATCGAAGAAAGTGAGCGTATAAATCAATCATGACTGCATTCAAAGCTGCAGTTTATTCGCCACCATTGGATGGGCTTCCCTATATCGCAGTCGTTTTCGATTATAACGGTGAGGTATTGGCGGCACGCAGCGTAGAAACTCAAGAGGAGGGGCAGGCTTTCCTGGAGCGTGTGATCGTTCAATTGCATAGTAGGGTAGCGGCGGATCGAAACCGCGACAGTTGAGGCTCCCTTGGTAGGCTAGAGCCGCTTCAGCACCCACAACACTCTCCCCACGATCTGAATTTCGTCGGCGCCGACATCCTCAGGATCGTGTGATTTGTTGTCCGAGATAATGCGAATCTGCGGCGGCTCGCCCTTCCGGAGTACCTGGAGGCGTTTGACGATGATCGCTCCATAGCGATCACGCAGGGCATAGATGCCGTCGGGGGAGGGAATGCGGTGTCCGGTGTCAACGATCACCCGATCTCCCGACAGGATCGTTGGCGTCATGCTGTCGCCTTCAGTCTCCAGGATGATTATCCGGTTCTCCGGAGCGCGAACTTCCTCGCGCATGAAACGGGTCGGGAACTGCCAGCCTTCCGACTTCACAGGATCGGCATGGTCGCCATCTAAGCGGACCTCATAGTCAGCCGTATAGCCACCGCCGCCCAATCCCGCCCGGACGTCGATCTCTAAGATACCGGAGGGCCGCTTTGACGTTTCATCGAACGGCTCATCGTTCCGCTCCAGTTCGTCAAGCGTTACACGGCGGGGCTCTTCGATGCTCTGCCGGCCCCGGCCGGTTTCCAGCCATTCTGTGTTGACCCCCAGATCGATAGCGAGCTTGCGGATGTTCTCGCTGCTGATCTGGCCAGTTGTCTCCCATAGCCCGACGGCGCCTCGGGTTACTCCCATGCGCCTAGCCAGTTCAGACTGTGACAGTCCGAGCTCTTCGCGGGCTGATTTGATCCGGGCCTGTACGGTGTCGGCTGGCTTCCTGAGCATTGGATAGTTTTACTAAACACAGTTGCGAGCCTCGAGGATAGTTTAGCTTGACATCATGCTTAACAACGCTTAGTAAAACTGAGCATGGATACAGGGCTCACAGAGGCGCTTCGCGCTATCGGATCAGCCGCCCAACTGGCGCGGGCGCTTAACATCACCCGTGGTGCGATTTCCCAATGGGAAAAGGTGCCGGCAGAGCGAGTCATCGAGGTTGAGCGAGTGACGGGGGTATCCCGGACCGTTCTCCGCCCGGACCTCTACGAGGGGCTTTCTCCCGCCCCGGCGGTGGCGTCATGACTGTTGCCTCGCCCCCCAATCCCCCTCCGCTCACTGACCGCCATCCCGTGAGCGCTGGCGCCGCCGACTGTCGATCCTCCCCGACGGTCGGCGGAAGCTTTTGGCCCTGCCGGGGCTGTCGCTATCCGGCGACCTGCGAACGTCGCGGATGCGACGGGGAGGGCCGGTCGTGATCCACATCGTCATCGCCTCCGGTTTTCTTGCGTTTGTTCTGTCCGCCGCGGTGCTGGCAGTGTGCCTTGCCGGTCGGGGACAGCCATGACCTCCCGCCCCAACCCCTTCTGGACCGCTGACCGGCTCGCCACGCTCAAGCAGATGTGGCTGAGCGGCAAGACGTCCGGTGAGATTGCCGAGCACCTCCAAGTCAGTCGCGCGGCGATCAGTGGGGCGATCAACCGCAATGGGTTGCGCCTGCATGCGTTGCGGGCTGCCGGTATCAACCTTCCTCATCATAAAGGCGGCGGCCAATATCAGCGGCGCAACCGCGACAAGGCGAAGAAAGCAGCACCGGCCATCCTTACAATCACTGGCAAGCCGAAGGCTGCGCCGATCCCCAAAGGCACGCCGATCCCGAGCATTCCGGAGCCTGTCGCGCCGCTGCGCCTCAATCTCCTCGAACTCGACGACACCAGCTGCCGCTATCCGATCGGCAACAGTCCCTATGTCTTCTGCGGAAAGGAAGTCCAGCCGGGCTCGTCGTATTGCCCGGACTGTCATCGGATCTGCTGGCGGCCGATGCCGGACAGAAAGCCAGTCTCATGGAGGGCGCGGGCATGAGCTTTTTCCCGCCCTCCGACGACATCCGCCGACCGCGCAAGCGTACCCCGCGCACCGTGACAGCCAAACCGCGCAAATCACCGGAGCGTGCCATTCAGGTTGCGCTGGTCCGCCTGATCCGAAAGCACTGCCGCTCGGGCTTCGATGCCGTTTTCTACGCGGTTCCAAACGGCGGCTATCGTCATATCCGAGCTGCGATGAAGTTCCGCGCCGAGGGTGTCGAACGCGGCGCGCCTGATCTTGCCTTTGTTCTCAAGGGCGGGCGCGCGGGCTTCCTGGAACTCAAGGCCGACAAAGGCCGCCCCTCTGACGATCAACTCCGGTTTCGCGATCACGCGCTCCAGCTCGGCGCGCGTTGGGCCATCGCCTACTCGCTTGAGGAGGCCGTGAAGATCCTCGGAGATTGGGGCGTGCTGCCGTTCACCGTCGCACCCACAACCCATCAAGTCCAGCCCCACGGAGAATAAGCTCATGACGTTCAAGATCATTACAGCAGACCAGCGCATGTCCGGGCCACGCGGCGTGAAGGCGCTCGTTGTCGGCCCGGCCGGCGTCGGCAAGACCTCGCTGCTCCGCACACTCGATCCTGCCACCACGCTCTTTGTCGATCTTGAGGCCGGCGATCTTTCGGTTCAGGACGTGCCGGCCGACACCCTCCGCCCCAAAACCTGGACGGAATGTCGCGATCTGGCAGCCTTCCTGGGCGGTCCCAATCCCGCGCTGCCTGCCGATGCGGCCTACAGCAGCGCCCACTATGAGACCGTCGCCAAGGAAATGGGCGATGCCGCGGCGCTGTCCAAATACGAGACCTATTTCATCGACTCCATCACCGTTGCAGGTCGGCTCTGCTTCCGTTGGGCGACCCAGCAACCGGAGGCTCTGTCAGACAAGACCGGCAAGCCCGATATTCGCGGCGCATATGGTCTCCATGCCCGCGAAATGATCGGCTGGCTGTCCCAGCTTCAACATGCTCGCGAAAAGAATGTCGTGTTCGTCGGCATCCTCGAGCACGTTACCGACGAGTTCAACCGCGGGACATGGCAGCCGCAGATCGAAGGTTCGAAGACCGGCCGCGAACTTCCCGGCATCGTCGATCAGGTGATCACGATGCAGCATGTCGTGTTCGAGGAGGGGGCCGAGCCAGTCCGCGCCCTGATCTGCCAGCAGCCCAACCCCTTCAATTATCCCGCCAAGGATCGATCCGGTCGGCTCGATCTCTACGAGAAGCCGGACCTTGGCGAGCTGTTCGCCAAGATCGGATCGCACCGCCAGCAGGTTCAGGAAGCAGCGTAAACGAGCAGCGCACCAAGGTACGAAGCTAGTTCACATCACTGTCAAACAAGCCACGAAAGGAAAGTATCATGGACTTCAACAACGCAGACAGGCAGCGCGCAACCGGCGAACTGATCCCCGAAAACACCATCGTGCCCGTGCACATGGTGGTGCGACCCGGCGGGGCTGGTGACGGCGGTTGGCTCAAGCGCAATCAGGCGGGCAACTGCCTGATGATCGACTGCGAGTTCACGGTCATCGAAGGTAATTATGCCCGGCGCAAGTTCTGGACCCTTCTCACCACCGAAGGCGAAACCGAGGGGCAGCAAACCGCGGCCGACATTACAAGGTCTCGGCTTCGAGCCATTCTCGAGAGTGCGCGTGGCATCACGCCGGATGACGAATCCGAACAGGCCATGAATGCCCGCCGCGTCTCCGGCATCGGCGACTTCGACGGTCTGCGGTTCTGGGCAGTGGTCGGCCTTGAGCCGGCTAAGGGGGAATACAAGGCCAAGAACGTCCTGAAAGCCGTCATCACGCCAGACCGGAAGGAATGGGCGAAGCTGGAGCAGGTGGGTCGTCCCGCCTCTGCTGCGCCGGCGAAAACTTCCACCGCGGCCAAAGCTCCTTCGGGTGGCGCCAAGCCGTCCTGGGCTGCGTAACCGAAGCGGAGACAAAAGAGATGGCCGTCATCACCAACGACGAACGTGCAGAGGCTTATGCCGAGGCAGTTGCCTACGGCAAGTTGTTGCTCGGTCAGGGTGACGGCTATCTCAACCCCAATTCCAAATTCGGGACGCTGTCCGATTTTGAATGGAACAAACTCACCACCGCCGTGGTGTCGGGCTGGATCGTTGCCCGGTCCAAGCAGCTGACAGCCGAGCGGTTCTGGGAAGAGGAATCCTTCCTTGCGATGGGTGAGGTGCCGGAGCCCGTACAGCTAGGTGTCGTTGCTGCCATCCTGCCTGGCCTCGGCGACTTCGTGGCCAAGATGAACATGACGGATCGCCCGATCGGTGAATGGACGAAAGAAGAAATCCTCCTTTTCGTCTGGACCGCTGCCGAGTTGGTCAACGATGCACGCACGGCCCGCGATGAGCGCCCGGGGCCGTTGGTCGCTGACGAGGTCCACCCCAGCGATGACCTGTTGATGGCGGGGTGAGCGATGCTGGATTTCAATCGCACCGTTCATAAGGCCAAGGCGGCCAACGAGCACATCAACGCTGCCATCGACCTCGCACAGTCGCTGGCGATGAACGATGAACCGCGCGATTATCTCGGAGCCTCCGCGCTCGGGCACGATTGTCTGCGCAAAATCCAATGGGACTGGCGTCGGCCACCTTCCTTCCCGGCCAGGACCCGCCGCATCTTCCAGCGCGGGCATTGGTGGGAGTCCTACGCTGTCGATCTGCTTCAGCAGGCGACATTCAAGATCGTCCGCAACAGCGATGCGATCGCGTTCAGCCAGCTTGGAGGCCGGTTCAAGGGGCACGGTGACGGCATGATCATCGCCGGCCCCACCATGGAAGGCGTCGCATACCCCTGCCTCTGGGAATGCAAAGGGCTGGGATCGAAAGGCTGGACCAAACTCGACAAGGACGGGCTGGCCAAAGCCTATCCCGGCTATGCCGATCAGGTCGCCCTCTACCAGGCATATTTCGGCCTGACCGAGCATCCGGCGATCTTCACGGCCTGCAACATGGACACGATGGAGATCCTGCATCTCCTCATCCCGTTCGACGCGGCGCGGGCCCAGGCTGTTTCGGATCGCGCCGTCACGGTGATCTCGGCCGACGAGGCGGGAGAGACCCTGCCGCGCGTCGCTGCCGATCCCTCCGACTTCCGGTGCCGGTTCTGTCCGCATCGGGAATCGTGCTGGGGAGGGGAGGTAGCGCAATGACAATACCTGGCACTCTCCGCGGCCCGCTTCGCAAGCGCGAGAGCAATCTCTGGGAGCGCGAGAAGAACGACTGGTACGTCGAACCGCGCTGGTGCTCCGCCCGGTTGTTCGAGGTCGAGAAGTTCGAGGGCGACGTCATCGATCCGGCGTGCGGAATGGGGAGTATTCCCCTGTTAGCCGCCAACGCCGGCTTGAACGCGGCGGGCACCGACGTGGTGCAGCGCTGGGACGAGGCGGCGCTGGAAAGCCAGCAGGTGGCAGGGCTGCGCCCGACGCTCGCTGTCGGCAATTTCCTTGACCCCGAATGGCCGCCGCTGGACTCCCGCGTTTGGGCACGGCCGGAGAACCTCGTCAGCAATCCTCCCTTCGGCGTCGCAGAGGCGTTTGTCGAGAAGGCGCTCCGCATCACCGAGTGCAAGGTGGCGATGCTGCTCCCGGCCAAATGGATACAGGGCCAGAAGCGCTCGCGCTGGCTCGCGACGACGCCGCTCTATCGCGTCTGGTTCATCTGCCCGCGCCCCTCGATGCCTCCCCGGCCATGTGATCGCGACCGGCCGCAAACCCGGCAACGGCACCACCGACTATGCCTGGTTCGTCTGGCTGCGCGGCTACGAGGGCGCCCCGGAGGTTCGATGGCTTTACCGAGACAGGGCGGTGTCATGATCGGCTCCATTCACCGCTTTGTCCGCTTCCACCAGGCTGAGGACTATCTGCGCTTGGGCTGGCTGCCGCTCCCCAGCTTGCGCGGCACTCATCATGGCGACTGGTCCGTTCACATGGCGTGGCTCTGCGACTGCCCGCCCATCGAGCCGGGAATGGCATCATGACCGTCCTCGATTTCAACACCGCGAAGACCATGTCGCAGCTCGAAGCCGAGCATCGAGGCCGCGCGGTCGTTGATGCCGAGGATATCCGGGCCCGCCTGCACACGGACCCGAAAGGGTTCATCGATTGGCTGTTCTCAGGCCGGGCATTCTGCACTGCACGGGAAGCCCGGATTGGAGATACTTCCGGCCAGCCCGGAGCGTCTCTGTCCATTGCGCTTTCCGGCCCGGACGCCGGCCTGTGGCGGGACCACGCTACTGGCGAGGGCGGCGACCTCATCTCTCTCTACATGCTATTCCGCGGCTACGAGAACGGCCGGAACTTCCAGCTCGCCCTGAAGGAGATTGCAGCCGAATACTTCCGCGATCCGGTCACGGTCGCGCCGTCAAGCTGGCAGCGCACTGTTCGGGAGCAGATCGAGGAGAAGAAGCAGGCGCTGGGCACCCAGCCCCGACAGGATCTTCTTGATCTCGGCGCGCCCGTTGCGACGTGGAAATATTACGACACCGCCGGCAACGTGATCGCCTCGGTGATCCGGTACGAGCCGGACGGCACTCCCGACAGCAAGACTTACCGGCCGTTCTGCTTCAAGACGATCGAAGGCCGGACGAAATGGCTCCCGGGCGCGCCCACGCTTCGTCCGCTCTATCGTCTCCCTGAAATCAGCCTGGCCTCCACCGTTGTGCTGGTAGAGGGTGAGAAGTGCGCCGACGCTCTGATCTCGGTCGGGATCGAGGCCACGACCGCAATGGGTGGCGCAGAGGCTCCGGTCGAGAAAACCGACTGGTCGGTGCTTCACGGAAAGACCGTGATCGTCTGGCCGGATAACGACCCTCCTGGTATCGCCTATGGCCGGCGCGTGGCCGAGCACCTCGCTGCAATCGGCTGCCGCGTCCTGCTGGCCGATATTCCGGCCGGCAAACCGGCCAAATGGGATGCGGCAGACTGCGTCGGGGAAGGTTCTGACGCCCACGCTATCGTTTCCGCAGCCGTTCCTCTCGCCTCCGAACCGAAGCCGCGCATCCGCATCCTCGACATTGACGAGCTGGAGGCCCTGCCGCCGCCATCCTTCCTGATCGACGATGTCATCACCGACAACGGCCTCTCCATCCTCTGGGGCCGATCCGGCGCGATGAAATCCTTCGCTGCGCTCGACATGGGCCTTTGCGTCAGCACAGGTGCTCTCTGGCATGGCAAAGCCACCAAAGCCGGTCTGGTCATCTATGTCGCCGCCGAGGGCTCTTACGGCCTCGCCAGGCGCGCTGTGGGCTGGCGCCAGAGCAGGGGCAAGGGGTTGCCCAAGCCGGCCTTCAAGATCGTCCCCCACGCTATCGCCCTGACCTCAACGGATCTCGATGCGCTGGTCACGGCGATCCTCAACCTGGGTGACCGGCCGAGCCTGATCATCATCGACACGCTGGCCCGGACATTCGGCGCTGGCGATGAAAACAAGCAGGCGGACATGAACGCCTATGTGACCGCCGCCGACCGCCTCCGCGAGGCCACCGGCGCCCACGTCATGATCATCCACCATTCCGGCGTCCACGAGGACAAGCGGGAGCGTGGGTCCAACGTGCTCCGGGGCGCTGCCGATACCGTCATCAAGGTCGAACGTAAGGACGACAAGCTCCAGATCATCAACAAGTCACCGCAGGGAAAGCAAAAGGACTCAGAGGAGTTCGAAACCGTCAACCTCCGTACCGCCAAAGTCAGCTACGTCGCCAACGGCACCGAACAGACCACGCTCATTCTCAATCTCGACGAAGATCCGGCCGCGTCCGCCCCAGAGGGGGAAGGCGAAGCCACCGGGCAGAGGCTCGGGAAAGTTGAAAAGTCGATCCTGTCAGCACTCTCCAAAACCGGTGAACCACGCGGTCTGGTCTGGCTGGAGACAGCCACGGGCGCCAACAAGGGCACCCTGCACGCCGCGCTTGGACGCCTCGTGACCAAGAAATTGGTCGAAAAACTTCGCTCCAAAGACGACTCGCGAGACGAGTGGAGGCCCCATGAACACAACCATTAGTATGGTTGGATTAGTTGGAATCCAACCCCTAATCCAACCCGCATGGTTGAGGTTGGATTTGGGGTCTCTCCCCGTAGGGGAGACCCAACCCATCTCCCATGTCCAACCACCCCAACTGTCAGCCGGGTCGAAATCCAACCTCACCCGGGCCAAGCAGCGAGGCGTGCCATGACCCGCAACCGCCATCCCGTGGACGAGTTGGCCGACATCCGCGCCGAGCAGAAGCGGCTCAAGGATCGCGAGGACGAGCTTCGCCAGATGATCATCTCCGGACAGGTCGGTCCGGTCGGGGATCAGCACGAGGCCTCGATCCGGGAGACCGTCTCGGAGCGGCTGGACACCGCTGCGGTCCGAAAAGAGTTCGGGCTCGCAAAGCTTCGACCCTTCCTCAAGCCGTCCACCACCACTGTCATCACGGTCAAGCCGCGCGAATTGCTGGAGGACGCCGGGTGAGCCTGGCCACATTCCATCCCACCCAAACGACCTACATCCGATCCTCGAAAGGGAGGCTCATCCCCGTGACGTTCAAAAACTGGCAGAAGCGGGCGACCCGTGCCGGGAGGAAGGCCAAGGCTGGACCCCGGTATCCCTCCGGAAAGCGCATCCCGGACAAGCCCTCGTTTCGCATCGAGGATCAGCCGCATCGGGCCTGGCTACCGGAGCGCCTTCGCGGCGATCCCCGAGCCGAGCATGAGCTGGGGATACTCAACCTGCGGGGCAAGATCAGCGCCCAGCAGTACGACGCGGGGCAGCGGTATGCGCAGCAGGTCGGGCTTTACCTACAGACGATCAATGCGCCGATGCGATATGAGAAATCCAGCGTATCAACCATGCTCCCCAGTGGTCGAAAGCACGTCACCGATGACGAAGCGCGGCGCGCGAAGCTCGCCTACAACGACGCGTTCGAAGCCCTGATCACCAACGCCGGTGAGCGCGCCGCCCGTGTTGTCGCCCACGTCGCAGTGCATGGCCGGAAGAACGATGACCTGGACCGCCTGCGCTCCGGACTGACCGCGTTGGCAATCCACTACGGATTGATCGATGGCCGAAAAATAGGGGTTGACGAACCAGTAAACCTGATTCAACTTCCGAAATAGACCATCGCAAGAGTTGCGACCCGCCCGGATTCATCCGCGGCGGGTTTTGCATTTCAGGAGCCCGACCATGCGCAAGCTGTTCTGGTCCACCGTCATCAGGCTTGGCAACGGGATGCTGCGGGCGGCTGGCGCCCGCTGATTTGTGCCGAAGCCTCTCGAACTCGGTCAGCGTCACCGCGATCATCGCACCCGAGGTCGCGCCGGTGTCGCGCAACGCCGACGTCGTCTTGCCGCCGAACCGCTGTGCCGCGACTGTCGAGCCGAAGGCAGGGTAACGCCCTCGACCGTTCCTGACCACATCGTGCCGCTCGCCAAAGGCGGCAGTGACGACGACAGCAACATCCGTTGCCTCTGCGCCCGACATCACCGCATCCGCACAGCCGAGCAGTTCGGTCGCCGAGGACCGCGTGACATCGATGCAACAGGGTGGCCGGTCTGACCCCAAGGGGTGGGGGGGGCGGGTCGAAAGTTACCGTCGATGGGGCCGGACACCGGGCTGGGGCAAAAACGCGCGTCGCCGCAGGTTTCGGCAAAATCTTGGGAACTGAGTCATGGGCGTTCGAGGGCCCCGAAAGAAGCTGGCGGCGCAGGATCGCCTTGACGGGAATCCCGGTAAGCGCCTGATCGAGGAAAGCGGGATCGAGGCGCTCGGCGAGCCGTTCGTTCCCGAGCATCTGATGGACGATGCGCGCGGCTGCATCGAGGTCATCAAGCAGTCGATGCCGCCGAAGATCTATTCGGCCCTGGACAGTTTCCTGCTGGCGGCCTTCGGTATGGCCTGGGCCGTTCACAAGCGCGCCGCGCATGAGATCAACAGCCCCGAGTTCAGTTGGATCGTCATCAACTCGGCCGGCTCGGAAATGCCGTCGCCATGGATCAAGATTCTGAACAGCCAGGCCGAAAAGCTGGCCAGCCTCGGCGACCGGCTCGGCCTCGATCCGAAAAGCCGGGCCGCTCTCAAGCTTCCCGGCGCCCGGCAGCAGAAAAGCAAGTTCGACGGCCTCATCGGGCAGAACGGGTCATCGCCTTCGTTGAACAGCTGACCGTTCCGAGCGGCGAGGGGCAGGGCAGCCGGTTCTGGCTCCGGGAGTGGCAGAAGAAGTTCATTCGGGCCGTCTATGAGCCTCACACGAAGGCGGGGCGCCGGCAGGTCCGGCGGGCGATCCTGTCGATCGCCCGGAAGAACGGCAAGACCGCGCTGATCGCGGCGCTGGTGCTGGTCCATCTGGTCGGGCCGGAAGCGATCCAGAACGGGGAGATCTATTCGGCGGCGAACGACCGCGAGCAGGCTGCGCAGGTCTTCAAGGTCGCGCGGCAGATCGTTGAGGCGGATCCTGAACTGGCCGCGCTGATCAAGGTGGTGCCGTCAACCAAGACACTGGCCTGCTACGCTAACGGATCGTTCTACCGGGCAATCTCGGCGGAGGCTGGCACGAAGCACGGCCTGAACCCGTCGCTGGTGATCTTCGACGAGCTGGCCCAGGCCAGGAACCGGGAGCTCTACGATGTGCTCGACACGTCATTCGGCGCCCGGCAGGAACCTCTGTTCATCACGATCAGCACCCAGAGCAACGATCCGGAGCACATCCTGTCGAAGCTGATCGACGACGGGCTGTCCGGACAGGACAAGACGATCGTCTGCCATCTCTACGCGGCCGATGAGGACTGCAACCTCGCCGACCAGCGCCAGTGGAAGAAGGCCAATCCGGCGCTGGGCGACTTCCGCAGCCTCGACGACATGCGGGCGCTGGTCGAAAAGGCCATCCGGATGCCGGCCGAGGAGCCGAAGGTCCGGAACCTGTATCTGAACCAGCGGGTGGCGCCGGTGGCGTTGCTGATCAGCCGGGCCGAATGGATGGCTTGCGCGGCGACAAGGGATCGTCCTGCTGATCTTCAGGGCGGAGAAGAGGTCTATCTGGCGCTTGATCTGGCATCTGTGAACGATCTTGCGGCGCTCGTCGCGGTCAGCGCCCATGGCACGAGCCGGGTGCAGGCCTGGTTCTGGAAGCCCGCTGACCACCTGCGGGACCATAGCGACCGGGACTTCGGCAACGGCAACCATCGCTATGTCGAGTGGGAGAAGGGTGGACATCTGATCGCGACGCCGGGCCGCTCGATCGACAAGGGAGCCGTGGCGCTCAAGATCGCGGAGCTGGTGCAGCGCTATTCGGTGCTGGGCATGGCCTATGACCGGTGGCGGATCGAGGATCTGCTGAAGGAGCTGGATCGGGTTGGGCTCGCCTCATTCAAGGACGGTGGGAAGGGCGACGGATTACGGCTCGTGCCGTGGGGGCAGGGCTATCGCGACATGGCGCCCGCGGTCGATGCGTTCGAACTGGCCGTGATCGAGCGGAAGCTGATCCACCCGTCCAACCCGGTGCTGACCTGGAACATGGCGAACGCGGTGGCGACCACGGACCCGGCGGGTAACCGCAAGCTCGACAAGGACAAGGCTCGGTTCCGGATCGACGGCGCGGTGGCGCTGGCCATGGGACTCGGATTGAAGGCGCGTCATATGGCGGCAGAGGACAGCGATATTAGCGGCTTTCTCTCCAGTCCGGTGCTGACATGACAGTGTATTCGTTGCCCATGATGGCACCGGTTCGCTGGCTGTTTGGCTGGCCCGTGGTTCCGAAAATGACTTCGGTAGATCGATGCGGGGACAGCGGCGCCAAAGACCACGGTCCGAACGCTGCGCTTCAGATCGCCACGGTTTGGGCGTGTATCAGGCTGATCTCGGAGACGATCGCGACCTTGCCTATGGTGGTCTACCGGACCCAGCCCAATGGTGGCCGTGTCGCGGATCGCGATCATCCGCTTTACAGCCTTTTGCACGACAGCCCGCACTACGACTTTACGGCGACGGAATTTTGGGAGGGAGTAGCGTCATCGCTGTGCGTGGTGGGCAATGCCTACGCTGAGAAGCTGTATGTGAAACCTCGATCCGCCTCGGATCCTTTTCCGCGGATCGTAGCCCTCCGCCCGCTTCCAGCGGATCAGGTGCAGGTATTCCGCACGCCGAACGGGCTCCGCCGTTATCGGTACACCGAACCTGGACGTCAGGCCCGCGAGATTGCCGAGGAGGACATGTTTCACGTCCGCGGCTTCGGGATTGGTGCCGACGAGGGGCTATCGCCGATCTCCTACGCACGTCGGACGCTTCATGCGGCACGAGCGACGGAACAGGCCTCAGCCAAGCTTTATCTCAGTGGAATGCGCCATGAGGGCGTCCTTGAGATGGACAAGGTTCTTACGCCTGAGCAACGGGCTCAGGCGCGTGAGAATATCTTGGCGCCCATCGTCGATGGCCGTTCGGGCATTCTTGAAGGTGGGATGAAGTTCAATTCGCTGACAATGAGCGCGCAGGATGCCCAGATGCTGGAGACGCGCTCTTTTCAGGTCGAAGAGATCTGCCGCTGGTTTCGGGTGCCGCCGTTTCTGGTCGGCCATACTCAGAAATCGACCAGCTGGGGAACGGGGCTGGAGCAGCAGAATATCGGATTCCTGACGTATAGCCTTCGTCCGTATCTCACCCGGATCGAGCAGGCGGTTCGTCGCTCGCTAATCGCCCCGTCGGAGCGCAATAGCCTCACAGCGGAGTTCAAGGTCGAAGGCTTGCTGCGCGCAGACACCGCAACCCGAATGGCAGCATACGCGACCGGGGTTCAGAACGGCATCTATACTCGTAACGAGGTTCGCGGCTGGGAAAATCTGCCTCCTGGCGAGGGTGGGGATGCGCTTACCGTCCAGGCACAGAATGTCCCATTGGGCGAGCAGCAGTCTATCCAAACGAGCCCGGCCGTCCCGCCGGCTGATGCTGACGAGGATCCATCATGAAGACTAAGGACTTTGCCTTCAAGGTGAAGGCTACCGACGACGAGGGCTCGATCGAGGGCTATGCCTCGGTTTTCGGCAATCGTGACAGCTACAACGAGATTGTGATGCCGGGTGCTTTCTCGGCAAGTCTGGCGAAACACAAGCGAGAGGGAACCAAGCCTCTCATGCTGTGGCAGCACAATCCCGACGAGCCGATCGGTGTCTGGGACGAAATGAGCGACGACGGCAAGGGACTCTGGGGCAAGGGCCGTCTACTCAAGGGCGTTCGTCGCGCCGATGAAGCTTTGATCATGCTACGAAGCGGAGCCATCCAGGGCATGTCCATCGGTTACCGTGAGGTCGATGTGACACCGGCTGAGAATGGCGAGGCGCGTAAGCTGCTGGAGCTTGATCTGTTGGAGGCGTCGATCGTGTCGTTCCCGGCTAATCGCCGGGCTCGCGTCGAGAGCGTGAAAACGGAGCAATGGGGCAAGCTGGAAGATCTGGCGCGGCGGTTCCGCGACGGAGAGCCTGCTGCCGTTAAGGAATTCGAGGAAATCCTGCGTGATGCCGGTTTCCCACGAAGCGCAGTCGTGCAGATCGCCTCTGTCGGCTACGCAAAAGCCATTCGGAGCGAGTCCGAGGGTGGAGAGGCGACCAAGGCCGCAATTACCGACGCCATCGCGTCGCTGCGGTCGATCATCCCCGCATAACGAGGACATTCCTATGAAACGTTACTACGCCTGGGTGGCTGCTGCCGCCTTGCTGACCCTTGCCGTTGTCGTGACGGTCGGATTCGACTTTTCTATCGCTGCGCACGCCAACGATATCGGCCTGTTTGCCGCGGAGGGCGCTGCCGCGATTACGCTCGAAAAGCAGATCAGCGAGCTTGCTGTCCAACTCAAGACTGCGGCTGACGACGTTAAGAAGTCGGCGGAAACGACACAAACCGAGATCAAGAATCTTGGCAAGGTGACGGAGGAGACCAAGAAAGCGGCCGACGAAGCTCTGATCAAGCACAACGAGATCAGCGCTCGCATGACTGAGCTGGAACAGAAAATGGTTCGGATCGGCACGACCGAACCTGAGCGGCCGAAAAGCATCGGCCAGCAGGTGACGGACAGTGAGGAGGTGAAATCCCTGCTCGCGTCCCGCCGCGGTCGGGCTCGGGTTTCGGTCAAGGCCATCATCTCGGCCTTGACGACCGATGCCAATGGCTCGGCTGGAGATCTGATCGTGCCCCAGCGTCAGCCCGGTATCGTTGCCCCACCGACCCGGCGCATGACGATCCGAGACCTGCTGATGCCCGGCCGGACCGACAAGAATGCGATCCAGTACGTCAAAGAGACGGGCTTCACCAACAATGCGGCGACCGTCTCGGAAACGAGTGGCGCCGCCAAACCGCAGTCCGAGATCAAGTTCGATATTGTGAATGCAGCGGTCAGCACCATCGCTCACTACGTCAAGGCGACGGTGCAGATCCTCGATGACGTGCCGATGCTTCAGTCCTACATCGATGGTCGGCTGCGCTATGGCCTGCAGTTCGTTGAGGAGGCCCAACTTCTGATGGGCGGCGGCACTGGCACCGACATCAACGGTCTCTACACACAGGCTACTGCGTTTTCGGCTCCGATCACGCTGGAAGATAGCAACATGGTGGACACACTCCGCCTGGCGCTATTGCAGGCTGCCTTGGCCGAGTATCCGGCATCGGGCATCGTGCTTAGTATGCACGATTGGGCTCGCATCGAGACCCTGAAGGACGGCGAAGGCCGCTATCTCTTCGGCAATCCCCAGGGCACGACAGAGGCGCGGCTGTGGCGCCTCCCGGTGGTCGAGACTCAGGCAATGACCGAGGACAAGTTCCTGGTCGGTGCCTTCAACATGGCCGCCCAGATCTTCGATCGGGAGGAGGCGCATGTCGATATCTCGACCGAGGACCAGGACAACTTCATCAAGAACCTGGTCACGATCCGTGCCGAGGAGCGTGTCGCGCTCGCCGTCTATCGGCCCGAGGCGTTCGTGAAGGGCGATCTGGGCAACGTCGCCTGATCGGCATCACTTCGGAGGGGTGCTGCCGCATCCCTCCGATCAAGTCACTAAAGCGGGAGACCGATCATGCCGCGGATGAAAGCGCGCGACAGCTTCTACACGAGCGATACCCGGCAGGTGTCAGCCGGGGCTGAATTCGACATCGACAGCGACGAGCGTTCCAAGGAACTGGAGGCGAGGGGGCTCGCGGAGTTCGTCGTCGGCTCGAAGGCCGAAAGCAAGCCGCTGAACAAGGCCGAACCCGCGCCGCAGAACAAGGACGAGGGGAAATCCGAGCCGGTTCTCGTGCGTGACCCCAAGGCCGGCGAGAAGCCGGCAGCGAAGCATCAGAACAAGGGAGACGCCAAATGACAATCCGACGCCTCAGCCCAACCCGGCTTGTGGCCGGTCCCGACGACGTGATCGACCTCGGTGGCGGTGCTGCCGGTGCGTCGATCACTGTCGGTGCCGAGAACAGCAATGTCCGTGCGATCGCGGTCCAGCTTAAGGATGGGCAGGGCCGGGATTTGGCGGTTCGTGCAGCGGTCCATCTCGCGGTATTTGCGGATGCGAATGGCGACACGTTCGCCGGAACGGGCGGTTCGACCGGCATCGCGGCCGGGACAGACGGAGCCTTGCTGCCGATCGTCGCGAAGAAGCTGTTCTTGGCGGTCTCGGAGGCCGATGGCGACATCGATCTGACCTGGACCGATACCAGCACCGAAGCGGCGTATCTCGGCGTGATCCTGCCTGGCGGCAAGGTCATCATCAGCGCCGCGCTGACGAATTCTTGACCGCCATGACCGTCGTCGTCATCGAACCTGCAGCGCGTGCGGTCACGGCCGAGGAGGCCAAGGCTGCGCATGTCTTCGCGCAGGATGATGACGATGCCATGGTGCAGACCCTGCTGGATGTGGCGCAGGCGCAGATCGACGGTCCCGGCGGCTGGCTGGGGCGCGCGATTGGCGAACAGACGCTCGAACTGCGGATCGACAGCTTTTCGTGGACCGTCCGGCTGCCCCATCGGCCAGTGAGCGGGATCGTGGCCGTCGAGTATCTCGACCAGAATGGCGTCGTGCAGACACTGGACCCAGCGCAATACGAGCTGGCCGACAACCGCCTTGTTCCTGCTTTCGGTTCATCCTGGCCCGCGGCGCGCTGCCAGCCTGGATCGGTGCGGATACGGTATGAGGCGGGCTACGAGGCCAGCGACGTGCCAGCTCCAATCCGCCGCGCAATCATGTTGATGGCGGCTGAATTGAAGGGGCTTGGTGCCGGCGCCAGTGGCGAGATCCGCCGAGAGGTCGTCGAGGGCGTGGGGACTATCGATTATCAGGTGTCATCTATGGTGGCAGGGGCCATGCGCGCCGCAGCCGATCATCTCCTGATGCCCTTTCAGGTGTACGAATGACGCCCGCCCAGGCCCGCGACATGTACCGGCGCCAGATTGATGCCCACGGTCAGTCCGTGACGTTTCGGCGGGTCAACCCAGCCGCATCGGTTACAGTCAAGGCCCGGGTCCTGGGCTACAAGCCCGATGAACTGGGAGGTGGCATTCTCCAGGGCGATCGTCGGATCATTGTCATGGCAGAGGATATCTCTTTCACCGATGGTCTTCAGCCTGGCGACAAAGCTGTGGTGGGCGGCACGCTGCTGAACATCATCGTCGTCGACGACATGACCCGGCGAATTGGGGACACCTTGATCGCCTATGACCTGACGGCGCGGGGCGGCTGATGGCAATCCGGACCCGTATCGAGCCGATCCAGAAGGATATCGAGGTCCTTCTGCGCGATGATTTGTCTCCAGAGGGGCGGGGCAAGGCGTTCGCAGCATTTGCTCGCGAGCAGCTGGTCGACGCCCAGGAGACCAACCGTCGCGTCCTGGGCGAAGTACCCCCGCATGAGACGTTTGTCGATGGCAGGGCTGGCGGTCGCCTTGAGGATGTGAAGTCCACGGTCGTTTTCGAGTTCGAGTTGATCGGCGACGCCGTCGAATGGATTCATAGCCAGCTTCAGACCCACTCGCCGGTGCGTTCAGGGCGATATCGGAAGTCGCACATCATTCTGGCCGATGGCGCGGAGATCGCGCCTGGCACCGTCGCTGCTGCCGAGGAGTATGTGTTCGTGAACACCCAACCGTACTCTCGAAAGCTTGAGCGCGGACTGTCGCGGCAGGCTCCGGACGGGGTTTTTCAGGCCGTGGCGACGTTGGCGGGTAAGCGTTTCGGGAATTTCGCGGCCATCAAGTTCACATACCGGTCGCTGCTTCTCGATTATGTGCCGCTGGGCGGGGTTCGTGGTCGTGACAAGAAGGGGCGATTCATCAACGCGCCGAATGGCGGTGCGCGACGATCGGCCCACTATATTGAGCAAGAGTCACGCCAGCCGGCCATCCTGATGAGGGTGCGCTGATGGCCCGCAAGGCAGTCGTTGATGCGGTGAAAGAGCGCCTCGCAGACGCCGCGCTCGGCGTTGCCATTTACGGCCCCAACGAGCGCTATCGCCCGCCGACAGACGGCGCCGTGTTCATTCGTCATGACTATCCCGTGACGAATTCGGAGCAACTGACCATCGGCGCGCCTGGGCACAACGTCTGGCGCGACGAGGGTGTATTCCGGCTGATCGTCCATGCTGAGCGCGGCGCCGGCGTCGATGCCGGCCTGGCCCTGGCGGACCAGCTCGCGGACCTGTTCCGCGGCAAGGAATTCGGCGGCGTTCAGACCTTCGCGCCATCCCCGGCCGCGACCGACGACGACAGCGAGAACGGCAACTACTTCATTCTGGCGATCGCTGTCCCCTACCAGTTCGACCTGATCGGCTGATCCTTCCTCACATTCCGGAGACTGACCCATGCCCTTCGCATCTGGAAGCGGTGCGCGCCTTGCCTATGTCGCCGAGACGGTGTTCGGCACCACTCCCGCGACGCCGACGTTCAAAACGCTCCGCGCGACCGGCGCAGGCATGCGCACCAACAAGGTGACCGGAACCTCCAACGAAATCCGCGCCGATCGGAACGTCAGCGATGAGTTCCTGCTCGGGCAGGACGTGGCCGGCTCCTACAATATCGAGTGGAGTTATGGCAGCTTCGACGAACTGCTAGAGGGGCTGCTACAGGGCACCTGGGCAAGCGACATCCTGAAGAATGGCGTTACGCCGAAGTCCTTCACCTTCGAGGAAACCCTCGAGATGGGCGCCACGGACAGCTTCAGCCGTTTCACCGGCGGGATGGTCAACGGGATGACGCTCAATATCGCGTCCCGTGCGGCGGTGACCGGTTCCCTGAGCCTTATGGCGCAGAAGGAAACCCTCGGTACGGCGATCGTGACTGGCGCGACCTATACTGCGCCGGGCACCGAGCCGATCTCGACGGCCTCCGCGAATGTCGCTTCGCTGACGGTCGCGGGATCTACGCCGAAGGTGCGGTCTTTGACACTGGAGATCACCAACAATCTGCGGACCCGCCCGGTGGTCGGCTCGCAGTTCAGCGAAGAATTCGGCGCCGGTCGCTTCGAGGTGACCGGCACCGTCGAGGCATACTTCGAGAGCAACGCGCTCTATCAATCGGTGCTCGATCATGCCGGCGGCGCTCTGTCCTTCATCATCGGCAACGCGGCCAACAAGAAGACGCGGTTCGACCTGCCGAAGATTATTTTCGGCAACGGTGAGCGGCGCGTCGGCGGCAATGACGACGATGTCATGGTCAACATCCCGTTCCGGGCGGTCTATGAAGCCACGGAAGCCTGCACCCTCAAGCTGACGCGGGCGGTTGCATGATCTGTCGCGTCACCAGTTTGGAGGGCTCGCCGGCCTCATTTACGATCTCCGCTGAGCTTTTGCGGTCGATCAAAATGAAGCGGGATATGGATGTTGTCCGGAAGGTGCTGAAGGCTATCCAGGACAAGCCGAACGTCGACCCGGAGCAGATATCGGTCGAGGGGATCGACGATTTCACGACTGCTTACCACGTCGCGCTGCTGTTCGACGCCGGATACATCGACGGATACCGCCGCGATTATATTGATGAGATGCGACAGGTCGCCGTCCGTGGCCTGACGTGGGCCGGGCATGAATTTGCAGGCGCCATCCTTACCGATCAGTCGACATGGGAACGACTGAAGCAGGCAATCGGCCCTGAAAAGCTGGTCACATTGCCTATCAAGGTCATCGAGGCAACGGCGATGGCGGCCTTGACGGAGTGGGCCAAGGGTAAGCTGGGAATCTGATCATGATCACCATCACCACTGCCTTCACCGGCTATCCCGCCGGTCGGAAGCGGGCATTCGCGGTCGGGGAACGTCCGGCCGACCTCGATCCTGAATATGAGGCCCTGCTGATCGGCAAGGGCCTCGCCATCCGCGAACAGCCGGCAGCGCCGGCACAGCAACGCAAGGAGAAGCGACGTGAAGCTGTCCGCACTGAAGATTGATCCGGCCCGCATCGAGCAGGGTACATGGATCGACGATATCCCGGACATGCCGGGCGTCGAACTCAAGGTGCGCGGCTTCGGCAACACCGATGACAAGCGCATTCAGGCGGCTGCGTACGATGCGTTGCCCCGCGCGAAGAAGATCCGCGGCAAGCTGGACGCCGATGACGCCGAAAAGATTATGAATGAACGTCTCCTCGGCGCCATCCTGTGTGACTGGAAGGGCCTGGAACAGGATGACGGCCAGCCGCTGCAATACGCCCCGGACGTTGCCGAGGCTCTGATCACCGATCCTGCCTATTCGCGTTTTCGTCAATCTGTCATCTGGGCGGCCGGTATCGTCGGCGAAGAAGCCGCGGCGGATCTGGAGACCGACGCAAAAAACTGAGGGAAGCCCTGCGCTGGCATTTCGAGTGGGGCGACCGGATCGCCTGGCTTGAGGATCAGGCCGCGCAGGGCGAGGAGGTTCGGGCGCTGGCGCGGGAGCCTGAGATACCAGACCATCTGCGGCTGGCGTGGCGCGGCTTTCAGGCGCTCAGCGGAGATCGTCCGCTCGGTTATGGGGCGGAAGGCCCCATCCAGTGGGTTTCCATTGACCGGTATGCCGAGCGCAACGGCATTGTCGGTGATGCCTTCGAACGCTTCGTGGACCTGATCCGGGCGATGGATTCTGAGTGGCGTGAGTTGGTGGCGAAAGCTCGAAAGAGCCAGGCGAAGAAGCGGTAACCCATGGCAACGTCTCTCAACACCATCCGCCGGTTGACCATCGAGGCTACGACCCCGGGGGTCACTGAGGCTACCGGGAAACTTAGCGCGCTCGCGACGGCCCAGGAAGGGGTAGCGCGTGCGTCCGGTTCGAGCGAGCGAGCGACCGTTTCGCTCGAGCGGGCGCTCGACCGCATTCAGCGTCGGGTCGATATGCAGTATCGGGCCGATCAGGAGATGGCGAAGATGACCCGGGATCTGGACCGGGCGCGGGCTCAAGGTCTGATCACAATGGAGCGGCAGAATCAGCTCCTCGACATGGCAAAGTCGAAATTCGGCGGGGCAAGCGCGGCGGTCAACGACAACGCCACCCAGCTGGGGCTGGCTCGCCATGAGATGATCAACTTTGGGCGACAAATGCAGGACGTGGCCACCATGGCGGCGATGGGAATGTCGCCCATGGCGATCCTATCCTCGCAGGGCGCGCAGGTGGCTGACATCTTCATGTCCAGCCAAGGGACCATGAAAGGTTTCTTCGGGCAGATCATGGATGGGGCCCGATCTGTCCTCACCCCCATGCGCCTCGTCGCGGGTGCGGGGGTTCACGGCGGCAAGCTGCCGTGGAATCCCATGACCGAGATGCCAGCGATCATCCGTCTGGAGGAGGGCGTGTTCACGCCGGCGCAGATGAAGGCGCTCGGGGCTGGCCGTGGTGGTGGACAGCAGGTTGTCCAGATCGGCGGCCCCTCGATCACAATCCAGGGCAATGCTGATGCCGGCACTGTTCGGATGATCGAGGCTGCCTTGAAAGAGTACACCGATCAGATGCCAGGCCTCGTGCGCGGCGCGAACGACTTCAACCGCCGGCACAGCAGCAGCTGATCGCCATGGCCTATCCACTCGACATGCCGAGCGTCCCCACGACGCTCAACATCGCGCGTTGTAGCTTCGACATGGAGCCATTCGGCTCCCTGTCGCGCACGGCCGGAGGCCAGATCGCATTCCTCGAAAATATCGGGGGCGCGCTCTGGAAGGGACGCTACGAAACTACGTTCCTCAACGACCTGCACTACGGGGTCTGGCATGCCTTTCGGCTGTGCCTGCGCGGCAACGGGACCTTCAAAGGGTTCGATCCGGCACGGATTGCGCCGGCGGCGTATCTGCTCGACGGCAAGATCACATTCCCGGGCGGCTTCGCGGGCACTTGCACCCTGACCGCGGCGGGCGGCGAGACGATCTCGCTCAGCGGCCTCCCGGCGGGATTCATCATCACCACGGGCGATTACTTCTCGTTTCCATGGCTTGGCGGCCGGCACCTGGTGAAGGCACTCGCCAACGCCACGGCGAGCGGCGGCGGCGCTATCTCTGCACTGCCGATCGCACCGTGGCTGCGCGCCGGCGGGGCGACCGGCGTCACCGTCGATCTGGTCCGACCGTATTGTCTGATGAAGATGGTGCCGGGTACATGGCAGGGCGAGCGCAAGCAGGATCCGCAACCGGTCTCGTTCGAGGCCATCCAGCATCTGGGTGGCTGACGATGCTTCCGGTCATGCTCATCGCTGGCGCCATGTGGGAGATGTCGGAAGGTCGGCCGATTCGGGTCCGCATCCGGCTCATGTTCAGTCGCCGATGGACCGATAAGGCTGCGACACGCCTGTTTCGCGAATTGAGATCGATCAATGCGTGACATCGACAACATCGAGCTCGGCAAGATCAAGTCCGGCGACTATGCCAAGGCTGAGCTGATCCTGTTCGACCTGGTCGAGGGTCTGTTCGGCTTCTGGCGCGGCTCAGGGCCGTTGACGGTCAATGGCATCACCTACACCGGTGCGGGCTCCCTGCTGGAGATCGACGCGGTGAACGCTGGCGTTGACCTGTCCGCGTCGCCGCTGAACGTCAAGCTGCGCGCGATCCCGGAGACGGATCTGTCTCCGGACCTGCTCGCGACGATCGATAGCTATGGCTACAAGGATCGGCCGGTCACGCTGTCATTTGCATATTTCGACCGGACGAACGGTTCGCTCGCGCTCACGGTGCCAGTCTGGCGCGGCTATGTCGACAAGGTCGATCACGATGAGACGGTCGGCGGTGATTATGTCCTGATCGGCCGTCTTGAGCCGCGCTCGCTCGATCACTCGCGCACCGGGCATCGGACGCGCTCCGATGCCGATCAGCGCGCGATGGATCCGAATGATCGCTTCTTCGAGCACGCCGCGACGGTACATACGGAAACGCTCTATTACGGCAAGGCGGCTCCGGGACCTGCTATTCCGCACGCCTGGCTGCCCGGGGCGAACCAGTCGTGACGCGGCTTGAGGACTGGCAGGAGCGCTTCCACGATGTCGTGGAGCGGCATAGCCGGTTGCCGTTCAGCTGGCATGAGAGCAACTGCGTCTATTTTGTTGCGGACGTGGTCGAAGCCATCACTGGCGAGGATCCTTGCGCGGCCGAGCGCGGCTGCGTTGACGAGCAGGACTTTCGCCGGCGCCTTGTGGCGGCGGGCGTCCGCGGTGTCGACGAGGGTATGGCGGCGCGCTTTCCTGAGATACCTCCCGCCCTCGCGCAGCGCGGCGATATCGGCGTGGTGATGGTGGATGGTGAGGCGTGTGGCGTCGTGGTCGCAGGCCAGCACGTCCTCGGTAAGGACCGGGCAGGGCAGATGATGCCGTGGCCACGGTCGTTAATGATCCGGGCTTTCAAGGTCGGCTGATGATCCTCAATCGGATGCGCATAGCCCTGCTCGCAGGGACGATGCTGTGCGGGCTGTCGCAGCCCGTGCAGGCAGCCCCGCTTGCGATGGTGATCGGCGCCGTCGCGGGTCTTGGATCGGTCGGCACCGCACTCGTTGGTGTCGGCCTTTCGGTCGCGGGGTCGCTGCTCACGCGCGCGTTTGCCCAGAAGCCCCAGCAGCGCGAGACGGCGGTCACCCGCCGGCAGTCCGGTTCGGAATTCCAGGTCAAGTATGGCGGCGCGGTTCCGCGCCAGGCGGCATTCGGTACCGTCGCGGTGCAGGGGCAGCTGGTCTACTGGAACACTTACGGACGCACGGATGAGGACCAAGAGAATGTGATGTTGCAGGCCGTCTATGTGCTCGGCGATGGCGAGCATGACGGCATCAATAAAATCTGGGTCAACGGCAAGGAATGCACGCTGGTCCCTGAGGTCGAGGGACAGTTCGTCTCCGGCTACAGCGTGCCCGAGTTGGGATACGGGTCGCCGCACAATTCCCGCTTCTTCGTGCGGTTCTTCCCGGGCACATGGGACCAGGCAGCAGATCCGGAACTGGTAACGCATGCCAGCCCGGCCGGGCGCTGGACAGCCAATCATCGCGGACGCGGCGTCTGCTACATCTCCATCTCGCAGGCATGGGATGAGGGGCATGGCTTGACCGGCATGCCTGACATCCGCGTCGAGCTCCGGGCGAAAAAGCTCTATGACCTGCGCAAGGATGGATCGGTCCCAGGCCGCACCGGGGCGCACCGTTGGGGCCAGCCCGCGACCTATGAGTGGTCGGATAATCCCGCAATCATCGAATACAACTACCGCCGCGGCATTTATGCCGGCAGCCAGCGCGTGCTTGGCATGTCGGTGCCGGCATCCGACCTGATCGACGACATGTATATCGCCGCGGCAAATGCTTGCGACGAAGCAGTGGCGCGGAAGGAAGGCGGGACCGAGAAGCGATATCGCGTCGGTCTGGTCGCATCAGACGATCAGCCGCATAGCGCTGCCCTCGAGACGATCCGCGAGGCGATGGCCGGTCATTGCCTCGAGCGGGCCGGGCAATTCGGGCCGATCGCCGGCGTGTCGCAGCCGGTGCGCTCAACCCTCGCCATCAGCTATGACGACCTCGAGGTCGGTGAAAAGGCGGTCTACAGCAAGTATCGGACGCGCTCGGAGGTGGTCACCGCCATCTTCGGGACGTTTTCGGATCCGAGCCAGAAATGGGAGGCGGTCGATTTCCCGGGCCGCATCAGTCTGACCGACGATGCGGCGATGGGCGAACGCCTCGCCGAGCATATCGACCTCACCCAGATCTCGAGCGTGTCGCAGGCGCAGCGGGTGGCAGAGATCCGGCGCCGGCGTTCGATGATGCAGGCTCATGGATCCTGCACGGTCGGCGCGAAATGGATCGCGGCGCAGCCCGGCGACTGGATCCCGATCACGTCGCTGCGTCATGGCGCGATAACGGCCGAGATCCTGTCGGCCAATATTCGGCCGGATCAGCGGGTGGATATCGCCTGGCGCCAGATCGCCGGATCGGTATTTGCCTGGACCACGGCGGCCGAACTCGATCCCCTTGCGCCGGGCGTGTCGCCGGACCCCGGACAGATCATCACGGATGTCCCGGACTTTGGGGCCGTCACGGCGCAGCTCACCGGTTGGGGCGGCCTTGTGCTCCCGGCCATCAAGGCCACATGGACGCCGATCACGGCTCCGGCCGTGGACCGGCTCGTCATCCAGCACCGTAAGGTGGGTGAGACGGATGCCGTAGAGACCGTCGCGCCGGTGCCCTCGGCCGGCATGGCGATGATCTCCAGCGGCATCCAGGCCGGCACCGCCTATGAGGTCCGGGCGAAGCTGGAGACGACGCCGGTCCGGGATACGTCATGGACGGATTGGGAGGAGGTGACGGCAGGGGCGGACCATGTGGTGCCGCAGAGCCTCAGCGTGGCTGCTGGGGGTGTCGATCTCGATGCCTTGAATAATCAGGCCCGAGCCGTTGTGGAGGCCGGCAGGGCCGCCATAGCCGCCCTCCAGCCGGTGTCTTCGCTGCCGGGCGACGGCACCAATCCATTCGCGCCGATCTTCGAGGGTCTGATCCCGGTCACCCCGGCCGAGCAGATGAATGCGCTGGGCGATGCGGCCATTGCGGCGATCCTCGACGCGGCGGAGGTCAAAGAGACGCTGACCGGAGCCGGTATCGAGGTCAACCCGTCCACTGGCCAGGTGCGGATCTATGCCTTCGATCAGTTCGCCAAGGATTTCGCGACCTACAAGTCCACGGTGTCAGCCGAGTTTGACGCGAAGCAGGGGCAGATCAATCTCAAGGCCAGCGTCACACAACTGGCCGATGCCGTGGCGGCTATCGCGGCCGGATTTGATCCGGCCTATCGCTGGGAGTGGAACGGCACCGATGAGGGCTGGACAGGCTACGACGCGTCGATAGCGACGGGCGCTGGCTCCATCACCGTGACGGGCACGGACGCCGGCCCGGGCATCGTGTCGCCGGCCATCGACCTCAACGCGGACACCTTCAAGGTGGCGCAGATCAAGGTCCGGCGTTTGGCGGGCTCGGGCTATGTCACGCTCCGCTGGGGCGCGTCATTTGAGCATAGCGCGGCCTTCGCTGTGCCCGCAGATCCCACGGCGTGGAATTCGCCGACGCTGCTACTGACCAACGAGGCGGCGTGGACGGGAGATATCGAGGCCGTGCGGCTCGATCTCGGCTCGGGTCCGGGGGACGTGTTCGAGATCGATTATTTCGCGCTGGGCCAGTCGCAATTCCAGCAGCTCGTGCTGGGGGATCTGGAGGCTCGCGTCTCGACGGCAGAGATCGCCATCGACGGCATGCAGGCGGAGATCGACCTGCGCGCCACGCTGGCGCAGCTTGGGGACACTAACGACGCCCTGTCCGATGTCTCGCTCAGCCTCTCGGCGCTGGAGGGCGAGATCGGCCTCAAAGCTGATTACGCGGACCTGTCGGACCTGTCGTCGACGGTCACAAGCGTGCAGGGCACTCTCAGCGCCATGCGCGGCGCCATCGAGTTTAGCGTTGATCAGACGCGGGAGAGCGACAGCAGCCGGGCGTTGGGGACGGCCCTGATCGACACGATCCTCGACGGCGTCGAGCGCGGGGATGCGCTCAATGTGGAGATGGCGACGGCGCGGCAGAGCCTGTCCGCCAAGATCGACGACCAGGGCATCGCGGAAGCGCAGGCACGTCTCGTGCTGGCCGGCCTGATCGAAGACACTGCCGCCCTGCTCGAGCAAGAACAGGTCATCCGTGCCGATGGACAGAGTGCGCTCGCCTCGGACCTGCTGATGCTGCAAGCCGCGCTCGAATTGGCCGAATCGGACCTTTCCGCGGCGATCACAGCATCGAACGTGGCGCGGGCCGATGGCGATGAGGCTTTGGCCGAGCAGGTCGACCTCGTATCGGCTGGATTCGGTGACCTGGAGACGTATGTCGGCATTGTATCGTCGGCCCTCGCTGGAATAGATGGCCGGCTTAGCGCCTCGTATTTTCTGGAGGTGGATGCGGACGGCAACATCGCCAGCATGGTTGCCTATGCCGATGGCGAAAGTAGCGGAATCGCATTCCGAGCTGACAGCTTCCTGATCGCCCTCAACGATGAAGATGAGGACCCATTCCCGGTCTTCGGCGTTGCGATGGTCGACGGGATACCGCGGGTTACGATCAACGGTCATCTGGCCGCTGATTCAATCACGGCGCGGGAGCTGACGGTCGGCGCGGCGACGCTCTACCAGACGGTCGGCAGCTTCGACCCATTCACGATAGTCCATGGCGCTGCCGGCACCTACACAGTTGCGGAGATGGATGTCGAAATTATCAGCGGCAAATTCCTGCTCTTTTTCCGGGTTGACGAACGGCCGGACAGCCCGCCCGATGCCGATGGCTGGGCTGGTCGAACCTACTATCCCTATGCAGATTATTCCGTCGAGATCGGCGGATATACACACCCGAGCACGGTCATGCGCCTGAGCCATCCATCTTCGGGCCCGGCCTATTTAGCGACCGGGGTGCAGCAGGCATTCTTCCCGGTCGAACTGCCGTCATCTATCTCGCTGCCGGCTACGCTCAAGGTCCGCATCCGGATGTGGTTACCCGGCGTCATCACCTATCCGGTTTGGGCGTACATGTCTTTCGACCATGCCTACGTCACGCTGATGGAATTCCGGCGCTAACGCGCCTTGAGCCACACATCATCATATCGAGGTCTCTCTCATGGCTACGTCCTATCGCGACGGCACCGTCGCCGTCACTAATGGCTCCGCCAATGTCACCGGCACGGATACGCTGTTCGCCGCCGCGATCATGCAGGGCGATCAGTTCTATGTGCCGGGCGGGCAGTTCTATGAGGTCGTCACCGTCACCGACGATACGCATATCGTGCTGGATCGGGCCTATCAGGGCACGACGCAATCAGCCTTGGGCTATCTGATCTTCAGGACCTCGCCGCTACGCGGGCAGGTGTCCAACCTCGCGACGCGGCTGTCGGACTTCGTGACGAAGTACACCTCCCTTCTCACGTCCGCTGGCGGCTCGGAATATTTCGGGCCGAACCGCACCACGACCAGCGGCAATGCCGGCATGGTGTTCAAGACCGCCGGCGCCGCGCTGATCTCCATGGGCCTGATGGGCTATGGCTCGGCCGATACCGACTGGTCGGTCAAGTATCTCTCCGAGTCGACGTGGGCCAAGGCGCTGGTGGTCGATCCGGTGTCGGGGCAGGTGAGGGTGCGGGCGGGCACGCAAGCGCTGCCGGGCTGGGCGGTCATAGGTGATTCTGACACGGGCATCTGGGCCGACGCGGCAAACAGCCTTTCGTTTGTGACTGGCGCTAATTATCAGCTGCGGATTACCGACCAGATTATTCTACGTCCAACAAGTGGGCGGGTTCTCGGTCCCGGTCAGGTTTTCCTCGACAAGCAAGGCAACCAGGGGAACCTTCATTGGGATACCGGCAATGCCGACATATTCACTGGGGGCGCATTGTCGCTATATTCGCCCTACGGCGCACTCAACGGGATCATCTGGTACGGGCTTGCCTTCGATATCGACCATTACGAGATCGCGGGTCATGCCAGCACGCCGACCTATGGGGGATTGACCTCCTTTTATGGCGTTGATGGTACGACGAACTGGTTCGCCACGACGACTAGCGGGGTGAATGGAGATACAGTTACCGTCAACAACATAATGTCGCTATCGCGTACCGGCGTTCTGACGCTTACTGGCACCTCCAGCGCGACAAGTGTTTCGACCGGAGCGCTGCGAGTTGCTGGGGGTGTTGGAATTGTCGAAAACCTCGTCGTTGGCGGCAAGGTGCGTTTGGGAGATGCGTCGAGCGTTTATCCGGTCTCGATTTATGGCCTAGGGCAAACGACCGGGGCATGGGCGGACGATGGCCCCAAAGGCGGCTCGCTATACATTCAGGACGGGGCGGGGTCGTCTGGCGCTGGTGGTGCGCTTTTGCTGGGCACTGCATTCGGCCACCAGCTTCCGTTTGCGATGGTCAAAGCCTATGTGATCGATGGCACGGCCGGTTCAGTTGGTGATCTTCTCATTTCGTTGCGACATGGAGTTAATGACGAACATTTGACGGAACGGGCAAGGTTCCATCACACGGGCGGCGTGACCATCGGCTCCCCGACCGGCGGGGATAAAGGAGCGGGGTCGCTCAATGCGGTCGCCATCTATGACGACAACGTCCTGCTGACCGACTACGTATTCGACCGCTGGGCCGGCCGCGCGGCGACGTATTCTGGCCGGTTAGCCACATTGGCTGACGCGCTCGATCAGGAGATGTTCGATCCGGCAAAATATGCGGCGCATTTCACCACGCATCATCGCCTCTGGGGCATGCCCGACCTCAACGATGTGATCGACGGTGTCGTCAACGGCGTCTCGCTCGGCGGCATGGTCCAGAAGCTCTGGCAGACCGCCGAGCTGAACGCCATCCACGTTCACGATATCGACAGGCGGCTCCGCGCGCTCGAAACCGCCGCCTAATCCCATCATCACCACAAAGGAGGCCGCGATGGCCCTGCAAGTCTGGCGCGTCCAGTGCGACATCACTGGCGACGATCCCGTGTTTGAGATTTTCGCGAGCGAGGAAGGCCGCCGCGATACCGACAATGTCTATCTGGTCAAGCGGTCGCAGCTTCCTTTGCTGGCCGCGCTGACGGATATCGCCGTGCTGAACGGCATCACCGAGCCCCGGCCGTGGGGATATGTCCCGCCGCCGACGCCCTTCCCGCAACCCGAGGAATGACCATGTCACAGCAGATCACACCGCAGCACCTCGCCGGCCATCTCAAGGAGCTGGAGCGCCAGCGCGATCACTACGCTTCCCGCTGCGCCAGCCTGGCCGGCGAACTGGAGCATCGCGCCTCCGTAATCAAGCTCCGCGATGCCCGCATTGCAGAACTGGAAAAGCAGATCCGGGATGAGGGCGGCAAGCCCGTCCTGGTCGAGGCCGATCCGAAGCCGCTTGCCCCAGCCGATGGCGAAGCCGCCGTCACGCACTGAGCGCCACGCGCGCGTCAGAGGAGGTTGCAAATGAAATCCTTCATCTATCGTGAGGGTGCGAAACCCGGCGCCATCGTGCCGTCCTGCTGGGGGCCGTTCGACTCCTTCGAGGCCGCGCGCGAGGCGGCCGGAAAGCTCCGCCCCGGCTCCTATGTCGTGACGGACGGCGGCACTCCGCGCGAGGTCGTCACGATCTCCACGCCGACCGTCACCTCCGCGCCGGCGGGCTGATCCCGGCGCATCCCGGCCGGCACGCGGCCAGCATCCACTATCCAATCATCTGAGGACAATCATGAAGATCACAATCGGAACCGCCCAGCGTCTGCTGGGTGGGCTCATGGCGCTTGAGCGCGACGAGAAGACCAAGCTGGGCGAGGCGCGCATCAAGATCGCGCTCAACATGGTCCGGCTCCAGCCGGTCGTAGAAGCCTATGAACGGGCCAGCCAGGCGCGGCAGAAGCAGCTGCTCTCCGAGGCGACCGGCAATGCCGAGGTCGCGCTGGCGCACATGCAGCACGGCGAGGACGACGCGGTCTACCGCGCTCAGGAAGAATCGATCGACCTGAAGACGATCACGATGGCGGACCTGAAGCTGTCGGACAATCCGCGCATCACCGGCGCCATGCTGGCGCAGATCGCGCCGATCATCAGCGATTTCGAAGGCTGATAAAAGACCGGAGCCAGAACCGGCCGGGGAAGGATCGCTCTGGCTCCGGTTGAGGCGATGCGTCGCGTGTCGGCGCATCATCCTTAAGGAGTCGCCGCGGGTATTCGACGTTTCGCCGTTTCGCTTTCGAATTCTTTGGCCGCCATTTCTCGTAGTTGTTGTGCTGAAATATTGAAGGTCCGTCGAGCTTGGTCAGAAATGCTTTTGGCAGCAAGGTTTTCGTAGCGTACGGCCATCACCAACAGCGTCTCTGTCCAACATTATCACCCCCCTCAATTGCCCCTTAGGCAGCACCAGATGGCGTCCTTTTGGTGAAGGAACTGGCGGCAATTTAACCCACCAGCGCGTCATTCAGCCGCACTAGTCCTGGAACAAAGAGGCCATCATGACCATCCAGCTCACGCGGGAGGGCCTGAGGGAGATTTTCCCGAAGGCGCCCGAAGCGATCATCAATGCCTATCTCGACGAGCAGGATGTGTTGGCTGCCTCCGGCGTCAACCACACCCGGCAGCGGCTGGCCTATACGCTGGCGCAGGTTGATCACGAGACCAAGGGCCTGACGATGCTCACGGAGAGCATCGCCTATAGCCCGGAGCGAGCCGTGCAGGTCTGGCCGTCCCGGTTCAAGTCGGTGTCCGACCTCTACGCCAAGATCGGCAGCCGGGCAGGTGACCCCGACTTCCGCCGGAAGCTGATGAATTCCGTCTATGGCGGTCGGATGGGGAACCGTCCCCGCACGAATGACGGGTTCGATTTCATCGGCCGGGGTCCGATGATGGTAACCGGCCGGAGCGGCTATCAGGCGGTCGAGAACCGGATCGGTACGGCCATCACCAGGACGCCGGTGCTGGCCGCCTCGGCTGCGCTGGCGCCGGATATCACCGCCGCCGTGGTGGCGTGGAAGGGGCTCAACGCCAAGGCGGACGTGGGCGATTTTACCGGTCACACCAAGCTGCTGAACGGCGGCACCATCGGTCTCGCTGACCGCAAGGCGCGGCTGGCCCGGATCACGGCCGTGGTCGCCCGGTTGCCCGGCGCGCCGCCGACAGCCAAGCCGCCGCAGGACGTGATCGACACCGCGACCGCCAAGGAGCGCGTGGCCCGCACGGGCGGCGCTGCGGCGGCCACAGGCGGCACTCTCAACGAAGCGGGCAAGGCCACAGGCGCGGCGGATCAGGCTGTCCTGGTGCCGTCCGTGGCGGCCTGGACGCTCATCGGCGTCGGCATCGCCGTCGCCATCGTCGCAGCCGTCCTGATCGTCCGGAAGCGCAGGGCGGTCGAAGCCAACTGGAACTGAGGAGCAGGACATGCAGTGGTCAGATATCGGCAAGGTTCTCGGCGGGATCGCGCCGACACTGGGTGGCGTCCTTCTGGGCCCCATGGGGAGCGCTGCGGGTCAGATCCTCGCCACGGCGCTCGGCACCGATCCGACGCCTGAGGCGGTGCAGGCCAGGCTGGAGCAGGGCGGCCCCGAAGTCGCCGCCGCCATCGCCCAGGCCGAGAGCGAGGCGGCCGAGCGCTACAAGTACCTCGCCGTCCATGTCGGGCAGGCTGAGCACGTTAACGAGACGATCCGCGCCGAGCTGGGAGCGGGCGTGTCCTGGTGGCACTGGCGACACCTGATCGGCTACGCGACCCTGCTTTGGGCTGTGGCGGTCTTGCCGCCGCTCGTCATCGCGCTGTGGCGTGCCGATCCCGCCAGCCTCAACGCCGTCACCACGGCGCTTGCCGGTGCGCTTTCGTGGTTCGCCATCCTCGCCGGCCTCAATGGCTTCGTGGCGCAGGACAGCACCCGCGCCAAGGTCGCGGCGCTCGACGGCAAGGACTCCGGCGGCCTCATCGGCCGGGCCATCAAAACAATCGCACGCAAGTGAGGGCACCATGGAGCCGGCTGTCCTCGGAGCGATCTCGGGCCTCACAGTGGCCGGCCTCGCAGTGCTGGGCTTCTGGCTCAACTGGAGTGATCGATTGTCTCAGGCGCAAACCAAAGCTGAGGCAGCCGGCCAGGAGGCTCACGAAGCAAATGAACGGGTCAGCACGCTGTCCGCGCAGTTCTCGCTCTACCGCGAGCAGGCGGTGCGGGAGTTCGTCGCCCACACGACCATCGCGGACGTCGAGCGGCGGCTTGTCCAGAGCCAGGCGAAGACCGAGCAGCGGCTTGTCGATGCCCTCGACGGGCTCAACAAGCGCCTGGATCGTCTGATCGAGGCGGGACTGAGGGCGAGGGGGCGGGATGAGGTGACGTGAGGTTACGCATGCGCAGAAGCTCGGTAAACCGAGCCTCTGCGAACGATTATTGGTTTACTTCTGCTGTTCGGGTGTCGGCTTTCCGACATCCTTCTTGTCGCCCTGGGTCTGCTGAGGCGACGGTGCAGTATCCGAAGCAGCCTTCTTTTGATCGTTGTTGTTTTCGGCTGAGGACTTGTCAGTCATTGAATGACCTTTCAAACCGCAAGAAAAGGATATTCCCTGCTTCTACCTAAGTGGCGACGAATGCATCGGATGCAATGCGCTAATTATATATTTCTCATGAGGCCGTGATCGACAAAGGAGTTCTGAAAGGCAGCCTCCGAAGGAGTTGATAGGCGCTTCTAACTCGCTGCCAGGTCGTCATCTTTATGTTTGTGCAGGAAACGGGAAATCTGTCCGCGGAGTTCTTCCGTGTGCAACAGCGATCCAACTGAACTGGCGCTATCGAACAATTCCTTCTGCAACTCGCGGGGCAGCGAGTTCCACTGCATGATGACTGCCGCGCCCAAGCAGCGGAGAACGTGCTCCTCTTCTTCGGCAAGCGTTTGGCCGGGACTCTGATCTGTCATTTGGTGTCCTCCGAAGTCCTGAAAACTGCGACGAGGGCCAGCCTGTTCCGCTGCGCCTATCACAAACCGGCCCGCTCGGCCGGGACTGGTATGTGACCACGCTGCCGATCCCTCGAACTTCGCGCCGGGCCAGGCGCGCTACCGCGTCGTCTCAAGCTACGTCTGCAACCCGCTCCACAACATTTCGCCTATCGTCACCGAGGCGCGGGACATCGAGGTTGAGGTGGTGAGGTAGCAGTCTTGCCCGACTCGAGGCCGCCCGCGATAATCCTTGATGGCGGTCTGACTCCCGCCGATGTTCCCAAGACTGCCCCGCCCGAGAGGGTGGCGGGGCTTTTTTGTTTCGGTCGTGAGTAATGCGCCACCGATATGCTCAGCGACCGGGTACCGGGTGAACGGCCGATCCAGAAGGGCATCGTGTACGAGGCCCAGCAGCCAAGGCAGCTCAACAGCCTTGCTACCAACACAATTGATCGATACAGTCTTTTTGTCGATCTTGTTGACGAACTTTGTTTCCAGCGCTTTGCGCTCTGACGATCTTCTTTCTCAAAATCGAAATCACCCCGCGTCCGGCACCGTGTCGGGCGACGGTTCTTCATGTCGATTTGAAAGGAATCGTTATGACCACAGGTACTGTTAAGTTTTTCAACTCCACCAAGGGCTTTGGTTTCATCGAGCAGGGCAACGGCCAGCCGGACGTGTTCGTTCACATTTCGGCCGTTGAGCGCGCGGGAATGCACAGCCTTTCCGAAGGCCAGAAGATCGCCTTCGAGATTGTTGCGGATCGCCGGTCTGGCAAGTCCGCAGCCGAAAATCTGCAGGCTGCCTGATTATGGGGTCTGTCCTAATGACCACGGATGTAATGGCATTGGGACTAGCAAGATGATGAAGGGGCCGGGGCAACCCGGCCTTTTTCTTTCTCAAGGAGACATCAATGAACAAAGATGCCATCAGTGCCGTGTTCCGTCCTCAGCGATTGAATCAGGAAGCAAAGGCGGACGCGATTACGCGAAATGTCCGCGCGATACTGGACGCCGAGGCAACGAAGCGGAACACCAAGACTGAACGGCTAAGAGCCGAGCGTCTATCCCATAACGCGAAAGCAGCTTTCGCTGCTCCCGCCCTAAGGATTCAAAGCACGGCGAGACGCGGGAAGTAGTCGGCACCCTTTGTGTCTTCCCGAAGTCGAGGTAGACGCTGAGGGGAAGGACCTGACGCTTCCGCAGGCAGGCAGTGCCCCATCTCAGGGGTAGGACCGCCCGTCGGCTCGAACGACCGTGCCATCGTCCGGCACATCCGTATGGCTGTCGTCCTCAGTACATGTCGTGAGGCCGGAATCCACCCAGGGTGAGAAGGGCAATTCCAGCCCTCTCATTTTGGCCATGAACTCTAATGTCGCCAGATGGACTCTTAGACGGGCTTCGTTTGCGTCGATGGCGTGGACCCAGCATGTGTCCCGCAATTCTGCGGCCACCCATTTCGGATGTTCCTTCTGCTTCTCTGCGGGTGCGAGGCGGTAGACCGGCATCTTCAGTCCGACTGGCCAAAGGGCGGGGCGTTAACCAGTGTCGCGATCAAACGCAGCAGCGCCTGATGCTCTGGTCCGTTTCCCTGACGCAGGAACTCCCCCAGCTCGATATGGGACAGCCGTCCGCCTGGAGGGCCGTTAGGCTGGTGGATAATAACGGCGCGACCGTCGCCCGGCTCTCGACCGAGGAACCATGAATCCCCGTTGGGGCTGCGATAGAGTTCTCGTCTGTCCGACATTGGTTCTCCTGCCGCCCAGACCATACCGGGCCTGAGCTGACGGGACAATGACGCCACAGCCCTTTGTAGACGACGGCCGCTGCATTTTGACTTCCGTAGCCCCTCGGGCGTTTCCTCCCAGACTTGCCCCGTGGCCCTCACGGGTGGCGGGGCGTTTTCTGCGGGAACGGATTAAATTGCGCCGACATGCGCAATTATGTAGTGGCTATGTTACGTTTTTCGGAACGTTTAGCATAGATGTAGCTTGGCTCGGCGAGCGGAGACCGACGGGTGCCGGACCAGACAGGCGAGCAGGAAGTCCTTTGCGTTCGATGTGGCGCGGTAATGCGTCTGTTGATGCCGCTGGCTCCCGTCGGCGGCAGACCTGGGGGCGAGATTCTAGAATGCACGAGATGCGGCTTCACGGACGTGAAGCAACAGGGGCAGCCGCAGAGGCGCTGGCCGTCAGCAAAGTAGTATAAAGCGGCGCCCGCCCGGACGAAACACTATTCCGGGTCTGTGCTGGGATTACGCTTGGGCAAATCGGGTACGATGTAGTTCTTAGGTCCCCGCTTTGCGAGGCGGTGCAACTCAGCGGCGCGCTTGCGGAGGTCGGCCTTCAACTCGGGCGCCACCGCCATCTCCGAGAGAGCCTTTAGCTCGCGGATCTGCTTTTCCAGTTCACTCTTCTTAGGCACCACAGCCCCCCGCATCGCGCTGCGATTGGTCCAAGAACCCCCAATAAGTTCGCAGGACCTCTCGATGATGTCCAGAGGGCGGAACCTCGCCGAAGCGTCGGGAACCGATGAAAGGCCTAACCTTTCACACTGCCCTCCGTCGGCTGCGGGGCTTGTTCTGCTTTTGGCGACAACCTTCCACCTTCAAAGTTAGAGCGCCGATCCTCCGAACCGTGTACGGTGTCGCTCGCCTGCCAAGCGCAAGCTGGTGAGCTGAATTCCCGCCGGGCGCACAAAAACGCCCGACAGCGCGTGTGCTCGGTGGGGATTTGATGCTCAGCGGATTTCGTCATGCGTTGAATCGCGCCATCCTGTCGGCTTGACAAACAGCATCCAGACGGCCCGCGAGCGAGCTTTGCCGCCTCGGGGCAATCCTGAGAACACGTCCTTCGAGGGCCGTCCGATGTGGGAGTCCTATCTCCCGCAGGTCGATGCCGTGCTGGAGGCCGCGCTGGGTCCGGGTGCCTTGGCGGCAATCCGGGCGGAGCCGGAGTAGGATGTAGGGCATCCCCGGATTGAGGTCGTGCCGGCTGCCAGAGAGGTGGCGTGCTGAGCCCCCTTGAAACCCGGGCGTTCCTTCCTAAATCGCTGATCGTCCGAAAACAGAAAGGAGCATGGAGGACAGCTATGGCACAGCTGAATGGTGGTTTTAGCGGCTCTCGAACGCCGTTTCCGACCATTGGCCCTGTCTATCAACACCCGGAAGAGGTCCTGGCGGATCGGCGCCTTTCCAAGGCCCAGAAGCGGGCGATTCTCGCAGAGTGGGCGTCAGATGCCTCCGCGGTAGAGTCGGCCCCGGCTCTTCGCCAGTTCCGTGGAGTGCAGGCCCGCGTCTGGGATATTCTGGGCGCGCTGAACAAGCTGGATGACCCGCCGGACCCTCCGCCCGGCCGAAGCGCGGCCCGCCCCAGAGTGCCCCAACGTGCGGCGGCCTGAGGGGGGCGGCGATGGAGGATTTCCGGAACGCATCAGTTGCTGCGGCGCAGAGAAACCTGGATCGCTATTGCCGCCTGCTCGCAACACCCCTGACGGACCTGGAGCGGGAATACATCCATAGACGCATTGCCGAAGTTCGGCGTTCGCTCGTTCAATTGGGAGGTAGTGAGCCAGCCCCGCCCGGCACCGCGGTGGCATAAGCACAAAGCTCCCGCATGAGCGGGGGCTTTTGTTGGTATAAGTGTCCCATGTGCAACCTATACAGCCTCACCAAGAGCCAAGCCGCCATCATCGCCCTGACCCGGGCCATGCGGGACGCTACAGGCAACCTGCCGCCCCAGCTTGGCATCTTCCCCGATTACAGCGCCCCCATCATCCGCAACGCCCCTGACGGTATGCGTGAACTGGCCATGGCCCGCTGGGGCATGCCGTCTTCGGCGCAGGCGCTCTATCAGGCGGCGATGCGGCGGGCGGACAAGCTCCGCGCCAGGGCGAGGAGCTGGACCTCCCCAAGCTGGTCAAGCAGGAGCCTGACAAAGGCACCACCAACATCCGGAACGTCAGGTCGCGGCACTGGACCCGCTGGCTGGGCGTGGAGCACCGGTGCGTGGTGCCGTTCACCAGCTTCGCGGAATTCCACAAGCCGTCAGGGGGCGACATCTGGTTCGCCTTGGCCGAGGACCGCCCGCTTGCCGTCTTCGCCGGAATCTGGACGCGCTGGACCAGCGTCCGCAAAATCCGGGAGGGCGAGGTCACCGCGGACCTCTACGGCTTCCTGACCTGCGAACCCAACGCGGAAGTCGGCGCCATCCATCCCAAGGCGATGCCGGTGATCCTGACGGAGCCGGATGAGATCGAGACCTGGCTCACCGCGCCGGCCGAGGTGGCGCTGAAGCTGCAACGGCCGCTGTCGGACGGGTCGCTCCAGATCGTGGCGCGTGGGGTGAAGAAGGATGGGGCTACCGCGATCGAATGAACCCGATGATGTCGGAGACTGCGTCTGTCTGAAGGTGAAGAACAACTCGCCCCACGAGGTCTGCTCGCATCCCTTGCAAACGAGACACTCGTGCGACTCCGCGATCTCGCTATGAACTTAGCGCGTTGACGACCGACCTTCAGTACTTGAGATTTACTTGAAGATTTAGGGCTTTCGGCCCCACCTCGAAGGAGGCGCTGGAGAACGTTGGTGGCGCGAAAGCGAATGATGGGTTTCTAGAGAAGCCTACGCCTTGCTTAGGCTGACCGAATAAGCCCGTCTCCAAGATACGTTCGCCTTTCTCGGCATGAAAAACAGCAATAGCATAAATGCCATCAGGCACCGACCTGAAGGTACAGGACGCGCGTCCGTTCCGAATGGACCCGACGGCTTCACGCAGTTCCTGGCCTGGAATTCGGAAGCCGTCTGCTGATGCAAACAGTCCGCATCGGATCACGCCAGCATCATTTCTTGCATTGCGGATCGACACGGAAATGTCTCCGGCCATGGCTGTCGTCGTGCTAGACGCTAGTGATATGACAAGCAGCTGGGCCGCCAACGTCCATTTCTTCATGTCTGGCTCACGCTTTCTAGTGATCATAAAGATCAGCTTCTGTTACAGGGGGCGGGGAGCTGGCCTTGGATCCCAGCGACGCTCGGTGACGGGCGGAGAACATCGAGCCACGAGCCGGCAGATTTCGAGAAATCTTACGAAGGCCGAGTTTAGGAGGGATGTTAATTGAAACCGTCTCCATCCCGCCGCGCATGAAATAAGTTTCATGCCAGAAACCCGTTCCGCTTGGATTATGCAGGAAGGTCCGCCACCAATCGCTATGAGGGCTCCCCCGAGCCCAGTTCTCTAGGCAGTCAAAGCTGCGCAGTACTGGCGCATTCCGACGTGAAGCGGGAACAGCGAATAGATGATCGGCTCGTGACAGAGCAAACCATCGGGCGCACTCTGGACAACCTTGTTAATTTTGGGACCGAAGCTGAGCAAGGTAAAAATGCCGCGTAGCTTGTTTACGCGCATTCCGAGATAAATTACTACCGGAAACTCTGACAGGTCTACCGAGGTGCGATCGAGCATTTACCTGTTTTCTCCTGCGCCCAAACTCACTGGCCTGAGGCAATCACCAAAGGTATAATATTAGGTTTAAGCTCGCCACTTTGCGTAGCATACGCAGGTATCGAGCACTGAAGTTCGGCTCGCTTTGATTGATTGCTTAACGTCGGGGCGTCAGCACGCAAGTGGATAGGGGGAGTCCGGGGGCGCCGGCCTATAGGCTCCAGTCCTTGCGCCGCTCGTCCTGATACATCCGGACGATCTCCCGCGCCTTGTCGGTGCATGGGTCGCAATTGTCCTTGTCGGGGCAGTTCAGACGCCCGCAGAGCACCGCCATGAGCCGTTCGCGGCTGGGCTCCGACAGCAGCATGCGCAGCCCGTCCTCGCAGAGCTTGGCGACCTCCGGTCCGAGACGGACGCCCCGCCGCTGATCCCAGTTCATCGCCAGCCGGTTCGCGATCCGCTCGATGTCTTGGCGGCTGTAATTTCGGGGATAGTGCGGCCATGGCTCGGTGCGGGAGCGGGGCGTCGCGTGATGCGGCGTCGGTGTGGATCTCGGCGTGTAAACAGGGGGCGTGCTGCGGCGGCGTGACATGGATCCGTCCTCGGGAGGACGGTTAAACCATGAGAACGGGGCAAGAACAAAATTCGGGACTAGTTCGGGACTTTTGGTTCCGATACGGGACTTTTGACGCCCTTTCGTTCCCAAAACGGGAGCTCCGCCAATAGGCGGAGATTTTTCAAGTGTTTGATATTAATAGGAAAAATGGTCGGAGCGAGAGGATTCGAACCTCCGACCCCCAGTCCCCCAGACTGGTGCGCTAACCGGGCTGCGCTACGCTCCGCCATGATGGTTCCCGATCCGACCTGAATCGATCTGGAACGGG
>Ga0182747_1000205_pt1 | contig 62487 bp, 62 predicted proteins | sample eDN3rd30CBELigBY_FD_128526 | JGI IMG/M metagenome (GOLD analysis project Ga0182747, IMG submission 128526) | Enriched backyard soil microbial communities from Emeryville, California, USA - eDNA 3rd pass 30_C BE-Lig BY (version 2) (version 2) | ecosystem: Environmental > Terrestrial > Soil >... | reverse complement strand
GACCAGCCGCGCCAGCTTCGAGAGGCCGACCACGCGGTCGGTCGGCTTGTACGCGATATGCGCCAGGCCGAAGAACGGCATCATGTGATGCTCGCAGTGCGAATTGAACGGGATGTCCTTGACCAGCACGAAGTCGTTGTAGCCGGACGTCTCCGAAAAGGTGCGGTCGAGCGAGTCCGCCGGCACTTCGCGGTAGCCCTGAAAGAGCTCGTCATAGGCATCGACGACACGCTTGGGGGTATCGAGCACGCCCTCGCGGGCGGCATCATCGCCGGCATAGGCGATGAGCGTGCGGACGGCGGCTTCGGCCTCGTCACGCGAGGGCCGCGGCAGGTTGGCTGCCGGCGCGGTCCTGACATGGTCGGACAGACCCTGCTGCCAGGGTTTAATGACAGTGTTCTTGGCGTCCATGGACGGTCTCCGTTCGACCGGGGCTCGCCTTCAAGGGACGGCTCCGGGAGTGTCACCGGGGTGGCCGCGTTATGCCGCCCTGTCGGGCGGTCGGACGCCGCAATCCCATAGCGCCCGGTTTTCCTCTTGATCTTCAACAGGTAACCCGGACATCAAACGGCCGAGAACCCCTTCTCGAACCGGCTGAACGATCCCTATATATTGCTTTGTACGACCGAGGCAATGTGCCGGATCAACGGCCCCGCCCGGGGCCGGGAAGACAGAATTAAATGCTAAACGACGTCTATAACGAGAAAATCCTCGATCTGGCCGGCAATATCCCCCGCCTGGGCCGTCTGGCGCAGCCCGACGCCACCGCCACGGCCCACTCCAAGCTGTGCGGCTCGACGGTCACCATCGACCTTAAAATGGATGACGGCGCGGTCACCGACTTCGCCCATGACGTGAAGGCCTGCGCGCTGGGCCAGGCCTCCTCCTCCATCATGGCCCGCCACATCGTCGGCTCGACGCCGGACGAACTGCGCTCCCTGCGCGAGACCGTCCGGAAGATGCTGAAGGAGAACGGCGCCCCGCCGAAGGACGCCAAGTGGGCCGAGATCGCCTATCTCGAGCCGGTGCGCGATTACAAGGCGCGCCATGCCTCGACCCTGCTGACCTTCGATGCCGTGGTCAAAGCGGTCGACGAGATCGAGGCGAAGCGCAAGCAGGCCGCCGAATAGGTTCCCCGCCTCAATCGAACGAAGCCGACGTGGTGTCCGTCTTGCGGTTATAGCGCAGGGTGATGCGCGAGACCTCGCACAGATCGATGTCGTGCCACACCGCGGATGAATCGTCGTCGTCGTAGACGACTTTCAGATCCCATTTGCAGGTCTTGCCGGCGCGCGCGAAGTGCACGTTGCGCTTCTCGCCATCCTCGAAATTGTTGTCGCTGTTCTCGAGCAGGTCGTCCTGCCAGTCGTCGGCCTTGCTCGGCGACACGTAGACTTCGCTGATGGCGTAGCCGGTCCGATTGACCAGTTCGAAATCCTGCTTTGATTCCGCATCGGCCGAGACCGGCATCAGCCCGCAGAAGGCCAGCGCCATCGCCGCGGCCATCGAAGTCAGCTTCATCGTCGTCCCCTGAAAATAAAATACCGCGTCGTGAGCGCGGCCCCTCGGGGAGCGACGATGTCGCGGCGCGTGCTGCGTGTAAATGTCGGCGCGCGGATTTCCGCAGCCAAGGCGGCTCGATCGCGTACGAATTTACGTGCACTTTATCCGCAGGCTGGCGGAGTTACTTCGCCGACGCCATGCCGCCGGTCTTCTGCACCAGCGACGCGTCCGCCCGGTCGCCTGCCAGCGGCTTCTGGCAGGCCGAAGCGAGGCGCGGAAAATTCTGCGCCGCGCCGGTATTGCCGATGCGGATCACAGTCACCATGCCGTCGCTGGTGGTCTCGACGACCAGCGAGCGGCGTCCTTCGGCAAATCCGCGCACCAGATCGTCCGGCACTACGCCGATCGCCAGGCTGCGCAGTTCGCTCAGTTCGTCCTTGCGCTCGCTCGACACGACCTTCAACGACGCAGCGGCTCGGCCGACACGCACGCGCACATTCTCGAGGTGCTGCGGCACCGTGACGGAATAGCTGCCGGTGCGGCGCTCGACATAGCTCATGTCGAACTTGCCGTCGGCGCCGCAGGACAGCATCAAATCGAAGCTGCCGATGCGGTCGCCTTCCACAGTCAGCGGGTGGCGACGCGCGAGCGCGGCACCCTCACTGCGATCGAGCAGAGCCCAACTGCGCTCGCTGATCGGCGTCGCCGCGACACCTTCGGTGATGGCAGGCCGCTGCGGACGGGCCATGGCCGACGGCGCCGCGGCCACAGGGACCGGCGCGGCGTCTTCAGTCGCCAGCCGCACGGCGACAATTTCTTGTCGCGTCATGACATGCAGCGGCTCCCACGGCGGGATGCGCAGCGCCAGATCGAGCAGGTCGATCGATGCGCCCATCTCTTCGGTGAAGCGCGCGAGCGAACCGATGTCGCGCTGCACCAGCACCAGGTCCTCGGCCGAATAACTCGCCGCCGTCGGATCGTCGCGACGATCGCCGAGCCAGATCTGATGCACCATCACACGTGCCTCAGCCGGCACGGTGCGCTTCACCCCGCCGAGCACGACGAAAGCGCACATGGATTCACAATCGGCGATCGGCGAGACTTTGGCGAACTTGATGTCGCCGGGAACAACCTGAGGCGAGGCCATCACCTCGACGAGGCGACCCACGGCCGTCGACAGTTTCGCCTTGCGAATTTCGCGGCCGAGCGCGATGGCGCCGAGCACGGAACCGCCGTCGGAATCGAGCACGACCGTGGCGTCACGCAGGCTGTCGCCGCGTGCGGCGTTTGCGGCCATGAACTTGAGAAAATCGCGCGGACTGTCCGCGGTGATGGCGCCCTCCGCGCCGATCAACATGCGGCAGCTAGTTCCGCATGCGGCCGCCGGCCCCTCCAGCCGCAATTCGAAGCGCATCGGCAAGGCGCGATTATCGCCGCGCGCTGGAACAACCAGTGCCGAACCGACCAGCGCCGGCGCGATCAGTAACGCGCCGATCAAGTTCAACGTCGTGGCCAGGGATCGCCGCATTTCGCTCTCCGCAGCCGACCCGAAAAATTCGTCGGCAACTGGAACCGGAACGTCTCCGCCGCATTGTGGAAGCGGAGAATTCCTAATCTCCCTCGGGTTTTTGTTCGCACCGCAGCAAAAGCGGTCATGCGAGCGCTATGCTTATGGCTTCCGAACACTCCCCGATTTGTAAAATTTATGACGGCGCCCGGATTCTCGCTAGTGCAAAAAGGTCGCTATCCTTGCCCTATCGTGCCTGAAACATGAGCGGTTCCATCCACTTGGAACTTTGCTATGGAACTCGAATGCGGCTTCGTGGGAGTCGCCCGCCGAGTGGCCGTTCATGACCGAACCAGAACAAACATCGCTGATCACCCGTGTGCCGCGGCTTCTTGGACGCGGGCTGGTCGCTATATACCGCTACACGCTGTCGCCACTGCTCGGGCCGCGTTGCCGTCATCTGCCGAGTTGTTCGGACTATGCCGACGAAGCGATCAGCCGCTTCGGCTTGTGGGCCGGCGGATGGATAGCATTGGCGCGCATCCTGCGCTGTCACCCGTGGGGCACGCATGGCCTCGACTTCGTGCCGAAAGCACTGCCCGCCGCTGCGCATTGGTGGATGCCGTGGCGCTACGGCCGCTGGCGCGGCACGCAGACCGAGCCTTAGGCCACAGAAAACGGGTGGCGCGACAGGCGCTATCAGAGCAATGCGCCAGACCCGACACTCCGAAAGAGCAGCCATGGCCCAAGAACCGATCCCGATGCACCGGAACGACTGGCTGCTGCTTTTTCTTCTGTCGGTGTTGTGGGGCGGCTCGTTCTTCTTCAACGGCGTGGCGCTGCAGGAACTGCCACCACTGACGATCGCGCTGGCGCGCGTCGCCTTCGGCGCATTGTGTTTGTTGATCCTCCTCAAGCCGCTGGGCGGCTCGCTGCCGAAACGACCGATCGACTGGGCGCCGTTCGCGATCATGGGGCTCGTCAACAACGTCATTCCGTTCTCGCTGTTTCTGACCGCGCAGACGACGATCTCGAGCGGAATGGCCTCCGTGCTCAATGCCACCACGCCGCTGTTCGCCGTGCTGGTGATGGCGGCGAGCGGCGAAGAGCGTCTGACCGGCCGGCGCATCGCCGGCGTGCTGATCGGCATCGGCGGCGTGGCGCTGCTGCGCGGCCCCGGCTTGAATGCCGAGAACCAGACGTTCGGCATCGTGCTCTGCCTCGGCGCCGCGCTGAGCTACGGCTTTGCCGGATATTGGGGCCGCCACGCCCTGCCCGGCGTACCGCCGCTCACCTCCGCCACCGCGCAATTGATCTGCTCGACGCCGGTCATGGCGGTGATCGCCGGTGCGGTCGAGCGCCCCTGGACACTGCCGATGCCCGGCCCGACCACCTGGCTGGCCGTCGCGGGCCTTGCCACTTTATCGACGGCGCTCGCCTACATCCTGTTTTTCCGCATTCTCAACCGCTCCGGCGCGGTCAATGTCGTGCTGGTGACGCTGCTCATCCCGGTGACCGCGATCCTGCTCGGCGTCTGGATCCTGCGCGAGCCGCTCTCCGCAAACGAGGTTGTCGGAGCGCTGGTCATCGCCGCCTCGCTGATCGTGATCGACGGGCGACTGCTGGGCTGGGTGAAATCCGCTTTCTCACAATCCTGATGGCGATTTCGGCATGAACTGCGGCATTGCCGGCGCCATCGGCGTCGAGGCAACCGGTCTGCAACTCATGACGACCCGCTCAAGCGCATCCGATAACCCGAGCGCAGACAGCTTGAAGCGCAGCGTGGCGGATTCAGAGATTTCGGATATGCCGATTGATGTCGAGGCTGCAACTTTGCGAAACCGGTCTACAGGAAGAAAGCCATCACGCGACTCTGTTGCATCGGCGGATACAACGGCAAAACGCTCTTCGAGTCTGACCGGACGGTCGTCCAAATCGATCCGCACCTCGTCGATAGATTCAGCCAGATGAAGCGGCAGATCGCGTTGATAGCGGAACAGCAAGGTCCCGGGCCAACTGGCGCAGGCGACGGTAAAAATTCGCTCGAAGTAATACTCTTTCTTGTCGTCCACTTGCATGACGGATTTAAACGCGACAACCCGGTTACCATTTTGTCGGACGACCTGCCATCGCGTCTCGGAAAACTCGCGCGTATCTATTTTGAAGCGCACAATCTCATCGCGGCTAAGAACGCGATTTCGTTCGAAGCTGACACTCGCCACGACATCCATCAAGGCGGCGTCGACGCCCATCGAGACAACGTAGCGCCCGGATTCGACAAGCGCGCGATTCGTTCTGCCGCCCGTCGTTGTCACCGTGCGACCGTCAGAATAACGGGCTATCATCAACGGCGTATGCACGCCGAGATTGGCACCGGGCGCGACAAGCCGCGTTGTCGCGCCAATCAAAGCGTAGACGCAAGCGGATGCGCACATGGCGCCGGTTTCGACAAGATCAGCCGGCAGCTCTGCGCCCGCCTGCTTCAGCTTCCGGCACGCCGCTTCGTCGACGCGACCTTCCATGCAAGCTTTCGGCATCGTAGAGCCGACCGGCTTGATCGGATCTTCCTTCGAGATCGGTCGCCTGGCGAATGGAAATAGATCGGCAGCTTTCGATTGCCCAGCTTCTTGAGAAGCTGCCGCAGCCTTTCGGGCGCGCCGGAATCGAATTTGCCCTCCGCCGCGATCCAGGTATCGCACCCCTCACCGCACGCTTCGGCTGGACCTTTCGCGACATAAAAAATCAGGGGCTGTTCCTTCAGGTCCTGGATCCGCTTGAGCGGCGACATGTCGGATGGCGCGCGGCGCTCAGGCGTCGCCGCGCCGGCCACCGAGATGCCGACCAAGACCGCAAAGCCGGCTGTAAATAGTATTTTATTCCTCACGCCAAGCCCCCCGATTGCTGCCGCAATACAGCTTCCGGTACCTATAACCGAAAGCGCAACCGGAACAGTCCGCGCAGGGTCATTTTTCTCGGTGGCGGGCCTGCCGAGCCTTGTTTATCGCCGCCGGCCCGGCCTCCTCGAATCACGGCAATAGCACCGACATTGCGCCTTGCGAATCTCCTGCTATATCGCTCCTGAGTTCCACCGCTTACCCGCGCTCGTTCGCGGGAGTGAGCAACAGGAGAATGCCCAATGGTCGCCCTGACCTTTCCCGACGGCGCGCGCCGCGACTATCCCGACAACATCACCGGCCTCGACATCGCCAAGGGCATTTCGCCCTCGCTGGCCAAGCGCACGGTCGCCATGGCGCTCGACGGCGTCGTCGTCGATCTCACCGACCCCATCGAAAAAGACGCCCGCATCGAGTTCGTGTCGCGCGACGACCCGCGCGCGCTTGAGCTCATTCGCCACGACGCCGCCCACGTGCTGGCCGAGGCAGTGCAGGAATTGTGGCCCGGCACGCAGGTGACCATCGGCCCGGTGATCGAGAACGGCTTCTATTACGACTTCGCGCGCAACGAGCCATTCACGCCCGACGATCTGCCCGTCATCGAGAAGAAGATGAAGGAGATCATCGCCCGCGACAAACCCTTCACCAAGGAAATCTGGTCGCGCGAGCAGACCAAGAAGGTGTTCGCCGACAAGGGCGAATACTTCAAGGTCGAGCTGGTCGACGCCATCCCGGAAGACCAGTCGATCAAGATCTACAAGCAGGGCGACTGGTTCGACCTGTGCCGCGGCCCGCATATGACCAGCGTCGGCAAGGTCGGCAACGCGTTCAAGCTGATGCGCGTCGCCGGCGCCTACTGGCGCGGCGACAGCAACAATCCGATGCTCTCGCGCATTTACGGCACCGCCTTCGCCAAGCAGGAAGACCTCGACGCCTACCTCAAGCAGATGGAGGAAGCCGAGAAGCGCGACCACCGCAAGCTAGGGCGCGAGATGGACCTGTTCCACTTCCAGGAGGAAGGCCCCGGCACGGTGTTCTGGCACGCCAATGGCTGGACCATCTTCCAGGAAATCATCGCCTATATGCGGCGACGCCTCAAGGGCGACTACCAGGAAGTCAACGCGCCACAAATGCTCGACAAGTCGCTGTGGGAGACCTCGGGTCACTGGCAGTGGTATCGCGAAAGCATGTTCGCGGCGCAGTCGGCCGGCGACGAGGCCGAAGACAAGCGCTGGTTCGCCATCAAGCCGATGAACTGCCCGGGCCATGTGCAGATCTACAAGCACGGCCTCAAGAGCTATCGCGAACTGCCGATCCGCCTTGCCGAGTTCGGCATCGTGCATCGCTATGAGGCCTCGGGCGCCATGCACGGCCTCTTGCGCGTGCGCGCCTTCACGCAGGACGACGCGCATATCTTCTGCACCGAGGACCAGCTCGCCGAGGAATGCCTCAAGATCAACGACCTGATCCTCTCGACCTATGCCGACTTCGGCTTCGAGGGCGATCTCGTCGTCAAACTCTCGACGCGGCCGGAAAAGCGCGTCGGCACCGACGCGGCCTGGGACCATGCCGAAGGCGTGATGCAAAACGTCCTGCAGCGCATCGCCAAGGACAACAACCGCATCAAGACCGCGGTCAATCCCGGCGAAGGCGCGTTCTACGGGCCGAAATTCGAATACGTGCTGCGCGACGCCATCGGCCGCGACTGGCAGTGCGGCACCACGCAGGTGGACTTCAACCTGCCGGAGCGCTTCGAGGCCTTCTACATCGCGCCGGACGGTTCCAAACAGACGCCGGTCATGGTCCATCGTGCGATCTGTGGCTCGCTGGAGCGCTTCCTCGGCGTCGTGCTCGAGCACTATGCCGGCCACCTGCCCTTGTGGCTGGCGCCGAAGCAGGCCGTGGTCTGCACCATCACGCAGGACGCGGACGCCTATGCCGCCGACGTGATGGCCGCGGCGCGCAAGGCCGGCCTGCGTGTCGATGCCGACCTGCGCAACGAGAAGATCAACTACAAGGTCCGCGAGCACTCGCTGGCCAAGGTCCCGGTGTTGCTCGTCGTCGGCAAGAAGGAAGCCGAGACCCGGCAGGTCTCGATCCGCCGCCTCGGCTCCGACAAGTCGCAGGTGATGTCGCTCGACGACGCGCTCAAGCTTCTCACCGACGAGGCGCTGCCGCCGGACGTGAAGCGGGCGATGGCCGCGGGCTGAGGCCGCCGCTACTTCCCCTGGCTCTGGATATAGGCCGCCAAGTCCGCGGCTTCGCTGCGGCTGAGCGCCATGTCCGGCATTTTCGGATGCGGCAGCAGCAGGAACAGCGCCAGCCGCGATGGATCGAGGTCGGGCGTTTTGGCGATCGTGGAAAAGGGCGGCGCCTGGCCGTTGGCGGTTTGCTGATCGCTGGCAACCACATGGCAGGCCGCACACCAGCGCTTCGCCAGAACCTCGCCTTGAGCGGCGTCGGCCGCGGCCGCGGCCTGGTTCAGCGTGAGAATGGCGAACAGCGGCAGGGATGCCAGAAACGGTCGGGTCATCGTGATGAGGCCTTTGCGAGTCAAATCGCAAAGTGCCTGTCGAGGCGACCTCCGGCCATGACCTGGATCAAGGCGCCGGCCATAATCGCCTCAAGCCGTTGCGCCGCCGATCCTCCGGATCGCCGGTTGAAACTCCGGTTCGGTCGCCGTCGGCCCCTCCAGCAGACCGAGGAAACGCTCCGCCCATTGGGTCAGATCGCTCTTCATCAGCGCGGCATAGTTTGCTTGATGGCGCATGCGCCGCTCTTCGAGCGGCATACCCAGCGCGCGATTGATGGCAATCGCCACGCCTTCGGAGTCGTATGGATTGACCAGCAGCGCCGCGCCGCATTCGCGCGCCGCACCCGCAAAACGCGACAACACCAGCACGCCCGGATTTTCGGGATCCTGCGCGGCGACGAATTCCTTGGCGACGAGGTTCATGCCGTCGCGGAGCGGCGTGACGAGGCCGACGCGCGCATGCCGATAGAGCCCGGCCAGCGAACTGCGGCTGTAGGCCTTGTTGACATAGCGCAGTGGCGTCCATGACGCCTCGCCGAATGTGCCGTTGATGCGGCCGACCGTTTCACCGACCAGACGGCCGATATCGGCGTATTCGCGAATGTCGGTGCGGCTGCGCGGCGTGATCTGCAGATAGGTCACCAGGCCGCGCCAGTCGGGGAAATTGGCGAGGAAGCGCTCGAACGCATTGAGCCGCTCGGGAATGCCCTTGCTGTAATCGAGGCGGTCGACGCCGATGATCAAGGCGCGGCCGGACATGCTGGCCACGACTTCATCGACGAACGCGGTATTCACGGCGCGCCGCGCCAGCCGCGCGAAGGCCTCGGTCTCGACGCCGACCGGGAAGATGCCGGTATGGACGATGCGGTCTTCGTAGTGAAAGGCATCGTCGCCGGCCCGCTTGAGGCCTACCTCGTTGGCGAGGTAGCGCGAGAAGTTGTTGGCATCGTTCTCGGTCTGGAAACCGACGAGATCGTAGTGGCACAGCGCCGGAATGAGCCGTTCGTGGTTCGGCAGGCCGGTGAGAATTTCCGGCGGCGGACAGGGAATGTGCAGGAAGAAGCCGATGCGATTCTTGTGGCCGCGCTCGCGCAGCATCTGCGCCAGCGGCATCAGGTGATAATCATGCACCCAGATCACGTCGTCGGGCCGCAGCACCTCCTCGAGGTTCTCGACGAAATACTGGTTGACCCGGAAGTAGCCGCCGAGATCGCGGCGGGTGAATTCGGCGAGATCAAGCCGGTAGTGCAGGATCGGCCACAGCACGCGGTTGGCGAAGCCGTTGTAGAACTCCTCGTAATCGTCCTTGAGGAGGTCGATCGTGATGTACGAGACCTTGTCGTGCTCGACGGTTTTGGCCGTGCCGGCCCGGTCCTCGGCCACCTTGCCGCTCCAGCCGAACCAGATGCCGCCGCGCTTCTTCAGCGCCGGGCGGATCGATACCTCAAGGCCGCCCGCCCGGGCGCTGCCGTCGGGAATACCCACGCGATTGGAAACGACCACAAGCCGCGACAATGCTTTCACTCTCCCCAGATCGGCAACGCCCCCGCGCGCCTAGGAAACAAATGCGAAATTCATGTCGCAGGAGACGTCAAATGATTGACTGACAACGCTTTCACCCCGCGAAAGTTCATTTTGTCCCCGCTAGGTCCTGCAATGCGCGGCGGACCTCGGACGGGGACGAAAAGACACCACTCAAACCATCGAAATTACGGCTGACGGAGAAACTCATTCCCCCCAAAGCCGGCATGGCGGCAAAAGCCGCCTCATCCGTGACATCGTCGCCGATGAAGACCGGCACGCGCCCGACGAATGGTTTATGGCGCATCAGGCGGCGAATGCCGGTGCCCTTGTCGATGCCCGGGCGCTTGACCTCGATCATCATCTTGCCCGGAAGCACCTCGGTGTCTTCACCGGCAAAGGCGGCGCGGCTCTCCGCGACATGGGCCTGCAGCCGCGCTGCGTGTTCCGGCGCGCGGCGATAATGCAGCGCCACCGAGTAACCCTTGTCTTCGTATTCGACACCGGTGGCCGGATCGACCGCGGCGATCAGGCGCTCGCGCAGGGCCTTCGGCAGATCCGGGACGGAGGCCGCCGGCTCACCGCCGCGCAGACGCATCTCCGCGCCATGGCCGCCGACCGCAGGCAGCACCAGCGGTGCGAACAGCCTGTCGAGATCGCGGATCGGCCGCCCGCTGACCAGGGCCAGCGCGCCGCCCGTCAAGGTGAGCAGCCGGTCCAGGGATTGCCGGAGCGTATCGGGCACATCGACGTCGAAGGGCGCGGGACCGATATCGATCAAGGTGCCATCGACGTCGAACAGCAGCGCCACGTCTAGCGCGTCGAGCGCGCCGAAGGCGCGGAGCGCCGCCGCATTGGCCTCCCCGGCCTCCAGTGTCGCGTGCGATGCCTCGCTCACCGCCGTCCCCTTTTGCCTTCCAGGCGCGCGTCCTATCGCGCCAGCACCTCGACATCGCCGTCCACACCGGGGACGACCGTGAATTCGCGTTCAAATACCGTGCCATCATTGCGGGCGATGGCGCGATACTCGCCTTCGGCCAGCACCACGCGGGGGAAAGCGCCGATCGATTCCTTGATGACGTCGCCGCCGGGCGTGAGCACCGACCACGCGGTGTTCGCCAACGCTTCGCCGCCTTTTTCGTTCACCAGCTTGAGCGTGATGATCGCGGCGCGGTGATTGACGACCACGTCGGTGAGCTTGCCCGCCTGCACGCGGATGTCGGAGCGCACCACCGAATTGGCGTCGCCGTAATTCGAGACGATGTAATAGGTGCCTTCCGGCACCACGACCACGGCGCCGCTGGCGACATGCTCGGCGATCGGCCTGCGGTCACCCGGCTCGAACTGGCTGCCCTTGAAGACATCGAACGAAATCTGCGCCGAGGGAATACGCGCATCGCCGACCCGGCCTTCGATACGCACCCCGCCGGCCGGCAATTCGAATTCTTCCCGCACGGTGGCGCCGCGCAGGGTCACCGGCTTGACGGCATTGGCAAGGCCAAAGCCCACGTGAACGATGTAATTGCCCGCCGGCAGCACCATGGTCGGCGCTGACGACTTGTCCTCGCGGATCAGGCGAAAGGTGCCCCCTTGCTCGGCCTTGGCGGCATAGACACGCCAGGTCAGGCCGCCGGTAATGGAGCCGGCTTGGGCGCCGAATCGCGCGGCCAGCGACAGCGCCACCTGGCCGGCGGGCACCATGGGCGCCGCTGTCGGCGGAATAGCCACCGGCGCCTGCGATCCCAGCGCGCCGCCGCCGAACCCCTCGCCCCGCGCCGGCGGAGGCGCAAAGGCGCCGAGCGAAGGCGTCGCCGAAAACAGTGAATTGGAGCTGCCAGCCTGCGCCAGGGTGGTCTGCGCGGCGGCCGGAGTGGCCAGCGCGCTCGAAAGAGCGGCGAGCACGAGCAAAACCCCGCAAGAATGCGAGGAAAACCAGGATTTCACGCGATGATTGGCCGTTGGGTTTGCAGCGGTCATATCGATCCGCTTTTCGGCCGAAATCGCGGCGAATTCAAGCCATTCCGCGAGTCAGAACGAGCAGCCAGGGGGATGGCTGCTCGTTCACGCTGTCCGGACTCCTGGAGCGGGATTCCGGACGCCACGCAGGGTCGAGAACTAGAACTCCTTCCAGTCCTGCCCGACCGCGGTCGCCAGCGACGCCTGCATCTCGCGAGCCTGACCGGCCGGCGCGGTCGCCGGTTTCGCCGCACGCTTGACCGGCGCCGGCCGTGTCGCCGGTTTGACCGGCGCGGCACTCGTCGTCGTCGCCGGGTTGTAGCCACCGCCTTCGCCGCTCGCGATCTGGAAGACCGAGACCTGCTCGTCCATCGCCTTGGCCTGATGCTCGAGGGTCTTGGCCGTCGCAGCGTTCTCTTCGACCAGCGCCGAGTTCTGCTGGGTCACCTCGTCCATCTGGGTGAGCGCCTTGTTGATCTGGTCGATGCCGGTGGCCTGCTCGGCCGAGGCATTGGCGATCTCGGACACCACCACCGCCACCTTCTTGATCGACTCGACGATCTCGGTAAGCGACTCGCCCGCCTTGTTGACGAGATCGACGCCGTCGCGCACCTGACCGTTCGAGTTGGTGATGAGATCCTTGATATCCTTCGCCGCCTGCGACGAACGCTGCGCAAGGCTGCGGACTTCGGAAGCGACCACCGCGAAGCCCCGCCCCGCCTCGCCGGCGCGGGCGGCTTCCACCGCCGCGTTCAGCGCCAGCAGGTTGGTCTGCCGGGCGATCTCGTCGATGACGCCGATGATGTCGGAGATCTTGCGCGAGGAGTCCTCGATACGCGCCATCGCATCAACCGCCTTGGCCACGACCGCGCCGCCACGGTCCGCGACTTCACGCGTCGCCGCCGCATCCTGATTGGCAAGCTGCGCATTCTCGGCGTTGCGGCGCACGGTGGCGGCGAGTTCTTCCATTGCCGCCGACGTCTCTTCGAGGCTCGCAGCCTGCTCTTCGGTGCGCTGCGACAAATCGGTGGTCGAGGTCGCGATCTCGGCCGAGGCGTTGGTGACTTCGCGGCCGGAGGCTTTGATCTCGGCGATGGTGTGGCTCATCTTCTTCGCCATGGTCTGCACCGCATCGGCGATCTGACCGACTTCGTCCTTGCGGCCGACATTGGGCACAGCCACGGTGAAATTACCGCCCGCAATGGAATCAAGCGGAGAAATCAGCGCCGTCAATGGCCGGACGATCCGGAACAGAACGATCAAGCCCGCGCCAACGGCAATCAATATCGAAACGGCGACGATTGCCATGATGAGATGGCGCGACCGCACAAAGGTCGCCTCCGCTCGCTGAGTGGCATTGGCGGCTCCGTCATTGTTCAGCTGAATAAGCTGATTGAGATACTCGGTAGATTGCGAATAGAACTGAGACTGCCGGCCCATGTAGATGTCGCGCGCCGCCTCGTTGTTGTTGACGCGAGACAGCTTCAAAATCTCAGGCGTCAGCTTCTCGTGTTCTGCCCACACCGCAGCAAATCGATCGTAGCCGGCCCGCTCTTCGGGCGACGATATGAGCTTGGAATATGTGGCCACGGCAGCGCCGACCTGGCTCCGCCTGTCGTCGATCTGCTTCTCGACATCGGCCATGACCTTCTCATCCGTCGAGAGGATGTGCATGCCTAGCGAGTTACGGTAGCGAGCGGCGCTGTAAGCCACATCGCGGACGGCATCGACAGAAGGCAGCCAGTTGCTGCTGATTTCCACGGTATCCGCATTGACGTTCGATAGTTGCGACGTGGCGAACCACCCCTGCCCGGCTATCATCGCGGCAAGCAGTCCGAATAGTCCAAGTAGCGTTGCGCGAACGGAAAGTTGCAGCATTTTGGCCTTCTCTGGTTTGGCGGTGTTTGCTGGGATGCAATTACGAACTAGTGCTCGGCTCTGACGGCGTCGGATGCCGTCAGAAGGTTGGGCAAGTCGATCAGCGCGATCATCACGTCATCGTGGCTTACGATCCCGGAGAGGAACGCCGTTGGAGGGCTGTTGCCGGTGCGAGGCACTTTCTGGATCTGCGTCGTTTCAACCGAAACGATATCAAGCACGCGGTCGCCGATCAGGCCGATCTGACGGCCGTCGATCTGCACGATAATGACAATATGCAGCGGCGTGGTTTCCGTGAGACCCTGACCGAAGCGGCAACGCAGATCGACAATCGGCACGATGGCGCCGCGCAGATTCAGAACGCCACGAACATACTCCGGCTGTTTCGGCAGACGCGTGATATCCGTCCAGCCCTTGATCTCGCGAACGGCCATGATATCGACGCCATACTGATCGTCGCCGATGGCGAAGCTGATGAACTGAATTTGCGCCGCAACGCCGGCAACGTCCGACCCGCCAGCGCCGACCCAGTCACTGGATACCGCTACCACAGTCTCGGAATTTGAAATCTGGCTCATGAACCCACCGTCTCTGCTCCGACGTCTTCGATCAGGGACATGCCGTTGTTTGAAACGGCACCGAGAAGAGCGTCGATATCGACGATCGCAATCGCGATCCGATATGAGCATTAGCAGGCAGTTCTATTAAAATTGTTTAGAGATAACCCGCGCTCGGATGAATTGGCATTTAATAACTTAGCTTGCGGGTTTACGCGTTGATTACACCGAGCGTCGGCGACTTGTTTATATTGGCACCCGGCTACCATTAGTCCTTCTGTTGCGATGATGTCTTACAGTCTTTTCATTTAAACGGCATTGCCGACCCTCGCGCGAGAGCAACCGAATACCGCACCGCTCGCTTCTCTTCGTCGAGTTAGCGAACGATCCTGCAATTCTTGTTGGGGACTTTCCTGCAGCGATTCGCGACCGTGTGCGGCGACGCAAAGAACACAGGAGAGGTCCGCTCCACGATGCTGACGCCAGCCCGGCCCACCGTCGGCACGAGACACCGTGCTCATGCCGAACCCTGTCCACTCCGGCGCTCGCGTAGCCGCTGGTATCCTGTTGCGCTGAGGGACCGCGGCGATTATTTGAATGAAGCTGCGTCCCCCTCGCCTTGCGGCATACGCAATTCTCTTTCGGAAGCCAATCAATGCCCGACGCCTTAGAACTCCTCAAAACCCGCCGCTCCGTAAAGCCGATCGAGATGACCGGCCCCGGCCCCTCTGCCGCCGAAATCGAGGCATTGCTCACCATCGCTTCGCGCGTGCCGGATCATGGCAAGCTGGCGCCGTGGCGCTTCATTGTCTTCACCGGCGACGCCCGCGAGGCCGCCGGTGACAAAATCGCCGAGGTCTTTAGCGCCGGCCGGCCGGACGCGACGGCCGATCAGATCGAGTTCGAGCGCAAGCGACTTTCCCGCGCGCCGCTCGTTATCGCCGTGGTCAGCCGCGCCGCGCCGCATGCCAAGATCCCGGAATGGGAGCAGCAGCTCTCCGCCGGGGCCGCCTGCATGAACATGCTGACCGCGGCGCATGCGATGGGCTATGTCGCAAGCTGGCTCACCGAATGGTTCGCTTTCGACCGCGCTGCGATGACCGCGCTCGGTCTGGCTGAGCAGGAGCGCATCGCCGGGTTCGTTTACATCGGCAAGCCAACGAAGGCGCCGGAGGACCGCGACCGGCCAAAGCTTGACACCATCGTCACTTATTACAATGGGACGCGCGGCTGATGTTCTACGAACCGGACAAGCGCGACCGCAATCTGCTGCCGCACGATCCTTTCAAGGCGATCGTCGCGCCGCGTCCGATCGGCTGGATCACGTCGATGAGCGCGAAGGGCGAAGTCAATCTCGCGCCCTATTCTTTCTTCAACGGCGTCAACAGCCGGCCCAATCTGGTGATGTTCGCCAGCGAAGGCCACAAGGACTCAGTCGCCTTTATAGAAGAGACTGGCGAGTTCGTTTGCAACCTCGCCACTTACGATCTTCGCACCCAGATGAACGAAACTTCGGCGCCCATGCCGCGAGGCCAGAACGAGATGGTGCGCGCTGGGCTAGCCCCGGCGCCCTCGCGCATGGTCAAGCCACCGCGTGTCGCCGAGAGTCCCTGCGCGCTCGAGTGCAAGATGACCCAGATCGTCGCACTGCATGACATCACCGGCGCGCCGGCCGATTGCCATGTCGTTTTCGGGCAGGTCGTCGGCGTCCATATCGACGACCGTTTTATCAAGAACGGCCTTGTCGACACGGCAGCCATGCGTCCGATCGCACGGTGCGGTTACACCGGAGACTATGCCGTGGTCGACAGCCTCTTTTCCATGACGCGACCAGACCGCTGACCGGGAATTTGCCGGGCGGAGCGAACCAAACGCAGCTTCCGGCATTGTTCCGAGCCCGCCTCTTAACCCTAAGGTAATCCCCCCGGCGCAGGCTCTGAATGTCACCATTTCGTTATCCGACTCGGGCTGGCTTGTCGGCCTTGACGTTGTTTTACGCCCGCGCATTCACCACATCGGGGCGAATGGCTTGTGCCGCGGCCAACATCGGACCGATGATGGTGCCCGGATTTCTGGAGGTCAGGCTTGGTGTTTGAAGGCTTCTTCACACGGGCCCATAGCGGCGATGACCGCGCGGCCGACGCAACCCAAACGGCGGCGAAGCCGGATCGGATCAGGCCGACCATCGGCTTGGCGCTGGGCGGCGGCGCCGCGCGCGGCTTTGCCCATATCGGCGTGCTGCGGACGCTCGCGGCGCACGGCATCGTGCCGGACGTTATTGTCGGCACCTCGATCGGCGCAGTGGTCGGCGGCTGTTATGCAGCCGGCCAGCTCGACAGCCTGGAGACATGGGCGCGCAGCCTCACCGTGCGCAGCATCATGAGCTATCTCGACATCAGCCTGTCGGGCTCCGGACTGATCGGCGGCAATCGCCTGGCCGGGCAGCTGACCGACGAGCTAAAGGATACCCGCATCGAAAATCTGCCGATGCGCTTTGCCGCCATCGCCACGGAATTCAACACCGGTCATGAAATCTGGCTGACCCGCGGCCGGCTGTCCGATGCACTGCGCGCGTCCTACGCCCTGCCGGGCATCTTTCCGCCCGTGAAAATCGGCGGCCGCTGGCTGGTCGATGGCGCGCTGGTCAATCCTGTGCCGGTGTCCGCGGCGCGCGCGCTCGGCGCCCGCGTCGTCATCGCAGTCAATCTCAATGCCGATCTGTTCGGGCGTGGCACCATCATCGCCGATCACGGCTCCGATGACAGCGACGACTCGCCGCCCGCGCCTGAATCGCATAGCGGGCTGCGCGCGCTGTTCGGACGAGAAGCATCATTGCGCCGCAAGCTGTTCGGCCACCATGGCCGCCCCGGCATTCCGACGGTGATGGTGGAAGCTTTTAATGTGATGCAGGACCGTATCACCCGCGCGCGCCTCGCCGGAGATCCGCCGGACGTCCTCATCAGTCCGCGACTCGGCCCCATCGGCTGGTTCGACTTTCACCGCAACAAGGATGCGATCGCCGTCGGCGTCGATGCCGCCGAAAAGGCGATGGATACCGTGAAAGAAGCTATCGAGAGCCTGTCGCAGCCGAATGTGGCCGGCGTCAGCGGCGGCAAGTAGGCCGTTTGCCGCCGCTACTCGGCAATCACGCCGTCTGGATGTAATCGCGCATCGCGGCGGCGTCGCTCTCGATTTCCTGAACCCGCGATTTGACGACGTCGCCAATCGAAATCAGGCCGATCAACCGCTCACCCTTGACCACCGGCATGTGGCGGAATTTTCTTTCGGTCATGCGCTCCATAAGTTCGGAGATGGAGTCGTTCTCACCGCAGGTAATGACATTGCGCGTCATCACCTGACCCACCGGCACCGTAAGCGCCGACGAGCCATGTTCGGCGACCGCGCGCACAATGTCGCGTTCCGAGAGAATACCGGCCAAACGCCCGCCGGCGCCCAATATAACGACCGCGCCGATGCGGTGTTTGCTGAGGAGCTTCGCGGCGGCCGCAAGATCGGCCGTCGGTTCGATGCTGATAACGTCGCCGCCCTTAGCGGCCAGAATCGTCTTCACGTTCATGGCAGCCTCCTGACTTCCCGAACGCTTCGAGAGGAAGCTCGACCCGGAATCGCCAAGAGCTGGACCGCGCTCTCGTCGTCCGAGTCTCGGGTCAGCTGTAACGATCAGGCCACTGCTGCTGTTCCGTCAAGCGGCAATGCGCCGCGCCTTGCGCTGCGCTGCGATAAGTTGCGCTGCGCAAACGGCTTTGCGTCGAGCAGAGCACCTATGCTGCTTAGTGCATCGCCACATCATCGCGCGGCTCTATCTCGCGCGGCGCCGGATCGAACCATGCGAAGAGCAACAGGCCGGCGAGAAACCCGCCGATATGCGCCTGCCAGGCGACAACCTGATCCTCGCCCGTCAGCGGCGACGACCACAGGCCGAAGAGGATATTGATACCGAACCAGACGCCGACAAACAGCAGCACCCGCGGGTCGCTGAATGCGCCGGTCAACGACAGGGCCGGTACGCGATAGGCATCGTCGTCATTGTTGCGCCACATCCCGAGCGGGCCGCCGCGCTGAAAGGCAAAGCGCATCGTCGCCGCCATCGCGCCGGAGATCGATGCCGACGCGCCGACCATGGGTGCGATCGAGCCGGCATTGGTGACGAGATGCATGGCCGCCCCCGCCGCCGCGGTCACGGCGAAGAAAGCGAGAAAGCGCAGCGTGCCAAACCGCCGCGCCAGCGGCGAACCGAACGCCATCAGCCACACCGCATTGACGGCAAGATGCATCCAGCTGCCGTGCAGAAAGGCGTAAGTGACAAAGCTCCACACATCGGCGCCGGCGCCACCGGGGAAAACGCCGCCCGGCACCACGCTGGCATCGTAGCGCGCCGGGATGAACGCGAAGTCGAGCAGAACCCAGACATCTTCTTCCTGGGTGAGGAACCAGTCGCGCACGCCGTGGATGAGCGCCAGCACGCCCAACAATGCGACAATGACGGTGGGGAGATTGAACAGCGGTTCGCGTTGTTGCACGAGAAAATTCCGTTGACCCGACATGGAGTTAAGCGTTTCGCGACAGGGCCGCAAGCGCGCCCCGCGCGTTTTTAACGCTAATGCATCGCTGTTTAGCCGCATTGTCCGCGGCGGCACGCGATCTGCTCCAGCCATGCCAGGCGCGGCGAAAGGTGTCCGATGTGTCCCGCACGGGTACAGCCGGAACGCCCGGACGTCTCGCCACGGCACAGGGTGGCGCACCATGAAGCATGTATCATCGCAGGCGGTTTACACTTACTGGAACGAGAAGCGCGGCATGCGGCCGGCGCCGGAGCGCGGCGACATCGACCCCGCCGACATCCGCCAGGCGCTCGGCGACACGGTGATGCTCGCCGCCGATTTCGTCGAGCGCTGGCGCTTTCGCCTCGCCGGCACCCGTGTCTGCGCCCTGTTCAACCGCGAGATCAAGGGCGAGGCCCTCACCGCGCTCTGGGGCGAAGAGGACCAGAATTCGATCGAGACCCTGGCTGCGACGCTGACGAAGGAACAGGTCGGCGCCGTCATGGGCCTGACCGGCCTGGCCGGCGACGGCGCGACGGTCGATCTGGAAATGCTGCTTCTGCCGCTCGCCCATGCCGGCCACGCCCGGATCCGGGCGATCGGCGTCCTGGCACCGCTGTCGGCGCCGTACTGGCTGGGGAGCAAGCCGGTGGTGGAACTGCACCTAACCGCGCTGCGGCACATCGGCCCCGAGATGGACGCCTTTGCGGCCAGCCCGGCGCTCGCGCCCGCCCAAACCACGGCCCGCCTGCCCTTCGGCAGGCCCAAGACCTTGTCCGCCAAGGCCTCGCCCACCGCCTTGCTCGAGGGCGGCCGGATGCGGCGCGGCCTGATGGTCTATAGCGGCGGCCGGGAAGACCTTCCGGACCCCGAGACCAACTAACCAACCATTAACAATACGAACCTAGGGTCGTGGCTAGCGGGAACCCCTTACCCCCAGGCTGCGTCCGACCATGGCATTGCCGCTGACCCAACCGAGAATTCTGCCGCTCGCCGACGAGCGGCGGCGGCATCAGCGCGTCAAGGTCAACCTGCTCGGCCGTTATATGCTGAGTGACCGCAACGAATATCCCTGCCAGGTCGTGAACATGTCGCCCGGTGGCATGGCGCTGGTGGCGCCGGTCATAGGTAATGTCGGCGAACGCGTCATTGCCTATGTCGATCATCTCGGCCGGCTCGAGGGCCAGATCGCCCGCCTGCTCGACAACGGCTTTGCGATGACCGTGTCGGCGACCGCGCGCAAGCGCGACAAGCTCGCCGCGCAGCTCACCTGGCTCGCCAACCGGCAGATGCTCAACCTGCCCGAAGACCGCCGCCATGGCCGCTTCACGCCGAAAAATGCGCGCGCGCGCCTGATCCTGCCGAACGGCCAGAACATCACCTGCCGGGTGATCGACCTTTCCGCCTCCGGCGCTGCTGTCGCCGTGCCCAGCGAGTTGCTGCCGCCGGTCGGCGCCGCCATCACCCTCGGCAAGACGCCGGGCCGCGTCGTTCGCCACATCGAGGGCGGCTTCGCCGTCGAGTTCAGCCGGCTGCAGCACCCGGACTTCATCGAAGACAACGTCACCGGCGACTGAGCCAGCCTTCACGACCGCAAATCCTTCCAATGCCGTGTCCAGCGCCGCGGCATTTTGCTTGCGGGCGCTACCACAACGGCGGCCGAAAGCGACCGTCGCGGCGACGGCTGAACGGCCTTATTGCGGCATGGTCAACCAATCCTCGCCGCCACCGCTAAAATTGCAGGCTCTTTGAAGCACGCCGCCGGCCGGTTTTTCGCGCCCGGTGCACGCGCCAGCGCGTCAGGCCGCCCCCCGCAAGGTAAACCGCGCCGGCTGGACGCTGCGATTTCGCCCGGTTTTGCGGGCCGCAGATGACTAATGTCTCGAGTTTTAGACAAATCGTACTCGATTGCTTTTTAGGCAAATTCGACTTCAGTTTTCACAGTATTCGCATCTTGTTTGATGATAATTCCATTTAATACTGATCTTATTACTTCAGCGAGGCGAAAAACATCTTTGCGAATGTTGTCCCGGGACGAATGGGAAGGGACAACATCATGATTACTTCTGCTAAAGGCTGTATTCGGATCGCCAATACGTTGGCGATCGCGGCGGCGGCTATCACCATCACGCTGGCGGGGGCCAGCGCCGGTGATCGCTACGCTTCGCTCGGCAATAGCAACGCGGCGAACCGCCCGGTCTTCGCGACCGTCGGCGAGACGACCCGCCCGCCGATCGGCTGGGTGGACTTCTGTCAGGAATACCGGGGCGAGTGCAACACCAGGGCCTCCGCGCCGCGCGACATCGTGCTGACGGCGAAGGCCTGGGACGACCTCATCAAGGTCAACAACTGGGCCAACGACTCGATCAAGCCGGTGACCGACATCGAGCACTGGGGTGTCGTCGAGCGCTGGAATTTCGCCGAGGACGGCTACGGCGATTGCGAGGACTACGTGCTCGTGAAGCGCCGCATGCTGATGCAGGCCGGCTGGCCGCGTGAGGCTCTGCTGATCACCGTGGTCCGCGACAAGAAGGGCGACGGCCACGCCGTGCTCACGGTCAAGACCGACCGCGGCGAGTTCATCCTCGACAATCAGGAAGCGCAGATCCTGCCGTGGACGCAGACTGGCTACAAGTTCGTCAAGCGCCAGTCGCAGGCCGACCAGAATACGTGGGTCTCGCTCGGCGAGCCGCGCAACGCACCGGCCACCGTTTCGGCCCGGTAAGAGGAGGCTTGGGGAGAGCTTTCATCTGAGCAAACAACTTCGGTGTGGATACGCGTTTCCGGTCACGTCCCCACCCCTCCCCGTCCCCAGACCGGGAACGCGCGCGGCCAGCCTCCCCCAAGGCTGGCCGCACTTTTTTGGAAGCAGCCAGTAACAGTCGGGACCCGACAGGTGAGCAGCCTTCCTGTCGCCACGGTCGGCAGCGCACAGTCTTGCTAAGAAGCGACCCGATCCGACCGCAGCCCGATTTCAATGCGTGTCGAACCTGCGAAGGGCCGCGATGGGGCTGCCGGGCCGATCAACCAATTGCTGAAGGTGCACGCTGATGCCGGCTCCATGTCCTATGCAGTAGGTCTGGAACTGTCTTGGCGACGCGCCAAGCCGCTTCGAAACGGAAACCGGATCGCGCCAAATGTGACACCGAAACATCAATTGCCGATTGATGTCATCGCCCGGGATCTGGTCTGCTCCGTGAAACGACATCGGGCCATCCAGCCAGGCGAGCAATGTATTTCTTGCGAAAGGAATGTATTTGACCGGCTTCAGGTGGAGACCTTGAGTTCGCGAGGAAACGATGTCGAGCCATATGTCTTGCGGCGACGGAGCCAAAAAGACCTCGCCTCGATCTGTTCTGCTCCCATCGTCCATGAAAAGCAGAAACGTGGCCGCCCAGTGTGGACCATGATCGTGATGCGTATGAGGGCCTGGCGTGCGCGCATCCTTGCCGCTTTCGAACAGGGCGAAGGTTGCACCGTAATCCTTTTCCGGGCCGAACCTTAGAGAGTTGTATGGTTCGAATTTTGCGATGACCGAGGCGATCAGGCTTTGCCCGATCGTTCTTGCGAAATTGCGCCAGAACGGGCCGTGCTTGTTGAGCACGGAATCCTGCCAGATCAGGTCGCAACCAAACCCGCCGCTGCCGTCACGCTTCGGAGCAAGAACACCACGCGCAGGCCAGTTATCTATTGCGGCGGCGTAAACCTGTGAGGGCAAGACGTCGTTGACGACGATATGGGGAAAAGGACTTTCCGATAAATCAGCTTGGGCAATTTTCTCGGAAATCTCTTTGACGCTCGGGTGTTCGAAATCCAGCGTCTCATGCCGCAAGCGACGAATCGCCCGTCTGACCGAACTGATCATGCCGCCATCCCCGAAGCGCCAGGGGAAGGCTATTGCATCTGACTGGTCAGCTCAACTATCGCGCGTATACGGTAAGCAAGCACCGTGCGATCGGGGCGCGCCGACGCCCCAGATCAATCCGAATAACCCGATTCATGGGAACGCAATCCGCGACGCCGCTCCCTGCCGCTTGTCGATAGCCGCGCCCTCACCCGATCCGCTTCAGCCCCTTGGCGTACTGCTTCGAGCGCTTCACGTAATGATCCGCGCCGCCGCGGATCATCGCCAGCATCTTGTCGTCGAGCGTGCGGATGGCGCGCGCGGGCGAGCCGACGATCATCGAATTGTCCGGGAAGCTCTTGCCCTCGGTGACCAGCGCGCCGGCGCCGACCAGCGAGTTGGCGCCGATCTTCGCGCCATTGAGCACGACGGCGTTCATGCCGATCAGTGAATTGTCGCCGATGGTGCAGCCATGCAGCATCACCTGATGACCGATGACGCAATCCTTGCCGATGACCATCGGATAGCCGGGGTCGGTGTGGAGCGTGCAGTTGTCCTGGATCTGCGAGCCCTCGCCGAGCTCGATCCACTCATTGTCGCCGCGGATGACCGCGCCGAACCAGACGCTCGAATTGCGCTTGAGCCGCACGCGGCCGATCAGCACGGCGGTCTCGGCCACCCAGTATTCGCCCTCGGCCGGAAATTCCGGGCCCTGTCCGTCAAGTTCATAGATCGGCATGTCGCACTCCCTGTCAGGAGCGCGAGTTAGCCCGGATGAAAGGTAAAATGGAAGAGCCCGGCCGACCCGTTCGCGGGCGTGAACGCCGAGAGAAACTAAACGACGCCGCAGGCGCGCAGGCTCATCACCAGCACCTGGCCCGACATCAGACTCCAGAAGCCGGCAATGAGGGTGGCGAGGAACACGAACTGAAAGCGGCGGGCCTCGTGACGCGCCCCCATCAGCGTGTTGCGCATGATCAGGAACGGCGCCGCGACGATCAGCAGCGGCACGGCGGCAAGCGCCTGCGCGCTCGGGCCCTTGGCCAGCATGGTGAAACTCGGCGGCCGGCTGGTCGCAAGCTGAAACGCCGAACATGACATGCCCGCCACGGCAAAGCCGAAGGCCAGCGCCAGAAGCATCTGCACAGATTCCGGGGTCATGAACGCCTCAACGCCACGCGAGCCGTTGAGGTACCGGCAAGGCCCGCCCCGGGCCAGCCAATCCTTAATGGATGGTTAACCGCTTTACGAAACGTTAACCAGACCGTGGCAATTCAAGGGACCATGGCCACCATTGCGCAACATCCCGCCTCGCGCCGCCGCGTCGCCAAACGCCGCAAGCACGCCGGCCCCCTCGTCGCGCCAGTGGCGGTGTTCGCCGCTGCGTGCATCGTCGCGGCGGTTTACGTGGCCTATGTGCTGTGGCCGCGCTGGCCCGATGCGCCGGTCGCAACCGACGCGCCGTCCATCCCGATCACGGTCGGAGGCACGGTCTTCAATATCGAGCCGGCGGCGGTACGCATTCCAAGCCAGCGCAATGCCGGCACGAAGAATCGCATCGACGTCGCCTATCTGTGGCCGTCGCTGATCCCGCCCGATCCGTCGATCAAGGTGATCGACGGCAAGCCGGTCGATCCCAACGAGCGCTTGTTCGCGCTCATCCAGATCGACGACGGCGCGCTGCCGCTCGCCGAGCGCGTCAAGAATATCTATCCGCGCTATTTGTCGAAGACCCAGGCGTCGGGACCCGATGGCCTCGTCGTCCATCCATTCCGCGCCGAGACGCCCTATGAGGGCGAAGACCTCGTCTACGATCCGACGCAGCAATTCCTGACGCGCTGTTCGCGCCAGGGCGTCGCCAATGCCGGCACTTGCCTGCTTGAAAAACGCGCCGGCGCCGCCGACATCACCTTCCGGTTCCCGCGCGAATGGCTGTCCGATTGGCAGAACGTCGCCGCCGGCATCGACAAGCTGATGGCGCGCTGGCGGCCGGCGAACTGACCTTCGCGGTCATTCCGGACGCAGCAAAAGCTGCGATCCAGAATCCAGATACAAATGAGGGCTTGTCTGGATTCCGCGGTCCGGTGCTTCGCACCGTCCCGGAATGACGAACTGTGACTACTCGCCCGTGTCCTCGAGATCGAAGTCGAGGATCGGCAGTTCGAGAATGTACGACTTGCGGCCGCGCTCCGCCTCGAGGAACAGGACGCCGAGGAAGTCTTCGCCGATATAGACCTCGAGCGAGTCCATCTTCTTCGGCCGCGTCACGACGCGGATGTTGTCGTTGTCGAACTTCTTGCGCAGATAGGCATTCAGCGTCGGGATCGGCTGCATCGCCGGATCGTTCGACACCTGGATGACCATGCGGAAATTATAAGACTTCTCGCCCTCGTCCTCATCGGACGTCAGTTCGCCGAGATCGTCCTCGCCGGCGAAGACTTCGGCCACCTCATCCGACTTCGGCACCACGCGAATGGTCTGGTTGCCGAAGACCTTCTTCAGATAGGCGTCGAGCTTTGAGACTTCCTGGACGTCCACCGGGCCGCTCCTTGAACAATCGAATGTCAGGGCTAGTTGCCCGATTGGACGCTCGAGCGCAACCCATCGCGGGGCAACACGAACTCAGCCGTCCAGCATCAGCCCGGACAGCATCTGGTCCATGGTCCGCGACGGCTCGGAGCACCCCGCCTCCCCCACCACCTTGGCCGGCACGCCAGCCACCGTGACGTTGTTCGGAACCGGCTTGATCACCACGGAGCCGGCGGCAATGCGCGCGCAGCGCCCGATCTCGATATTGCCGAGAATGCTGGCGCCGGCGCCGATCATCACGCCCTGGCGAATCTTCGGATGACGATCTTCGTTTTCCTTGCCGGTGCCGCCGAGCGTGACGCCGTGCAGGATGGAAACATTGTCGTCGATCACAGCGGTCTCGCCGACGACGAGGCCGGTGGCGTGATCGAGGAAGATGCCGCGGCCGATCTTGGCCGCCGGATTGATGTCGCACTGGAACGCCGCGGACGAGCGGCTCTGCAGATAGAGCGCGAAATCCTTGCGGCCCTTCTTGAGCAGCCAGTGCGCCAGCCGGTGCGTCTGGATGGCGTGGAAACCCTTGAAGTACAGAACCGGCTCGATGAGCCGCGATGCCGCCGGATCGCGGTCGATGGTGGCGACGATGTCGGCGCGGAAATCATCGCCAAGCGAGGGCTGATCCTCGATGGCGTCGCTGAAAGCCTGACGGATCAGATCGCTCGACACATCGGAATGTTCGAGGCGCTGGCTGACGCGATGCGCGACTGCAGTCTCCAGCGTGTCGTGGTGCAGGATGTTTTCATAGATCAGGCTGGCGAGTTCGGGCTCGCGCCGCACGATGTCTTCGGCTTCGGTGCGGATGCGGGTCCAGACAGGATCAACGGTGTCGAGTCCTTTAGCCCGGGTCTGATGCAACGCCATAGAATATTATTCTCCGAATACCTCTCAACCCCTCAGATATTCCTTAGCACACCCGGCGCCAGAGAACACCCGAAGAACAGCTAGGCTTTTTTGTGGGAGCAGCATCAAGGGCGCTGGTTAAGAAACTCCAGCACGCCAGCCTTATAGACCTTGTCGCCGACCGCAAGCATGTGGTCGCGGTCCGGGATATCCAGCGCCTTGGCGCCCGGAATGAGCGCCGCCAGGTCATGCGCCGAACCCGCCACGTCGTCCTTGGTCCCGATCGCGATCAGGATCGGCGGCTTCAGCGACGAGAACTCCTCGCGCGACATGACCTGCCGCGAGCCGCGGATGCAGGCGGCCAGCGCCTTGCGGTCCGATTTGGTCTGCTCGGCGAAAGCGCGGAAGACGCGGCCCTGCTTGTCGGTGACGTCGTCGAGCGATGGCGCTTCCAGCGCATCGGCGATGGTGGTCGGCAGGCCGACGCCATCGATCAGGTGCATGCCGAGGCCGCCGAGGATCGCCGAGCGCACGCGCTCCGGATGCTTGAACGCGAGGAAGGCGGTAATGCGCGCGCCCATCGAATAACCCATGACGTCGGCGCGCTGGATGCCGAGATGGTCCATCAGCGCGCGCACGTCATCGGCCATCTTGGCGGTGTCGTAGTCGGCCGGATCGTAGAGCTTGCTGGAGGCGCCATGGCCGCGGTCGTCGAGCGCGATGACGCGATAGCCGGCGCGCGTCAGCGTCGTTACCCAGCCCGGATTGAGCCAGTTGATTTCCTTGGTCGAGGCAAAGCCGTGGACGAGCACGATCGGATCGCCGGATCCTTCGTCGATGTAGGCGAGTTCGACCGGGCCGTTATGGAAGGTGGGCATTCGTATCCTCTCCGTCATGGCCGGGCATAGCCCGTCGAAAGACGGGCGTAAACGCCCTCTTGTCCCGGCCATCCACGTCTTGCTTTGAAGGCTAAGACGTGGATGCCCGGCATAAAGCCGGGCATGACGGTGAGATAGACCGCCGAGCCAACTGAAGCAAATCACACCGGAAACGTCGCCGCCGCCTCGCGATCCATCCGCCGCCGCTTGCGCCAGCGGAAATAGCGCCGTGCGCCGCGCTCGGTCGCGCTCTTGAGCGAGGCGATGAACATCAGCAGCGTGAACAGCGCGCCGACGATCCAGGTCGTGAGATTGAACGTGGCGACCGAAAGCGCGATGGCGCCGCGGCCGGCTGTTTTCAGAATCGCCCGGGTACGGCTGCCGGATTTCTCGGCAAGTTTGGCGACGCGCGCCACCTCCGCCGGCGTCTCCGCGATCTTGAGGCCGTCGAGCGCCGCCTTCGTGCCGGCCTTGGCCTGGACGCGGCCGACATTGCGCGCCATGTCCACGAGGCCGCCGGCACGTTCCACCTTCACCGCGCCGCGCGCCGCGCGCACAGCAAGCTGCGGCTCGGTGATCGAGAAGCTGCCCGCGGCGCGGCGCAGCGCGGGCCCGTCGATGACGCCGCGCATCATGCGCGACACGCGTGACGCCAGCCCGGCGCTAAGACGTCCGGTCCGGCGCGCCGCCTTCGCCACCGTGAGGCCCATGCGCACCGGCGCGGCAAGGCCACCCGTCACGTAAGTGCCGGCGGTGATCGCCAGTCCGACACAGGCGAGGCCGAGAATGAGTTCGTCCGCCTCCTGCCCGCTCGCCAGCCGCGCGCCTTCGCGCACCGCGTCGCGGATATCGCCGAACACGAACAGATCGCCGAGCGCGGTACCGGCCAGACCCGCCATGTCGTCCGGCTCGCCGGTGACGAGGCCATAGGCGAAGCTCTGCGCCGCATGCGAGGCGCTGGCGTCCTCGGCCACCGCGACATTGACCCGGTCCGCGAGCCCCGGCGCCAGCGCGACCTGCCGGTCGGCGGCCAGATCGACGAAACTCCGGGCAAGGTCGCTATCCTTGGCCGCCAGCGCCGCCTCGATCTCTCGGTTGGCGAGGTCGGCGTTGAAGCTTATATCCAGCGCCCGCGCGGCAATCGCCTCCGGGTCGTCCTCGATCGCGAACAGATGGCCGGCCTCGATGCCACGCGGCAGGATATAAGCGGCGGCCACCGCCAGCAGCGCGGCGACGAGCAACACCGGCGCCAGCCGCAGCTCGCGCCTGAGCTGCCTGCGCACCGCCTTCGGCGCTAAACCTTCCGCATCGCGCATATCATTCGACCGCTTGTCGTCACGGCAAAGCCGGTGCCTGGGGATTACCCGCCTTGGCGCGGTGCCGCACGCCCCCGAGCACCAGGAAAACCCTGCCGAATCAACGCAGTTCCACCGAACCTGGACCCAAGACTAACGAACCATCACCGCTAGATATATGGCGGGGGTGTCGCTATGGTGCGCGCGCAAATCGGTCCCTTTAAGGCGAAGGCAGAGGTCCATGGCGGAGCACGTTGTCCCCCATTTCCAGAATGATCCGGGCGTCCCGGTGATCGAAATCGGCGCGCACGAATTCATGTGCGTCGGCGCCACGCCGCCTTACGACCACCCGCACGTCTTCCTCGATATGGGCGACGAACACGAGATCATCTGCCCCTACTGCTCGACGCTGTATCGCTTCAATGCCTCGCTCGATCCGCACGCCGCCATCCCGGCGGAATGCGCCTATCGGCTGGCCGCGGCCTAAGGCCGGGGCCGCGTCTTGGCGCCCTCGCGTCATGTCATTGTCGCGGGCGCCGGCATTGCCGGGCTGACCACGGCGATGACCTTGTCGCGGGCCGGCTTCCGCGCCACCGTTCTCGAGCAGGCGCCGAAGCTGGAAGAGACCGGCGCCGGCATCCAGCTCTCTCCCAACGCCACCCGCATTCTGTTCGAGCTCGGCCTGCGCGACCGGCTCGAACCGTATGTCGTCAAGCCGCAGATGATCCGCGTGATGTCCGGCGGCTCCGGCCGCGAGATCGCCCGCATTCCGCTCGGCGACACCGCCGAGCGGCGCTACGGCGCGCCGTTCTGGGTGATCCATCGCGGCGACCTGCAGGCGGCGCTGGAGGGCGGCGCGCGCAACATGATCGACATCGACATCAAGCTCGATCACCGCTTCGACGACTACGCCAGCCACGCCAATGGCATCACGGTGCAGGCCTTCCGCGGCAAGCAACTGGTCGACGAGCGCGGCGCGGTGCTGATCGGCGCCGACGGCATCTGGTCGGCGGTCGGCAACAAGCTCAAGAACCACCGCAAGCCCGTCTTCGCGCACCGCACGGCGTGGCGCACGCTGGTGCCGGCGGACAGTGTGCCCGATTATCTGCGCGCGCCGGCGGTGCATCTGTTTCTCGGCATGGACGCGCATCTCGTCGCCTATCCGGTAAAAGCCGGCGCGCTGATCAATATTGTCGGCATCGTCAACGACAACTGGAGCGAGGCCGGCTGGAATGCGCCCGGCGATCGCGCCGAAATCCTGCGCCACTTCGCCCGCTTCACCTGGCACGAGTCGGTGCGCGAATTGATCGGCATTCCGCAGCGCTGGCTGAAATGGGCGCTGTTCGACAATGCGACGCCTTTCGGCGGCGGCGCTGGCGCCGTAACGCTGATCGGCGATGCCGCGCATCCGATGCTGCCGTTCCTGGCGCAAGGCGCCGGCATGGCGGTCGAGGACGCGGCCGTACTCGCCGACAAGCTGAAAGAGCATGCCGAACATCCGGCCACCGGCCTGCGCGCCTATGAGCGGCTGCGCCGCGTCCGCACCGCGCGGGTGCAGCGCACCGCGCGCCAGCAGGGCTCGATCTATGGCGGCACCGGCCCGGAAGCGCTGGCGCGCAATCTGGTCATGCGCATGATCGGCGGCGAGCGGCTGCTGAAGCGCTATGATTGGGTCTATAACTGGCGGCGTGACTGACGCGAGCGCCGCGCCGAACGAATCCGAGAAGAAGCTCAAGGAGTCTCCCATGCTGTTTCCGACCACCATTGCCGGGAGTCTGCCGAAACCGTCATGGCTCGCCGAGCCTGACAAGCTGTGGCCGAAGTGGCGGCTGGACGGCGCCGACCTCGCGCAAGGCAAGCTCGACGCCACGCTGCTGATGCTCAAGCTACAGGAAGACGCCGGCATCGATGTCGTCTGTGACGGCGAGATGTCGCGCCAACATTTCGTCCACGGCTTCCTCGAATATGTCGATGGCATCGACACCGTGAACAAGGTCGAGATGGGCATTCGCGCCGATCGCTACAAAGCGATGGTGCCGGTGGTGCGCGGCGCGCTCACGCTCAAGAGCCGCGTGCACGAAACCGAAGCGCGGCACGCCCGCGCGCACACCACGCGTCAGCTCAAGATCACCCTGCCCGGCCCCATGACCATCGCCGACACCGTCGCCGACGCGCATTACGGCGACAAGATCAAGATGGCCTTCGCCTTCGCCGATCTGCTCAACGCCGAAGCCAAGGCGCTGGAGAAGGACGGCGTCGACGTCATTCAGTTCGACGAGCCGGCCTTCAACGTGTTCATGGACGAGGTGTCGACCTGGGGTATCGAGGCGCTGCACCGCGCCATCAACGGACTGAAGTGCACCACCGCCGTACATATCTGTTACGGCTACGGCATCAAGGCCAATATCGACTGGAAGAACTCGCTCGGCGAGGAATGGCGGCAATACGAAAAGATCTTCCCGGCGCTGGCCGGGAGTCGCATCAATCAGATCTCGCTCGAAGCGATCAACTCGCGCGTGCCGCTGCACCTGTTGTCGCTGCTCGAGGGCAAGGACCTGCTGGTCGGCGTCATCGACGTCGCCACTGACATCGTCGAGACGCCGGACAAGGTCGCCTCCGTCATCGCCGATGTGATGAAATATGCGCCGAAGGAGCGCATCGTCTGCAGCACCAATTGCGGCATGGCGCCGATGCACCGCTCGGTTGCCGAAGCAAAACTGGAGGCGTTGGGCGCCGGCGCAAAACTTGCTAGGCAGCGCTACGCCTGAGGCGCGCCCCGCGCCGCCACACCCGGACCTTCATGACCGCCGCGACCATTCTCTATAACGGCAAGCTCTCCACGCTCGACCGCGAAAATCCTCAAGCCACTGCCGCTGCCATTGCCAATGGCCGCTTCATCGCGATCGGCAGCGATCGCGATGTGATGGTGCGGGCAACGCCCGCCACGAAGCTCATCGATCTCAAGGGCCGCCGCGTGATCCCCGGCCTGATCGACAGCCACATGCACATCATCCGCGGCGGGCTGAACTACAACATGGAGCTGCGCTGGGACGGCGTCGCCTCGCTCGCCGACGCCATGCGCATGTTGAAAGAACAGGTCGCGCGCACGCCGGCGCCGCAATGGGTCCGCGTCGTCGGCGGCTTCACCGCGCACCAGTTCGCCGAAAAGCGGCTGCCGACTTTGGACGAGCTGAATGCCGCCGCGCCCGACACGCCGGTGTTCATCCTCCATCTTTACGACCGTGCGTTGCTCAACGGCGCGGCGCTGCGTGCCGTCGGCTATGACAAGAACACCAAGGATTTTCCCGGCGGCGAGATCGCGCGCGACGCGCATGGCAACCCGACCGGGTTGCTGCTCGCCAGGCCGAACGCCACGATCCTTTACGCGACTCTGGCCAAGGGACCGAAGCTGCCGCCCGACTACCAGAAGAACTCGACGCGCCATTTCATGCGCGAGGTCAATCGCCTCGGCGTCACCAGCGTGATCGATGCCGGCGGCGGTTTTCAGAATTATCCCGACGATTACAGGATCATCGAGGAGCTGCACCGCGCCGGCGAACTTACCGTGCGCATTGCCTACAATCTCTTTACGCAGAAGCCGAAGGACGAACTCGCCGACTTCTCCGGCTGGGTCAAACAGGTGACGCCCGGCCAGGGCGACGACACCTATCGCCACAACGGCGCCGGCGAGATGCTTGTCTATTCGGCGGCCGACTTCGAGGACTTCCAGGTCGAGCGGCCCACCATGCCGCCGACGATGGAAAGCGAGCTCGAGCCGGTCGTGCGCCTGCTCGCTGCCAACAAATGGCCGTGGCGGCTGCACGCGACCTACAACGAAACGATCACCCGCGCGCTCGACGTATTCGAGAGGGTCAATCGCGATATCCCGATCGGCGGCGCCCACTGGCTGTTCGATCACGCCGAGACCATCGACGATCGCAACATCGACCGCATCGCCGCGCTCGGTGGCGGCATCGCCGTGCAGCACCGCATGGCCTATCAGGGCGAGTATTTCGTCGAGCGCTACGGCCACCGCGCCGCCGAGCGCACGCCGCCGATCCGCCGCATGCTCGACAAGGGCGTCAAGGTTGGCGCCGGCACCGACGCGACGCGCGTCGCCTCGTATAATCCGTGGGTGTCGCTGTCCTGGCTCGTCACAGGCAGAACGCTCGGCGGCTTGTCGCTCTATCCGGCGGCCAACAGGCTCGACCGCGAGACCGCGCTGCGGCTGTGGACGGTGGAGAACACCTGGTTCTCCACCGAGACCGGCAAGAAGGGTCAACTCAAGGCCGGCCAACTCGCCGACCTCGTCGTGCTCTCGGACGATTATTTCGCGGTGCCGGACGATAGCATCAAGGACATCACCTCGGTACTGACATTGCTCGGCGGCGAGCCGGTGCACAGCGACGCCGAATTCAAGGACCTCGCGCCGCCCTTGCCGCCGGCCATGCCGGACTGGTCGCCGGTGCGCAGCTTCGGCGGCTATCAGCCACGCGCCGCATCGGCCGCCAAGCCGCTAGCCTTTAGCGCCTGCGGCTGCGCCAACAATTGCGGCGTTCACGGCCACGCCCACGCCAGTGCCTGGCGGGCTGACGCGCCGGCAAACGATACCTCGTTCTGGGGCGCGCTGGGCTGCTCCTGCTGGGCGTTTTGAGCCGCACGCTTCCGTTGATCCAGGTCAAGCGCAGCGCATGCGGCCGGGCCTAGCTTGCGCCTTCTTGACCGGAGGACGCCCATGACTGCGAACGTAGGAACCATCGACCGCATTGCGCGGGTTGTCGTCGGCATCGCACTGATCGCCTTCGCGCTCGGCTATATCGCGCCGGGCACGAGCTGGGCCTGGGTCGGCTGGATCGGCGTTGTGCCCATTCTGACGGCGGTGTTCGGTTATTGCCCGGCTTACAGCGTGGTGGGCTGCTCGACGAAGTAGCTATTGTAGCCCGGATGAGCGCAGCGAAATCCGGGACGGTTGTCCCGGGTTGCGCTTCGCTCCACCCGGGCTACTGCCTCGCACTACCGCCCCGCCCGGCCCATGACATCCATCAGCTCCGCGACCTTGCGGCGCTGGTCGGCCTTGTCGCCGGAGGCGATGGCGTGTTCGACGCAATGCGCGACATGCTCGCGCAGGATTTCTTCTTCAACTTTGCGCAAGGCGGCGCGCGCCGCGGCGATCTGCGTGACGATGTCGATGCAGTAGCGGTCTTCCTCGACCATACGCGCGATGCCGCGCACCTGGCCGTCGAGCCGGCCGAGCCGCTTGAGCGTGTCGGTCTTGTGGGCGGCGGTGCGATGGGTCGCCGGGTCGGACTTGCTGTGCTTTGCCATAGGGTCTATATACCCCCCCAGGGTATCCCTTGCAAGGCACCGCAGCGACGCGTCAGGACGAGACAATGACCGATCATTCGCACCACCATCACGGCCACGATCACAGCCACCATGGTCATGCGCACGCGCCGGCCGAAGGCGGCGTCATCGATCCCGTGTGCGGCATGACGGTCGATCCGCACACCGCAAACCTGACCTTCGGTCATGAAGGCCGCACCTATTATTTCTGCAATCCCTCCTGCCGCACCAAATTCATCGCCAATCCGGGCAAATACCTGGGGCCGCGCGTGCCCGAGCCGGTGATCGAAGGCGCGATCTACACCTGCCCGATGCACCCGGAGATCCGTCAGGAGGGCCCCGGCTCCTGCCCGATCTGCGGCATGGCGCTCGAACCGGAGATTGCTACGGCCGACAGCGGGCCCAATCCCGAGCTCGTCGATTTCACCCGCCGCTTCTGGATCGGCCTCGCGCTGACCTTGCCGGTGTTCGTGCTCGACATGGGCGCGCATCTGTTCGGCGAACACAACTGGGTCGATCCGGCCTTGTCGAACTACCTCCAGTTCGCCTTCGCGACCCCGGTCGTGCTGTGGGCCGGCTACCCGTTCTTCGAGCGCGGCTGGCAGTCGCTGGTCACCCGATACCTCAACATGTTCACGCTGATCGCGATGGGCACTGGCGTCGCCTATGTCTACAGCGTCGTCGCCACTTTTGCGCCCGGCATCTTCCCCGAAGCCTTCCGCGGTCACGGTGGCGCCGTTGCCGTCTATTTCGAGGCGGCCGCCGTCATCACCGTCCTCGTACTCGTCGGCCAATTGCTCGAACTGCGCGCCCGCGAAGCGACGTCCGGCGCCATCAAGGCGCTGCTCAATCTCGCGCCGAAGACGGCGCGCCGCGTGAAGGACGACGGCAGCGACGAGGAAGTCTCGCTCGACGCCATCGCCGCCGGCGACAAACTACGCGTGCGGCCCGGCGACAAGGTGCCGGTCGATGGCACCGTGCTCGAGGGCCGCTCGTCGGTCGATGAGTCCATGGTCACCGGCGAGTCGATGCCCGTCACCAAGGAGAAGGATGCCCGCGTCATCGGCGGCACCATCAACGCCTCCGGCTCCTTCGTCATGCGCGCCGATAAGGTCGGCCGCGATACTTTGCTGTCGCAGATCGTGCAGATGGTGGCGAGCGCGCAGCGCTCGCGCGCGCCGATCCAGCGCCTCGCCGATCAGGTCGCCGGCTGGTTCGTGCCGGCTGTGGTCGCGGTCGCGATCATCGCTTTCGCGTCATGGGCGCTGTTAGGGCCCGAGCCGCGTCTGTCTTACGGCCTCGTCGCCGCTGTGAGCGTGCTGATCATCGCCTGCCCCTGCGCGCTCGGCCTCGCGACGCCGATGTCGATCATGGTCGGCGTCGGCCGCGGCGCCCAGGAAGGTGTGCTGATCAAGAATGCCGAAGCGCTGGAGCGGCTGGAGAAGATCGACACCTTGGTCGTGGACAAGACCGGCACGCTCACCGAAGGCAAGCCGAAAGTCGTCGCCATTATTCCGGCCGAGGGCTTCGATGAAACGCAGGTGCTCACCATCGCCGCCTCGGTCGAACGCGGCAGCGAGCATCCGCTGGCCGCGGCGATCGCGAAAGCTGCGGCGGAGCGCCAGCTCGAACTCGCTCCGGTGCGCGGCTTCGACTCGCCCGCCGGCAAGGGCGTCATCGGCATGGTCAGCGGCAAGCGCATCGCGCTCGGCTCGCCGGCATTCCTCAAGGAACTCAATATCGACACCGCACCGTTGCATGACGCCGCCGAGGCGCAGCGCCGGGACGGCGCCACCGCCATCTTCCTCGCCGTCAACGGCAAGCCGGCCGGCGTTCTGGCCATTGCCGATCCGATCAAGGCGACCACGGCGGAAGCGCTGAAGCGCCTCGCCGCCGACAACATCCGCGTCGTCATGCTCACCGGCGACAACCGCACCACGGCGCAGGCGGTCGCGAACAAACTCGGCATCAAGGAAGTCGAGGCCGAAGTGTTGCCCGATCAGAAGAGCGCGGTGGTGGAGAAGCTGACACGCGAAGGCCGTGTCGTCGCGATGGCCGGCGACGGCGTCAACGACGCGCCCGCGCTCGCCGCCGCGCAGGTCGGCATCGCCATGGGCACCGGTTCGGACGTCGCCATCGAAAGCGCCGGCGTCACATTGCTGCGCGGCGACCTGATGGGCATCGTCAAGGCGCGTGCGCTGTCGGAAGCCGTGATGCGCAATATCCGGCAGAACCTGTTCTTCGCCTTTATCTACAACAGCGCAGGGGTGCCGGTCGCCGCCGGCATTCTCTATCCGGTGTTCGGCCTGCTGCTCTCGCCTATCGTCGCCGCCGCCGCGATGGCGCTGTCATCGGTCAGCGTCGTCGGCAACGCGTTGCGGCTGCGAGGCGTGAAACTGTAGCGCGAAAATAAAACGCACCGCCGGCCGCCCCAAAGGAGCGACGGCGGTGCGCCGATCGTGGTCGTCAGTTCTAGAATACGGCGAGATATTTGAGCAGCGACAGCACGCCGATGATGATGACGATGATGCGCGCGATCTGCTTTGCACGGCCGTCGATCGGCAACATGTTGATGAGATAAAGCACCAGCACGATCACCAGGAAGGTGATCAGAATGCTGACCAAAAGGCTGATAGCCATGGCAGGAGCCCCGTGTTCGCGCCGCGGCAGTGCGGCTGTCACGGACGACAAGTTCCGGCGCGGTGAAAAGTTCCCGGCGACGGAACCGGCTCAGCGCACCGGCGCCCGGCCGGTGCCTCGCGCGGGAGGCGGCGGCTGCAGCGCGGGACAGTTCTTTTCCGCCGCTTCGCGGCGCAGCTCGTCGATATTGCCGCGGACCTGGCCGTACTCCGCGTCATAGGCAACAGCCGAAACAAAACCGCCGCCCGGTCCCGCTTCGGCCTTGGCCTTGGCCTCACGCAATTCACTTTCACGAACAAAGTAATATTGCGACACTTGGGCGAGCTGCACGCAGTCGTAAAGCCGGTATTTGCCCGGCGCGACCAGGAATTTGCCGAGCCGCTCGTCGCGCGAAGCACCGGCGCTGCAGGCGGCCAGCAACAGCGCCATGGTGCCCGCCGTAGCGAGCCGAACAAGGGGCGATCGTCCGAAGTTTGTCATGCGGCTCTACCACTACAATAAAAAGGCTTAAACGAGACCGGCACGGCCCGGCCGCGGCGCGCGGCCGGTGCCACTGAACGATCGGCGGTCCCAACCGTTAGTCCCGTTCAGGAGCATCAGGGACAGGCCGTGAGCGATACCAGATTCGACACCCCCGCGCAGGCGGCAAAGCGCGAGGCCGAGCCGATCTTCGGCATCGCGGCCAGCATCGCTTTTCTGCTGCTGGCTGTCGTCTGCGTCTGGCTGATCCGGGAATTCGGCGCCTTCGAGCCGGCAGCGCTGACATTCCTCGATCTCGCTTTGCTCGGCTTTGCCTGTCTGCGGCTGATCCACCTTGTCACCTTCGACAAGATATTGGAGCCGCTGCGGCGCAAACTGCAATCCGGCGACCGGATGGCGGGGCTGCTGGCCGGCTTCGTCGCCTGCATCTGGTGCACCGGCATGTGGGCGGCCATCATTGCCACCACCTTGCACTTCCTCGTGCCGTGGGGCCGCTTCGCCGTCTGGGTGCTTGCCGTCGCCGGCCTCGGCACCCTGCTGCAGGTAATGTCCCGCGCCATCGCGGGCAACCGCGTGCCGAAAGAGTAAGCGCGGCGCGCAATCAACCCCGCCGACAATCAGCCCGGTCGCGCGACACCATGCGCGGGGGCCGCACCTCTTCGAGGCAGGTCACATGGCTGGCGATGAACTTTGCGGTCTCCTTGCCATGCGTCGATATCATGAAATGCGCCGCGTCCCTGACGATGGCTAGTGCCGCGTCGCGGATGTGCACGCACAGCAGTTCATTGGCGCGCTGTGCCGCCGGATGGCTGTTCTCGCCGATCATCACCAGCGTCGGGACGCCAATGCCGCTCAACGTCGTCGGCGACGGGCCGAAACTATAGGCGCTCAGCCAGTCCCAACGATTCACCGGCGTGGTCTCGACGGCATAGCTCCGCACCCGTGGCGGCAGCGCGGCAAAGGCGTTGGGGCCTTCATAGAAGTCGATCATGCGCGCGATCGCAAGCTGATCGCCGCTGTCATAGGCGGCAAAGTACGACTCGGTCATCGCCCGGAACGCTAGATAGTGATTGAGTTCGCCGCAGGCGCGCAGCAAGTCGGGCGCCGGCGCCTCCACGACCGTGAGCGATTGCAACGCCACCCGCTGCCGCACCGCGACCGCCAGCGCCACCAGTCCGCCGAACGAGTGTCCGACCAGATGTACCGGCCCGCCGGCATGTCGCACCACGGCCTCGACCGCTTCGGCCGGATGCCAGATCGAACAGTCACCAGGCGAGCGGCGCTCGCGCGTGCCGCCATAGCCGGGCAGACTGGTCGCCACGCAGCGAAACCGCGCCGACAACTCCGCGATCACCGGCCGCCAGGCCGCGGCGGTGCTGCACGAGCCGGGAACGAACACTATGGTTGGCCCTGCTCCGCTTTCTTCGTAGTCGATATTGCCGTCGATCGTTCGAAGCATTGGATACTCATTTACTGGTTCGGCGGGCGCAGGGGCATGCGAGCGCGGCGTGCTTAATTCGGCGCGGCCGTTCCTGTCGAAGGCGGTCGCTGCGTCGGCAGATTGGGGCCCGTCTGCAGAATGCCGCCGGCAGGCGCTCGCGGAATGACGACGCCCGGCTTGACCGGCCTGCCGTCCTTGTCGGTCTGCACCATGCTGCCGCTACCGCCTGTGGGAATGCAGTCGATGACCGCAGTGTCACAACGAATGAAGCAGGCATTGATCCGATCCGCGCCCTCGAACACCCGCTTGCAGCGGCTGATGCAGGCCTTGTGCGTGCTCCAGCATTGGTCGGCCTTGGTCGCGGCATGCGCAGACGCATCGATGAGCGCCACTACCGCAATCAAACCAAAGGCCACCGCAGCAACACCGCGCCCCACCCAATGTCGGCGACTTCGCATGATAGATCCTTTCGAGCTTTTGCTTGTTTCAGGTTCCGGCCGACCAGGCAGTCATGGGCCGATCGGCACCGCAGCCGATGCTTCTTCAACGCCTGCGCTCGCCGAACCTGCCGCACCGCTCATGCAGATGGCCTGATCGAATGCCGTCATGCGCAGCCGCCCGTCCGATGCGACGGCCGCAATCCAGGCGAACACGAAGATCGCCGCCGCGAATATTGTGGTCCAGCGCGTGCCGAGGCGGGCTACGCGCCGCGGCTCCTGCGGCTTACTTCTTGCGCGGGTCATCGGCGGGATTGACGTAAGTGATGCCCTGCGGGCCCATGCCGTGAAGCTGGATCACCGTCTCTTCCGGGAAGATGGCGTAATGGGTCATACCTTTGGCAACGTATGAATAGCCGCCGGCCTTGAGCACTTCGCCCTTCTTCTCGTCGAGCTTGTCGCCCGTGCCGATCTGGAACGTGCCGGACAGAACGGTCACGTTCTCGTCGTTCGGGTGCGTATGCGCGGGGATCTTGAAGCCCGCCGGCACTTTGAGGCGGACCACGTAGAAACCCTCTTTGGTTGGGTCGCCCTTGACCACCGCAAGCTGCGCGCCCGGCGCATAGGCGGCGGGTTGCGACCACTTCAATGCACCGGCATGAACCGCCGCATGATGGTCGTCGGCGCCGCGCGCCGCGGCTGGTAGCAGTACCGCAACAAGTGCCGCCATGGTGATTGATCTGTACATTGTGACGTCTCCTTTGGTGAATGAACGCCGACCGGACGGGCCGGACGTTTGCTTGCCGTCCGCCTAGTTCGCCGCAGGCGTACCCGTGCCGGCGGGCGGCAACGGGTTGGGGATCAATTCGTTCGGATAGCGGTACCGCGCATCCTGCGACGGCAGCACCGGGAACGCGGTGTGGGAAATCTTCGACTGCGAGAAAATGATGGCCGTCTGCCGCGTGCTCGCGGCCAGCTGCTCGTCGACGCATTGCCCGCCGGTGGTTCGGCCTTCGGCGCAGCGCGTCTGCGCGAATGTCGCGAACGGCAGTCCCGCTGCGGCGATGAACGCGGCGATCATGACGGTGCTTCGCATGGCAGCCTCCTCTCTCCTAGAATTTGATGTTGAAGCCGCCGGCGATCTGCCAGCCCGTGCTCGACACCACCGGCACCGCGGGGCTGAGCACAAAAGCATCGGCATAAACACTGAACTGCTGGCCGTTGATCGCGAGCCGCTCGTTCTCGCGCACCCACACGTGTTCGGCGCGCAGATTGAAGGTTACGGTATCGCTGGCGGCGTAGCGCGCGACGAGGCCGGCGCTATACCTGTCCTTGGCCGGCACGTTCTGCAGCGTCATGCTGTTGTAGGAGTTATTATCGCGATGCAGATAGCTGCCGGTCGGACCGAGCCATAAAGCACCAACCGGCACCAGATGCTCGAGGCCGAGCCGGTAGACATTGGCATTGGCGTTCAGTGTCTCCGTGAGGAGATCAGGCGCGCCGGCATAACGAACCTGATTGCGATTGGAATGCGCGATCGAGGCGTTGAGCGTCGTGACGCCCCAGAACTCCGGCTGGCTGTAGCTCAGGCTGGCATGCGCCAGATAGCGGCGTCCGGCCTTGTAGAGCGCGACGCCGGATTCCGCGGTCGTCGTCTCCTCGGACACCGAGGCGGTCAGCTTCGCAGACCAGGGTCCCGCGCTGTAACCGAGTGCCAGGGTGGCTGTGAACACATCGCCTGGATCGATGCTGGTCAGGCTTTGCGCCGTACCGGGGACCGCGACCAGCGAATTCTCGCGGTTGAAGGCTCCTCGCCATGTATAACCGGCCGAAGCGGTCACAATGAACGACGACGTCAGCGGCAGATTGAAACCGAGCGTCGGGCCGACATTCCAGCCCTCGCCGAACGTACTGATTTCGACCAGATCGGGGTCCATCCGCGCGTTGGCCGCGCTTCCCATGAGCGCCGATTTCCCGGTCGGCAGATTGGCGCTCAGGGATACAAAAGGCTGGATGCCATTGACGCCCAGATAGGTGGCCGTGCCGGATACGACCGTGTCGGTCGCGGTCGAAACGTCACCGCTCAAGCCGCCGGTCGATTGCCGCGCCCGCACCCATCCGCCGCGGCCGAGCAGTTCGACCTTGAGGAGGCCGTGAGGCATCCCGACCAGTTGCAGGGCGTAAGGGACGTATATCTGCGTGCCGCTGCCGCGTTCGCTGCTTACCCCGGCGGGCGAACCGCGCGTCCCCTTCCAGGAGTAGTAACGGACCTCGCTCGCCATGGTGATCGACCACGGCGCGTTCACAGTCGCCGCACCGCCGGGCAGATCCGCCCGCGCCGCGACAGGACCCGCCGCCATGGCCATGCCAGCCGCAAATAGCTTGATGCCCGTTCCCAGACGCAAAATTCGTCCCCCCGATTGTTCCGTTCTCGCGACGTGTCATCACCGTCGTCGGATGCCAGGCATCACGGCTTGGTCAGGCCCGGCCGGAAACATCAACTTGTTTGTTTATTCTTGAACGCTGGTAATTAATCACCATCGCGCTCGCCGGTTCTTTGTGCATCCGCCTGTCGCCATAACGATCCGAATTTCCTCAAATCCCTGTTGCATCGCCGACGACGAAGATTGGCGTTCGTCGATAGCCACGGTATTAAGTCGCCATCGCATGACGGCGAATGACCGGATGGCCGGTTGAGTTGACCGTCCGTCCGAATTCACAAAGGCGAATTTGTTTATGGATGTACTGTCAGACGTTCTTCGGTCTGTCCGACTGACCGGGGGCGTATTTCTGGACGCCCACTTCACGGCACCGTGGTGTGTATCGGCTCAGCTGCGTGCCGGCGACTGCAAGGCGTTCCTGGCATCGCCAACGCAGGTCATTGCCTATCACGTCATTCTGGAAGGCACGCTGGTCGTCGACTTTGACGGCGAGCCGGCAGTCACCGTCGGGCCCGGAGAGATTGTTATTTTCCCGCGCAATGACAGCCACACCCTGGCGAGCGGGCCCGGCCTGAAACCGGTCAAGGCCGATGACCTCATCCAAATGTCGCCCGACGGAGGCCTCGCGCGCATTATTCACGGCGGCGGCGGCGCAAGCACCCACATGGTGTGCGGCTTTCTTGGCGCCGATGACGGTTACAATCCGTTGATAGCGGCCCTGCCCCGCGCGCTCACCCTCGACATACGCAAGGGAGCGTCGCGCGACTGGATCGAAACCTCGGTGCGCTTTGCCGCCGAGGAGCTCGCCGCGGGCCGGATGACATCGATCGGCGTCATGTCACGTCTGTCGGAGACGTTGCTGGTCGAAGCCGTCCGTCAGTATGCCTCGACGCTGAGCGAAGCCGAAACCGGCTGGCTGAAAGGACTGAAGGATCCGCACATCGGCCGCGCGCTGGCGCTCGTACACAAGGATGTCGCCGCCTCCTGGTCGACCGACATGCTCGCCCGCGAAGTGGCGCTGTCGCGCAGCGCCTTTATCGAACGCTTCACGGAACTCGTCGGCCATCCACCCATTCGCTATCTGACGGCGCTGCGGATGCAGCTCGCCAAGCAACATCTCGCCGAGAGCGGCAGGCCCATCGGCCAGCTTGCCCATCTCGTCGGTTATGAATCGGAAGAGGCGTTCGGCCGCGCCTTCAAGCGTGAGTTCGGAATTTCGCCGGGCGCGTGGCGCGACCAGCAGGCCGGACGTTAGCCGCAAGGCCGGAAGCGCAAGACACGCTTCCGAACAAAAGCAATGGTGCGGACGGAGGGAGTCGAACCCTCACGGGCTTACGCCCAACGGATTTTAAGTCCGGTCTGTCTACCGGTTCCAGCACGTCCGCATCAACTCGTCATCCGCCGCCACGGCGGAGACTTCCCGCGGACGGCGAACGTAAACTCACTTCTCTAATAAATCGCCCCAGAGTTCGTCCCAGTCCTTGCCCGAGGGGTCGGTGACTCGGCCGTCCTTCTCGTAGAACTTGTTCGGGATCTGGAAGATGGCGAGGAAGGTGCCGCCGTTCGGCGACCACGCCGAATGCCGGCTGCCGGCCGGGCGCCAGACGAACTCGCCGGCCTTCACCTCGATGCCGGCGTCGGGGCCCTCTTTGTCGGCCAGCGAGCCCTCAAGCACATAAGTCTGCTCGATCAGAACATGCTCGTGGTCGGGCAATTCGGCACCGGGGTCCATCCTGAACAGCAAAGTCGCCAGCCCGCTCGTCTTGTCGACAAGCAACGGCTTGGTCCAGCAGCCGGGAAAACGGCTCTTCTGCCACGCGATGTCCTTGGGATGGACAACGCGCGACAACAGATCGTCCGGCTTGCTCTCTGCTCTGGCGGTCGCGGTCATGCCCGGCATCCGTAGCTGGTGAAGCGCGATCCTAGCGCGCCAGCACGATTGCCGCCAGCGCGGATCTGCGGCGCAATCGGGAGCCGTGCCGCGCGGGCTCGGCAGCTCTGCCCGCACAGGCTTGCCAAACCTGCCGGGAGTCCTCATGAAGTCGAAAACCAGCAGCGAAACCGCAACGCCCATCGCGCCGCAAGACCAAAGGAAACGCCATGCCCACCTACCGCTCCCGCACCACGACGCACGGCCGCAACATGGCGGGTGCGCGCGGCCTCTGGCGCGCGACCGGCATGAAGAACGAGGACTTCGGCAAGCCGATCATCGCCATTGCCAACTCCTTCACCCAGTTCGTGCCGGGGCATGTGCATCTCAAGGATCTCGGCCAGCTCGTCGCGCGCGAGATCGAATCCGCCGGCGGCGTCGCCAAGGAGTTCAACACCATCGCCGTCGATGACGGCATCGCCATGGGCCATGACGGCATGCTGTACAGCCTGCCCTCGCGCGAACTCATCGCCGACAGCGTCGAGTACATGGTCAACGCGCATTGCGCCGATGCGCTGGTTTGCATTTCCAACTGTGACAAGATCACGCCCGGCATGCTGATGGCCGCCTTGCGCCTCAACATCCCGACCATCTTCGTTTCCGGCGGCCCGATGGAAGCCGGCAAGGTGACGATCAAGGGCAAGGCCCGCGCCGTCGATCTGGTCGACGCCATGGTGGTCGCCGCTGACAGTTCCTACAGCGACGCCGATGTCGCCGCGATCGAGCGCTCGGCCTGCCCGACCTGCGGCTCCTGCTCCGGCATGTTCACCGCCAACTCGATGAACTGCCTCACCGAGGCGCTCGGCCTCGCCTTGCCGGGTAACGGCTCGGTACTGGCGACGCATGCCAACCGCAAGCGCCTGTTCGTCGAGGCCGGCCATCTCATCGTCGATCTGGCGCGCCGTCATTACGAGCAGGACGATTATAGCGTTCTGCCGCGCGCCATCGCCAATTTCGAAGCCTTTGAAAACGCGATGACGCTCGACATCGCCATGGGCGGCTCGACCAACACCGTGCTGCATCTGCTCGCCGCCGCGCATGAAGGCGAAGTGCCGTTCACAATGAAGGATATCGACCGGCTGTCGCGGCGCGTGCCGGTGCTGTGCAAGGTCGCGCCCTCGGTGGCTAATGTGCACATGGAAGACGTACACCGCGCCGGCGGCGTCATGGGCATTCTCGGCGAGCTCAATCGCGGCGGGCTCATCCATGCCAAGACCGGCTCCGTTCATGCCGACAGCCTGGAGAGCGCGCTGGCGCGGTGGGACGTCGTCACGACCAATAACGACAGCGTGCGCGACTTCTACCGCGCGGCGCCCGGCGGCGTGCCGACGCAGACGGCCTTCAGCCAGGCCGAGCGTTACGACGATGTCGATGCCGACCGCGCGAACGGCTGCATCCGCGACGTCCCCCATGCCTTCTCCAAGGATGGCGGCCTCGCCGTGCTGTACGGCAATCTCGCCGCCGATGGCTGCATCGTCAAAACCGCGGGCGTCGATGAGGGCCTGCTCACCTTCTCCGGCCCGGCGCGCATCTTCGAAAGCCAGGACGCCGCCGTCGAGGGCATTCTCGGCGGCAAGATCGTCGCCGGCGATGTCGTGCTGATCCGTTACGAAGGCCCCAAGGGCGGACCCGGCATGCAGGAGATGCTGTACCCGACGAGCTATCTCAAATCGAAGGGCCTCGGCAAAGCCTGCGCCCTCATCACCGACGGCCGCTTCTCCGGCGGCTCATCCGGTCTGTCGATCGGCCACGTCTCGCCGGAAGCGGCCGAGGGCGGCTTGATCGGTCTGGTCGAAGAAGGCGACATGATCCAGTTCGACATCCCGAACCGCCGCGTCCATCTCGACGTGCCGGAAGCCGAACTGACCAAGCGTCGCGAGGCGATGGAAAAGCGCGGCGCGGCGGCGTGGCGGCCGGCGGCGAAGCGGCCGCGCAAGGTGACGACGGCGCTGCGCGCCTATGCGGCCTTCGCGACCAGCGCGGCGCGCGGCGCCGTGCGCGTGGTCAAATAGGCGGCGCTCAGTCGCCGCCGGAGCGGATAGGCGGCGCGTAGGACAGCGCGGTGTCCCACGGGAAGTAGATCCAGGTGTCCTGCGACACTTCGGTGATGAAGGTGTCGACCAGCGGCCGGCCCATCGGCTTGGCGTAGACGGTGGCGAAATGCGCCGCCGGCAGGATGTCGCGCACCATGCGCGCCGTCTTGCCGGTATCGACGAGGTCGTCGATGATCAGCACGCCCTTGCCCTGCGCGCGCATCGACGTGATCTCCGGGCCGACGCCCTTCATCACCTTGATGTCGCCCTGGTTCTTGTAGTCGTGATAGCTGGCGATGCACACCGTCTCGATGATGCGCACATTGAGTTCGCGCGCCACGATCGCCGCCGGCACCAGCCCGCCGCGCGTGATGCAGACGATGGCCTCGAACGGCCCGGCCTCGTGCAGCCGCCAGGTCAAGGCGCGGGTGTCGCGGTGAAACTGATCCCAGGAGACGGGAAAGACTTTCTCGGGGCGCGGGGGCTCGCTCATCGGGCTCTCTTCGATCGCTCTCTCTAACTCTTTAATATTTCGCGCGGCAGTTCGCGCCGCTCAGTTCGCGGCGATCTGCGCGCGCACCTTCACCAGCATGGCCTCGACCGCGGCTTTGACTTCCTTGAGACGCTCAGGGTCGCGCGAGCGCACCACGAGATTGGTGTTCGGCGCGCCCTTCTCGTCCATGAACGGATAGCTGCCGATGATCGTGTCCGGAAAAGCCTTGGCGATGAGGCCGAGTTCGGTGCCGACATCGCCTTCGCGGGCGTCGGCGCGGATCGATTCCGACAGCATCTTGACGCCCGTCTTCAATTGCGGCGCGACTTCGTCGAGCATCGCCTGCATCACCGCCGGAATGCCGGCCATGGTGATGACGTTGCCGATCCAGAAGCCCGGCGCGCCGGACACCTTGTTGGCGACCAGCGTGCCGCCCTTGGGGATGCGGGTCATGCGCATGCGCGCTTCGTTGAGTTCGCCGCCGACCTTGGCGACGCGCTCCTTCATGATCGCGACCGCGTCGGGATGGAACTCGAGCGGAACGCCGAACGCCTTGGCGACGCAGTCGGCGGTGATGTCGTCGTGGGTCGGGCCGATGCCGCCGGTGGTGAATACGTAATTGTAAGCGCTGCGCAACGCGTTCAGCGCGGTGACGATGGCGGTCTCGTCGTCCGACACGATCCGCACTTCCTTGAGGTCGATGCCCAAGGCGGTCATGTAATCGGCGATGTAGCCGATGTTCTTGTCCTTGGTGCGGCCGGAGAGAATCTCGTCGCCGATCACCAGCACAGCCGCGGTGACGATCTCGGCGGTCATGGAGGCTCCCTGAAGGGCGCACACCGGTCGGCCGATGGCGCAATGCCTGCGGTTAAAGCACGAACCGCCGACCGCCGGAAGCGGGCGGCCCGCTTGTGCACCGCGGCTGTGGACGGACGCTCCAGCCGTTTGGTTCAGGGCTTCTCGTCAGGGCTTCTTGGCGGGCAGCGGCACAAAAGTGTGCGCGCCGGCGACAATGCCGTTCCAAACCGGGCCGGACGCGATCGCCAGGTGCCAGAGCGCGCGGAACGCGCCGGTGGCGTTGCTGTACTGCGCCGTCCAGGACGTCACCGAATTGCAGCCTTCCCAGTTCGCCGTGAAGGCGAGCGCGCCGCCCGCCCCGGCGCCGTAGTACCAGCCGGTCATCGGCTGCGCCTTCTTGGCGCCGCAGCCCGATTGCGTGGTCACCGTGCCGGTCAGTTGGCCATTGGCCCCGACCGCGGTGATCGCCAGCACCGTGCCGTCCTCGTTCACCCAGGACAGCCCGACGGCGAGCTTGGTCTCGGCCTGCGCAACGGCGGGGCTCTGGGCCGCAGCCACGAGGACAACCCCGAGCGCCATTCCAGCGATGCTCTTTGTCACCATCGGTCCCTCCTCCGACGCCTGAGTGTCTTCCGCAGGGCGAGCCTCGACCCATTCCACACTCAATGGTCGTACAATGGTAATGCCGCCGCGAAAATTTCGGCGGCCGCGGACAAGCCGATGGCGCCTGCCGCGGCCGCATGCGACTCTGAAAATATAGCTATGCGCCTGCGCACTGATCATGATGCTCAAGCGTTAGGCAGTGACCGGGAGCCGGATGGGCCGGCGGCGCGGTTTTGCCGGTTGGCGCGAACTTTGCTCCTTAAAGGGGCACGATGCGACCGGTGGGAAGAAGCTGGGGGAAGTATGGGGCTGGCCTTCGATGAGATGAGAGGCCACGACGGCAAAGCCGTCCGCCCGGCCTATGGCGAGCTCGACCGCTGGCTCAAGGAGGTGCCGGCGGACGTCCTCGACTACCGCCGCCGCGAGGCCGAGCTGATCTTCCGCCGCATCGGCATCACCTTCGCCGTCTATGGCGAGGCCGACGCCACCGAGCGCCTGATCCCCTTCGACGTCATCCCCCGCATCATGTCGGGCGGCGAGTGGCGGCAACTGGAGAAGGGCCTGACCCAGCGCGTCAACGCCCTCAACATGTTCATCAAGGACATCTACAGCGGCCGCGAGATCCTGCGCGCCGGCATCATCCCGGAAGACATGATCTTCCGTAATCCGGCCTTCCGCCCGGAGATGAACGGCCAGCGCGTGCCCCACGACATCTACGTCCACATCGCCGGCATCGACATCATCCGCGTCGACGCCGACACCTTCTATGTGCTCGAGGACAATGCCCGCACGCCCTCCGGCGTCTCCTACATGCTGGAGAACCGCGAGATCATGATGCGGCTGTTCCCGGAACTGTTCTCGCGGCACCGCATCGCGCCGGTCGAGAACTATCCGGACGAGTTGCTGGCGACGCTCAAATCCGTGGCGCCTTTATCGACGCCGAAGGAGCCGAACGTCGTGCTGCTGACGCCCGGCGTTTACAACTCCGCCTATTACGAACACTCGTTCCTGGCCGACAAGCTCGGCGTCGAACTGGTCGAGGGCCGCGATCTCTTCGTCAAGGACGAGGTCGTTTACATGCGCACGACGCAAGGGCCGCAGCGCGTCGATGTCATCTACCGCCGCGTCGATGACGACTTCATCGATCCGCTGGCCTTCCGGCCCGACTCGATCCTCGGTGTGCCCGGCCTGATGTCGGCCTACGCCGCCGGCAATGTCACTTTGGCCAACGCCGTCGGCACCGGCATTGCCGACGACAAGGCGATCTATTCCTTCATGCCGGATATCGTGAAGTTCTATCTCGGCGAAGAGCCGCTTCTCAAGAACGTGCCGACCTGGCGCTGCCGCGAGGCGGAACACCTCGCTTATGTGCTCGATCACTTGCCCGAGCTGGTGGTCAAGGAGGTGCACGGCTCCGGCGGCTACGGCATGCTGATCGGCCCGTCCGCCAGCAAGATCGCCATCGAGCAGTTCCGCGCCAAGCTGAAAGCCGCGCCGGACAATTTCATCGCCCAGCCGACCTTGGCGCTGTCGACCTCGCCGACCTGCGTCGAGAGCGGCGTCGCGCCGCGCCATGTCGATCTGCGGCCCTTCGTGCTCACCGGCCGCAAGGGCGTGCGCATCGTGCCCGGCGGCCTGACCCGCGTCGCGCTCAAGGAAGGCTCGCTGGTGGTCAATTCGAGCCAGGGCGGCGGCACGAAAGATACGTGGGTGCTGGATGGTTGAGATGTCGAAGCGCATCCCTGTCAGCTTTTCCCGGGCGCAGCGCAGCACGTCTTCGTGGTGCGCTGCAGACCCGGGATCGTCCAACATTGAGAACTTTAAGGTCCCGGTTCTGCAGCGCACCGCTTCACTTCGTTACGCGCTGCACTGCGCCCGGGACACGAGGCCGTAATGCTCTCACGAACCGCCGATAACCTGTTCTGGCTCTCGCGCTATGTCGAGCGCGCCGAATATTTGGCGCGCATTCTCGACGCCACGCAGCGCCTCTCCGCGCTGCCGCTCGCTTATGTCGGCACCGGCAACGAGTGGGAGTCCGCCGTCCTCACCGCCGGCTGCGCCGGCTCGTTCTTCAAGACCTACGAGACCGCGACCGAAGAGAACGTCACCGACTACCTCGCCTTCTCCACCGCCAACCCGTCGTCGATCCGCAACTGCTTCGAGATGGCGCGCGGCAACGCGCGCGCGGTGCGCACCGCGCTGACCGGCGAGATGTGGGACGCCATCAACGGCACCTGGCTCGAGCTCAAGCGCTTCGGCAACGGCCCGGCCTCGCGCGAGGAGACCTCGCGCTTCCTGCGCTGGGTGCAGGAGAGTTCGCTGCGCTACGACGGCTCGGCCTACCGCACCATGCTACGCAACGACGCCTACTGGTTCTCGCGCCTCGGCGTTTACATGGAGCGCGCCGATAACACCGCGCGCATCCTCGACGTCAAATATCACCTGCTGCTCCCCGAGCACGAGCGCGTCGGCGGCCCGCTCGATTACTTCCAGTGGGCCGCGATCCTGCGCTCGGTGTCGGCGCTCACCGCCTATCACTGGGTCTATCGCGAAAGCCTCAAGCCGTGGCTGGTCGCCGATCTCCTGATCCTCAAGGAGGAGATGCCGCGCTCGCTCGCCTCCTGCTACGAGGCGATCGTGCGCAATCTCGACGCCATCGGCTCGACCTATGGCCGCCAGGGTCCGGCGCAACGCCATGCCCGCGGCATCCGCACCCGCCTTCAGAACTCCAAAATGGACGGTATCTTCCAGCGCGGCCTGCACGAATTCATCGGTGAATTCATTACTGAAAACAACCGCTTGGGCGTAAACATCACCGAGCAATTCCTGCAGTGAGGCAAGGCCTTGCTTCTGCCGCCGCCGTGCTAGGGTAACGCGTCGAACACACCGCCGCTCGCCAAGGCTTCATGCGCATCCGGATCGCCCACACCACCACCTACACCTACGATGCGCCGCCCAAGAGCGTGACGCAGGTGCTGCGGCTCACGCCGCGCAATCACGACGGCCAGTATGTGCTGAATTGGCGCATCGACCTGTCGCGCGATTGCCAGTTGCACCAGCGCGAAGGCGCCTTCGGCAATATCAGCCACGTCTTCACCGCCGACGGGCCGTTCAACGATCTCACCGTCACGGTCGAAGGCGAAGTCGATACCCAGGACACGAGCGGCGTCATCCGCGGCACCATCGAACGCTTTCCGCCGGCGCTGTATTTGCGTGACACGCAATTGACCGAAGCCGATGCCGCCATTATCGCTTTCGCCGAAGACATCCGCGACAAGGCCGGCGCCGATACGCTCACCGTGCTGCACGCCCTGATGAGCGCGCTCAACGAAGACTTCACCTTCGACACCGAGCCGACCGATGTCGGCACCACGGCCGCCGAAGCCTTCAAGCTCAAGCGCGGCGTCTGCCAGGACGGCACGCATATCTTCATCGCCGCCGCGCGCCATCTCGGCATTCCGGCGCGCTACATCGGCGGCCATTACTGCCGCACCGACGAGACCGCGCCGCAGGAAGCCGGTCACGCCTGGGCGGAAGCCTATATCGACAAGCTCGGCTGGGTCGGCTTCGATCCGACGCATGGCCTGTCGCCGACGGAAGCGCATGTGCGCGTCGCCGTCGGCCTCGATTATCTCGGCGCCGCGCCGGTGCGCGGCTCGCGCATCGGCGGCGGCAGCGAAACCATGTCGGTCGCCGTCCGCGTCGCCCCGGCGCTTTCCGGCGGCACCTGGCAAACGCAGTCGCAGCAGTGACGGCTTTGCGTCTATAGTCCCCGCCGAACGGACCCAGTTTCAACCTGCCCGCAAAGAACCTGCCGGAAGACCTGCCCCATGACCTATTGCTGCGGAATTCTCGTGCGCGACGGCCTCGTGATGATCGCCGACACGCGCACCAATGCCGGCCTCGACAACGTCTCGACCTTCCGCAAGCTGCATGTCTACAGCACGCCTGGCGAGCGCATCATGGCGATCGCCTCCTCCGGCAACCTGTCGCTGTCGCAGACCGTGCGCTCGATGCTGACCGAAGGCATCGAAAATCCCGAAACGGGCGAACTCGAAACGCTGATGAACGCGCCGACCATGTTCAAGGCGGCGCAGCGCATCGGCAAGGCGGTGCGTCTGGTGCAGGGCATCGACGGCAAGGCGCTCGCCGAAGCCGCCATCGATCACGATGTCGCCTTCCTGTTCGGCGGTCAGGTGAAGGGCGGCAAACTGCGCCTGTTCATGATCTACTCGGCCGGCAACTTCATCGAATGCACGACCGACACGCCGTATCTGCAAATCGGCGAGCACAAATACGGCAAGCCGGTGCTCGACCGCGCCATCTCCTACGACACCGATGTCTATGACGCGCTCAAGATCGGCCTGATCTCGATGGACTCGACCATGCGCTCCAATCTCGGCGTCGGCCTGCCGATCGACCTGATGGTGGCGCGGCGCGACGACCTCAACCCCGAGGTCAACTATCGCATCGAGCCGGGCGAGCCCTATTTCCAGGACCTGCGCGAGCAGTGGTCGGGCGCGCTGCGGGCCGCCCATATCGCGATACCGCGTCCGCCTTATGGTACCGGGCGGTAGAACGGCCCCATACTGCATCGCATCAAAGCTCGCTGCCGGTAGGACGCTTTTACCTTCGGTTAACGGCGCTTCACGATTCGCGCCGGTATGGCGGTCCGGGACCCCGATTCCGGCGCAGTGAAAGCGATTGGCAAGCTTTGCCCCCTACCGTCCGGCCGGATTGTCCAATCGATAGGACGCTTTAGGGGAAGCTCCTTGCTGTCGCCGGCTCAACCGAGAAACCCCGACGACCCGCAATACACCAACTGGGATCGCGCGCGGTTGAGCGTTGTGGTGCCGGTCGGCGTCATCGTCGCCGTCGCAATCGTCTGCATCGTCGTCGCCGTGCTGTCGTCGGCGCAGCGCGCCGACGAAGTGGCCGTGGCGCAGGAGCGCCAGCTGCTGTCGAAGGCGCTGCAGTATGTCGGCCAGCGCGTGCTGCGCGAAACCGACAGCGTTGCTTCCTCGCAAGGCGCCTACGAACACATCCGCCAGAAGTTCGATCACGCCTGGGTCGAGGAACGAACCGGCGCCTGGCTCGCCACCTACTTCCAGCACGATCTCATTCAGGTTTTCGACAAGACCGACCGGCCGGTTTATTCGCAGCTCGGCCGCTTCGCCGCCGACCCGCACGCGGCCGACTTCCGCCCGCCGGAGATCATGGCGGTGCTCGACACCATGCGCGGCCGCGACAGCGGCAAGGCCAACGCCATCCGGCTCTCGGATGGGCCGGCTGCCGATGCCACCGCGCGGCCTCACGTGCTCGAGCTGCGGACGATCATGGGCCAGCCGGCCGCCGTGGCCGCCGTCGCCATCGGCGACGAACGCGTCGCCGCCGCTCACGACACCGAGGCGCCGATCCTGCTGTCGGTGAAGTTCATCGGGCCGCAGATCATCAACACCATCAGCACCCAGCTCGGCCTCAACAATCTGCGCGTCTTGCCCGACCATAGCTACGCGCCGCCTGAGGGCGACGTCGTGTATCGCCTCGACGCACCGGACGGCTCACACATCATCGACCTCGCCTGGACGCCCAAGCAGCCGGGCGCCGAGATCGTGCGGAACGTCGTGCCGTTCATCGCCGTCGCGCTCGCCGGTTTCGCTCTGCTCGGTGCTTTCGTGCTCCGTTACATGCGCCGCACCGCGGTCGCCATCGCTGCCGGCGAGAACCGGCTGCGCCACCTCGCTTTGCACGATCCACTGTGCGGCCTGCCGAACCGCATCTTCTTCTCCGAGCGCCTCGAAGCCGTGATCGAGGAAGTTGCCGCGACCGGCATGCCGGCGGCGCTGTTCTACATCGACCTCGACCACTTCAAGGATGTCAACGACACGCTCGGCCATCCGGTCGGCGACGAACTGATCCGCAACGTGACCTTGCGCCTGTCGCACACCTTGCGCGGCGGCGACCTCGTGGCGCGGCTCGGCGGCGACGAATTCGCGGTGATCTCCTCGATCGGCGGCGACAGCGCCATGCTGATGACGCTCGGCCAGCGCCTCATCAGCACCATCTGCGCGCCCTACGGCATCGCCGGGCAGAACATCGTCATCGGCGCCTCGATCGGCATCGCCGTCATCGATCAGCACTGTGCCGGCGCGCCGGACGTCATGCGCTATGCCGACATGGCGCTGTATCGCGCCAAGAACGAAGGCCGCAACCGCGCCTGCATCTACGACAACGCAATGGACGCCGACCTGTCGAACCGCAAGCTGCTCGAGGGCGACCTGCGCGAGGCGATCCAGAACAGTCAGCTCCGCCTGCTCTACCAGCCGATCGTCGACAAGAGCGGCAACACCATGCTGGGCGTCGAGGCCCTGTGCCGCTGGACGCACCCGACCCGCGGCGAAATCTCGCCTGCCGAATTTATCCCGCTCGCCGAAAACTCCGGCCTCATCGTCGAGCTCGGCGCCTGGGTGCTGCGCAAGGCGATGATGGACGGGCTCGCCTGGCCGGACCTCACCGTCGCGGTCAACGTCTCACCGCTGCAGTTCCGCCGCGCCGATTTCGCCGAGTTGGTCGAGCGCACGCTTGCCGAAACCGGTTTCGATCCGGCGCGGCTCGAACTCGAAATCACCGAGAGCGTGCTGATCGGCAATTTCGACACCGCCGAGGCCAGCATGCTGCGCCTCAAGGCGCTCGGCGTGCGCCTGGCGCTCGACGATTTCGGCACCGGCTATTCTTCGCTGCTGTATTTGCGCCGCTTCCCGTTCGACAAGCTCAAGATCGACCGCAGCTTCGTCTTGTCGATCGAGAAGGCCGCCGACGCCGCGGCCATCGTCCATGCCGTGGTCTCGCTCGGCCGCGGCCTCGGCATGAAGGTCACCGCCGAAGGCGTCGAGACCGCCGACCAGCACCTCTTCCTGCGCGCCGCCGGCGTGCATCAGATGCAGGGCTATCGCTTCGGCCGTCCGACGAGCCCGGACAAGATCGTCGCCCGCCTCGCCAATCCGGACGACTTCAAGGTCGCGACCGACCGCCCCACCTCGCTCGCGGGCTAGCGTCCCACAGCCGCCCGTCCCGCTTTGCCGCAACGGCATATCGCTCGTGCCGCCGCGGCCCGATGGCGGCGGCGGCCTTTTGTGCTAGGCAGGCCCCACAAGAAAACACACCCATCGGGGAGGACTATCCATGACTGCGAAGATCGCGCTGGTGACCGGCGCCGGAACCGGGGTCGGCCGCGCCGTGGCCATCGCGCTGGCCAAGGCCGGCTACAATGTCGTGCTGGCGGGCCGGCGCAAGGAGCCGCTCGACGCGGTCGCGGCCGAGATCAACGCCATCGGCCAGCAGGCGCTCGGCGTGCCGACCGACGTGTCGCAGCGCCAGTCCATCCTCGACCTGTTCGCCAAGACCAAGGCCACTTTCGGCCGCCTCGACGTGCTGTTCAACAATGCCGGCGTCGGCGCGCCGCCGGTGCCGCTCGAAGACCTGCCCTTCGAGACCTGGCAGAATGTCGTCAATACCAACCTGACCGGCATGTTCCTGTGCACCCAGGAAGCCATCAAGATCATGAAGGACCAGAACCCGCGCGGCGGCCGCATCATCAACAACGGCTCGATCTCGGCCCACGCGCCGCGGCCCTTCTCGGTCGCCTATACCGCGACCAAGCACGCGGTGACCGGCCTGACCAAATCGACCTCGCTCGATACCCGCAAATACGACATCTGCTGCGGCCAGGTGGACATCGGCAACGCCATCACGCCGATGACCGCGCGCATGGTGGAAGGCGAAGGCGTGCCGCAGGCCAACGGCACCATGATGGTCGAGCCGCGCATGAACGCCGACAATGTCGGCGCCGCGGTCGTCTACATGGCCAGCCTGCCGCTCGACGCCAACGTGTTGTTCATGACGGTGATGGCGAACAACATGCCATTCGTCGGCCGAGGCTGAGCGCGCACACGCTCAGAAAGCGGGCTGCCCGAACAGATCGACGCGCATGCGGGCGGCAACCTCGCCGAACTCGCGCGAGCCACGCTGGCGCGGCCGCGCCAGCGGTACGGTGATATTGGCGAGCATTCCGGCCGGCTTGCCGTCGAGCGCAACGATGTCATCGGCGAGGTAGACGGCCTCGTCGATCGAGTGCGTGACGAACACCACGGTCTTGCCGGTTTCGGCATGAATCCGGGACAGCTCGTCCTGCAGCGTCTCGCGGGTGATCGCATCGAGCGCCGCGAAAGGCTCGTCCATCAGCAGGATGTCGGGATCGACGGCCAGCGCGCGGGCGAGCGCCACGCGCTGGCGCTGCCCGCCGGACAATTCATGGGGGTAGCGCGCATCGAAACCCGCGAGCCCGACCAGCGCCAGCGCGGCTTCGACCCTGCGCCTGCGCTCGGCGCGCGTGATGCCGCCGTGTTCGAGCCCGAAGCCGGCATTGTCGGCGACGCCGCGCCACGGCAACAGACGCGCATCCTGAAACACCATGGCGACCGGCAGCACCGACTTCTTGTTGGCGGTCGCGATCGAGACGTCGCCTTCGCTGGGCGGCAGCAGGCCGGCGATGACGCGCAGCAGCGTCGACTTGCCGACGCCCGAAGGGCCGACCACCGCGACGAAGCGCCCGGCCGGAATCGACAGATCGAGCCCGCGCAGAACCGTGGTGCTCGTTCCGTCGCGCGTGAAGGTCAGGCCGATGTTCTTGAGTTCGATCATCGCTTCCACCGCAGCAGCCATGATTGAAGCGCAACGAAGCCCGAATCGATCAGCCCGTACAGCGCCGCCATGGTGGCCATGTAGATGACCACAATGTCGCTCGCCAGAAGGTTCGACGCCTGCATCATGCGCTGGCCGAGGCCGGGCACGCCGAAGATTTCCGCCGCCACCACCGCCATCCAGGCTTGCCCGAGCGCGGTGCGCACGCCGGTGAGAATGCCCGGCGTCGCCGCCGGCAGGATGACCTTGATCAGCTTGCGGTCGGCGCGGCGATAGCCGAACGCGTCCGCCAGTTCGATCAGCTCACGGTCGACCGAGCGCACCGCGCCCAGCGCGGCGAAGTATGAGATCCAGAACACGCCGGTCGCGATGATGAAGATCGCCGCCGCCGGATCGATGCCGAACCACAAAATGGCGAACGGCACCCAGGCCAGGCCCGGGATCGGGCGCAGGGTGCGCACGATCCAGGCGAGCGTCGCCTCAAGGGCCGGCCACATCCCCGTCAAAACGCCGAGGCCAATGCCGAGAACGCAGCCAATCGTCAGACCGGCGAGATAGTGCCGCAGACTGGTGACGAGAGAGGCAAACCAGATGCCCGACGATACCTCGCGCCAGAACGCCTGCGGCAATACGCTGGGCGGCGGCAGGATAGTGGCCGGGACGAAACCGAACCGCGGCACCGCCTCCCAGATGGCGAGGAAGGCCACAAATCCGAAGGCGGATAGCGCCGCAGTTCTTGACCGAGTCACGGCGCTCCGCCTTCGGAATGATGGTGTCAATTACCGGCGATGGCCCGGTCGTAAACCGCCTGCGCGAATAATCCATCGAGCGACTCGGCCTTCTGCAGGGCGCCGATCTTCACCTGATAGGCCTGCAGCTTCGCGGTCGATTCGACGATACGGCGCGGGTCCGAAGTAAACTGAGTCTGCGGCGACTTCAATGCTGCGAGCAGAATGTCGTCAGCGACGAGACCTTTGCCGAAGGCCGCGCCGATGTGCTTCACGGCCTGGTCCGGCTTGTCCTTGAGCAGCGCGGTGGCGCGCACGATGCCGCGGACGAGATCGTCGACCGCCTTCGGATTCTTGTCGGCGAACGAGCCGAGCACCGCGACGACGACGCCGGGGAAGTTCGGGAACATGTCCTTGCCGGTCGCGATCAGCTTGATGTTCGGGCTCTGCTTCTGGAGGATCGCCCAGGCCGGCTCGCGCACCGAACCGCCTTCGACCGCGCCGGTGGCCAGCGCGCGCTGCGTCGCGTCGATGCCCATCTCGACGATTTCGACATCGGCCTTGTCGACATTGGCGACTTCCCACAGCCAGTGCTGCAGCGAAGTGTTCGGACCCGAGCCGATCGGCTGCGTCGCCAGCTTGGCGCGGCGGTTGTTCTTTTCGCGGAAAGCCTTGAAGGCATCGGCGGGCTTGCGGCCTTCAAAGAACGGCGCCAGCGCCGGGCCGGCGGCAAAGCCCATTTCCTCAACGACCGTCGCGGCGACAACGCGGACGTCAATGCCCTTGGAGCGGGCGACCAGAATCGGCGCCAGACCCGCGACGTAGACATCGAGCGTGCCGGACGACAGCGCCTGGATCATGTTCGGACCGGATTCGAATGCCGACGTCTGCAGTGTCAGACCGGCTTGCTTGAACCAGCCCTCGCCCTCGGCGACGAAGACCTGCGCCGCGCCCATGACCGGAATAAAGCCGACGCGGAGCTGCTGCTGAGCGGACGCCATGAAGGTGCTGGAACTGAGCACGGCGGCAGCGAGGAAAAGCGACTTGAAAAAGCGCATGATGGCGACCTCGGAGAATAACATTTCTATAAACCGTTACATCGACATGAAATGACCCCAAGTCCATCGCCATTTTTGCGACGAAACGGGAAGGAAATTCTCCAAAATCTGCGAAGGCCGGACAAATGTTCCCCGGCATCCTCGTGGTCAAGCGGTGGCGGCCATCCCCATCACCGACAGTGCCCGCGTCGTCGCCGCATGCTGCCGCAGCCGGCCGAACGTCTCGCGCAAAGCTTTCAGGTCGAGCGGCTTGGCCAAAACCCTGGCGTCGATCTGCAGCGACTTCGACATCGCCGTGGTGGCCTCGAGCAGATGCTCGTCGGCTCCGCTGATCACCAGCACAGGCAGATGGTAGCCGGCTTTGGCGATGAGCGGCAGCAGAAGCGCCCCGCTCTGGTCGCCGAGACCAAGATCGAGCGTGATGCAGTCAAAGAAGCGCCCCTCGAGCAGTTGCACGGCATTCTCGAAACGCGCCGCCGTGGTCACATTGTAGCCGGCCTGCTGGGCGAGCCGGCCGATAATGGTGCGCTGAATCGGGTCATCATCCACCACGAGCAGATCGAACGCGGCCGGCGGTGCATCGGACATTGGCTCAGACATGGGCGACTCCTGTGGTGTGTGAGGATGGTGTCAGCGCGTCGAGCGCGGCACGGCCGCGGCTCGCAATGGCGTCGAATGCCGTGTGGAGATTCTCGATCCGCATCGTCAGCGACGTGTGGTCAAGCGCCGTGCAGTCGTGCTCGAGCGCCTTGGCCAGCGCCGACAATGTGAGAAAACCGATCGAGGCCGCCGAACTCTTGATCGCGTGCGCTTCGATCCGCGCGGCAGCGGCATCGCCCGCGGCGCCGGCCCGTCGCATCACCGCAAGGCGTTCCGGCGTATCCGTCATGAAGGTGCTCAGCACGTCGACGACGCCCTCCTCGCCAATCGCCTCGCGCAGCTCGCTGAACACCGTCTCGTTGAACGCCGGCGCGTCGGCTTCGTCGGGCACCAGGCTCGGCGACTCGACGACAGGCGCCGCTTTGGTGAGATAGAGATCGAGCTTGCCAGCGAGCCCGGCGCGCGTGACCGGCTTGGCCAGAAAATCGTCCATGCCGGAGTCGAGACAGGCGGCGCGGTCCGCGGCGCTGGCATTGGCCGTCAGCGCGATGACATGAGCGGCATTGAACGGCGCCGGCAGCTTGCGGATCGCCCGCGTTGCCGACGGCCCATCGACTCCCGGCATCATCACATCCATCAGCACCACGTCGTAGCGGGTCGCGGCGCAGGCGGCGGCGGCTTCGGCGCCGTCATTGACGATGTCGGCGCCATAACCGAGCCGCGCCAGCAGCGCGATCACGACCTGCTGGTTGGTCTTGTTGTCCTCGGCCACGAGGATGCGGAAATCGCGCGCCGCCGCCGGCGGGCTTGCAGCATGTTCGATCGCGGCGAGCGCCGGCACGGCATTATCGGTCCGGGCGTCGATGGTGAAACGAAATGTCGTCCCCTTGCCGACTTCGCTCTCCACCGCAATCGCGCCCCCCATCAGCGCCACGAGACGGCGGCTGATGGCGAGCCCCAGGCCCGTGCCGCCGAAGCGGCGCGCGATCGAGGAGTCGAGCTGCGAGAATTCGCGGAACAACAGCGGAATGCCGTCCTGCGGAATGCCGATCCCGGTGTCGCTGACGGCGAATGCCAGCCGCACGTGACCGGGCAACATCGGCGTCGGATCGACGCTCACCGCAACCGTCACCGACCCTTCGTGGGTGAACTTCAGGCCGTTGCCGACGAGATTGAACAGCACCTGCCGCAGCCGCGCCGGATCGCCGACGATGCGCCTCGGCACGCCGGGCGCGATCGTGGTGGCCAGCGTCAGGCCCTTCTCCGCCGCCGCAGCCGAGAGAATTTCGGCATTGGTCTTCATCAGATCGTCGAGGTCGAAGGCGACCTGCTCGAGTTCGACGCGATCCGCTTCGATCTTGGAGAAATCGAGCACGTCGTTGATCAATTGCAGAAGGTGATCGGCCGACTTGCGCAAGGTCTGGGCGAAGCCGAGTTGCTCTGCGCTCAGACCACTCTCCATCAGCACCTCGGACATGCCGACGACGCCGTTCATCGGGGTGCGGATTTCGTGACTCATCATCGCCAGGAATTCGCTGCGCGCGCGCGTACCGGCTTCGGCGGCATCGCGGGAGCGCTTGAGAGCGCGCTCGTAGCGCCCCATCAGAAGCGTCGTGCCGGCGAGCCACAATGTCAGCGCCGCCGACAAGATGATGCCTTCTTTCTTGTCGGCCTCGACCGACTCGAAGACCTCATCCTTGGCAAGGCCGACGGTAACCACCAGCGGCAGGTCGCGCACCTTGCGGTAAGCAAACAGCCGATCGATGCCGTCGAGCTTGCTGCGCGCTTCATAGAAGCCGGCATCGGCGTGCGGTAAAAAGTGGAACAGTTCGCTGTTCGACAGGGAAAGGCCGACATAGTCGCCAACTTGCGCCGCGCCCCGCGCGCGCACGATGCCGTCGAGGCCCACCAGCGTCACCGCGCCTTTGCTGCCGACATCGATCGCGCCATAGAAACGCGATAGATACTCGGGGCTGATCGAGGCGACGGCGACGCCGCCGAAGCTGCCGTCCGGCATGGTGATACGGCGCGTGAGCTGGATCGACCACTTGTTGCTGACGCGGCCGAACACCGGCTTGCTGATGAACAGTTCGTCCGCGTCTCGCGTCGCATGCACACGAAAGTGCTCGCGGTCGCTGAGATCCAGTCCCGGCTTCGATCCCGGGATATTACTGGCGACCATCAGGCCATCCTTGCCGATGATGACGACCTGGAAATTGAAGCCGGTGAGAAACGCGCTGTTTTCGGACCACAGCGAAATATCGAAATGCTCGGGATCGGCCGCGTATTTATCGCGCAGATAGAGCAGGGTTTGGTCGACGGCGCGGATCGAGCGGACCAGTTGCTCCTCAAACGCGCTGGTGAGGTTCTGCGCGCTCTTGTAGGCCGCGCGCTCGGTCTCGTGCCGCGAACTATGCGCGAAATAGAAGGTCGCGGCCCAGATCAGCACAATGGCGGACAGGCCGAGCAGCAAGCCGGCATAACTGCCGAGCTGGTAGAACCAGCGTGTAGTCCCGACGGCCTTGCGATACGGCACGGCGCAGCCCTCTCCGCGGAAGATGCTGCGATCATGCACAGGCTGTTTTAAATCGCGGTGAAGCGATGCGCGATATACGCGGCATTTGATTTAGATGTTGCTTACCGCACGGGCACTGACGCGGTACGGCGATAAGGGAAAGCGGTATCCCCGTCGCCTCAACAGATCAGGGTACCGGCGTCCCCATTGGCCGATCGCGCGTCAACGCCCAGATCGCGATCGCGATTACCACGAACACGACGCCAACGAACCCAAGCTCGCGCAGCAAACCGCCGCTGTACAAGACGGCGCCGAGGCCGGAGCCGATCGCCTGCCCGACATAAACGCTGCTGGTGTTGAGCGCGACCGACGCGCTTGCAAGCGCGGGCGCTGCCTGCACCAGCCGGGCCTGCTGGACCGAGTTGCTGGCGGAAAAGCCGAGGCCAAGAAAGAACATGCCCGCCGCCATCAGCGCCAGTAAGCCGACGCTGGCGCCGGCGCTCCAAACCGAAAGACCGATGACATTGCAGCTCAGGAAGATCACCGATGTCTTCCAGCCGCCGAGACGGCCGATGATCCGGCTCGCAACGACGTTGCCGACGAGACCCATCGCGCCATACATCGCGAAGATGAGTCCGATGGTGCCATGGCTCGCCCCGGTGAGCTGAGTGAGCACCGGCCCGAGATAAACGAAGACCATGAACTGGCCGGCGAGAAACAGGATGGTGATGGCGAGCAGCAGCGGGATCTTGGCATTGCGCATCAGGCCCGCGAAACTGCCGAGCGACAGCGGCGGCCCGAGCAGCCGCCGCGGCAGCGCGATGGCCAGCATGATGCAAGGCACCAGCGAGGCGAAGGCCGAGAAGGCGAAGCCGCCGCGCCAGCCGGCATAGCCGGCGATCACGGTGATCAGCGGCAGGCCGGCGGCCACAGCCAGCGACCAGCCGAGAAAGATGAACGTGATGGCGCCGGGCCGCTCGCGGGCCGTCACCATCAGGCCGATCGTGCTCGCCGCCTGCGGCGTGAACACCGCGGCCACCGCCAGCATGGCCAGCCGCAGCGCCAGCACGGTGCCGTAGTTCGGCGCCAGCGCCATGGCTGCCTGCCCTACCGCCATCACGCCGAGGGTCGTCACCAGCAGCGCGCGCCGGTCGATGCGCGTCGTCAGCCAGGCCATCACCGGCGACCCGAAGCAGAGAATGATGGCGCCGAATGTCACCAGCAGGCCGGCGTCGCGAATGCCTACATCGAGACCGTCTGCCAGCACCGCCAGCATCCCCGCGGGCGCCAGCACCGACAGGCCGGTGGCGAAATTGCCGAGCAGCAGCCCGTAGCGGGAGAGTTGATCGTGGACGGGCATGGCGCGATGGGGCTCGATGGCGGGACACGGTACATGGCGACCGGCAGCGGTGCCGGCAAGCCTGCCTAGCATAGGACTGGCACCACTTTTCCGAATGGCGTCGATAACGGTTGGTGATGGACGCGTGAATACTGTGCCGCGTTCTCTACTCCTTCACAGGGAGACAGCACCCGACCGGCCTCATCCTGAGGAGCGCATGGCGCGTTAGCGCCGTGCGCATCATTCTGGGGCGGTCCGCAGGACCGGGGCGGTCGGTCGTCGTCCCCGCGAAAGCGGGGACCCATAACCCCGGCGCCATCGAGAGAACACGGCGTATGGGCCCCCGCTTTCGCGGGGGCGACAAGTAAACTAAAATAATATTCCTAGGACTATTGACTCTCGGATCGTCCTAGCCCTATATTCCCATTCATCCCGCCCCAACTACCGAGGGGTGTCTGTACAGCATCTTCAGATGCGGGGCGGGGAGCGGTGGCCGGCAAGGGGCGTCGGAGATGCGGCGCAAATTCCCCTCCCGGCAGGTCCAAACCGCT
>Ga0182747_1000201_pt1 | contig 63132 bp, 56 predicted proteins | sample eDN3rd30CBELigBY_FD_128526 | JGI IMG/M metagenome (GOLD analysis project Ga0182747, IMG submission 128526) | Enriched backyard soil microbial communities from Emeryville, California, USA - eDNA 3rd pass 30_C BE-Lig BY (version 2) (version 2) | ecosystem: Environmental > Terrestrial > Soil >... | reverse complement strand
GCTGGTGGTCGAGGAGGCGACGATCTGGGCCGACTGGGTCGCCACCGCCACCGCCGGCGGAATGCCGAGGAAGATCAGCAGCGGCGTCATCAGAAACCCGCCGCCGATGCCGAACAGACCCGAAATGAACCCGACCGCCGCACCCATCCCTAGAATGAGCAATACACTCACAGGCATCTCGGCGATCGGCAAATAGATTTGCACCCCGGTTCCCCCAATGGCCGGTGCAGCCACGTCGTTGTTACAGCATCGTGCAGGCGATGTAACGGTTACGGTCTGAACGGAAGATGACAGAACCGATCCGATCTCAACTCCTGTCCGCTGCCGATCGATCCAGAGCGACGGTCCGGCCATCATCCGCGGCCGGCGGCCGGTTGGCGATGGGGTCGACGGGCCGCGCCCGCCAGAGCTCGAGCGCTCCCTTGGCGGCTCTGATGTCGGCGGCGGCAAGGCGCAGGGCGAGTTCGTCGCGCTTGCGAACCGCTTCCTCGTCGCCCTGGGCGGCAGCAAGGGAGAACCACTGGAAGGCTTTTTGCAGGTCGGGTTTCGCGCCTATCCCGCGGGCGAGCAGGATCCCCATGTTGAACTGGCTGTCGCGGAAGCCCGCCTCGGCCGCCTCGCCGAACCAGCGCAGGGCGGCGGCATAGTCCGGCTTGCCCGTACTTCCCGAGGCCAGGAGCGTGGCGAGATTGTGCATGGCGCGGACGTTGCCGCCCAAGGCCGCGCGCTCGTACCAGAAGGCGGCCTGCTTGAGATCGCGCGAGACGCCGGTGCCCTTCTCGAACATCGTCGCGAAGCGCTCCTGGGCCGGGGGAAGGCCGGCCTGGGCAGCGCGCTCGAAGAGGCGTGCGGCCATCGCCATGTCCTGCGCCATGCCGCGTCCCTCGGCCAATTGGGCCGCGATCTCGTAGAGCGCCGCCGCTTCGCCGGCGAGAGCCGCCTGCCGCAGCGCCGCCGGCGCCTCGGTCGGAATCACGCCGATCGTCGCCGGATCGACCAGGAACTGGCCCGATGCCCATGGGGTCGGAGCCACGGAGCCCGTGGAGAGGGTGGAGGCCTGGAAAAGGTTTGTCTCGGCTGCGGCGGAGCCGGCTTCCGCCATCTTCGGTGCCGGAGACGACACAGGTTCCATGACCGCGGAGGACAAGGAGGAGGCCGCCGGGGAGGGGGCGTTCCGGTCTCCCGAAAGGATCAGCGCCGAGCCTGCCGCCAGGATCAGGAAGGCAAGCCCGAAGAGGAGAGGACGGCGCTGGCCGTCGAGACTCCGGCGCAGGCGCTCGAAGAGGGTGGCGGAGGCCGGCTCGTCCTCGCCTGTCTCGTCGTGTCCGTCATCCGGCGCAGGCTCCGTCTCCGATGTGGATGGTGCATTCCTGTCCGTCTCCGCGCCGCCCTGGGCGGCCCGGCGGGCCGCCGCGATGAAGCTCGCCCGCAGGTGGCCGTTGTCGGCTTCCGGAACCGAAAGGAGCGTTGCGCTGCCCGTCGTGCTCCCGGGTGCAGGCGCCTGCGCGGTCGATGCCGCCTGGCTCATCTGATCGGTGGCCGGTGCGGCGCTCTCGATCTGGGACAGGGTGGCGGCATGGAGCCGCCGCACGGCCGCTTCGAGGCGGTCCGCCGGCGGCAGAGGATCGGGCGAGGCGCTCGCGGCAGCGGGCGGCGCGACCTGGCCGGGCAGGCGGGAGGCGAGAGCCTCGAGGGCTTCGTGGACGGCGCGCAGGGTCTCCTGCGTCTTGCGGTCCGACCGGCTGTGAAGAGCCTTCAGCTCGACGAAGCCGTGCTTGAGCGTGTCGAGATCGCCGGCGGCGGGCAGGGTGGCGCGAATATCGGTCAGGGCCGTCCGCGCCGCGCGTTCGGCAATGCCGGCGGCCTCGTCCCGAAGCGCCCTGGCGTGGCCGCCCGTGGTCTCCGCATTCCTGTCGAGACGCTCGCCCAGGGCCGCGATCTGCCGCTCGAGGGCTTCGAGACCGGCCGGCGGGGCCGTTCCTTTCAGCTTCTCGTCGAGGGCGCGAAGCACCTGCTCGGCCAGGCTGGCGGTATCGGTTCTCTCGCCGAGCTGGCGCAGCTCCTGTTCGATGCGGTCGAAGCGCTCGATGAGGGGCTCCTGCGAAGGAACCTCCCGTTCTGCGACCGCTTCGATTTTCGACGAGAGCCGTTCCATCATGTCCGACAAGGCGGCGCCGCCATCCGGGCGACCGCCGGACAGGTTCGCCATGTGCTCGGTCATCAGCGCGAGCTGCTCGCTGACGGGGGCAAGATCGACGGGGGCGGGGTCCGGACGGCGTGTCAGGAGATCGATCCGCCGGCCGAGACTCTCCAGCTGCTCGGGGACCCGGCTCGTCTCCTGCGCGGTGGCGGTGACGTAGAGGGCCGAGCAGACATCGTCGAGGGAATTCTTCAGGGCCGCGAAGTCGCCCTTGTTCGCCTGATGCAGGCGCAGCTCCGCGATCTGGCGGCCGAGGGTGCCGACCTCATCCGCGAGCCGGCCGACCTGCTGCGGCTCGGCCCGGTTGGCGAGATCCTGGCGCAGGTCGACGATCTGGCTGCTGAGAAAATCGATGACGGAGCGATCGATACCCGTCTTCGCGACCGTGTCGATCCTGGTCTTGATGAGATCGATCGCATCGGCGAGGCGCCCGTGCATGTCCTCGCCGATCTCCTCCGACAGGCTCTGGACACGCTCGTAGAGAACGGTGATGGAGCCTGCGAGGGTTTGCAGATCCCTCGTGGTGGGCCCCTGTCCGAGATCCTTCGCGAGCGAGCCGAGACTCGCATCGAGGGCGGCGATCTCGCTCCGGGTCGCCAGGGCATCGATGCCGGCGCGGACGTCCGCGATCTCGGAGCGGATCGCCTCCACGGCCGGCTGCAGCGTGGGGCCGGTGCGTTCCAGATGGGCCGCAAGCCGGGACATGTCGGCCCGAAGCCCGGCGAGATTCTGCGAGACCGGGGCGAGCGCCTTGAGCGCCTCCTCCATCGGGAATGCGATGCGGGGCGGGGCGGAACGCTCCGAGGCCACCTGCCGCTCGACCGTATCGAGGCGCTCCTTCATCGAGGTCATGGCCTCGGACAGGATCGCCGCGATCCTGTCCTGCTGGTCGGCCGAGGCGCGGGCGGTATCGTTCAGGCGATCCTCCGCCTGCTCGATCCAGGTTGCCATGGATTCGAGCGCCATGGCGGTCCGGGAGGCCTGCTCCTGGGCCTCCCGTTCGGTCTCGGCCGCGATCGCGGCCATCAGCGTTTCGTAATCCCGCTTCGTCTGGGAGCGGGACGATTGCGACATGCGCGCGATCAGGTTGTCGAGGTCGCTGGCGGCCTTTCGCATGGCCGGGCGTGAATCCTCCCGGTGTTCGGCGAGGATGGCAGCCGCCCAATCCTCGAGAGAGAGGCCCGCCCGGCGCGCGGCGGCCTTCGCCAGTTCGCGGGCATCGAGGTCGAAATCGTCAGGTCTCGAAAGGGCGGGTCGTCTCATGGAAGGCTCGCGGGGATACGCTCGAACGCTTGAGACGGCCACGACCCCTGCCGATGCCCGCCCTGCGGACTTGAGGCGTCGGCAGGCGAATCACTTCGCCTGCAAGCCCTTCCCCCGCCACCGCACCTTTTGCCCGGCGTGGTAAAGAACCCGTTAAAACAGAGGGGATTAAGGGAGGCCGCGGCCTTTGGAGCGGACACTTTCCCCTTGGACATCCTGCAAGGGGAGGTCCCTTCGAGTCCTGTTAATATGATGTCCGTAATACTCTTGCAAAATCCGAAATAAATGTTCTATCATTTCGTTACCAAAGGAGATGTGCTCCAAGCACAGCATTGACAACGAGAAATGACGGGGCGTTCCATGGACCATTACGCAAACGGCACCGCGGCCCAAGATGCCGCAGACGGCACGAAGTTTTACACGATCGGCGATCTCGCCCGCGAGTTCGGGGTCACCCTCAGGACCCTGCGGTTCTATGAGGACCGCGGTCTCCTGGCTCCTCGCCGGGACGGCACCGCCCGCATCTACGATCCCCGCGACCGCGAGCGCCTTTCCGTCATCCTCAAGGGCAAGCAGCTCGGCTTCACCCTCACCGAGATCCGCGCCATGGTGGCCGAGGAACGTGCCGGCGGCGTGCCGGGCATGAACCTGAAGCTCTCCCTCGACCAGATCGAGGACCAGATCCAGCATCTCGAGCAGCAGAAGAAAGAGATCGAGGCGGCCCTCGCCGAGCTCCAGACCCGCCGCGCCGGCCTCGCCGCTGCCGCCTAGAGCATTTTCGGCGAAGTGGATTCGGTTAGCCGTCAAAAAATGCGGCGAACCAAAGAAGGGAGATGATTCCACGCAAGTGGAAACAGCTCTCAGACGAGCGCGTCGTCTTCAGGCCTTTTGAGCGCCCATACCGGCCCCGAGCATCGGGCCGGGTGGGCGTTTGCGTTTGGGCGCCGGCCCGCCGGAGGCGCTGGTCGCCCCGATCGCCAGACGGATGCTGCTACCAGCCTGTCCGCGGAAGATTTGTCGCCCTACCTCTTTCCAAAACGGCAAGATAGTTTATATGTGAACTATCTACTCGACCGACACTCTTCCGTTTGGGAAGATGCAGCGTCGGTGCCGATTTGGGAGAGGTCCGAATGCCGGTCTACAAGGCCCCCGTCGAAGACGTCATGTTCCTCCTGAACGACGTCTTTCCGATTGAGCGTTACAACAATCTTCCCGGCTTCGCCGATGCGACCCCCGACACGGTGGAGGCGATCCTCGCCGAGGGCGCCAAGCTCTGCGAGGAGGCTTTCGCACCCCTGAACCTCTCGGGCGACCAGGAGGGCTGCACCCGCAGCGCGGACGGATCGGTGACGACGCCGAAGGGCTTCAAGGAGGCCTTTGAAGCGTATTCCGCCGGCGGCTGGATGGGGCTCGCCGCGCCGGAGGAATTCGGCGGCCAGGGGCTGCCTTCCGTCCTCAACACGGTCATGCAGGAATTCATCTCCTCGGCGAACCTGGCGCTCGGCATGTATCCCGGCCTGACTCAAGGAGCCATCGCCGCGCTTCTCGTGCACGGCACCGAGGAGCAGAAGAGAACCTACCTGCCTAAGATGATCGAGGGCGCCTGGACCGGCACCATGAATCTCACCGAGCCTCATTGCGGCACGGATCTGGGACTGCTCAAGTCCAAGGCCGTGCCGAACGGCGACGGCTCCTATGCCATCTCCGGCACCAAGATCTTCATCTCCGCCGGCGAGCACGACATGGCGGAGAACATCGTCCATCTGGTGCTCGCCCGCATCGAAGGTGCGCCGGCCGGCACCAAGGGCATCTCGCTCTTCGTGGTGCCGAAGTTCCTGGTGAAGGAGGACGGCTCGCTCGGCGATCGCAACGGCGTCTCCTGCGGCTCGCTCGAGCACAAGATGGGCATTCACGGCAACGCCACCTGCGTCATGAACTATGACGGTGCCAGGGGTTGGCTCATCGGCGAGGAAAACCGCGGCCTCAACGCGATGTTCGTGATGATGAACGAGGCACGGCTTGCGGTGGGCGTGCAGGGGCTCGCCCAATCCGAGGTCGCCTACCAGAACGCGGTGGCCTATGCGAAGGACCGGCTGCAGGGCCGCGCGCTCACCGGCGCCAAGTTCCCCGACAAGCCGGCCGATCCGATCATCGTGCATCCGGACGTGCGCCGTACGCTTCTCTCCATCAAGGCCGTCAACGAGGCGGGCCGTGCGCTCGTCGTCTGGACGGGGCTCAACAGCGACATCGCGCACCGCTCCTCGGACGAGGCGCAGCGCCAGGTCGCCGAGGATTACATGGGCCTGATGACGCCGGTCGTGAAAGGCGTGCTCACCGATCTCGGCTTCGACAACGCCGTGAAGGCGCAGCAGATGTTCGGCGGCCACGGCTATGTCGAGGAATCGGGCATGTCGCAGTTCGTGCGCGATGCCCGCATCACGCAGATCTATGAGGGCGCCAACGGCATCCAGGCCATGGATCTCGTCGGCCGCAAGCTCGGCAAGGATGGCGGGCGCGCCGTCATGACCTTCTTCAACGAGGTCGGCGCCTTCTGCCAGGAGAACGCGGGCGACGAGAACCTGAAGGCCTACATCGCGCCGCTGCAGCAGGGACTCGGCCATCTGCAGCAGGCGACCATGTGGTTCATGCAGAACGCCATGGCTAGACCTGACAATGCGGGTGCCGGCGCCACCGACTACATGCATCTCTTCGGCCTCGTGGTCATGGGCTACATGTGGGCGAAGATGGCAAAGGCCGCTCAGGGCAAGAAGGCCGAAGGCAACGGCGCCGCGGACAGGATGGATGCTAAGCTCGTGACGGGCCGCTTCTTCATGGAGCGCCTCATGCCCGAGACCGGCACGCGCCTTGCCCGGATCTCCACCGGTGCGGACACGACCATGGCGCTGCCGGCGGAAGCCTTTTAACGACATACGTCATCCCGGCCGAAGCGAAGCGCAGGGCCGGGATCGCGCGACGAGTATGCATACTTGAGAACGATCCCGGGTCGCGCTTCGCTCGCCCGGGATGACACATGATAGTTCTGGGAGGCCTCCATGGCTGAAGCCTATATCTACGATGCCGTCCGCACCCCGCGCGGACGCGGCAAGCCGGACGGCTCGCTGCACGAGGTGCCGGCGGTGGATCTCGCCGTGACGGCGCTCGATGCGATCCGCAAGCGCAACGATCTCGATCCGATCCTGGTCGAGGACGTGGTGCTCGGCTGCGTCGATCCGATCGGCGAGGCCGGAGGCGACATCGCACGTGCGGCGGCGCTCAAGGCGGGCTTCGGCAAGGAAGTGCCCGGCGTGCAGATCAACCGCTTCTGCGCCTCCGGCCTCGACGCGGTGAACTTTGCCGCGGCGCAGGTGATATCGGGCATGAAGGACATCGCCATCGGCGGCGGTGTCGAATCCATGAGCCGCATCGGCATGGGCGCGTCCGGCGGTGCATGGCCCGTCGATCCGGGCCTCGCCATTCCCACCTATTTCCTGCCGCAAGGCATCTCGGCGGATCTGATCGCGACGAAATACGGCTTCTCCCGTGACGATGTCGACGCCTATGCGGTCGAGTCGCAGAAGCGTGCGGCGAAGGCCTGGGACGAGGGGCGCTTCGTCAAATCCGTGGTGCCGGTGAAGGATGTGAACGGCCTGACCATCCTCGCGAAGGACGAGCATATGCGGCCGCAGACCGACATGCAGTCGCTGGGCCAGCTCAAGGCGGCCTTCGTGCAGATGGGCGAGATGGGCGGCTTCGATGCGGTGGCGACCGCCGCGCATCCGGACGTGGAATTCGTCAACCATGTGCACCATGCCGGCAACTCGTCCGGCATCGTCGATGGCGCGGCCGCCGTGCTCGTCGGCAACAAGGAGGGCGGCGCGAAGGCAGGCCTGACGCCGCGTGCGCGCATCAAGGGCTTTGCCTCCATCGGCTCCGATCTCGCACTGATGCTCACCGGCCCCATCGACGTGTCGGAGCTTGCCTTGCGCAAGGCCGGCATGAGCAAGGACGACATCGATCTCTTCGAGATCAACGAAGCGTTCTCGTCCGTGGTCTTGCGCTACATGCAGGCGCTCGATCTCGATCCGGCGAAGGTCAACGTGAATGGCGGCGCCATCGCCATGGGCCATCCGCTCGGCGCGACCGGAGCCATGATCCTCGGCACGGTGCTCGACGAGTTGGAGCGCACCAACAAGCAGACGGCGCTGATCACGCTCTGCGTCGCCGCCGGCATGGGCACGGCTGCGATCATCGAGCGGGTTTGAGCTTAGTCCCTCCCCCCTGCGGGGAGGGTGGCCCAAAGGGCCGGGTGGGGGTCGTGCAGGATAGAGCGCCGCGGTGCCTTCTGCTCCACCCCCACCCCTGGCCCCTCCCCGCAAGGGGGAGGGGAGAAGGATCTGGGAGGACATGATGACGAACTTCACCAATTTCCGCTTCGAGGTTGACGCCGACGGCATCGCGCTCGCGACCTGGGACATGCCGGGCCGCTCCATGAACGTGATCACGCCCGAGGTGATGGCCGAGCTGGAGCAGATCGTCGAGACGGTTGCCGGCGACGAGGCGATCAAGGGCTGCGTCATCACCTCCGGCAAGGACGCCTTCTCCGGCGGCGCGGACCTCACCATGCTCCAGGGCCTCGGCGCGGAATATAGGCGCCTTGCTAAGGAGAAGGGCGAGGAGGCTGCGATGCAGTTCTTCTTCGATGAATCGCGCAGGCTGTCGCTGCTCTATCGCCGGCTCGAGACCTGCGGCAAGCCGTTCGCGGCGGCCGTGCACGGCGTGTGCCTCGGTGGCGCCTTCGAGCTGGCGCTCGCCTGCCATTTCCGCGTGCTCTCGGATGTGGATTCCACCCGCGTCGGCCTGCCCGAGGTGAAGGTCGGGCTCTTTCCCGGCGCCGGCGGCACGCAGCGCGTGGCGCGCCTGATGCAGACGGGCGATGCCTTGCAGATGCTGTTCAAGGGCGAGCAGATCCGCCCGCTCATGGCGCGCAACATGGGCCTTGCCCACGCGGTCGCGCCGCGCGAGCAGATCGTCCAGGCGGCGAAGGACTGGATCAAGGGTGGCGGCTCGGCCGTCGCGCCCTGGGACGCGAAGGGCTACAAGCTGCCCTCGAACAAGGTCTATTCCGCCGCCGGCATGCAGATCTGGCCGCCGGCCAACGCGATCTATCGCCGCGAGACGCAGGACAATTACCCGGCGATCCGCGCGATCCTCGAATCCGTCTATCAGGGCCTGCAGTTGCCGATGGACCTGGCGCTGAAGGTCGAGTCGCGCTGGTTCGCCAATATCCTGCGCTCGAAGGAAGCGGCGGCGATGATCCGCACGCTCTTCATCTCCATGCAGGATTTGAACAAGGGCGCGCGCCGTCCCAAGGACGTGCCGCCGACGAACCTGAAGAAGATCGGCATCGTCGGCGCGGGCTTCATGGGCGCGAGTGTCGCTTACGTGACCGCCAATGCGGGCCTCGACGTCGTACTCATCGACCGCGATATGGAATCGGCCGAGAAGGGCAAGGCGCATTCGCACAAGCTCATGTCCGACCAGATCATGAAGGGCCGCGCGAAGACGGCGGACCGCGATGCGCTGCTCGCCCGCATCACGCCCTCCGCCGAGTACGGCGACCTGAAGGACTGCGACCTCGTCATCGAGGCGGTGTTCGAGGACCCCAAGGTGAAGGCCGAGGTGATCGGGAAGGTGGAAGCGGCGATCAGTCCGGATTGCGTCTTCGCCTCCAACACCTCGACCCTGCCGATCTCAGGGCTGGCCCGGCAATCGAAGAAGCCCGACCAGTTCATCGGCATCCATTTCTTCTCGCCGGTCGAGAAGATGATGCTGGTCGAGATCATCATGGGCAAGGAGACGGGCGACAAGGCGCTCGCCACCGCGCTCGACTACGTGCGCCTGATCAAGAAGACGCCGATCGTCGTCAACGACTCGCGCGGCTTCTTCGCCAATCGCTGCGTGCTCGCCTATATCCTCGAAGGCCACCTGATGTTCACGGAGGGGCTGCCGGCGGCGATGATCGAGCAGGCCGGAAAGCAGGCCGGCATGCCGGTCGGGCCGCTCTCCCTCAACGACGAGGTCGGCGTCGATCTCGGCCTGAAAATCCTGCGCGCCACCAAGGCGCAATTGGGTGAGACTGCGATCGTGCCGCAGCAGGAGGAGCTGCTCACCACACTGGTGGATAAGGAAGGCCGCCTCGGCCGCAAGAACCGCAAGGGCTTCTACGATTATCCGGAAGGCGGGCAGAAGCATCTCTGGCCGGGCCTGAAGGATCTGCAGACGACACATGTGGAGCCCGAACTCGTCGACATGCAGGAGTTGAAGCAGCGACTGCTCGTGACGCAGGCTCTGGAGGCCGCGCGCACATTCGAGGAGGGTGTGATCACCGATCCGCGCGAGGCGGATGTGGGCTCCATCCTCGGCTTCGGCTTCGCGCCCTATACCGGCGGCGCGCTCTCCTATATCGACTTCATGGGCGCCAAGGCCTTCGTGGCGCTGTGCCAAAGCCTGCAGGCCAAGCACGGCGACCGCTTTGCCCCGCCGAAGATCCTGCTCGACATGGCAGCAAGCGGCGAGACGTTTTATGGACGCGCCGCCGGGGCGAAGAAGGCGGCGTGATGCTTCAACCCTCTCCCCTTTGCGGGAGAGGGTGGCGAACGGAGTGAGCCGGGAGAGGGGAATTCGTCAGGTGAATTCGGCCCCTCTCCCGACCTCGCTATTCGCGAGGTCACCCTCTCCCGCGTAGGGGAGAGGGCAATAGAGGAGCCTTCATGAAACCGCACTTCGCCATGATGGCCGGCTACAATGCCTGGTGCAACGCGCGCCTCTACGACGTTGCCGCGCAGCTCTCCGATGCGGATTACCGCGCGGATCGCGGGGCGTTCTTCAAGTCGGTGCACGGCACCCTGAACCATCTCCTCGTCACGGACCGCATCTGGCTGAAGCGCTTCTCCGGAGAGGGCGAGGCGCCGAACCGGCTCGACGTGATCCTGTTCGAGGATCTTCCCGGCCTTCGTGCGGCGCGCACGAAGGAGGACGAGCGCATCGTCACCTATATCGATGGCCTGTCCGAAACCGATCTGGCGGGACGCATCCGCTACAAGACGATCACGAACCCGGCCGAGATCGAGCAGCCTCTGGCGCCGGCGCTGGTGCATTTCTTCAACCATCAGACCCATCACCGCGGGCAGGTCCATTGCCTGCTCACCGGTCTCGGTCTCGATGCGCCGTCGCTTGACCTCATCCTGTTCCAGCGCGAGACGGGAATGGGCCTCACATGAACCTGTGGCTGCGCGTCCTTCACCTGATCCTCGCCTCGTTCTTCCGGCCGCGGCTCGATCCGGTGCGCGACGTGTCGCGGCTCTCCTTCCGGGTCTGGCCGCACGACCTCGACACCTCGCTCCACATGAACAACGGCCGTTACTGGACGCTCATGGATCTCGGGCGTACCGACATCATGATCCGCTCCGGCCTGTGGCGGCCGATCTTTCGGCACGGCTGGGTGCCCGTGGTGAGCGCCGGGCAGATCCGGTTCAGGCGGGAGCTGAAGGCTTTCAGGTCCTTCACCCTGGAGACGCGCATCCTCACCTGGTCGGAGAGCCACGTAGTCATGGAGCACCGGCTCGTCTCCAAATCCAGGGACGGCGGCCAGGTTCTGAATGCCATCGCCCTGGTGCGGGCCGGGCTCTACGACCGGCGGGAGAGGAGCTTCGTGTCCATGGAGCGCCTGCTCGGCGAGATCGGCCTCGAGGCCCAGGCGCCGGCCGCCGCACCCGAGGTCGAGGCTTTCCTCCAGGCGGAAGAGACGTTGAAGCGCGCCGCCTGATGGTCCAAGGTGGGCCATCGCCGCTTTAGGCCTGACCAACCCCGAATCGGACCATGCCTCGCATCATCGACTATTACTTCTCGCTCGTGAGCCCCTGGGCCTATATCGGCCATGCGCCCTTCATGGAGATCGCGCAGAAGCATGGGATCGAGGTCAATTTCAAGCCGGTCTTCCTCGGCCGCGTCTTCGCCGAAACCGGCGGGCTGCCGCTCGCCCAGCGCCATCCCGCCCGGCAGCGCTATCGCGTCGTTGAGCTGCAGCGCTGGCGCGAGAAGCGCGGCCTGTCCTTCAACATCTCCCCGAAGCACTGGCCCTTCGACGTGAACCTCGCCGACCGCTTCGTGATCGCGATCACTGCCTCCGGAAAGAGCCCCGACGTCTTCCTGCGCCGGGCCTTCGCGGGGATCTGGGAGGAGGACCGTAACTTGGGCGATCCGCTCGTTGTTGCGGAACTCGCCGAACAGGCCGGGCTCGACTCGTCGGCGCTCATGGATGTGGTGACCGGCAGCACGACCGAGGCGATCTACGCGCTCAACCTGGAGAATGCGGTGGCGGGCGACGTCTTCGGCTCCCCGGCCTATGTGCTCGACGGCGAGGTGTTCTGGGGTCAGGACCGGCTCGAACTGCTCGACGATGCGCTGAGCACCGGCCGCGAGCCCTACACGCCGGACACCTGAGAGCAAGCGCGATGCGGATTATCGGCCTCATCGGCGGCATGAGCTGGGAAAGCTCGGCCGAGTATTACCGCATCATCAACCAGGAGACCAACCGGAGGCTCGGCGGCGTTCACTCGGCACAGTGCCTGATGTATTCCGTCGATTTCGAGGGGATCAAGCGGCTTCAGCACGAGGGCGACTGGGACAGGCTCGCAGAGGCCATGAAGGAGGCCGCTCTTCGCCTGGAGCGCGGCGGGGCAGACTTCATCGTTCTGTGCACCAATACCATGCATCGTCTGGCCAATGCGATCGAAGCAGCAGTCGGCATCCCCTTGCTGCACATCGCCGATCCGACAGCGGAGAAGATCAAGGCGGCCGGCTTTCAGCGCGTCGGCCTGCTCGGCACGGCCTTCACCATGGAGCAGGATTTCTACAAGGGCCGCCTGCAGCAGCGTCACGGGCTCGACGTGATCGTGCCGGAGGAGAGCGATCGCCTTGTCGTGCACGAGATCATCTACAAGGAGCTCGTTCTTGGAAGGATCGTGCCGGAATCGCGGCAGGCCTATCGCGAGATCATCGTCCGCCTGATCGAGCGCGGCGCTGAATGCATCATTCTCGGCTGCACCGAGATCATGCTGCTGGTCTCCGACGAGGACAGCGCCGTGCCGCTGTTCGACACCACGACGATCCACGCGGTTGCGGCAGTCGATGAGGCGTTGAAGGCGGGTTGAGACAAGCGCCGTGTCATTCCGGGGCCGCGTAGCGGAGCCCGGAACCCATAACCGCCAACGATGCAACGAGAGTTGCAACGCTGACAGCCCCTTCTTGAGACGTTGTGTTTATGGGTTCCGGGCCCGGCTCTAACGAGCCGCCCCGGAATGACAGCGTGCATCCTCCATGTCATGGCCGGGCTTGTCCCGGCCATCCCGATGATGTGAGGCGCAGCGCTCCTCTTAATCAAGATCACCGGCACGAGGCCGGTGATGACGTGGAGATGACGCTTACTCCGCCGCCACCTTCGTCGCACGCCATTGCGTCAGCAGCGCGCGCAAAGCCGCCGGTTTCAGCGGCTTGTTGAGAACATGGATGTGCATGTCTGCGGCGGCATCACGCACGACGGGAGTGCGGTCGGCGGTGACGAGAACGGCCGGCGTGTCGACCTGAGTCTTCCAGCGCAGGGCCTTGATGAGTTCGAGGCCGTCGGTGTCGTCGAGATGGTAATCGGCGATGATCACCTCCGGCAGCGCCTTGTGAGTGCGTAGCGCCTGATGGGCCGTTTCGAGATCCGAGGCGGTCCAGGTCTCGCAGCCCCAGCCCGTGAGCAGGAGGCGCATGCCTTCGAGAATGGCGGGCTCGTTGTCGATCACGAGGACGCGCAGGCCCGACAGCACGGTCGCGGCCGGCTTCGGCGGCTCCGGTGTGGCAGCGGTTGCAGGAAGCGCCGCGACCACAGGAACCTCGACGCGGAACACGGAGCCGCGCCCGGCTTCCGAGTTCAACGTGACCGGATGCTTGAGCACGCGGCCGATGCGCTCGACGATGGAAAGACCGAGGCCGAGGCCGCGCGCCACCTTCACGCCCTGGTCGAGGCGCTGGAACTCGCGGAAGACGATGCGCTGCTTCGAGGGCGGGATGCCGAGGCCCGTGTCCCACACCTCAAGGACGAGATGCGCGCCGCGCCGGCGCGCGCCGACGAGCACGCGGCCGGAAGGCGTGTACTTGATGGCGTTGGAGATCAGGTTCTGCAGCAGGCGGCGCATGAGACGCCGATCGGAGCGGACGGTGAGCGACGGGACCGCGAAGGTGAGCGTGAGGCCCTTGTTGCGGGCGACGGGTTCGAATTCGCGCTGCAGCTGACGGAACAGTTCATCCATGCGGAAGCTCGACCATTGCGGCTTCATGGCCCCCGTATCGAGACGCGAGATGTCGAGGATGGCCGTGAGGATTTCCTCCACCGCATCGAGCGAGGCATCGATGTTCTCGGCAAGGGTCGCATTGCCTGCGTCGCGATCCCGCTCCACGAGCGAGGTCGCGTAGAGGCGCGCGGCATTGAGCGGCTGCAGGATGTCGTGCGATGCGGCGGCGAGGAAGCGCGTCTTCGATACGTTCGCCTCGTCGGCCTCCGCCTTCGCGCTTCTCAGCGCCTCGTTGAGACGCGTCAGCTCCTCGGTTCGCTCACGCACGCGCTGCTCCAGCGTCTCGTTGGCGCGCCGGCTCGCTTCCTCCACCGCCACCGTTTCGGTGACGTCGGTATAGGTCGTCACGTGGCCGCCGTCGGGCAGGAGGTTCGAGCGGATCTCGATCACCTTGCCGGAGGGAAAGAGCTTGAGGCGCACCGGTTCCACATCGTTCCGGAAGGAGTGGAGGCGGGCCGCGACGAGTTCCTCGATCCGGCCTGGGCCATAGGAGCCGCGCGAGGCATTGTAGGTGACGATCTGCTCCATGCTGATGCCCACATGCACGAAGTTGGGCGGCATGTCGTAGAGATCGATGAAGGCCTGGTTCCAGGCGAGCAGGCGCAGGTCGCTGTCGAGCACGGTGATGCCCTGCTTGGCATAGTTCAGCGCATGCTGAAGCAGGTCGCGGCTGTGCTGGATCGCGGCGGAGGCGTCGTCGAGCAGCTTGAGGGCCGCCTCCGTGGATACGGTGCGGCGGCGCAGCAGCAGCGACAGGGCAAGACGCGACGAGGCCGTGCCGATGGCCGACGCTAGAAGATGTTCGGCATAACGCAGCAGATGGATGTCGGCCTCTGCGCGCGCCTCCAGGTTCTGCCCGCGGCTATGGGTGAAACCTTCGAAGGAGCGGGTCGTCCGCTCCTCGCCGAGATAGCGCGCCACGGTGGCGCGCAACTCGCCGACGGTCACGCTGGCGCGGAAGAGGCGGAAGCTCGGGGTCACCGAGGCGACGGCTTCGCCGACGAAGAGATTGGCCTGGATCTGCTCCATCGCGGTGACCGGACGCCACAGGGAGAAGGCGATGTAGCAGATGATGTTCAGCGTCAGGCTCCAGATGACGCCATGGGTGAGCTGCGGCAGGTCGACGCCGAACAGGGAAGTGGGCTTCAGCGCCGCGATGCCGAACGGGCCGGTGACGACCACGTCGGACCAGAACACGCCGTCCCAGACGAGGCTCGGGAGAAGGAGCGTGTAGGCCCAGGTGAGGAATCCGACGATCAGGCCGACGCTGGCGCCGAGCGCCGTGCCGCGCGTCCAGATCAGCCCGCCGAGGAAGGCCGGCGCGACCTGCGCGATGGCGGCGAATGACAGAAGGCCGATGGCGGCGAGCGCCGCTTCGCCCGATGCGCGGTAATAGGCATAGCCGAGCAGGATCACGAGAACGATAGAGATCCTGCGCACGCCGATCACGAAGCTGCCGGGATCGATGCCGGCAAAGGCCCGCCGCCGCAGCACGATGGGCATGACGAGATGGTTCGAGATCATCACCGCGATGGCGACGGAATCGACGATGACCATGGCGGTCGCCGCCGAGAATCCGCCGAGGAAGGCGATGACCGCGACGGTGCCGGCCTTGTCCATGAGCGGCAGCGCGAGCAGGGTCATGTCGCGGTCGATGGACCCGCCGGGATAGACGGCGAGGCCTGCGAGCGCGATCGGGATGACGAAGATGTTGATGAGGATCAGATAGAGCGGAAACAGCCAGGCGGTCCGCTTCAGGTCGCCGATTTCGTGGTTCTCGACCACGGTGACGTGGAACTGACGCGGCAGAAGCAGGGCGGCGCAGGTGGAGAGCAGGATCAGGGTGATGTAGCTGCCGAAGCCCGAGGTCGTGCCCATCAGGTTTGCGCTGATCCCCTGCGCATGGAGACGCTGCACGATGGAATCGTAGCCATCGAACATGACGAAGGTGATATAGGCGCCGACGATCAGGAACGCGATCAGCTTCACCACGGATTCGACGGAGATGGCGAGAAGAAGTCCGTTCTGGTGTTCGGTCGCATCCGTGTGCCGCGTGCCGAAGGCGACGGCAAAGCCCGCCAGCACGAGAGCGACGACGAAGGCGAGATCGCCCACGAGCGGGAATTGCGACGGCAGCGTCTCGTTGCTCGCCGCGAGAAATACATCGAGCGAGGAAGAGACCGCCTTCAGCTGCAGGGCGATGTAGGGCACCGATCCGACGAGGGCGATCAGGCTGACGAGAGCCGCGACCCGCTCGCTTTTGCCGTAGCGGGCGGCGACGAAGTCGGCGATGGATGAGATGTTCTGGGTCTTGGCGACCCGCACGATCCGCGCGACCAGCGGATATCCAAAGCCGATCACGAGGATCGGGCCGATATAGATGGCGAGGAAATCGAAGCCCGAGCGGCTGGCAAGGCCGACCGATCCGAAGAAGGTCCAGGAGGTGCAATAGACGGCGAGGGCAAGCGCCGCGATGGTGGAACGGGCCGGTCCCTGGATGAAGCGCTTGCCTCCGTCGTCGCCCCAATGGGCGACCGTGAACAGGAAGCAGAGATAGACCAGCGCCGACAGCACGACGGCCCAGGTGGCGACCATAGGCTTTAACCCTCGAAATCCAACGTGGAACAGCTTTATCCGGTTAGCGGTACGAAGGCCACTGGCGGTCAGATGGCCTTGTCCCAGTCAGGCTCAGGTCCGAAGCGCCGGGCCAGGAACTCGACGAAGACGCGCACTTTCGCCGGGGCCTGCCGGCCGGAAGGCAGGACGGCGTGGATGCCGGGCTGGTAGGTTGGGTACCCTGTCAGCACCGGGACGAGAGAGCCGTCACGCAGGCTGTCGCCGACGATGAAGGTCGGCTGGTAGATCAATCCCTGTCCGGCGACGGCTGCCGCGAGGAGCGCGTCGCCGTTATTGGCGCGCAGGTTGCCCTGCACCGGCACGACAGTTTCGCCTTCCGTGCCGAAGGTCCAGCGGTTCGCGCCGATGGCGCTCGGCAGGGTGTAGCCGAGGCAGTTGTGGTGGGAGAGGTCGTTCAGATTTCGCGGGGTGCCGTGTTCCGCGAGATAGGACGGCGCAGCGCAGACGGCCGTGCGGCATTCGGCCAGCCGCCGGGCGACGAGGCTCGAATCCTTCAGGCGCCCGATGCGGATCGCCAGGTCCCAGCCTTCCTCGATGAGATCCACATAGCGGTCGGCGAGCCCGAGATCGAACGAGACGGCAGGGTAGAGCTTGCTGAACTCGGCGAGGGCCGGCACCACCTGGCGGAAGCCGAAGGTGAGGGGCACGTTGAGGCGGAGCGTGCCGCGCGGCTCGATGCGGTCGAGGCTGGTCGAGGCCTCGGCCTCCTCGATCTCGGCCAGGATGCGCTCGCAGGCCGCGAGATAGCTTCGCCCGCCCTCGGTCAGCACCAGCTTGCGGGTGGAACGGTGCAGCAGCTTGATGCCGAGCCTCTCCTCCAGCGCCACCACGTGCTTCGTCACCATGGTCTGCGACAGGTCGAGCGCCCTGGCCGCGGCCGAGAAGCTGCCAAGCGTCGCGACGCGGACGAAGACCTGCATGCTGGTGACACGGTCAAGCATGATGCGATCTCATTCCCAGAGTGTGAGCTCATATTCTGAGGCAGAGATTATCACATTCTTGGTTTGAGGTCATAGGAGAGGACCCCATTTCGGAGATATCTCGATGATCGACACCCGCACCGCTCCCTACGCCGCGCTGATCCTGCGCGTCACCCTCGGCGTCCTTTTCCTTGCCCATGCCGGCCTCAAGGTCTTCGTCTTCACGCCCGCCGGCGCAGCCCAGTTCTTCGGCAGCCTCGGCCTGCCTCCGGCCCTGGCCTATCTGACCATTGCCGCCGAGACCGTCGGCGGCATCGCTCTTATCCTCGGCTTCTTCACCCGCTGGGTGTCGCTTGCCCTGATCCCGGTTCTGCTCGGCGCCATCGTCTTCGTGCACGGCCCGGCCGGCTTCTTCTTCAACAACCCGAACGGCGGCTGGGAATACCTCGCTTTCTGGATCGCAGCTCTCGTGGTTCAGGCCCTCCTCGGCAACGGCGCTCTTGCCCTGCAGGCCGGATCGGCGAACACTGCGCCTGCTTTGTCCGTCCGCTCGGCCTGAGGTCCAAGACCATGTCGCTCACCGCTCTCTCTGGCGCCACCGGCCATCCGGTGGCGCGACCCATCGATCCCGGCGTCAGGATCGGCCACGTCCATCTCAAGGTGGCCGATCTCGACCGCGCGCTCGCCTTTTATTGCGACGTGCTCGGCTTCGAGCTGATGCAGCGCTACGGTGCCCAGGCGGCCTTCGTGTCGGCTGGGGGTTATCACCACCATATCGGCCTGAACACCTGGGAGAGCAAAGGGGGATCCCCGCCGGCTCCCGGCACCACCGGCCTCTACCACGTGGCGATCCTCTATCCCACGCGGGCGGCCCTGGCCGATGCACTCTACCGGCTCGCCGAGGCCGGCATCCCCCTGCAGGGGGCGAGCGATCACGGGGTGAGCGAGGCGCTGTACCTGAGCGATCCCGATGGCAACGGCATCGAACTCTACTTCGACCGCCCGGAGGACCAGTGGCCTCGCACGCCGGACGGCGAACTCCAGATGGTCACCAGACGGCTCGATCTGCAGGACCTTCTGGCCGCACGCGAGGCTTGACGAAATTCTCAGGCCGGACAGCTTAAGCTTAGGAGCAAGCGAAAGGGTCCGGTCATGTGGAATGAATTCAAGCAGTTCGCCTTGCGTGGCAACGTGGTCGATCTGGCCATCGGTATCATCATCGGTGCCGCGTTCGGCAGGATCGTGGATTCGCTCGTCGGCGACATCTTCATGCCCATCATCGGGGCCGTCACCGGCGGCCTCGATTTCTCGAACTACTTCACGGCGCTCTCTGGCAACGTGACGGCGGGATCCCTCGACGAGGCCAAGAAGCAGGGCGCCGTGCTCGGCTGGGGCAACTTCATCACCCTCGCCATCAACTTCGCCATCATCGCCTGGATCCTCTTCCTGCTGGTCAAGGGCATGAACCGCCTGCGCCGCACCGAGGATGCCAAGACCGGCACGGCCGACAAGCCTGCGGAGATCCCGGCCGACGTGAAGCTGCTGACGGAAATCCGCGACCTCCTGAAGACGGGCCGGACCGCTTGAGAGGCTGCCCATCACCCTCGACCTCATCTTGTGAGGGTGGCTCGAAAAGGGTTTCCGCTCTCATAGCCCTCATCCTGAGGAGGCCGTCAGGCCGTCTCGAAGGACGAGGGCGTCTCCAGTTTGCTCTGGATGATCCTTCGAGACGCAGACTACGTCTGCTCCTCAGGATGAGGACAGAGATTCATGAGATGGAGAGTGCCGCATACGGGATCGGACGACCTGAGATTGATCACCGGTTTCGATCGAACCCTTCGTCTTTTGTCATAGGACATATTCGAGGCTTGCCTTGGGGCTGCGGACAGGCCATCCCTGTTCACCTGTCCCCGAGGAACTTCCCATGAACGCCTCCGTCTCGATTCCGTCCGTTCTCAACCTGCGCCCCGAGGCGGAGCAGGCGACGACGAGCGGCATCGTCGACGTGTTCAGCTATGGCCGGCTGAAGCCCGGCATCATTCCGCTCTGGGTGGGCGAGGGCGACCTGCCGACCCCGTCCTTCATCTGCGAGGCGGCGGCCCAGTCGCTCGCGAAGGGCGAGACCTTCTATACCTATCAGCGCGGCATCCCGGAGCTGCGCCAGGCCATCGCCGGCTACCATGAGCGGGTCTACCGCAAGCCGTTCGACCCGGAGCGCTTCTTCGTCACCTCCGGCGGCATGCCCGCGATGCAGATCGCCTTCCGCATGCTGGCAGGCAACGGCGACGAGGTGCTGATTCCGACCCCCGCCTGGCCGAACTTCGCCGGTGCGATCTCCATTGCCGGCGCGCGTCCCGTCGCGGTGCCGATGGCCATCGACGCAAAAGGCTGGCATCTCGATTTCGAGCGCCTGGAAAAGGCGATCACGCCGCGCACACGCGTGCTCGTCATCAACTCGCCCTCCAACCCCACCGGCTGGGTGGCGAGCCATGACGATCTTCGCGCCGCGCTCGATCTCGCCCGGCGTCATGGGCTCTGGATCGTGGCGGACGAGATCTACAGCCGTTTCGTCCACGAGCCCGCTCTCACCGTTGGTGGCCGCACGCCGTCCTTCCGCGATGTGATGGAGCCTGAGGACAAGATCATCTTCGTCCAGACCTTCTCCAAGAACTGGGCCATGACCGGCTGGCGTCTCGGCTGGCTCGAGGCTGCGCCCGCCTTGGGCCAGATCATCGAGAACCTGGTGCAGTACCAGACCTCCGGAACGCCGGTCTTCGTGCAGCGCGCGGGCGTCGCCGCCATCGAGCAGGGCGAGGATTTCCTCGCCGACCAGATCGCGAAGGCGCGCCACGGCCGGGAGGTGGTCGGACGGCTTGCGGAGACCGGCCTCGTGGAACTGCCGCCGCCGAACGGCGCCTTCTATGCCTTCCTGAAGATCAAGGGCGCCACAAGCGCGAAGGACATCGCCTTCCGCCTCATCGACGAGGCCAATGTCGGCCTCGCGCCGGGCTCGGCCTTCGGCGAGGCCGGCGAGGGCTACCTGCGCCTGTGCTATCTGCGCAAGCCTGAAGACGTGGAAGAGGCCGTCCGCCGCATCGGCGAGGCCCTGCCGCGGCTCGTGGCGTAATCAAGGAGGCGGGATCACACCCTTCTTCAGGATGAAGCAGCCGTAGAAGCGGCGTTCGCCCGTGACGACCACCGCATAGGCCCGCTTGGCGCGCTCGTAGAAGGCGAAGCGTTCCACCGAGCCCATGGGCCAGGCATCGCGCCCGGCGTCGCGCCGGGCGACAGCATCGATCTCGGCTTGAGCCTCCCGCTGGATCGGCGGAAGCTCGTCCGGATTGCCGACGACCTCCATGCGCTCCGCCGGATGCTCGACGAAGCTGTCGAGCGGCATGACCGAGAGGATCGCGCGCACCGCCTGAGGCGAGGTGAGGTTGTCCATCCGTATCAGCCGGCCATGGGCGGTCTGGCGCGCGATCGCATCGGCGGGGAAATTCGCGTCGCAGACGACGATGTCGTCGCCATGCCCCATCGCCCGCAGCACAAACAGTACATCGGCATTGAGCGCCGGATCGATTCCGTGCAGCACCGTTCCCTCCCCCTCTCGATTTGATGCGGGCGATCTCAGCAGGCTTTCGGATCCCGTGCAATGCTCCGGAAGAGCTTGTGGCGATGGCAGTCGCTCACCGCATGCCCAATGCGCAGGATCGGCATTTGACGGAAACGGAAAGGACGTCCATTGAGCAAAGCCAGATGCGCCTCGTCCTTGCCCACATCGCCCAGATCCTGATCGCCGCACTCGGAGGCCTCGCCTTCGACATGCTCGGCGTCCCGGCGGCGTGGCTCTCCGGCGCCGCTGTCGCGACCATCCTGTGGGGGCTGACCGGCTGGGCCGTGGCCCTGCCTCGTGCCCTCGTCGATGCCGCCATGCTGATTTCCGGCGCCGCCATGGGTGCCGCCGTGACGCCGGCCGCCATATCGGCCATCGGCCGCTATCCCGGCAGCCTGATCGTCCTGGTGATCGCGGTCGTCGCGATCTCCTACACATCCTCGCTCTGGCTCGTCCGCATCTCCGGCTGGCGCAGACTCGACGCGCTTCTCGCCTCCGCGCCCGGTGCTCTCTCGACCGTGCTTGCGGTCGCCATCGACCGGAAGGCGGATGTGGCCTCCATCGCCATCGCACAGAACCTCCGGCTCTTCGTCCTCATCGCGCTCCTGCCGAGCATCGTGGTCCTCATCGGCGGCGGAGGCCACACCAATGCGCTGGTGGGAACCGGGCTTCCGATCCAAAGCCCCGCCGGCATGGCGATCATTCTCCTCGGCGGCTTGGCTCTGGGTGCCGGTTTCAAGCTGGTGAAAGTGGCGGCCCCCGTGCTTCTGGGCGCGACCATCGTCAGCTCGGTCAGCCACGGCACGGGCTTCGTGACCGGGGTCGTACCCCCCGTCATCGCCACCGGCGGTCTCATCCTGATCGGGCTCTTCATCGCCGAGCGGTTTCGGCATATTCAGCGCTCGACCCTTCAGAGTTCCATCATTGCGGCTTTGGGCTCATTCGCCGTCGGCATGGGCGTCGCGACGCTTTTTGCCGGCCTCGCCGCCTGGCTGGCCGGCGTGAGCTTCGCCAACAGCCTCGTCGCCTTTGCGCCCGGCGGCCTCGAGGCGATGACGGTGCTGGCGCTCGTTCTCGGGCTCGACCCGCTCTACGTTGGCGTCCACCACCTCGTGCGCTTCCTGGGCATCGGCCTGGTTCTGCCGCTCTTCATCGGCTGGCTGCAGCGGAGCAGGCCCGAGGCTGCGGAATAGCGTCTAGAGAAATTTTCGGCGAAGCAGTTCCGGGATCATATAAGTTTTTTGAGCATCCTCAGAGACCGGCGAAAAGGTTGCGGGATCGATGCCAGCACTTTCGTGCTCAGCCCTCTCTTCACTTCGCCTGCCTGCGTTTCCAGCCAAGGCAAGAAACGCGCAGGGCGCTTCGGTGCAGGTTGTCTTGGAGGCCATTGAGCGGGATTGATGGGGATTCCTGTCAGGAGCTGAGGCGCGCAGCGTTCGATGAGCATCTTGAAGACCGTCGAATTCCTGCGGTCCACCTCCGGGACACCAAGGAGTGCCTCAAAGATCGATCGGCTGTTGAACGGGATGAAGCAATCGGCATAGAAATCACGTTCCAAAAGGATCGTTCCATGCCACGCGCTCATCCTGTGTTCCCAGTAGAACTGATCCCTCGAGTCAAGAATGCCGCGCGCTGCATTGAAGTCTGTGTCGCGGATGAAGTCTGCAAAGCATTCCGGTATTAAATGCTTGTTCTCCGAACCACGCATTCCGTCGATTTTCTGCGCCGACCAGTTTGTTGCCGTGAGGGCAAGATCAGTCATGGATTCAGGAATTTCGGGCAGCTTTTCCGCATAGACCCGATCCTTGTAGAAAAATCTTCCAATCTCCAAAAGATTTGCCGTTACGGTCAGGACATCCCTATCCGCAAAGTGTCTTTGCATCGGGGCAATCACTTTGTGATGATGATTGGAATATGTCGTACGGCTGAGAATGTTCTTAAGCTCTTCCGGGACAGAGGTCTGCATGTGAACGAGGGTATGCGTAATTCCGGCGATACGGGCTAATTCGCGAGCGACTTCGCAATCGATCGTCGTCTTCTCTCCGCGGTCGTATGTATATCCGTCGAATGGGATGCCTGAATGGAGGGCAAGGCCAAGCATGGTCCGAGAGTCCATGCCTGCCGTGATGCTCAGGGAAACGCGTTTGCCCGCTGCAATTCTCTGGAGTGCGATTGTCGAGCGCTCAAGAACGGCGTCGGCGGCCAGCTGCGGCGTCAGTTCCTGAATAGGACCTCTCGGCCAAAAGCGGATGACCTTGGCTTGCGCGAAGTCGTACAGCGTATTGGGCGTCAGCAGGCGTGTCCGAACATAAGGTGTATGATTGCCTGGAAAGCCGTAGCGGGATGGAAGATGGATCATCTTCATTTCTCCGCCAAGGGTTTCCTCAACAAGGCGGGCATGGGAGGCGACAACTCCACCTTCCGTCGCGTAGAAGACCGTGCGCATTCCTGTCGCGTCGGTGATGATGCGCGGCCTGTCTTTCCGGCCGTAAAAAATGACGTGTCTGCCGCAATATTGGTCGATGACGTCGAAGAACTGCCTTTCGCTCGCAAGAAGCGCGTCAAGCATGTGCTGAGCGGGGGATTGCGGAGCGGAGCTTCGACTCCCGAGCGCGTTATCGGCTTCGGTGCTGACGCAGGTTCCCAAGATCACGACAGCCAGTTCGCCCTTGGAGGCAAAATCGACAGTATTGAGCCCATCAATGAAAAAATTGTCGAATATCGGCCCTGCTATGAAATCAGGCGAGGGCTGTTTGTTGCCTTGAGAAAGAACAAAGCCCCGAGGATAAACTCGGTCTCTCATCAAATATCGGGCCTCTCCGGAGGGTGGGTCTCGGCAGAGGAAGTATATAAAATATCGTATCGTTTTTACAATATAAAGTTTCAGTTACGGCAATCGAAGGTCAGGACTTCTCATTGCGCAGCCGCTCGACGGCCTCCATGCGCGGTTTGGCTGTCTCCCACAGGCGCTTGGTGACCGCGGCGACGAGGGCTTCCGTCAGCAGCAGAAGTCCGGCGGAGGAATCCCAGTTGGAAGGGGCGACGATGTGGGCCGGCAGCACATGCCTGGCCACGCGGGCGATGGGCGAGAGCCAGGGATCGGTGAGCAGAACCACCGTCGCGCCCTGTTTCGCCGCCGTTTCGCACAAGGCCGTCACGTCCTCCTGGTAGCGGCGGATGTCGAAGGCGACGATCACGTCCTTCTTGCCGATCTCGATCATCCGGTCGCGCCACAGGGCTGGCTGGCCCTCGATGAAATCCACGTTGCTGCGCACGATGCGAAAATGGCTCTCCGCATAGCGCCCGAGCGCGCCGGTGAAGCGTCCGCCCGTGAAATGAATGTGCCGGCGCGGATCGGACAGCAGCGTCACGACGGCCTCGAATTCCGTCGGAGCGATGTTCTCCACCGTCGCCCTCAGGTTTCCGATAACAGCCTCCGCGAAGGAGGCGAGGGCGGGCGCCCCATGGCCCTTGTCGGAGGGGCTCGCCTTGGCGAGAGGGGACAGAAGCTGCGCCTCCAACTCCTCGCGCAGGTGCTTCTGGAAATCCGGAAAACCGCCAAAACCCAACCGCGTGACGAAGCGCAGGACCGATGGGGCCGAGATGCCGGCGCGGGAGGCGAATTCCGCCACCGTATCGAGGCCGGCGAAGGGGTAGTGGCTCAGAAGCAGGTGCGCGGCGCGCTTCTCGCTCGGCGTGAAGGCATCCATCTCGAGCCGGATGCGCTCGGCGAGGCTCGGCGGGTCGGTCGGGGGGAGGCGGGCATCGCGACGCATACCGGATTGATTCACAGCCCCTCCTTGACGGTTTTGAAAAGCTGTATCAGAAATTTCAGAACATGAAAAAACTATAAGAAACGTATCAAGCGTTCAATCGGGGATTGGCCTGCCTTAGGGGCAGGATCAAGGAGAACCGCATGACGCAGGCGAGTCGCATGACAGCCGGGATGCCCTCTGCCGCAACGGCAGAGCAGCCGGTCGCCGTCATCGACAATCCGCATGGATGCTCGCCCATCCTGCTGATCTGCGAACACGCTTCCAATCACCTTCCCGCCCGCTACGGCACATTGGGTCTCGGCCCTGCGGAACGCGAAAGCCACATCGCCTGGGATCCCGGCGCGCTCGGTGTCGCACAGGAGCTCTCGCGGCTCATCGATGCGCCGCTGATCCACGCGACCGTCTCGCGCCTCGTGCTCGATCTCAACCGCGAGCCTTCTGCGCCGGATTCGATCTGGACGCTGAGCGAGCGCACGACGATCCCCGGCAATCTCGATCTCGACGAGGTGGAGCGGACAACGCGCGTGCGCGAAGTGTACGAGGCCTTCCACGGCGCGGTCGATGCCTTCGCCGATGCGCGTCTGGCCGCCGGGCAGCTCGGCGCCGTGGTCTCGATCCATTCCTTCACGCCGGTCTATCGCGACGTGAATCGGCCCTGGCAGATCGGCCTGATCTTCGACCGCGACGCGCGCTATGCGCGCAGCGTCGAGGCCGGGCTGAAGCAGGATCCGACGCTGATCGTCGGCATGAACGAACCCTATTCACCGGCGGACCGGGTGTTCCACACCCTCGAGCGCCACGCCGTACGGCGCGGCCTGCCTCCGCTGATGATCGAAATCCGCAACGACCTGATCCGCACACAAGACGGACAGGCGTCGTGGGCTCAACGTCTGGCGCCGCTTTTGAGGGAGGGGGCACGGACGCTCTGATGAAGTGCATGGCGCATGACGTGCCATGACCTGAAACGCAGAACTTCTTGGAGGATCAACTCGATGTCAGTCGGACAAGGAAGCACCGGGGTTCATGCCCCACCGGCTGGAGCCCAGGGCTCCGCCGGCATCACCTATACCACGGTGGACGACAGCTATTTCGAAGCGCGGCGCCTGAAGCGTCACGCCCGCGTCTGGTCGCTCTGGGCGCTCGGCGTCGGCGCGGTGATTTCGGGCCATTATTCGGGCTGGAATCTCGGCCTCAGCAACGGCTTCGGGGCGATGTTCTTCGCCACCATCATCATCGCCGTCATGTATCTCGGCCTGACCTTCTCGATCGCCGAGATGTCGCCGGCCCTGCCGCATACGGGCGGCGCCTATTCCTTTGCCCGCACCTCCATGGGGCCGTGGGCGGGCTATATCACCGGCATCGCCGAGAACATCGAGTTCGTGCTGACGCCGGCCGTGATCGTGTTCTTCATCGGCTCGTATCTCTCGGCGATCTTCGAGACGGCGCCGGCCTTCCAGCCTGTCTACTGGATCCTTTGCTACGCGCTCTTCGTCGGCCTCAACATCATCGGCGTCGAATTGTCGTTCAAGGTCACGGTGGGTGTCACTGTGGCGGCGCTTGCGGTGCTCGCTTTCTTCTACGTCTCGGTTCTGCTCTCCGGGCAGTTCGATTTCTCGCGCTGGGCCCTGAACATCGGCCCCGACGGAGCCGAGCTGCCGAACGGCAATGGAACCTTCCTGCCCTTAGGATTCGGCAGCATCCTGGCTTCGCTGCCCTTCGCGGTGTGGCTCTTCCTCGCCATCGAGCAGCTGCCGCTCGCGGCGGAGGAATCGCACGATCCGCAGACCGACATGCCCAAGGGCATCATCGCCGGCATCCTGACGCTGATCGCCTCCGCCTTCCTCGTGCTCTTCCTGAACACGGGCATCGCGCCGGGCGCCGCGGGCCTCGGCAAGTCGGGCGAGCCGCTCCTCGACGGCTTCCGCACCCTGTTCGGGACGGACATCGCGAAGATCCTCGCGGCGATCGCGGTGATCGGCCTGATCGCCTCGTTCCACACCATCATCTTCGCCTTCGGCCGGCAGATCTACTCGCTGTCGCGGGCAGGCTATTTCCCGAGCTTCCTGTCGGTGACGCATGGCGAGCGCAAGACGCCGCATGTGGCGCTGATCGCCGGTGCGCTGCTCGGGCTCCTGGTGATGATGATCATCTGGTTCTCGGTGGGAGCCGAGGCGGGCGCGAGCATCATCGGCGGCACGCTGCTCAACATGGCGGTGGCGGGGGCTATGCTGGCCTACTTCATGCAGGGCATGTCCTATATCGTGCTCAAGAGGAAGTTCCCCGACCTGCATCGTCCCTATAACAGCCCGTTCGGCATGGCCGGCGCGGTGGTTTGCATGGCGATCGCGGCAGTGACGCTCTACTTCCAGCTCACCGACTCGGTGTTCCGGGGTGCGGTCATCGGCGTCGCCATCTATTATGCGGTGATGATGGCCTATTTCCTGCTCATCGGGCGCCACAAGCTCATCCTCTCGCCGGAGGAGGAGTTCGCGCTCACCAAGGGCGAGAGCGAGTACAAGACTCACTGACAATCAAACAGGGAGCGCGCATCCCGTGCGCTCCCACTCTATTCCCGGCCAAGGTTTTTCTTAAATGGATGCTCCCAAGATCAAGAATGCCACTGAGGCGATGGAATATGTGCGCAGCCGCGATCTGCCCTTCGTGAAGGTCGGAATCGTCGATGTGGACGGCATCATGCGCGGCAAGTACATGGCCCGCGACAAGTTCGAATCCGCGCTAGAAAAGGGTTTCGGCTTCTGCGACGTGGTGCTGGGGTGGGATTCCAACGATCAGCTCTACGACAACACCAAGCTCACCGGCTGGCATACCGCCTATCCCGATGCCTCCGTGCGCGTGCTGCCCGAGACCATGCGGCTCATCCCGTTCGAGAACGACCTGCCGTTCTTCCTCGGCGAGTTCGACGGCTATGCGGAAGCCGCTTGCCCGCGCGGCGTGCTGCGGCGCGTGCTGAAGAAGGCCGAGGACATGGGCTTTGCCGTCTCGGCGGCGGCCGAGTTCGAGTTCTTCCTGTTCGAGGAGACGCCGCATTCCGTGCGCGAGAAGAACTATCGCGACCTGAAGAACATCACGCCGGGCTTCTACGGCTATTCGGTGCTGCGCTCCGGTGTGCACGCGGATTTTTATCACGAGCTGCTCGACCTCGCGAACAGGATGGATTTCGAGATCGAGGGCCTGCATACCGAGACCGGCCCCGGCGTGCTGGAGGCCGCGATCCGCGTCGACGATGCGCTGAAGGCCGCCGACAAGGCGGCGCTCTTCAAGACCTATACCAAGATTCTCGCCCAGCGCCGCGGCTGGATGGCGACCTTCATGGCCAAGTGGTCGCGCGACTGGCCCGGCCAGTCGGGGCACCTGCATACGTCGCTGCGCGATATCAGCACCGGCAAGGGCGCGTTCTACGATGCCAACGGCAAGCACAACATGTCGGAGACCATGCGCTGGTTCGTGGGCGGCCAGCAGCAGCTGATGCCGGAACTCCTCGCCATGGTCGCCTGCACGGTGAACAGCTACACGCGGCTGATCCCCGGCTTCTGGGCGCCGACCGATTCCGCTTGGGGCGTGGAAAACCGCACCACGGCGCTTCGCGTCATTCCCGGCTCCGAGAAGTCGCAGCGCGTGGAGTACCGGGTCGCCGCCGCCGACATCAACCCCTACATCGCGATCGCCGCCGCCATCGGCTCGGGGTTGTGGGGCATCGAGAACCGGGTTGATCCGGGCGAGCCGATCGAAGGCAATGCCTATGCAGTCGAGCACCCGAGGGAGCGCGCCCTGCCGCGCTCGCTGGGCGAGGCCGCAGAGCGTCTCAAGGGCTCCGCGGCTGCGCGTAAACTTTTCGGCGACACCTTCGTCGAGCATTATGCCGCAACCCGCGAATGGGAGGAGCGCGAAGCCCGCAAGGCCATCACCGATTGGCAGCTCGCGCGCTACTTCGAGATCATTTAAGAGGTTTGTAACTCTACACGTCATCACCGGCCCTGTGCCGGTGATCCCGATTAAGAAATGCGCTGAGCCTCACCGTATCGGGATGGCCGGGACTGATCCCCGGATCAAGTCCGGGGACGGCCATGACGGGAGGCTTCCAACCGGTTGCACCACCCTCCCCGCAAGGGGGAGGGGATCATTGCTGAAGGAGACGGCCTTATGGCCGATACCGATATCGTCTGCATTTCCCCCATCGACGGGCGCGAGCTCGTCCGCCGTCCCATCATGTCCGAATCCGCCATCGATGCTGCGGTCGAGGCCGCGCGCGAGGCGCAAAAGGCTTGGCGCAACACCTCGATTGCCGAGCGTGCGCAAAAGGTCTCCGCCTTCCTCGATGCGCTGCTCGCCATGAACCAGGAGGTGGTGCCGGAGATCGCCCAGCAGATGGGCCGCCCCGTGCGGTACGGCGGCGAGTTCCGCGGGGTCGAGGAGCGGGCGCGCTACATGATCGCGATTGCGGAGAAGAGCCTCCAGCCCATTCCCGCCGCTGACGAGAAACCGGGATTCCGCCGCATGATCAAGCGCGAGCCCGTCGGCCTCGTGCTCGTCATCGGGCCGTGGAACTATCCCTATCTCACCGCCATCAACACCATCGTGCCGGCGCTCATGGCCGGCAATGCAGTGCTCTTGAAGCACGCATCGCAGACGGTGCTGGCGGGCGAGCGCTTCCAGATGGCGATGGACCGGGCCGGCATGCCGAAGGGCCTGTTCCAGAACCTGTATCTCTCCCACGACCAGACGAGCCGCATCCTCGGTTCAGGCCTCGTCGATCATTGCAACTTCACCGGCTCCGTCTCCGGCGGGCGTTCCATCGAGCGCGCGGCGGCGGGCTCCTTCACCTCGCTCGGGCTGGAGCTCGGCGGCAAGGATCCGGCCTATGTGCGCGAGGACGCCAATCTCGATCATGCCATCGAGAACCTCGTCGACGGGGCGTTCTTCAATTCCGGGCAGTGCTGCTGTGGCATCGAGCGCATCTACGTGCACGAGAAGCACTATGACCGCTTCGTCGAGGGCGCGGTCGATCTCGTGAACGCCTATGTGCTCGGCAATCCGCTCGACGAAGCGACGACGCTTGGCCCGATGGCACACAAGCGCTTCGCCGATCTGGTGCGCCAGCAGAACGCGGAAGCGGTGGCCAAGGGCGCGAAGGCGCATGTCGAGGCAAAGAAATTTGCAGCGGATGTGGGCAGCAACGCCTATCTCGCGCCGCAGGTGCTCACCGATGTCGATCATTCCATGAGCGTCATGCGCGACGAGAGTTTTGGGCCCACCGTCGGCATCATGAAGGTGACGGGCGACGAGGAGGCGATCCGCCTCATGAACGATTCACCCTACGGCCTCTCCGCCGCGATCTGGACCTCCGACGTCGATGCGGCGGAAGCCATCGGCGAGAGGCTCGAGACCGGCACCGTGTTCATGAACCGCTGCGACTATCTCGATCCTGCGCTCGCCTGGACCGGCGTGAAGGATACGGGCCGCGGCGCGAGCCTGTCGCGGCTGGCCTATGAATCGCTCACCCGTCCGAAATCCTACCACCTCCGTCAGATCTGATCGAAAGCATCATGACCACATCGCCCCGCTCCAACTGGAACTACCCAACCGCCGTGCGCTTCGGCGCCGGCCGCATCGCCGAGCTTGCGGAAGCCTGCAAGTCGGTCGGCATGTCGTCGCCGCTCATCGTCACGGATCCATTCCTGGCGACGCAGCCGATGACGAAGGCGGCGCTCGACCAGCTCATCGGTGCCGGCCTGAAGGCCGCGCTCTTCTCCGAGATCAAGCCGAACCCAGTCGAGACCAACGTCTACAAGGGTCTCGATGTTCTGCGCGCCGGCAAGCATGACGGCGTCGTCGCCTTCGGCGGCGGTTCCGCGCTCGATGCCGGCAAGGTCATCGCCTTCATGGCCGGTCAGACGCGGCCCATGTGGGATTTCGAGGATATCGGCGATTGGTGGACCCGCGCCGACCCGAAAGGCATCCTGCCGATCATCGCCGTGCCGACAACGGCGGGTACGGGTTCCGAGGTCGGCCGCGCCGGCGTGATCACGCAGGAAGCGACGCATACCAAGAAGGTGATCTTCCATCCGCTGATGATGCCGAAGATCGTGATCTGCGATCCGGAGCTGACGGTGGGCATGCCGCCGCACATCACCGCCGGAACGGGGCTCGATGCGCTCGCCCATTGCATCGAAGCCTATTGCGCGCCCGGCTATCACCCGATGGCGGACGGCATCGCAGTCGAGGGCATCCGCCTCGTGAAGGAATACCTGCCACGCGCTTACAAGGACGGCAAGGACATCGAAGCCCGCGCGCAGATGATGTCGGCCGCCGCCATGGGCGCCACCGCGTTCCAGAAGGGGCTTGGCGCAATCCATGCGCTCTCGCATCCGACCGGCGCGCTCTACGACACGCATCATGGCCTGACCAACGCGGTCTTCATGCCCTATGTGCTGGTCTATAACCGCAAGGCCATCGAGGAGCGGATCGAGCGGCTTGCCGCCTATATCGGCCTCGAGCCGTCGTTCCAGGCTTTCCTCGACTGGGTGCTCAAGCTGCGCAAGGACCTCGGCGTGCCGCATACGCTGGATGGCCTGAAGGTCGATGCCGCACGCTTCGACGAAATGTCCGAGATGGCGCCGAACGATCCCACCGCCGGCGGCAATCCCGTGCCGATCGACAAGACGAGCGCGCGCAAGCTCTTCGAGGATGCGCTCGCCGGACGTCTCTGATCCATTCGCGATAAATGAAGGCACCGCTGACATCTGCAGCGGTGCCTTGTCATTTTGATCGGACGTCCGTCGGTTACGCAGCGGCCTTCAGCGGTGTCTTGCGCTCGGCCCGCAGAGACTTGAGGGCCTCCGTCCAGCGGGAGAGCTCGTCGAGCATGGTCGCCGCCGACGCCTTGTAGATGTCAGGGGCATTGAGCTTCCCGCTCTCGTCCAGGTTCTGGAACACCATCGGCATGGGAACGCCTTCCGGGATCGGCATCATCTTCAGTGTCGTCACGATCTGCTTTGCCATCTGCACGGAGCGCAGGCCGCCCGAAATGCCGCCATAGCTGACGAAGCCGGCCGGAGTGTAGTTCCACTCGCGGGAGAGGTAGTTGAGTGCATTCACGAGCGCCGGCGGCGTGGCGAAGTTGTATTCCGGCGTCACGAACACGAAGGCGTCGGCGGCGGCAACGCTCTCGGCCCAGGCCTTGGTGTGGGCGTTGCGGTAGTTCTGCTTCATCGGGTGCTCGGGCTCGTCGAAGACCGGCAGCTTGAAATCCGCCAGGTCGACCAGGACCGGCTCGAACTTGCCATGCTCGGCCGTGAAGTCGCTGAACCACTTGGCGATGCTCGGGCCAATGCGGCCGGGGCGGGTGCTGCCGATGATGATGTGAAGCTTGGGCTTCATGGCATGTCCTTGGTTTGCAATTGGAGGCGGGACCACTTAAGTTCCCTTTTGTAACCGAGGCTCATTAAGTAACTTCTCGGCCGCCGCGCAAGGAGGCACTTTCATGTCACCCAGTCACATCCATGTGCCCAGCCATTGCCGGACCGTGACGGAGATCCTGTCCAGGGTCGGTGACAAGTGGAGCGTCCAGGTCGTCGTCCAGATGGGCGAAGGGCCTAAGCGATTCAACGAGTTACGTCGCCTGGTGACCGGAATCTCGCAGCGAATGCTGACCCTGACTCTGCGGAGCCTGGAGCGCGACGGGCTCGTCACACGCACCGTCTATCCCACCATTCCGCCGCGGGTGGATTACCAGCTCACAGGGCTGGGTTGCTCCCTGCTCAAGACTGTTCGGGGCCTCGGCGAATGGGCCATCGCCAACCGGGACGAGATTCTGGAGGCGCGGCGGCGATTCGACGAGGGTGGCGAGACGCCCGGACAGAGATCCGACGCGGCCTGAGGGTGCAGGCTCGGCAGGTTCAGCGGCCGGTCCGGTGCTCCAGGATCTCCCAGAGGGCGGGGTCCCGGAAGGTCATGATGGCGCCGTCGGCGCCGACATCCCGCATCTCGTCCGCCGTCAGCCCGGTCAGGACGCCGAAGGAGAACAGCCCCGCGGCCTTGGCCGCCCGCATGCCGGAGGGGGAATCCTCGAAGGCGATGGCCTCTTCGGCCCTGAGGCCGAGCCGTTCGAGGGCGGTCAGATAGGGCAGGGGATCGGGCTTGCCGCGCTCGACCTCTTCGATGGTGATCTCGACCTTGAACCGCCCTGCCAGCCCGAGCACCTCCAGCATGTGATCGGCGTTGAGGCGCGGGGCGTTGGTGACGAGCGCGATCTTCATGCCGCTGCCCTCGGCCCAGTCGAGCAGGTCGAGCAGGCCCTCGAGCGGCTTCAGTTGCGTGGCCATCCGGCGGAAGGTGGCCTCCTTCTCGTCCGCATAGGCCTCGTGCCGATCGACCGGCAGATGCGGCAGGAGCGAGGCGAAGATGGCCTCGTTGGTCCGCCCGATGATCTTCGAGCGGTAGATCTCCTCGTCGATCGCCACGCCCTCGTCCTTGAGAACCTCGGCAAAAGCCTCCAGGTGGACCGGGTCGCTATGCACCAGGGTGCCGTCCATATCGAAGATCAGAGCTTTCAGCATTGGGCCGTCTCGCAAAGTGTCGTGGGGCGTGGGTCAGGGAATACCGTCCTTTTCCCGATGTGGCACCCCGTTGGAATCGCAACCCTGCTCTATAGATATTTGGGAAGCAGTAAACCGTCTCCAAGCCGATCCCCCATGTCCCGCGACCCCTCCCGACCCGTTTCCGAGATGCCCCGATGCGGGTAAAGGACAAGCTTCGGCTGCTCTACGAGGGCGATACGCCCGAGGCGCACAACTTCCGCTACGGCTTGCTCGTCTTCGATGTCACGACGATCCTGTTCATCGTCGCGACCTCGTTCCTTCCGCACTCGCCTGCCTTCGAGTGGATGGACATGATCATCGGCCTGATCGTTCTGGCCGATTTCTTGGCTCGGCTCGCTATCAGCCCAACGCCGTGGCGAGATTTGCTGCGCCCGACAACTTGGGCAGACATTATCGCGATCGTGTCCTTCCTGGCGCTATGGACCGGCGAAGGTCTCGGATTCCTGCGGATTCTGCGGACCTTGCGTCTCCTGCGCACCTATCAGCTGACCGCACGGCTCAGGGTCGATTTTCCGTTCTTCAGGCGCTATGAGGACCTGATCATCGCGACGGTCAATCTTGCGGTTTTCATCTTCATCATGACCGGCTTTGTCTACGAGACACAGTATTGGACGAACACGAAGATCGGCAATTATGTCGATGCGCTCTACTTCACCATCGCGGCGCTCACCACGACTGGGTTCGGCGACATCACGTTGACGGGGACCCTGGGACACCTGATTTCCGTCGTCATCATGATCTTCGGAGTCACGCTCTTCCTGCGCCTCGTGCAAATTCTGTTGCGGCCCGACAAGGTACGCTTTCCCTGTCCCGTCTGCGGATTGCAGCGGCACGACCACGATGCGGTTCATTGCAAGGCCTGCGGCACGACCCTCAACATCCCCGATGAAGGTGCGATCTGAGGATCAAGCCTCCGGAATGACGGCGACGCCGCGCTGCGTCGCAAAGGAGATGGCGACGGGCGTGCCCGGCGCGATCGGTTGCTTGCGGCCATACTGCACCACGAAGAGATGTCCGACCGGGCTTTCCACCTCGTATTCAACCTGCGTTCCGAGATAGGAGGCCTTGCTCACCGTCCCGGCGAGCGCGCCAGGCGATACGGTTTCGTCGATCATGATCGCGTCAGGCCGCACGGCGAGCTTCACGGCACCCTGGCGCAGACCGCGATGGGGCAGGTCGAGAGTGACGGAGCCGAGGCGAACCTGCGCATTCGGTCCGGCAAGGCTCACCAGATCGCCATTGACGATGTTGGCATCGCCGATGAAGTCGGCCACGAACAGGTTCGCCGGCTCCTCGTAGAGCTCGCGCGGCGTCCCGGTCTGGGCGATGCGCGCATTCGACATGACGATGATGTGGTCGGAGACGGCGAGCGCCTCCTCCTGGTCGTGCGTCACGTAGGCGACCGTGAGGTTGAGGCTCTGCTGCAGCTCACGGATATCCTCGCGCACGCGGCGGCGCAGCTTGGCGTCGAGGTTCGAGAGCGGCTCGTCGAAGAGCAGGACCTGCGGCTCCAGCACGAGAGCGCGTGCGACCGCGACGCGCTGCTGCTGTCCGCCCGACAATTCGGACGGCGCCCGCTTCTCGAGTCCCTTAAGACCGATGAGTTCGAGCTTCTCCATCGCCATCTCGTTGGCGTCCTTCTTCGACGCTCCCTGCACGGATGGGCCATAGGCCACGTTCTCCAGCACCGACATGTGCGGGAAGAGCGCATAGGACTGGAACACCATGCTCACGTCGCGGTCGGCGGCGGAGAGGTTGGTCACGTCGCGGCCGCCGATCAGGATCTGGCCTTCGCTCGCCATCTCGAGGCCGGCGATCATGCGCAGGGTCGTTGTCTTGCCGCAGCCGGAGGGGCCGAGCAGGGTGACGAGCTTGCCCGGTTCGATGGTGAAGGAGACATCGTCCACGGCGGTGACGTTGCCGTAGCGCTTCGTCACGTTGCGGAATTCGACGGATGCGGCCTGTTTCTTGCCGGCAGCCGAGGAGCGGGAGAGTGAGCTGATCGTGGACATCTTGTTCATGGAACCGCCTGCACGGCAACGGGAGAGGAAGCGGTGCTCGCACTGCGGCGGCCGAGGCGCCGTTCGCCGACGGCCAGCTGGATCGCCACGATGGCGACCAGCATGACGAGGATGAGCACGGTGGAATAGGCAATGGCGAGGCCGAACTCGCCTGCCTCGACGCGGCCGACGATATAGGTCGTCGCCATGTTGTACTCGGCGGTGACGAGGAAGATCACGGCGCTGACCGCCGTCATGGCGCGCACGAAGGAATAGACGAGCGAAGCGACGATGGCCGGCCGCAGCAGCGGCAGGACCACGCGGCGCATGGTGGTGGACGAGCCCGCACCCAGTGTCAGCGAGGCCTCATCGAGGCTCTTGTCGATCTGGCTCAAGGTGGCGATGCCGGAGCGCACGCCCACCGGCATGTTGCGGAAGACGAAGCACATCACGAGGATGAAGCCGGTGCCGGTGATCTCGATCGGCGGCACGTTGAAGGCCAGGATGTAGGACACGCCCACCACGGTGCCCGGGATCGCGAAGCTCAGGAGCGTGCCGAATTCGAACGAGCGTTGGCCCGAGAAGCGCTGGCGCGTGAGCAGATAGGCGGTGAGAAGGCCGATGGCGGCGGTGAGCGGCGCAGAGAGCGCGGCGACCTTGACGGTGGCGAAGAACGAGTTCCAGGCCGAGCCGGAGAAGTAGAGACCCCATTCGGCGCGCTCGACGCGGAAGGCGGTGAGGAAATGCTCGAAGGTCGGCGTGTAGTCGCGGCCCATGGAGCGCACGAAGGCGCCGACGACGATGATCGCATAGACGGCGACGGTGAAGAGCGCCCACGGAATGGCCGTGAGATAGGAAGCCAGCGCCACGCGGCGCGGCAGGGGGAGGGGAAGTCCCGCATCGCCCTTTCCGGTCACGGTCGTGTAGACCTTCTTGCCGAGCCATGCGTGCTGCAGCCAGAAGGCGCCGAGCGTGAAGGCGAGCAGGATGATGGAGAGCACGGCTGCCCGTCCCTGATCCTGCTGCGCGCCGACGACGGCGAAGAAGATCTTGGTCGAGAGCACTTCGTAATTGCCCCCGAGCACCAGCGGGTTGCCGAAATCGGCGAGGCTTTCCACGAAGCCGAGCAGGAAGGCGTTGGCGAGGCCCGGACGCATGAGCGGCAGCGTCACGGTCCAGAACGTGGTCCAGCTCTTGGCGCGCAGGGTTTGCGAGGCTTCCTCGAGCGTCGGGCTGATGCCCTGCACGACGCCGATGAGAACGAGGAAGGCGATGGGCGTGAAGGCGAGCAGCTGTGCGATGAGAACGCCGGGAAGTCCGTAGATCCAGCGCGAGCGCGGCACGCCGAACCACTCGAACAGCACGGCGGAGAGCGCACCGGAGCGGCCGAAGAGCAGGATCAGCGCAAGGCCGATCACGAAGGGCGGCGTGATGATGGGAAGGACGCTCATCACGCGCAGGAGCTTCTTGAAGCGAAAGCTGGTGCGCGTTGCGATCAGCGCGAAGGCGAGGCCGAGCGCCGTCGTGCCGAAACCCACGAGCAGCCCGAGAAACAGCGTGTTCCAGGCGACCCCGCAGCGCAGATCGCTCGTCAGGCAGTCGAGCCCCCAGATCGACTTGTCGAGGAATTTCGTGACGAATTCCACCGGCGCGAAATTGCCGCTGTTGTCGGCAAAGGCGCTCGCGAGAATCGTCGAGACCGGGAAGAAGACGAAGACGATGATCAGCGCGATGACGATGCCGATGGAGGAGGTGACGAAGGCGTCGCCCCTACACCAGCCGCGCGCCGCAAGGCCGTGGCAGAGAACGATGAGGAAGGCGGTCGAGGTCAGGGCCGCGCCATAGCCCATGCCGGCCTGGTGCGGCCCCGGCTCGCCGAAGAGGCCTTTCAGGATATCGAGCGTCCAGCCATTGAGGCCGATGGTGAACCCTTGCAGGACAATGAGTGCGAGGCCGAGAAGTCCCGATGCGACGAGCCACGTGCCTTTCGATTCCGCCTTGGGCCGCACCACAGGCACGAGGGCCATGCCGAGTGGCACGAGAAGCGGCAGAAGCCACCAGGCACCGCGAAAGCCGTGAACGAGAGCCGATCCGCTGACGAAGTAATCGGCAAGGGTCGGCGCCGCGGAGCGCTCGAACCCATACCAGGGAAGAAGGGCAAATCCGACCCAGCCCAGTACGATCCAGCCAAGGGTTGCCCGTGACATCCTGAATATTCCCGCCTCAAGGCCGATGCGAAGATCGGCTCACAAATCGATCAAGCAATGCTGGTCCTTCGGCGAAGCGCGTCCCGCTTCGCCGAAGGACGGTTCATCCGACTATTTCGGCAGGTTCTTCACCTCGTTGTCCCACTTGGACAGGAGGCGCTTGCGCTCGGCCGAGGAGCCGTATTTCGCGAAGTCGAAGTTGATCAGCTTGATGTCGGTGAGCTTCGGCGCCTGCGGCGGAACCGGCGTGCTCTTGTTGGACGGCACCTGATACGACTTGGCTTCGGCGCCGAGCTTCTGCGCATCCGCCGTCAGCGCCCAGTCATAGAACTTCTTGGCGTTGTCCATATTCTTGGCGCCCTTGATGAGCGACATGGAGCCGATCTCGTAGCCCGTGCCTTCACAAGGCGCGACCACCTTCACCGGGGCCTTGTCCACCACCATCGTCACGATGTCGTGCATGAAGGCGATGCCGGCCGTCGTCTCGCCCAGCGCCATGGCCTTGGCGGGGGCAGCACCCGACTTGGTGTACTGGTTGATGTTCTTATGCAGGGCCTTCAGGTAATCGAAGCCTTTGTCCTCGCCCATGATCTGCACGATGGTGGCGAGAAGCGTGTAGGCCGTGCCGGAGGAGTTCGGATCCGCGACCTGCACCTCGTCCTTCAACTCGGGCTTCAAGAGGTCGGCCCAGCACTTGGGCTCGCCGATCTTGTTCGACTGCGCAAGCTCTGTGTTGTAGCCGAAGCCGAGCGCGCCCGAATAGATGCCGACGGTCCGCTGCTTGGACTGCTCCCACTGGCGCACCGCCCAGTCCTGCAGCTCGCCCATCTTGGGCGACTTGTATTCGACGGTCAGGCCCTCTTCCGCCGCCTGCATGTGGGGATCGCCCGTGCCGCCCCACCAGATGTCGGCGCGGGGATTGGCGGATTCCGCCTTCACCTGGGCGTAGACCTCGCCGGCGCTCTTGCGGGTCATCGAGACCTTGATGCCGGTCTCACGCTCGAAGGCGTTGACCATGGCGCGGCACCATTCTTCCTGCACGCCGCAATACATGACGAGCTCGCCCTGCGCCTGGGCTGCTCCGGCGGACATGAAGGACAGGGCCGTCATGGCGCCCGCCAGCATGGTTCCCGCTACGAAAGTCTTTTTCAACGTCATTTCAATCCTCCCATGATAGGCCGATATGTTATTGTTTGGCCGGCTAAGCTCCCTCCATTGCCTCGGCGGGTCAAGAGCCCTGTCGGCCCTCCGGCTGAATCTTTAGAATAAGGTCTCCGCCTCACGCTTGCTTGGCAATCCCCGTCGCCTGCGTCAGCACATCGGCAAGCTCGGGCGTGCACACCAGAACCGGGTTTCCCTTGCGCAAGCCGTCATTGGCCAGGAAATCGTTGGCCCAGCCGCCGGCCTCTTCGACAAGAAGGAGCCCAGCAAGGACATCCCAGGAATTGATGTGGAGCTCGCAATAGGCGTCGGTGCGTCCGTCGGCGACGTAAGCGATGCCAAGCGTTCCCGAGCCGGCACGGCGGACATTGGCACCGCTTGCCTTCAGCGTGTCGACGACGGCGATGTAGGGCTCGGCCGGCAGCCGCGACGACCATCCGGCCTCCACCGTCGCCTGCCTGATGTCGGCGAGGCCACTCACCCGGATCGTCTCTCCGTTGAGGGTCGCGCCACGGCCGCGCTGGGCCGTGTACAGCTCCGAGTGCATCACATCGTAGATCGCACCGATCTCCACGCGGCCATCGCGCACGAAGGCGATGGAGATTGCGAAATGCGGAATGCCGCGGGCGAAATTCGCCGTACCGTCGATAGGGTCGACGACCCAGACATCGCGTCCGAAGGAGCCGCCGCCTTCCTCGCCGAAGAAGGAATCCTCCGGAAACAGCCCGCTCAGGCGGCCCCGAATCAACTCTTCCACCTCGGCGTCGGTGGCGGTGAGAAAGTCCTGCGGCCCCTTGAAGTCCGGGCGCTGCGAGCGCGGCCGTTCGAGGAAGCGCTTGCGGGCCAGAACGCCAGCCTCCCGCGCGACGGCACAGGCTGCGGCAAATCTCAGGTCGAGGCCATCGGAGGTCATAGCTCGGAGCGTCCTTCTCAAACGAAAACTTCTTGTTATCAACCGGTCATGGAACTTTGAAAGCATGGAGAACAGTATCAGGTTGGAACCCTCCCCATCCTCAACTCTTTTCGAAAAGATCCTTTCTTAGCCGGCTCAAATCACTTACGTTACAAACTAACCCGCCAGGAATCCTACTCTCGTCGAATGTCCCAGCCCCCCAAAGAAGAACTCAGCCAGGTTGGAGCTCTCCCGTTCCGCATCAAAGATGGAAAGGTCGAGGTGCTTCTCGTCACGTCACGGGAAACCAAGCGTTGGCTGATACCCAAGGGCTGGCCCATGAAGGGCAAGAAGCCGCACAAAGCGGCTGCCCAGGAGGCGGAAGAGGAGGCCGGCGTGAAGGGCGAGATCAAAAACAAACCCCTCGGCTCCTACGATTACTGGAAGCGGCGCGCGGCGCATTTCGATCTCTGCCGGGTCAGCGTCTACCCGCTCGAAGTGTCCAAGCAGCTCAAGTCCTGGCGGGAGAAGGGCCAGCGCAGAGCGCAATGGTTCGAGGTCGAGGAAGCCGCCCATCAGGTTCTCGAGCCGGCGCTCGCCGACCTGATCCGCAGCCTGCCGCAGCATGTCTGATAATGCTGCAGGCTTGAATCGGTGGACATATTTTCAAGCGTCCAAGGGAACGTAAGGGCCCTCTCATAAGTATTCCCTCGCGAAAGCGGCCGAAGCCAAGAGTCTTGGCAATTCTCGGCCGTCCGAGGGAGATATTGATGAAGGCGCTTGTTTGGCACGGCACGACTGACATCCGATGCGATTCCGTCCCGGATCCGAAAATTGAGCATCCTCGTGACGCGATCATCAAGGTGACAAGCTGCGCCATTTGCGGCTCGGATCTTCATCTCTACAACCACTTCATGCCCGGCATGAAATCCGGCGACATCATGGGCCACGAGACCATGGGCGAAGTCGTCGAGGTCGGTGCCGAATCGAATGGCAAGCTCAAGGTCGGCGACCGGGTGGTGATCCCGTTCACCATCATCTGCGGCGAGTGCGAGCAGTGCAAACGCGGCAATTTCTCGGTGTGCGAGCGAACGAACCGCAACGGCCACATCGCCGCCAAGGCCTTCGGCCACACGACGGCGGGCCTCTTCGGCTACACGCACCTCACCGGAGGCTATCCCGGCGGCCAGGCCGAATATCTGCGCGTGCCGTTCGCCGATGCCACGCACATCAAGGTGCCCAAGGGGATCCCGGACGAGAAGCTTCTCTTCCTGAGCGACATCTTCCCCACCGGCTGGCAGGCTGCCGTGCAGTGCGACATTCAACCGACCGACACCGTCGCGATCTGGGGCTGCGGCCCCGTCGGCCAGATGACGATCCGCAGCGCCGTCCTGCTCGGAGCAAAGCAGGTGATCGCCATCGACCGCATCCCTGAGCGTCTCGCCATGGCGGAGGCCGGCGGCGCCATCACGATCAACATCGACGAGGACAGCGTGATCGAGCGCCTCAACGAGCTCACGAACGGCAAAGGTCCCGAGAAGTGCATCGATGCGGTCGGCATGGAGGCCCATGCGACCGCGACGATCGATTCCATGTACGACCGCGTGAAGCAGGCGACGATGATGGAGACCGACCGGCCGCACGTGCTGCGCGAGATGGCCTATGTGTGTCGTCCGGCCGGCACGCTCTCGATCCCGGGCGTCTATGGTGGTCTTCTCGACAAGATTCCCTTCGGCGCGATCATGAACAAGGGCCTCACGATCCGCACGGGCCAGACGCATGTGAATCGCTGGAGCGACGATCTCCTGCGCCGCATCGAGGAGGGGCAGATCGATCCGTCCTTCGTCATCACGCATACGGTCTCGCTCGAAGAGGGGCCGGACATGTACAAGGTCTTCCGCGACAAGCAGGACGGCTGCATCAAGGTCGTCATCAAACCCTGACAGGTGAGCTCATGCGCTACGAAACCGAAAGAACGCGCCGCCGCGGCCAGGCCGATACGGCGACCGATACCCTCGCCCGCGGGCTCGGCCTGTTCTCCATTGCTCTCGGCATCGCTGAAATTGCTGCGCCGCGCGCGTTGGCGCGGGCGCTGGGTATGAAGGGGCAGGAGGGTCTGATTGCCGGCTATGGCGTGCGCGAGATCGCGACCGGCATCGGCATCCTAGCCTCGAAGGATCCGACGCCATGGATATGGGGCCGCGTTGCGGGCGATGCGCTCGATCTTGCAACGCTGGCAACGGCGCTCGAGGGCAACAATCCGAAGAAGGAGAATGTCGGTATCGCCATGGCGGCGGTTCTGGGCGCAACCGCACTCGATGTCTATTGCGCACAGACCTTGAGCCGCGAGAGCCCGCATCCGCTGCCGCCGCTGCAGGATTATTCCGATCGTAGCGGTTTTCCGCGAGGTGTCGAACGGGCGCATGGCGCTGCGAGCGACTTCGCGGTGCCGTCTGACTTCCGCACACCGGAAGCGCTCCGGCCCTATACGCAGCCCGAGGCACCTCGACATCCGCAGCCATCCATGTAACCTCGCGGCATGACAAAGCCGCAGGTTTTTACGATCGGGTACGAGGGAGCGGATGTCGACCGCTTCCTCGACACCTTGAAGGACGCGGGCGTGGCGACGCTCGCGGACGTGCGCGCCGTGGCGCTCTCGCGCAAGCGCGGGTTCTCGAAATCCGCCCTGCGTGACGCCCTGGCAGTGCGGGAGATCGGTTATCAGCACTTCATCAAGCTCGGCACGCCGAAGGAGGGCCGTCAGGCGGCTCGTGCCGGCGATGGCGAGCTCATGCGCCGGATCTATTGCGATGCAGTCTTGGCGACCGAGCCGGCTCAGGAGGCGTTCCGAGACCTTGAGGAACTCGCGCGGCATCAGCCGATCTGCCTTCTCTGCTTCGAGCGCGATCCCGCCAATTGCCATCGCCGCGTGCTGGCGCAGCGTCTTGCCGAAAAGGGCTTTGAGACGGTAGATCTGACCGTTCTCTGACGCTACAAGGCGGAGGATGGACAGGCGAGGGGGCTGCGGAATGGATGCGATCGTCACGGCGGTGAGCCGCAGCGCGACACACAGCTTCAGCAAGACCAACAGAGAATCGATCCACCTTCTGGCCGGGCTCGGCGTCGAGGGCGACGCGCATCTCGGCACGACAGTGAAGCACCGGTCGCGGGTGGCGAAGGATCCGAGCCAGCCGAACCTGCGGCAGGTCCACCTGATCCACGCGGAACTCTTCGACGAACTCGAGGCTCAGGGCTTCGACGTCGCCGCCGGCGGCATGGGCGAGAACATCACGACGCGCGGGATCGATCTGTTGAGCCTCCCCGTCGGGACGCGCCTTCATGTCGGTGAAAGTGCCGTGATCGAGGTGACGGGCCTGCGCAACCCCTGCGTCCAGATCGAGCGCTTCCGCAAAGGGCTCATGAGCGCCGTTCTCGATAAGGACAATGACGGCAATCTCATCCGCAAATCCGGAATCATGGGCATCGTGCTGGAGGGGGGCGAGGTCAGGCCGGGCGACGCTGTTCGAACCGAGCTTCCTGCAGGGCCGCACCTGCCGCTTCAGGTCGTGTGAGCCGCGAAAGCAGACCTGAAACGAAAGTGCAGTTGCCAAGTTGAACGAACTGCATTACTTTGAGCCTAGGTTTAATTTCAAGAGAGGGAGGACTGCATGGCTGATATCCGCTTGCTGAACGTTCCTCCCATGTCCAAGTCTAAATCATAGACCGGACCGGGCAGGGCTCCTAAGGGCCCGCAAACCTTACCAAGCTTTCCTATTCCATCATCGAGCGATATCGGTCGCGTCAAGCCGCCGTTCCGCTGTCGCTTCGCACAAATTCCGGGAGAGGCCTGCGCTTCGGCGCGGCCGGTTCACCTCCATGAAGCACCATAAGAGAAGCGGGGACGCCACCCGCGACGTTTTGAGATTCACATTCCGCCACTGGCGTGAGGAGCCGCGCTACGTGGCCCTCATCGTGGTGACCATGATGGTGTCCACGCTCGCAGACGTGTTCATGCCCGTCTTCGCAGGGCGGCTCGTCGATGCCATCGCCGTAGGCGCCAACGATCGGGCTGCCGCCCTCCATGCGGCGCTCATCGCGTTCGGCTTCATGACAGGCCTCGGCCTGCTCATGATCGTCATGCGGCATCTGGCGTTCTACGGCATCGTGGAACTGACCCTGCGCGTCATGGGACGCGTGGCGCAGGACGCGTTCGCGCGCGTGCAGCGTTTCTCGACCGATTGGCACGCCAATTCCTTCGCCGGTTCGACGGTGCGCAAGATCACGCGCGGCATGTGGGCGCTCGATCTGATGCACGACACGCTCTTGCTGGCGCTGCTGCCCTCGCTCACGGTGCTCGCCGGCTCGATGATCGTGCTCGGTCTGCGCTGGCCGATCATGGGTGTCGTGATCGGCTTGAGTGCGCTCGCCTATATCGTGATGACGGGCTTTCTCGCCACCCGTTATGTCGCGCCCGCAGCGCGGCTGGCAAATGCCTGGGATACACGCGTCGGCGGCACCTTGGCCGATGCCCTGAGCTGCAATCCCGTCGTCAAGGCGTTCGGTGCCGAGATCCGCGAGGACGACCGGCTGACCTGGGTGCTGGGCAAATGGCAGAACCGCACGCGGCGCGTCTGGCAGCGCGGCACCAACAGCGGCACTGTGCAGTTCATCGCCCTGCTCGGCATCCGCGCCGCCATCATCGGCACCGCGATCTGGCTGTGGTGGGACGACCGGGCAACACCGGGCGATCTCGCCTATGTGCTCACGACCTATTTCGTGATCCACGGCTACCTCCGCGATGTCGGCATGCACATCAACAATCTGCGCCGGTCGGTGAACGACATGGAGGAGCTCGTCGAGATTCACCGGGAGCGCATCGGCGTGCCCGATCATGCACATGCGAAGCCGATCCGCATCGGGCGCGGAGAGGTGGCGTTCGACCGCGTCACGTTCCATTATGGCGGGCACGAGACGCCGCTCTATCGGGATCTCTCCCTGACGATCCGCGCCGGCGAACGCGTAGGCTTGGTCGGTCCTTCGGGATCCGGCAAGACGACTCTCGTCAAGCTGATCCAGCGCCTCTACGACGTGACGGGCGGCGAGATCCGCATCGACGGTCAGAACATCGCCGATGCGCAGCAATCGTCCCTGCGCTCGCAGATCGCCATCGTGCAGCAGGAGCCGATCCTGTTCCACCGCACGCTCGCGGAGAACATCGCCTATGGACGGCCCGGCGCCGGCATGGTCGAGATCGAGCGCGCGGCGCGGCTCGCCAACGCGCACGACTTCATCATGAGCCTGCCCAAGGGCTACCTGACCCTGGTCGGCGAGCGCGGCGTGAAACTGTCGGGCGGCGAGCGCCAGCGTGTCGCCATCGCCCGCGCCTTCCTCGCCGATGCGCCGATCCTGATTCTCGACGAGGCGACCTCCGCCCTCGACTCGGAATCGGAGGCGCTGATCCAGCAGGCGATGGTGCGGCTCATGGAGGGGCGTACCTCCATCGTGATCGCCCACCGCCTGTCCACGGTGCGCGCGCTCGATCGCATCCTCGTGTTCGAGAAGGGGCGGATCGTGGAGGAGGGGGATCACTTGAGCCTCTATCGCAAGGGCGGCCTCTATCGCCGCCTCTGCGACCATCAGGGCCTCGACCTGGCAGCACCCGCCAGGACTGGCATGGCGGCCGAATAGGGCCCATCTGGACAGGATGACCGGGGATCCATAAGGAAAAGCCCATGTTCGAAGCAAAATCCCTCTCGAGTTCCGGCAGCAAGCGGGACTTTTACGCCTCGCTCGCCCAGCAGCTCACAGGTCTGCTGGAGGGCGAGCCGGATGCGATCGCCAATGCCGCCAACATGTCGGCGCTGATCTATCAGCTGATGCCCGATCTGAACTGGGCCGGCTTCTATTTCATGCGCGGGCCGGGGCTCGTCCTCGGCCCGTTCCAGGGCAAGGTGGCCTGCGTCCGCATCCCGGTGGGGCGCGGCGTCTGCGGCTCGGCGGTGGAGCGTAAGGTCTCTATCGTCGTGCCGGACGTGCATGCCTTCCCCGGACACATCGCCTGCGACAGTGCTTCCCGCTCGGAGCTGGTCGTGCCGCTGATCAAGAATGGCGTCGTGCTCGGCGCGCTCGATCTCGACAGCCCGAGCGCCAACCGCTTCGACGATGAGGACCGTGAGGGCTGCGAGAGACTGGTCGAGATCTATCTCGCAGCCTCCGAGTTTTCGTCCGAACGATAGATGACGGCCGCCTATATCGACACCTATTACAGCCGCACCGCCGCCACCTCGGAAACCTATCCTCAGGCGGCGGGCCGCATCCAGGCGGATGTCTGCATCGTCGGCGGCGGGCTCGCCGGTCTCACCGCCGCGGTGACGCTCGCGCGCGGCGGGCGCAAGGTGGTGCTGCTCGAGGCCGAGCGCGTGGCCTGGGGCGCGTCCGGCCGCAACGGCGGTTTCGTTTCCGCAGGCTTTGCCACCGGACTTTCCGCCATCGAGCGCCGTGTGGGTGCCGAGCAGGCACGCGAACTGTTCCGCATGTCCATGGAAGGCGTCGAGATCGTTCGCGGCAATATCGATGCGCTCGACATTCGCGATGCGCATCCGGTGCCGGGCATCGCGAAGGCTCTGCGCTACGATTCACGCGGTGCACTGCAGGCTTCGAGCGAGGAGCAGCGGCGCGCGTTCGGGCTGAAGCTGCGTTACCTGGACAAGCGAGAGGTGAGAGATCTCTTCGTCTCGCCGAAATATCATGAGGCTATCCTCGACGAAGATGCCTTCCATTTTCATCCGCTGAATTATGGCCGGTCACTCGCCCGCGAGGCCGTGCGCCTGGGAGCAGCGATCCACGAGATTTCGCCCACGATGTCCTTCGATTTCGATGGCGCGGGCAAGATCGTGCGCACGAAGAATGCCGAGATTGCGGCCGAACATGTGGTCTTCGCGACTGGCGGCTATACGGGTTCCGTGCTGCCGGCGCTCCGGCGATCCTTCCTGCCGATCGCCACATATGTTCTGCTGACGGAGCAGGCGCCCGATCTCGTGCAGAGCGCGATCCGCACTCGGGCCGCCATTCTCGATGACCGGCGCGCGGGCGACTATTACCGCCTCGTCGAGGACGGCAGCCGCATCCTGTGGGGCGGACGCATCACCACGCGCACGACGGACCCCCGCGACATCGCGGCTCTGTTGCGGCGGGAGATGGTGAATACCTATCCGCAACTGGCGGATCTGAAGGTCGAGATCGCCTGGTCGGGCCTGATGTCTTACGCCCGTCACCTGATGCCGCAGATCGGACAATGGAAGCCAGGCGTGTGGTACTGCACCGCCTTCGGCGGACACGGCATGAATACGACCGCCATCGGCGGCACCCTCATCGCCGAAGGAATTATGGGAGCGAGCGACCGTTATCGCCTGTTCGCACCGTTCGATCTGGCATGGAATGGCGGCATTCTCGGTCGCGCCGCAGCTCAGCTCACCTATTGGAGCTATCAAGCTGCCGATGCGGCTCGGGAGTTTCGCTCCCGCTGATCACGCGGGAACGAAACTTAATTACATTTTTGCGGCCGATGCGACGACCCAGAGGCAGCTGAAGCTGAAAGCAAGCGCAATCAGATTCAGAAGATAGGCCATTGCATCGTTGGCGGGGTGGCGTTTTCCCGTTTGTTCCATCGCACTTCCTCGTGGAGCGGAAAGTTTGATTCAGGGATAAAGCCTAAGCTTACTTTCTGTCCAGATGGTTAACCAACAATTTCCGCTAAAGCATCGGACGGGATCCCAAAAGTGGGTGGACCTTTGGGCCCGATGCTCCACTTTGAAGAGCGCATTGTTGAGCGCGACCCTCTGGATCCGCACAATGCGCTAGCCTCCCACCGTTCCGCGGATCGTTCCGAGGCGCCGGCTCTCGCAGGAGCAGTCATTGCCGTTGGAGAGGGGCTCCGCAATCCAGCAGACGCCCTGAGGCGTGACGCAGGTGGCGCCCTGCCGCGTTCCGGCGCGCGTGCGCTCGTAGGCGCGCAGACGGTGCTCGCGAAAGTAAGTGCGATCCTCGGAGTGAAACGGCACTACGAGATCCGTATCGGGCAGCGGCTTTTCGCTATCTGCTGCCATCGCAAGCGTCGGTAGCGATGCAGCAAACAGGGCAAGGCAGGCAACAACGGAAATCTTCATTCACGGCTCCCGAGATCGAATCTGTTCAGCGGATGAAGGTCCTTCGTCGCATCATCGTCTGGGAGAAAGCAACCCGCGCTAGCGCATCGTGCGGAAAAGCGGATCCGGTTTTCACTCGCGTGGCCCGCTGGGTCCGCACTCAACGATGCGCCAGCCAGGAGAAGATAGCATCGGATTGGATCCCAAAAGTGGTGTCCAATTTTGGGTCCGATGCTCTCCCCCCTTGCCGGGCGCGGGCGATCACAAATGGATCACAAATAGAAATCGCTCTTGGACAGCACCGTGAGGCCGGTGACGGCGATCTTGAAATCAGCGGATGCATCGCCGTTCACATCACCCGACACGAAGCCGTCAAAGAAACGCAGTTCGCCGGCCTTGTGATGGAACGCAGCCTTGCCGATGAAGGTGAAGGCCTGATCGCCGAGAATGCTGGTATTGGCGTCGATGCCGCGCAGATCGATGCGGTCGGAGCCTCTGACGAAATCCTGAATCGTATCGACAGCGGATCCGCGCGAGTCACTCAGAGCCTGAAAGACGAAGGTGTCCGCGCCGCTGCCGCCGATAAGCAGGTCCTTGCCGCCTTGACCATAGAGCTTGTCGCGGCCCGCGCCGCCTTGCAGCACGTCGTTGCCTCCACGCCCGTAAAGCGTGTCGTTGCCCGCTCCGCCTTCGATCGTGTTCGCGCCGCCGTTGCCGCGGAGATTGTCGCCATAGGCACTGCCGACGAGGCCCTCGATGCTGACATAGGTGTCGCCGGCGGCTTCACCCCGATTGGCCGAAGGTGACTGAAGGTCGACCGTCACGGCCGCCTTGGCGTAGGCATAGCTCGCAACATCCTTGCCGCCGCCGCCGTTCAGCAGATCCTTGCCGCCGCCCCCGATCAGGGTGTCGTTGCCGCTCAATCCGTAGAGCTTGTCGCTGCCGCCGTTGCCACGCAGTACGTTCGCGGCGACATTGCCCGTGATGACATCGTCACCCGAGCCGCCATAGGCGTTCTCGATGAGAGAAGCCGAATTGCCTTGATAGAGCAGGGCATTCGCGATGTTGCCCGTGGCGACCTCAGATCCGTCCCAGTACAGTTTGGCGAGCTGCTCCTGTGACGTGGTCGTCCATGCCCCGGGCTGGAGATCGATCTTCAGGTCTGTGGTATAGGCTGTGAAGCTGTAAGTGTCGCTGCCGCCGCCGTCCCATACGGTCTGCAGGATCCGGTTGCCGCCGGGGGCGCCTTGCCGGACGCCGTCGATGGACATCTCTCCCGTCGTCGGGCTCCAGGAATAGGTGGTGTTGCCGCTGTTGGTGGCGAAGTTCGCACCGTACATGTGCTGGATCGCGGCGATGTCGTAGATCATGAGGGACTGGGCATAGCCCCAGGTCTCGTTCGCGTAGCCGGAATAGATCGAGGCGCCGACATACGAGCGATAACTCATCACCGTATATTCCATGCTGTCGCGCGAGAGCGGCATGTTGCCCTCATGCGAATGCTCGAGACCGAGGGCGTGTCCGATCTCATGGACGATGGTGAGATAGGCGTAGTTCCCCTTCGCAGGGCTCGCGTAGTTGCGGCTGGAATTGTTGACCCACACGTCGCCGCCGGTCGCTTCCGTCGTCGGAAAATAAGCCCACGCAGTACTCGGCAGGTCCGATTGCGCGAAGCGCAGATCGGCTGCGGGCGCACTCGCACCACCGACCTCCTGGAAGGTCAGGTTGCTGACGGCCGCATAGAGGTTCAGCGCCGATCGCGTGATCGATTGCTGGGTGCCGTTGAAGGCTCCGAATCCCTTGGCGGTCTCACCGTCGCCGTAAGAGGCGCCGTAGGAGGTGGCCGTCACGGGGAAACTGTAGGTGAGATGACTCGGCACCCATTTGAGGCTGCCCAGAATGGCATCGAGGTAGGTGTTTCCCGTAGAAGTGTAAGACTCGACAGCAGGCATGGTAATCTCAATCGATGAAGCAGGAGTTCAGGGGCCAAATCCGTCGAAACGGTGGCGTGCCGGTGAGCGGCGCCGGCGCCAGCGGATCTCAGGAAAAAAGGCAAGAGATCGCCGCCGGAGGCCGCATAAGGCGGAACCGCTACGATAAAGCGTGGAATGTCATGGTATTCTGCCCCGCCGCGAGAGTGATTTTCTTGACCGTCTCGCGTGAACTTTATCGTTCAGAAGGCTTATAAAAGATTATCACGAGGATAAAAAACGGCTTTTCTTGAATTTATGCCCTTTTAGACACCATGCCGCAGGGCTGTCCTCTACGTCACCGTCTGCAAGGTCGGTTAAGCTTCAGGAAGGCAGACGCTCACTCGGGAGCTGGGGCTGAAGCCGGATCGTGGTCTGTAGGGCCGGAATGGCAGCGCGCTTGCTGCCGGTCTTGCGGCCCCGCTTGTCGAGGGCCTCCTGAGCGAGAAGGCGGACGTCCTCGAGGCGCCACTCCTCACTCAGCCACGATCTGCCGATGACTTTCAGGATTTGCTCGAGCGCCGCATAGGGATCGGCGATCTTGGGCGCAGAGGCCGCGTTCTTCATGGTCCATTCCCCCAACATGCTGGAGGTTTTCCTCCAGTCATTTGTCCGGATCGCAGGCCGTGAAGACCAGCATTGCCGGCTCAAGGTATTATTGCAAAGCATTGCCTAGAAAGACAACTAGGCCTTTGGTTTTGCCCCCAGAGGATGAGGCGCGGCAATAGGGCTGCAGTGCAGGGAGAAGATGTGTCGACGGGGTCGAACCACCGCGTCGCATGGGCGTGGCTGGTGCTGCCAGAGAGGATCGAACTCTCGACCTCTCCCTTACCAAGGGAGTGCTCTACCACTGAGCTACGGCAGCGCGCCAACGGGGAGGGCCGCTTACTGCCACAGGGCAGCCCTCCATGCAAGCTTGAAAATGATCTTTATTCGGCCGCCTGGACTTTCGGTTGCAGGGGGAGCCTGAGCGCCGTCCAGACCTCCACGAGAGAGGCGGCGAGGGCGTCGATATGAGCGTTCGAGTGGAACGGGCCGGGGGTGATGCGCAGACGCTCGGTGCCGCGCGGCACGGTCGGGTAGTTGATCGGCTGGATATAGATGCCGTGCTTGTCGAGCAGCCGGTCGGAGGCCGCCTTGCAGGCCTCCGCATCGCCCACCATCACCGGCACGATATGCGTGACCGTGTCCATGACGGGCAGGCCGATTCCGGTCAGGATCGCCTTCGTGCGGGCCACCTGGCGCTGCTGCTGCTGGCGCTCGGCGGAGGATTCCTTGAGATGCCGGATCGAGGCCGTCGCGGCGGCGGCGACCGCCGGGGGCAGGGCGGTGGTGAAGATGAAGCCGGGGGCGAAGCTGCGGATGGCGTCCATCACGGCCCTGGTGCCGGTGAGATAGCCGCCCATGACGCCGAAGGCCTTGCCGAGCGTGCCCTCGATCACGTCGATTCGATGCATGGCGCCCTCGCGCTCGGCGATGCCGGCGCCGCGCGGGCCGTACATGCCCACCGCATGGACCTCGTCGATATAGGTCATGGCGCCGTAGCGCTCGGCGAGATCGCAGATGGCATGGATGGGGGAGATGTCCCCGTCCATGGAATAAACACTCTCGAACACGATGAGCTTCGGGCGGTCGCCTGCAGCCTGGAGCAGTTCCTCCAGATGTTCGAGGTCGTTGTGGCGGAAGATCGCCTTGTCGCAGCCCGACTGGCGCACGCCCTCGATCATCGAATTGTGGTTGAGGGCATCCGAGAGGATCAGGCAGTTCGGGATCAGCTTGGCGAGCGTCGAGATCCCGGTCTGATTCGAGACGTAGCCCGAGGTGAAGACCAGAGCGGCCTCCTTGCCATGGAGGTCGGCAAGCTCGGCTTCGAGCGCCACGATCGGATTGCTGTTGCCGGAGATGTTGCGGGTGCCGCCGGCGCCGGTGCCGAGCCGCCAGGCGGCCTCCACCATCGCGCGGGTCACGTCCCGGTTCTGGCCCATGCCGAGATAGTCGTTGGAGCACCAGACGGTGATCGGGCGCGGGCCTTCAGGGGAGTGCCAGATCGCTTGAGGGTAACGGCCGGCCAACCGCTCGATATCGGCGAAGACGCGATAGCGCCTCTCTGCCTGGAGACGCTCGAGTGCTGACGTGAAGAAGTTTTGATAATCCATCATCTCACCGGGTGGGCAATCCAATGCCCCGGGAACTTAAACACATTATGCCAGACGGCATTGATCCGGGTCAAAGCCCGGATTTGTGATATTGCGGTTGAGGGCCGCCTGCGAAGCCTCTATTTGATAAAGGCGACGATGGGTCGCGTGAACCATGACTGACGTGAAAACACAAGAAAAAGCTGACCGGCTGAAGGCGGCTTTGAAAGAGAATTTGAAGCGTCGCAAGGCTCAAGCCCGCGGGCGGCAGGCCGTGAGGCCGTCTGGAACCGAAAGCGGAAGCTTGAGCGTTAAGGACGAGCGCGACAAGCCGTCCGACTAGCCTGCGGCGCCGGAGGCGCGCATAGCGCATGGTTTACTGACAAGATTTGCAAGGGGATTTTTATGGATCGCATTCGCATCCGGGGCGGCGCGCCTCTCAACGGCCTGATTCCGATCTCAGGCGCCAAGAATGCCGCCCTGCCGCTTATGATCGCGAGCCTGCTGAGCGAGGAGACGCTCGAGCTCGGCAACGTGCCGCGGCTTGCCGACATCTCCTCCCTCCTGCGGATCATGAGCAATTTCGGCGTCGATCACTCCATCGCCGGCCGCCGGCCGGGCCAGTCCTCCGAGACCGGGCAGACGATCCGCCTCTCGGCCAAGAACATCATCGACACCACCGCCCCCTACGAGCTGGTCTCGACCATGCGGGCGAGCTTCTGGGTCATCGCTCCGTTGGTCGCCCGCTTCGGCCATGCCCGGGTTTCCATGCCCGGCGGCTGCGCCATCGGCACCCGTCCGGTGGATCTGCTCATCATGGCGCTCGCCAAACTGGGCGCCGCCATCGAGATCGACAGCGGCTATGTGGTGGCGACAGCCCCCAAGGGCCTGATCGGGGCCGAGATCGACTTTCCCAAGGTGACCGTCGGCGGCACTCATGTCGCCCTGATGGCGGCGACGCTGGCTCAAGGAACCACGGTGATCCGCAATGCCGCCCGCGAGCCGGAGGTGGTGGATCTCGCCGCGTGCCTGATCAAGATGGGCGCCAAGATCGAAGGAGCCGGCACCTCGGAGATCGTGGTCGAGGGCGTGGCCCGCCTCAACGGCGCCTCGCACGACGTCATGCCCGACCGCATCGAGACCGGCACCTATGCCATGGCCGTCGCCATGACCGGCGGCGACCTCGTGCTCGACAACACCCGCCCCGAATATCTCCAGGCGGCCCTCGACGCGCTGGGCCAGGCCGGGACCGAGGTGACCCCGACCCATGGCGGCATCCGGGTCCGGCGGAACGGCAATGGCATCCAGGCGGTAGACGTTACCACCGATCCGTTTCCAGGGTTTCCAACTGATCTCCAGGCCCAGTTCATGGCTCTCATGACCCGGGCGAGCGGCACGTCGCGCATCCGCGAGACGATCTTCGAGAATCGCTTCATGCATGTGCAGGAGCTCGCCCGCTTCGGCGCCCAGATCCGCCTCGACGGCGACAGCGCCTATGTGGACGGGGTGCCCGGCCTCAAGGGGGCCCCGGTCATGGCCACCGACCTGCGCGCCTCGGTCTCATTGGTGATCGCGGGCCTGGTGGCCGATGGCGAGACCACCATCAACCGGGTCTACCATCTGGATCGCGGCTTCGAGGCTCTCGAGGCCAAACTTGCCCGCTGCGGCGCTCAGATCGAGCGCCTGAGAGGCTGAGGATCGAGGCCGGCTTTTCAGCCGGCCTTTTCTTTTCGGGGCCAGGGCTCGCCAGGAAGCAAGTTTCGAAGACGCTGCCGGGCCGCTTCCCGGGAGGTTGCGCCGGGGCAGGGGGCTCTCTACCTAAACCTTAAAGTTCAACAACAGGTTGGTGGCTCATGGACCTCCTCAGACTCGTCGCGTTCGACCCTGACGATCTTGCCGTCATTTCCGCTCATCTTCAGGACTCGCTCCTGCGGGTGGGCGACATCGCCTATCTGCCGAAGGAACGGCGTTTCGCCATCCAGATCCGCCGCTACGACTGGGAGGCCGCGACGCCCCAGCGCCGGCTGACCTGCATGCATTTCGAGAATGTGACCGGCGTGCGCGTCCGCGGCATCGACCAGACCAACAAGGACGCGGTTCTTAACCTTCTCGCCATCGCCTTTGACGAGACCAGCGCTCCTTCGGGCACTGCCACCTTGATCTTTGCCGAAGGCGGAGCCATCCAGGTGGATCTGGAGTGCATCGAGATGCAGATGAAAGACACCGGCCCCGTCTGGGCGGCCGAAAGCCGTCCCTCCCACGACGATCAGCTGCAAACGGCGGGGCGCCCGTAATGGCGCAGAGGCTCGATGCGCGGGAGGCTTCCTTCCCGCAGGCTTTCGCCGCGCTCCTCTCGGCGAAGCGCGAGGTGTCGGAGGATGTGGACCAGGCTGTGCGCGCCATCATCGAGGAGGTGATGGTGCGGGGCGACGAGGCCCTGATCGACTTCACCCTTCGCTTCGACGGGCTCGCCCTCCAGCCCGAGACCCTGCGCGTGTCCGACGCCGAGATCGATGCTGCAGAAGCCGAATGCCCTAAGGAGGCGCTGGAAGCCCTCGCGCTCGCGAAGGAGCGCATCGAGACCTATCACCGGGCGCAGCGTCCGCAGGATTCCATGAGCACGGATTCGGTGGGCGTCACCCTGGGCTGGCGCTGGACCGCGATCGAATCCGTCGGCCTCTACGTTCCGGGCGGACGGGCGAGCTATCCCTCCTCCGTCCTGATGAATGCCGTGCCGGCGAAGGTCGCGGGCGTGCCCCGCATCGTCATGGTCGTCCCGACGCCGAAGGGCGAGACGAATCCGCTCGTCCTCGCCGCGGCGCGCCTTGCCGGCGTCGACGAGGTCTACCGCGTCGGAGGCGCCCAGGCCGTGGCGGCGCTCGCCTACGGCACCGAGAGTCTGAATCCCGTCGCCAAGATCGTCGGACCGGGCAACGCCTATGTGGCGGCCGCCAAGCGCCGCGTCTTCGGCCAGGTCGGCATCGACATGATCGCAGGCCCCTCCGAGGTGCTGATCCTGGCCGACGCCCAGGGCAATCCCGACTGGATCGCCGCCGATCTCCTGGCCCAGGCCGAGCACGATCCCGCGGCGCAGTCGATCCTGATCACCGACAGCCCGGCGCTCGCCGACGCGGTCGAAAAGGCCGTCGAGCGCCAGCTGAAGACCCTGCCGAAGGCGGAGATCGCCGCGGCGAGCTGGCGCGATTACGGCGCCATCATCCTGATCGACCGGCTCGAGAACGCCATTCCCCTGGTCGACCGGCTGGCACCCGAGCATCTCGAGATCGAGACGGAGAATGCGGAAGAGCTCGCGGCGAAGGTCCGAAATGCGGGCTCGATCTTCCTCGGCAGCCACACGCCCGAGGCCATCGGCGATTATGTGGGCGGCCCGAACCACGTCCTGCCCACGGCCCGCTCGGCGCGGTTCTCCTCAGGGCTCGGCGTGCTTGACTTCATGAAGCGAACCTCGATCCTGAAATGCGATGCGGGCGCTCTGCGCGCGCTCGGCCCGGCCGCGATCGCGCTCGGGCGTTCGGAGGGACTGGAGGGTCATGCGCGGTCGGTGGCGATCCGCCTGAACCTTTAACGCTGGCGGAGGCGGGATGGCGAGCGAAGCGAAGGAGCGCACCCGGCTGGTCGCCGTGACGCTCGACGAATCCTCCATCGGCCGCGGCAATCCCGACCAGGAACACGAACGCGCCATCGCCATCTACGACATTCTCGAAGAGAACACCTTCGCGCTGCCGAACTACGATGGCGGGCCCTATGCGCTGCGGATCTCGCTGGTCGAGAAGAAGCTCTGCTTCGAGGTGACGGGGCAGGAAGGCGGGCATCTCGTCTCCCATCACTTGTCTCTGACGCCGTTCCGCAAGGCGATCCGCGATTACGAGCTGATCTGCGACAGCTATTACCAGGCCATCCGTTCCGCCTCTCCGGCGCAGATCGAAGCCATCGACATGGGACGGCGCGGCCTCCACAACGAGGCGGCCGAACTTCTGATGAAGCGACTCGAGGGCAAGCTCGTTCTCGATTTCGATACGGCCCGGCGTATCTTCACGCTGATCTTCGCGCTTCACTGGAAGGGCTGACGCTTGGACGAGCCCCGCTCGAAACGGATCCATTCGGTTCTGTTCGTCTGCGCCATGAACGCCGTTCGCTCCGCCATGGCCGAAGCCATCGCGCGTCATTATTTCGGCAAGTCGATCTATGTGCAGTCAGCCGGCGCGCGGAAAAGCGAAGCGGACGGCTTCACCGCCTCGATCCTGTCCGAGATCGGCATCGACGGATCCAAGCACAAGCCGCGCACGCTCGAAGAGCTGGAAGAATGGGAGGGGCTCAATTTCGACCTCATCATCTCGCTCTCGCCGGAGGCCCATCACGCAGCGCTCGAACTGACGCGCACCATCGCGGCGGAAGTGGAATACTGGCCGACCCCGGACCCGACGATCACGCAAGGGTCGCGCGAGCAGGTTCTCGACGCCTATCGCAACATCCGCGACGGGCTGATGTATCGCATCCGTCTTCGGCTCAAGCAGGGTTCATCCAAGGGCCCTGATCACGGCGAGGGTGCCTAGTCCGGCGAGCAGGCCGACGATGTCGATCCGCGTCACAGCCATGGCGATGACGGCGGCCACGAGCGCAGCAACGGCAGGCCAGCCGTTGTCGATCACCACCGGAAGGATCGTGGCCAGGATGATGGAGCCGGGAAGCGCGCGCAGGCCGCGCTCGATGCGCGGCGTGATGCGCACGCGACTCATGAGGACGACGCCCGCGATGCGGCAGAGATACGTCACGAAGGCCATCGCGGCGATGGCGAGAACCGAGCCCCAGGGGCTCGCGATGATGGTTGCCGTGTTCATTCGATCAGCATTCCGGCCGCGACTCCGGCGAGCGCCCCGGCAATGATGAAGACATAGCCCGGCACGAGGGCATGAACGATGAGCGCGACTACGCCGGCCACGAGCCAGGGCAGGGCGGCCCTCGTTCCCTTCCAGAGCGGAACGAGCATCACGCCGAAGAAGATCGGCATGACGAGGTCGAGGCCGAAGCGCCGGGGCTCGGGCACGAGGGCGCCCGCGAAGAAGCCCCCCAGCGTCGCGGCGATCCACACCATCCAGAGAATGATCCCGCACCCAAGGAGCACGCCCACATCCCGGCCGCCCTCGTTATGGTAGCGCGTGCTCACGAGCCATCCGGCCTCGGTGATGAGGAAGAGGTTGAGCGCGGTGCGCGCGATGGGCTCGTCCTTCAGCCAGGGCTGGAGTGTCGCGCCGAGAAGGATCATGCGTGCGTTGACGATGGCGGTCACGGTCATGATCGTGAGGATCGTCGACGGGGTCCAGGCCTTCTGCCAGATCTCGAGTCCGACCATCTGGGACGCGCCCGCATAGACGAAGGCGGAGAGCCCGAGCGTTTCGCCGAGCGACAGGCCCTTCTGGGCCGCGGCCGCGCCGAAGGCGAGGGCGAACATGATGAACCCGGGAAAAGCGGGGACGGCAGCGCGGGCGCCGTGGCGAAGGCCTGCCGTCGAAAAATAAGGGCGGAGAGCGGGGGACATGAGCGACATGCTCTGTGCCTTCCCGCATCCCCGCCGTCAATTGAAGATTCCATGCCCCGGTATAGAGACGATGCATGGAACGGATCCAAAAGTGAAAACCACTTTTGGATCCATTGCTCTAGCCGACGGCGGCGTTGACCAGCGGAGAGACCTCCAGGAAGCCCTCGTAGATCATCTTGAGCGACACGTAGAGGATGATCGCGAGACCCACATAGGCGATCCAGCGATAGCGCTGCAGCAGGCGTGCGATATAGGACGCGGCAATGCCCATGAGAGCGATCGACAGCAGCAGGCCGAAGGCGAGGATGTAGGGATGCTCGCGCGCCGCTCCCGCCACCGCCAGCACGTTGTCGAGCGACATCGACACGTCGGCGATGATGATCTGCCAGGCAGCCTGGGCGAATGTCTTGCGCGGGACGCCTCCGGCAATGGCGCCGTCCTGATCGATGTCCCGACCCTCCAGAGCCTCCTCTGCCGCATGCTGTTCGGCCTCATGGCCGGTGCGCAGCTCGCGCCACATCTTCCAGCAGACCCAGAGCAGCAGAATGCCGCCGGCCAGGAGCAGGCCCACGATCTGGAGAAGCTGGGTCGTGATCAGCGCGAAAATGATACGCAGGACGGTGGCGGCGAGAACGCCGAGAAGGATGGCCTTGTTGCGCTGCTCCTTCGGGAGACCGGCGGCGGCCAGGCCGATGACGATGGCATTGTCGCCGGCCAGCGCCAGATCGATGCCGACCACCATCAGGAAGGCGACGACCTCGGGTCCGAAAAACTGCGAGAGATCAAACATGCAGTGCCTCATATGTCGGTTGGAGGGCAGCGCATGTGAAACGCTCAAAGAGACGCATCTGGCATCGGGATGTCAGGGAATCATCCGGACATCGAGCCGAAATGCAGGCAAAACCGTCTTTTTGAACGAACCCAGGCCGCCCTGGTTTTCATCCAGTCCGACATCGCCGCTTCATGGGGAAGCGACCAGAGGGGCCCGGCCTGGCAGTACAGGGTCCATCTAGACAAGACCGGGCGGAGGATCAAGTGACGTCCTGGCGGCAAAGGTTCCCTGTCCTATAGTTTAATGGACCTTTCCACGGCGGATGGTCATTCCAAGAGGTCTTGTTGAGAAACCTTCCCTTCGAGAAGGCGAACGCTTGATCCGGAGTGAAGCCTCAGGCCATATCGGTCCCAACAACCTTGGGCGCGGGATGCGCCCGGTGGGAGGTCGTCCATGTCTGTTCTTCACGAAGGCCCCGAGCCTCCACGCCATCACGGGCCTGTTCGCGCGCCGCAAAGCCTGGCCGGCGGCATTCTTCTGATTGCCCTTGCAGCGCTCGCCCTGTGGCTGACGCGGGATCTCGACCAGGGCACGCTCAACGCCATGGGCCCGGCCATGCTGCCGCGCTGGCTCGCCATCGGCGTGGGCCTGTCCGGCATCGCCCTGCTGATCCTCTCCTTCATGAAGGACGGCGATCCGCTGGAGCGCTGGAGCCTGCGCGGGCCGGTCTTCGTGATCGGCGCCATCGTCGCCTTCGCGCTGACGATCCGCCCGTTCTCTTTCGGCAGCTTCGCCACCCCGGGCCTTGGCCTGCTCTTCGCAGGGCCGCTCGCCATCATCCTCGGCGGCTATGCCACCAACGAGGCGCGCCTGCGCGATCTCGTCCTCCTGGCGCTCAGCCTCACACCGTTCTGCATGGTGCTGTTCGGCGATCTGCTCAACCTGCCGATCCCGGTCTTCCCGCAGGCGCTGACCGGGCTCTTCCCGGCCGACTGGTCGCAGAAGGCGGTGCTGCGCGCCACCGCCGGCATCATGGCCGCCGCCGCCGTGATCCTGTTTCTCACCACCCGCAACCGCCGTCCGGCTCCGGTTGACGTGGCCGATCACAGCGGGAGAATCTGATGGGTGATTTCTTCTCCAACCTCAGCCTCGGCTTCGGCGTCGCGCTGTCGCTTCAGAATCTGGGCCTCGCCTTCCTCGGCTGCCTCGTCGGCACCCTGATAGGCGTGCTGCCCGGCGTTGGCCCCATCGCCACCATCGCCATGCTGCTGCCGATCACCTTCGGGCTCGATCCCACCGGCGCGCTGATCATGCTGGCCGGCATCTATTACGGCGCCCAGTACGGCGGCTCGACCACGGCGATCCTGGTCAACATCCCCGGCGAGGCGACCTCCGTGGTGACCGCGCTCGACGGCCACCAGATGGCCCGCCAGGGCCGCGCCGGCGTGGCGCTCGGCATCGCCGCCATCGGCTCGTTCTTCGCCGGCACGGTGGCGACCCTCGTCATCGCGGCGCTGGGCGCCCCGCTCACCAAGCTGGCGCTGGTCTTCGGCCCGACCGAATACTTCTCGCTCATGGTGATGGGCCTGGTCTTCGCCGTGGTGCTCGCCCGCGGCTCGATCCTGCGGGCGGTGGCGATGATCCTGGTCGGCGTGCTGCTCTCCACCGTCGGCACCGATCTCGAGACCGGCGAGGAGCGCATGACCTTCGGCCTGCCGTTCCTGGCCGACGGCATCGACTTCGCCGTGCTCGCCATGGGCATCTTCGGCATCGCCGAGATCATGCGCAATCTCGACCATACCGAGCATCGCGACGTGGTGCGCCAGGCCATCGGCCGGCTGCTGCCGAACAAGGACGACTTCAGGCAATCCTACAAGCCGGTGCTGCGCGGCACCTTCATCGGCGCCATCCTCGGCATCCTGCCCGGCAACGGCGCGGTGCTCGGCCCGTTCGCCTCCTACACGCTCGAGAAGAAGCTCGCCAAGGATCCGCGCCGCTTCGGCCGCGGCGCCATCGAAGGCGTGGCGGGGCCGGAATCGGCGAACAATGCCGGCGCCCAGACCTCGTTCATTCCGCTGCTCACCCTGGGCATTCCGCCGAACGCGGTGATGGCGCTGATGGTCGGCGCGATGACCATCCACGGCATCATCCCCGGACCCCAGGTGATGACCAAGAACCCGACCCTGTTCTGGGGCATGATCGCCTCGATGTGGGTCGGCAACCTGATGCTGCTCGTGATCAACCTGCCGCTGGTCGGCATGTGGGTGCGGCTGCTGAAGGTGCCGTACCGCCTGATGTTCCCGGCGATCCTGATGTTCTGCTGCATCGGCATCTACTCGATCAACTCGCTGCCGACCGACGTGATGTTCATCGGCCTGTTCGGGTTCGTCGGCTACGTGCTGATCAAGTTCGGCTTCGAGCCCGCGCCGCTGCTGCTCGGCTTCGTGCTCGGCAAGCTGATGGAGGAGAACCTGCGCCGTGCGCTGATCATCTCGCGCGGCTCGCTCGAGACCTTCATCGAGCGTCCGATCAGCGCTGGCCTGCTCGCCGTCGCCACTATCCTACTTGTGATCGCCCTCCTGCCTTCCATTCGAAAGGGAAGGGACGAGGTGTTCACGGAGTAGCTTGCCTTCGACCCGGCCTTGCCCACATGTAAGGCCGTAACTTTTCCAGGGAGGAAAACTGATGAAGAACGTTGTGATGGCGCTTGCCGCAGTCGCCGGCTTGGCCGCAACGGGCGCCCAGGCCCAGAACTATCCGACCCGTCCGATCACCATGATCGTGCCGTTCGCGGCCGGCGGCCCGACCGACGTCATCGCCCGCATCGTCGGCGACCATATGAGCCGCACCCTCGGCCAGCAGATCGTGGTCGAGAACGTGGCCGGCGCCGGCGGCACCACGGGCATCACCCGCGCCGCACAGTCTCAAGCAGACGGCTACACCATCATGATGGGCCATATGGGCACCCATGGCGCCGCGCCGGCCCTCTATCCGAACCTGAAATACGACCCGGCCAAGGACTTCGCGCCGATCGGCGTGGCCGCCGGCACCCCGATCGTGATCGTCGCCAAGAAGGACTTCCCGGCCAACGACCTGAAGGGCTTCCTGGAATATCTGAAGACCAACGGCGACAAGGTGAACATGGCCCATGCGGGCGTGGGCTCGGTCTCCCATTCCACGGGCATCTTCTTCAATTCCGTGGTCAAGGTGAAGCCGACCATGGTGGCCTATCGCGGCACGGGACCTGCCCTCAACGACCTGATGGGCAACACGGTCGACTTCATGACCGACCAGATCGTCAACGTGGCGCCGCAGATCCAGGGCAACAACATCAAGGCCTTCGCCATCGCGACGCCTGAGCGTTCCCCGGTTCTGCCGAACGTGCCGACCACCAAGGAAGCCGGCCTCGACGGCTATGAGGTCAGCGCCTGGAACGCCGTCTTCGCGCCCAAGAACACCCCCCCGGACGTGGTCAAGAAGCTCAACGATGCGCTCGTGAAGTCCCTCGAGGACGAGAACACCAAGAAGCGCCTTCTCGACCTCGGCGGCGTTCTGCCATCCGCCACGGAGCGGACCCCCGAGGGCCTGCAGAAGCTCGTCGAGAGCGAGGTCGCCCGCTGGACCCCGGTCCTCAAGGCCGCCGGCGCCACCGCCGAGTAAGCCTTTCCAAGCTTGAGCATGAGACGCGGCGGGCCTGGAGCCCGCCGTTGTCATTTCGGGCAAACAGGTCTTGAAATTGCGCGCCCGGGCGATTACACCCTGCCTCACGTGCAGCCGTAGCTCAGTTGGTTAGAGCACCAGATTGTGGATCTGGGGGTCCCCCGTTCGAGCCGGGGCGGCTGTACCATTCAGATCAGGCACTTAGCCCTCGCAGGTTCGAGGGGGCATTCCTGCAGCGCAGATTGGCAAGGCTCAGGGCACGCGCCTGAACAGCAGCGGCAGGTCCCTTGCGCGACCTGCCGTCACTCTTGGCTGGGGTTCGGGATCCTCAAAGCGCGAATACCGAAAAACCCGCTGCTCAGATCACGAGGAAGTCCGCAGCGGTGAGAGAAGCCTTGTTCTGAATCACGGCGAATTTCACCGGGGCAACCGAGCCTGAGCCATCGGCATCGTAGGACAGAACGCCCGTGGTCTTGTTGTAGACGATGTAGTCGTTCTTGTCTTTGGCGGCCTCGCCGATCGTGAAGAACCTGGAAGACAGGGCGCCGGTGCTGGCGAGCTTCGTGAAGATGCTGTTGTCCAGGGCGATCGTGTCGGTCGCCACATCGAAGCCGGAAATCGATTTGACGGTCCCGCCGATCGCCGTGTTGAAGGTGAACACATCCTCCGACGACGGGATCGGGCTACCGCTTGGCGTTGGACTGGGTGACGAAGCCGGGACGGAATCCGGGCTGCTGTAGATGGTGTTCGGCGAGACCGTCGAATTGACCAGGCCCGTGTTGGCGCCGTAGCTGCTGTATGACAGATTGCCGACGCCGGCGAGCACGTTGTTGGTGATCACGAGGCCGGAGGACGGCAGCATGCGGTCGCCGTTCTCATTCGCGATGATGATGCCGATGGCCGGTTTGCCGCTGCGGTAGAAATCGGTGTCGTAGGAATGCGACACGGTGTTGTACTGCACCACCGCATTCTGCGCGTTGTCGAGGTAGATGCCGATGCTGTAGCTGTCGTAAACCTTGTTGCCCGTGATCTTGGCGCCCTTGGTGAACATGGCACCGACGCCTTCGCCCCAGTTGTCGTAGACGTGGTTGTTGCTGATCGTGCTGTTGTCGGACTTGTCGAGGCTGATGCCCTGGGCCCAGCCGCCGGACCAGGTCTTGCTCTGGTTCTCCTTGACGTTGCGCCAGACCTCGTTGCCGTCGATCACGTT
>Ga0182747_1000200_pt1 | contig 63185 bp, 64 predicted proteins | sample eDN3rd30CBELigBY_FD_128526 | JGI IMG/M metagenome (GOLD analysis project Ga0182747, IMG submission 128526) | Enriched backyard soil microbial communities from Emeryville, California, USA - eDNA 3rd pass 30_C BE-Lig BY (version 2) (version 2) | ecosystem: Environmental > Terrestrial > Soil >... | reverse complement strand
CGGCCATGCCCGGCGCCGGGGCAGGTGTAATGCACCGTCACCGAATTCGGCTTGTCCTCGATCACATAGCGCGAGCAGCCGCTGCGCGGATGATAGACCTGGATCATCCGCCGCGCGTCGCCAAGGCACATCGATTGCAGAACGTCGGGCTTGCCGCGCTCGCTGAGCTGCCAGCGGCCCTTTTCGAGCCGGTCGAGCATCGCGAGCGAAGGCGCCTGTGCCGGAACCGCCGCCGTGCTGGCCAGCGCCAAGGTCGCGCTCGCCAAAGTCCATCGCAAGAAAGGAGAGAAGATCGCCATGTCCACCTATCCACCTGGCCACCCACAACCGGGCAAGAGTGCGACCCCGTTCGCAAGGAGATAGCGATCCGGTCGCGGCCTTTCAACCGCCCGGCCCTCGATGACCCCGCTTCACCGATGGGGAACGCCGTCCCGGGGCGCTCAGTCCTCCGCGCCGATCTCGCCGAGCGGAATGGGGAAGACGCGCGAGCAAAAGGCGCAATCGACCTGGACCAACCCCTGCTCGTCCGCCATTTCGCGGCGCTCGCTTTCGGGGAATTGGGCGAGCACGCCGGCGAAATAGCCGGTGCTGCACCGGCAGCCGCGCGATATGGTGACGCCGGGCGCGACGCGCACCTCATCCTCGTGGAACAGGCGCCATGCGAGCGTTTCGAGCGAGGTCGCCGGGTCGGTCAGCTCGTCGGGCTTCAGCGTCTCGGCGATCGTCCGCGCGTGCTCCCATTCGGGAAGATCGTGGCGGACGTGCAGCCGGTCGCGGCCGACCTCGCCCTCCGGTAGATGCTGGAGCAGCAGCCCGCCGGCGACACAGCCGGCCTCGGCATCATGGCGCGCCGCGAGCTTGATCAGGCTCGAAATCTGCTCGGACTGCTCGAAATAATGTTCGGCGGCGTCGCCGATCGACGCGCCTTCGAGCGGGACGATCCCCTGATAGCGCTCGCCCGTTGTCGCCTGGTCGAAGGTGATCGCAAGGAACCCTTCGCCGAACAGCGCGAACAGCGTCGGTTCGGGGCCGATCTCGGCGAGCCGCTCGGCGTCGAACTTCAGATAGCCGCGAAGCTCACCGCCGCGATAGTCGCAGACGAGCAGTTCGACCGGCCCGCCGCCGGTCTGGGCCTGCAGCGTGAGCTGACCCTTTTCGTCCTTGAGCGTCGAGCCGAGCAGAACGGTGAGGACGAGCGCTTCGGCCAGCAACTTTTCCGCGACCGGCGGATAGCTGTGCGCCGCGATGATCGTGCGCAGCGCCGGCCCCAACCGCACCAGTCGTCCGCGGACATGACGTTCGGCGATGGTGAAGAGCAGCGGTTGGTCGAACCAGGTCTCGACGGAGTCGCTCACAGTTTTTCCAGCGCCCAGAGGAGGACGGATTTTTGAGCATGGACGCGGTTTTCAGCTTCGTCCCAGACACGCGACTGCGATCCGTCGATCACCGCGTCGACGACCTCCTCGCCGCGATGCGCGGGCAGGCAGTGAAGGAAGAGCGCATCGCCCTTCGCGGCGTCCATCAGCCGCTCGTCGACCTGGAACGGCGCCATCGCCGCAAGCTTGTTGTGGGCATGGTCCTGCCCCATCGACACCCAGGTATCGGTGACGACGACGTCGGCGCCTGCGGCCGCTTCGCGCGCGTCGCGGACGATATCAATCCGCGCGCCCTGCGCGCGCGCCGCCTCGACGAAGGCCGGGTCGGGGTCATAGCCCTGCGGGCACCCCGCGCGGACGTTGAAGCCGAACAGCCCCGCCGCCTCGATCAGCGAGGCGAGCACGTTATTTCCATCGCCGAGCCACGCGAGTTCGAGCCCCGGCAGCGCCTTGCCGCTTTCGACCAGCGTCAGCAGGTCGGCGACGATCTGGCACGGATGCGACAGGTCGGTCAGACCGTTGATCACCGGCACGCTGGCATGCGCGGCCAGTTCCTCGATCTTGGCATGATCGTCGGTGCGGATCATGATCGCGTCAACATAGCGCGACAGGACGCGCGCGGTGTCGGCGATCGTCTCACCGCGGCCGAGCTGGGTGGTCCCCGCGTCGAGGACCATCGCGCTGCCGCCCAGCTGGCGCATCGCCATGTCGAACGAGACGCGTGTGCGGGTCGAATTCTTCTCGAACACCATCGCCAGCACATGGTCCGCGAGCGGCTTGTCGGCGTCGGGCCGACCCTTGGGCCAGCCCGCGCGCGCCGCCTTGCGGTCGATCGCGTCGGCCAGCATCGCCGCGACGGCATCGCCGCCGGCGTCCGACAGGTTCAGGAAATGCCGCATCAGGCTTCCGGCGGCGTATAGCTCGCCGCGCCCGCCGACAGCTTTTCGATGCACTCGTCGATATGGCCCTGCCCGATGTTGAGCGGCGGCAGGATGCGGACGACATTGTCGCCCGCCGCCACCGTCAGCAGCCCGTGATTGTCGCGCAGATGCGCGACGAAGGCGCGGCTGTCGGACTTGAGCTTGACCCCCAGCATCAGCCCCATGCCGCGCACGCTATCGAACAGATGGTCATGATTGGGGATAAGCTGTTCGAGCGCGCCGCGCAGCCGCTCGCCGGTCGCCTTGACCTGGTCGAGGAAGCCTTCCTCGAGGATCACGTCGAACACCGCTTGCCCCGCCGCCATCGCGAGCGGATTGCCGCCATAGGTCGATCCATGAGTGCCGATCACCATGCCGCGCGCCGCTTTTTCGGTCGCGAGGCACGCGCCCATCGGAAAGCCGCCGCCGATGCCCTTGGCGCTCGCCATGATGTCGGGGGCGATGCCATATTGCTCATAGGCGTAGAGAGTGCCGGTGCGCGCGACGCCGCACTGCACCTCGTCGAAGATCAGCATCAGGTCGCGCTTGTCGCAGATGTCGCGCAGCGCCTGCAGGAAGGGCTGCGAGGCGGGGCGGATGCCGCCCTCACCCTGCACCGGTTCGACGAGGAAGCCGGCGGTGTTGTCGTCGACCAGGTCGAGCGCGGCGTTGACGTCGTCGAACGGCGCGTAAGCGAAGCCGGGCAGCAGCGGGTCGAAACCCTTGCGCAGCTTTTCCTGGTTGGTCGCCGAGATCGTCCCGAGCGTACGGCCATGGAAGGCGTTGTTGAAGGTGATCAGAACATGCTTTTCGGCATTGCCCGCGCTCGAATGATAGGCGCGCGCGGTCTTGATCGCGCATTCGACCGCCTCGGCGCCCGAATTGGTGAAGAAGACCGTATCGGCGAATGTGTTCTCGACGAGCCGCGCGGCAAAGGCCTCGCCCTGCGGGCTGCCGTAGAGGTTCGAGACGTGCATCAGCGTCGCCGCCTGATCCTGGATCGCCTTCGTCAGGTGCGGATGCCCGTGGCCGAGCAGGTTGACCGCGATGCCGCTCGCGAAGTCCAGATAGCGCTCGCCTCGCTCGCCGATCAGATAGGCGCCTTCGCCGCGCACCGGACGCACTGCGCACCGGGGGTAAACGGGCATCAGCGGCGTGATCGACATGGCACAGCACCTTTCCAGACAGGTAAAGTAAAAAGGCGACCCCATGCGGGCCGCCCGATTGGCGCCGTCCCTATACTGCCGCGGCCGGAGGCGCGTCAACACGGGCGGCGCGCGTGCCCAGCGGCCCGTTTCGCTCGCCCTGTTGGGCCGTGAGAAGAAAGCCAAAAATCCTCAAGGTGCCGGAATAGGCGTCGCGCGAATTTCCTTCTTCCGCCGGTCGATCGTCCACAAGAGCCGCGGCTCGACGGGGTCCCAGTCGATCGCCTGCCCCTCGGTCGGCACCGGCAGCGTCGCGACGAGATCGAGCGTCGCGCCCGCCTCGGGCAGCTTCAGCGCGTAGATTTCAGGACGGTCGTGACCGCTCGCATAGATCAGTCCGTCACTTCCCCAGGCAAGGCCCGAGCAGCTTTTCGGAGCAAAGCGCGCGAGCAGTTCGGCGGGGAAAAGCCAGGATTCGAGTGGCCGGAACGATGCGTCCATTCGCACCAGCGTCGTGAAGCGATGGTCACGGCCCGGCTCGCCGCCGCGGTCGTCGTAATTGGCGAACACCGCCCACCAGCTGCCCTTGTGCCAGTCCATCGCGGTCAGCGAACCGTACATGCGGCCGAGGCTGACGCTGCGGACATGCTTCAGCGTTCTCGTGTCGAAGATCTCGACCGTGCTCGCCATCGGCACCGCGGGATAGTTGGAGGCCGCGCAGACGAGTTGCCGCTTCACCACCGCGCAGCTGTTCATGTGCGGAAACAGCCTGGCATCGCCCTCCCAGCGCGCCACGCGCTCGCCCGTCGCCTTGTCATATTTGCCGATCGCATTGTTATCGATCGCATAGACATGTCGCGCGTCCGCCGCGACGCCCTGATCGGCCTCGGGCGCTGCGATGGTCGCGAGCGTCAGCAGCGCGGCGGCGAGCATCAGAAGCGCACCGACGCGCCGACGTAGAAGGTCCGCCCATAGCGCTCGTTCTGGATGATCCAGTCGCGCCGATTGCTCTGATACTGGCGCGTCGGCTCGTCGGTCAGATTCTGCGCCTCAACGAACAGCTTGATCGCATCGGTCAGCGCGAACGACGCCTTGGCATCGAGCCGGCGCAGGTCGTCGTTATACTGGTCGCCCGCTGCATCGGCGCCGAGCGCGATCAGCGCGCGGCCGGTGTTGTGATAGGCGACCGAGGCCTCGATCGGACCCTTTTGATAGAAGAGCTGCGCGCCATAGAGCAGCCCCGACTGTTCGGGGAAGGCCGCGGGGTCGGCTCGGCCGGGCACCTTCAGCTTGGAATCGATCAGCGCCATGTTCGCCTCGACCCCGAAACCCGACAGGAAGCCGGGAAGGAAGTCGAACTGCTGGCGATAAGCGAGTTCGAGCCCGATCAGGTCGGCGCTGGTGCCGTTCGCCTTTTGCGAGAAGCTGAGCACCGCATAGTCGCGCCCGCCATAGCTGGTATCGAGCACGAAATAGCTCTGCGTATAGACGGGGTTCTTGATGAACTTCGCGAACACCCCGACCGAAAGCAGACCGCCCTTGGCGAAATACCATTCGGCCGAAGCGTCGAGCGCGTCGGCGACATAGGGCTTGAGGTTCGGGTTGCCGAGCGACACCGAGCCGTCGAACGTGCCGTCGTCATTCTGTTCGTAAGCGATCTCGCCGCCGGGCGTCAGGTCCGAATAGTTCGGACGGCCGACGCTGCGCGTATAGGCGAAGCGGAAGACCGCTTCCTCATTGGGCCGGATACGGACGACCAGGCTGGGCAGCCAGTTCGTATATTTATGCTTCGCGGTGACCGGAACGACGTCGCTCTCATTTTCGAGCTGGAAGCCCTTGATCGTCAGGTCGGTCTGCTCGACGCGCAGCCCCGGCGTCACGGTGATCGTGCCGAAATCGAGGTTCGCCATCGCGTAGCCTGCGGCGATCTTTTCCGACAGGTCGAGATCGCTCAGCGTCGCATTGGCGATCGACGAGGTCTCGTCGAGGACGAAATAGGCGGCATTCGCGGGATCGGCGGTGAAGGCATCGATCCGTTCGGCGTCGATCACCGGGGTGATCAGATAGTCGTGCCCGCCGCCGACACGCGAAATCACGTCGGCGCCCGAAAGATCGAACTGGCCGAGCGTGAAGCGCGTCGCGGCGTTGCCGCCGCGCGAAAAGACGGTGTTGTTCGAATCGAAATCCTTGTCGGTCGCGCGATATTTGCCGCCGACCTTCAGCCAGCTCTCGTCCCCAAAGGCGAGCCGGCGCGTCACGTCGAGCCGCCCGGTCCAGATATACTCGTCGCCGCTCTCGTCCTGCACCGTATATTGGCGAAAGCCCGCCGCGTCGGCGGACAGCGGCGCGCGCGGCGCAGCGCTGAACAATTTGTCGCTGAAATCGAAATCGACGGTGCCGGGATTGCCGCGGAACTGCCAGAGCTGGTTGGGCTCGACCACCTTGTTGTGCGAGCGCGCGAGGCCGTAATCGAACGTCCAGTCGTCGGTTTCGGTCGTGCCGCCGACCATCCCGACGAGCACCGACTTTTCCTTATATTCGAGGCGAAGGTCCGACCGCTGCTCGGTCACGGTCGAAACGCCGCTCACGCCGTCGGGGTTGAGCGTGACCGTCCCGGCCTCGCGCTGCGCCGCGGTCGCGAAGTCGAGGCGGAAGCGCTGGCGATATTCGTTCTCGGTGAACTTGCTGTAGAGCCCGCGCGCCCACAGGTGCGTCGTGTCGCTCGCCCGCCAGTCGAACGACGCGACCCCGCCGATCCGCTCGCGCTCGAGCTGGTAATCGGTATATTTGATGTTGGTCGGCATCCCGCCGCGCGCCGCGCCGGGGAACGGCGACCAGTCGTCGGGAAAGATGCCGAAGCTCTGGAAATCGCGTTTCGAATAGCTGCCGCCGATCAGGACGCCGAACTGCTCGTCGGTGCCGAAACGCCCGCCGATGCTCGCGTCGCCGCGGATCGGTGTCTTTTCGTTGAGCGTCTGATAGCCGACTTGCGCATTGGCCGACAGGACGAAGGGTTCGGCGAAGTCGAAGGCGGTTTGCGTGACGAGGTTGATCGTGCCGCCAATCCCCTGCCCGTCGAGATCGGCGGTCTTCGCTTTGGTCACCTCGACGCGGTTGAGAAGCTGCCCCGACACGACGTCGAGCGGCAGACGGCGGGTATTGCCGTCCGGGTTGCCAAGTTCGAAGCCGTTGACGGTGTAATTGTTGAGGTCGGAAGGGATGCCGCGGATCGCGACATAGCGCCCCTCGCCCTGGTCATATTGCACCCCGACGCCGGGCAGCCGCTCGATCACTTCGGCGACGTTGCGGTCGGGGAGCTGGCCGATCTCGTCTGCCGCCGCGACGTCGACGATCCCGATCGCGTCGCGCTTGATCTCGATCGCGCGCTCCTGTTGCGCACGCTGGCCGCTGACGACGATCGCATCGCCCTCGTCGGCCGCCGCCTCCTGCGCATAGGCCTGATGGGAAGCGGCCAGCACCAGAAGGCTGGCACCGGCGAGACGGATGGCGATGGACATGGAAGCGACCCCTTTTTGGAACGACGCGCCGCGCCTAGGCAGGCAGCGCGTCGATTCGAGGACGCTCCGATGACCTTTCGATTATGCTTCGATGACTCCGATCGTCATATTTCTTGACGGTTCAGAGGCCACGCGCCGCCTCCATCGCCAAGGCGACCGAATGTTTGCGCGCCTCATGGTCGTACATCGACGAGGCCACGATCACTTCGTCGACGCCGGTGCGCGCGACGAAGGCCTTGAGGCCCGCCGCGACATCGTCGACGGTACCGACCGCCGAACATTGCAGCACATGATCGAGGATCGCGCGCGCATTGGGCGGCAGGTTGTCTTTATAGCCTTCGAGCGGCGGCTTCATCTTGCCCGGATTGCCGGTGCGCAGCGCGACGAACGCCTGCTGCTGCGACGATGCGAGCAGCTCGGCCTCTTCGCGCGTGTCGGCGGCGAAGACGTTGAACGCCGCGGCGGCATAGGGCTCTGACAGCTGCGCCGACGCCTTGAACTGGCGGCGGTAGATATCGAGCGCCTCGTCGAGCGCATCGGGCGCGAAATGGCTCGCGAAGGCATAGGGCAGCCCGAGCATCGCCGCGAGTTGCGCGCCGAACAGGCTCGATCCCAGGATCCACAGCGGCACCTGGCTTCCCTCCCCTGGCACCGCGCGGATGCCGAGCCGCTCGTCGCCGGCGAGGAAGGCCTGCAGTTCGACGACATCCTGCGGGAATTGCCGCTCGTCGCTCGCGAGGTTGCGGCGCAGCGCCTGCGCGACGCGCTGGTCCGAGCCGGGCGCGCGGCCCAGCCCCAGGTCTATCCGGCCGGGAAACAGCGCCTCGAGCGTGCCGAACTGTTCGGCGATCACCATCGGCGCATGGTTGGGCAGCATGATCCCGCCGGCGCCGATGCGGATGCTCTGCGTCGCATGGCCAATATGCGCGAGCACGACCGAGGTCGCGGCGCTGGCGATGCCCGCCATGCCGTGATGCTCGGCCACCCAATAGCGATGATAGCCGAGCGCCTCGGCATGGCGCGCGAGATCGGCGGCGTTGGCGAGCGATTGGGCGATCGTCCCGCTGTCGGTGACGGGGACGAGGTCGAGGAAGGAAAGTTTCGGCATGCAACCGATATGCGGTGTCATTACCGCTGGTTCAACCTCCCCTCGTCATTGCGAGGAGCGCAGCGACGAAGCAATCTCCATCTGTCGGCCTCGCCTAACGATAGCGGGAGATTGCTTCGCTTCGCTCGCAATGACAGTCAGCCCCGCTCGTCCTTCGGCGAATCCATCAGCACATAGGTGGTGATCGCGTTCACCTGCGGCAGCACGCCCAGCACCTCGGTATGGAAATGCTTGTAGGCGGCCAGGTCGGCGGCCTCGACGCGCAGCAGATATTCGATCGAGCCGGTAACATTGTGACACTCGCGCACTTCGGGGGCTTCGGCGATCGCGGCCTCGAAACCCGCTTGCGCGTCCTTGGTATGGCGCGACAGGCCCACCGTGACATAGGCGATGAAGGTCGTCCCCGTTCGCGCCGGATCGATGCGCGCGCGATAACCCCTGATCACTCCGCTGCGTTCGAGCTCCTGCACACGGCGCAGGCAGGCCGAGGGCGACAGCCCGACGCGCTCGGCAAGGTCGAGGTTGGAGATTCGCCCCTCGCAGGACAGTTCGCGCAATATCCTGCGGCCTATGGCGTCGATCTCATTCATAGATTGCATATAATACCCGAATTCCGGCCAACTTTGCAATCACTTGCCGTTGATGACGAATTATATTGCGCGCATGGAACAGACCACCCTCGCCGCGCTCTCCGCCTTCGCGCTCGTCACCTCGATCACGCCGGGGCCGAACAACATGATGCTGATGGCGTCGGGCGCCAATTTCGGCCTGCGCCGCACCGTACCGCACGCGCTCGGCGTCGGCATCGGCTTCACGCTGATGATCGTGCTCGTCGGCGTGGGGCTGATGGAGCTGTTCGACCTTTTCCCCGTCCTGAACCTGATTCTGAAGGTGGTGAGCGTCGTCTATCTCCTGTGGCTGGCGTGGAAGATCGCCAACGCCGGGGCGCCCGATACCGAAGGCGGCGCGCGGGGCAAGCCGACGAGCTTCGTCCAGGCGATGCTGTTCCAGTGGGTGAACCCCAAGGCCTGGTCGATGGCGCTGACCGCGATCGCCCTCTACGCCCCCGACCGCAATCTCGCCGCGGTCGCGCTGGTCGCGGCCGTGTTCGGCGTCATCAACCTGCCCTCGACCAGCCTGTGGGCGGTGATGGGCCAGGCGCTGCGCGGCTGGCTGTCGAGCCCGGCGCGCCTGCGCGTCTTCAACTGGACGATGGCGGCGCTGCTGGTCGGATCGCTCGCGCTGCTGATCTGATTGCAAGGCCCTCGCGCGCAACCTATGCACGGCGCTCCCCTCCCCGCCCGACCGGAGATCAGAGCCCATGAAGAGCCGCCGCCTTGGCCGAAGCGCCATCCATGTGTCCGACATCTGCATGGGAACGATGACCTTCGGCAGCCAGGCCGACGAAGCAACGGCGTTTCGCGTCCTCGACCGCTGCTTCGAGGCCGGAATCAATTTCTACGACACCGCCGAGGGCTATCCGGTGCCGCCCGATATCAAATGGGTCGGGCGCACCGAGGAGATCGTCGGCCGCTGGCTCAAGACCAAGAACCGCGACGCGATCATCCTCGCGACCAAGGTGTCGGGACCGAGCCATGTCTGGTTCAAGTCGCCATGCCGGGGCGGCACGACCGCGCTCGACCGCCACCATATCCGCACCGCGGTCGAGGCGAGCCTGACGCGCCTCCAGACCGACTATATCGACCTTTATCAGACCCACTGGCCCGACCATGACGCGCCCTATGACGCGATGATGGAGGCTCTCGACGAACTGGTGCGCGAGGGCAAGGTCCGCATCCTCGGCTGCTCGAACGAGGCGAGTTGGGGACTGATGAAGGCGCTCGGTGCATCGGAACGGCTCGGCCTGGCGCGCTACGAGACGATCCAGAATAATTTCAGCCTCAACAACCGCCGTTTCGAGGACGAACTGGCGCAGGTCAGCCGGCAGGAGGGCGTCAGCCTGATCCCCTATTCGCCGCTCGCCGGCGGGGTGCTGTCGGGCAAATATCAGGACGGCGCCATGCCCGAGGGCGCGCGCTTCTCGCGCTATCTGCGGATGGAGGGGCGGCAGGCCGCGATGGGACGCCGCTTCGTCAACGACAAGTCGCTCGCCGCGACGGCGCGCTATCTGGCGATCGCCGCCGAGGCGGGACTGCATCCGGTGACGATGGCGACCGCCTGGTCGAAACAGCACGACTTCGTCGCCTCGACGATCGTCGGGGTCAGCGCCGACGACCAGCTCGACCCGATCCTCGATGCGATCGACCTGGTGCTCGGCGAGGATGTGATGAAGGCGCTGAGCCAGGTCGGCAAGGATATCCTCTACCCGATGGGGTGAGCTAGCCAACCCGCTCCAGCGTCGGCCATTCGAGCGCCAGCGCCTCGCCGGCCCGCAGCGCCCGCCATGCCGCCGACAGCGCGTCGAAGGTGTCGAACACCCGCGGCGCGGCCGCGTCGAGGCGCGCCCTTTCGTCCGCGCTCAGCGATGCGCGCACCCGTTCGGCCTCGCCCAGCGCCGCCCGCTGCGTTGCGCTGTCCGGGCGTGACCGGCGGCGCCACTCGACGTCGAACAGGAAGGCCGCGAGTTCGGATAGCTCGCCCTCGCGGCCCTGATCCCTCACCAGCCGCTGTCCCTTGGCCACCTGTTTGCGCACCGCGCGGCGATGCTCTTTCGCATCGCGCGCCCCGTCCGCCGCCTCGATCCGGAAGCCGCCGGCGTTGCCACCCGCCGCGATCTGGCCGAACACGCCCGTCTTCAGCCCTAGCACGCCCTCGGCGACAAAATGCACCATGTCGTGCGGCAGGTCGGCGTCGAACCCCGGCGCCGGATCCATGACCAGCACCGGCGCGTCGCCGCGCTCGACCCGCACGCTGTAGCGGCGCTCGCCCGACTTGATGAAATCCACCCTCATCGCATCGAAGGACGGAAACGTCAGAGCGCCGCCTTGAACAGCACCTGCATCCGGCCCCACGCCTTTTCGGCCGCCGCCTCGTTATAGGCGCGACCGTCCGGCGGGCACCAGCCGTGGAGCGCGCCCTTGTAGACCTCGACCTCGTGCCATTCGGGACGCGGGTCGAGCACCGCCTTCAGCCGGGTCTTTTCCTCGGGATTTTCCTGGTCGTCATTGTCGGCGATCGCGAACAGGAAGCCCGCCTTGGTTTGGGGGATCAAGAGGTGCGGGCTGTCGGGCTTGTCGGTGCCGACGCTCGCGCCGTGGAAGCTCGCCGCCGCCTTCACGCGTTCGGGGCTGAGCGCGGCGGTGTAGATGACCATCGGCCCGCCCATGCAATAGCCCGCGGTGCCGATGCCCTTCGCGGTATCGACCTCCTTCTGCGCGTCGAGGAAGGCGAGATACGCGGTCGCGTCGGTCGTCACCGCCGCCTTGTCGAGCCGCTTCAGATAGCCGAACAACGTCTCGCGCACCGCGGGGTCGTCGAAATCATGGCCCGCATAGACCACCGGCGATTTCGCCCAGCGATAGAAGGGGTTGACGCACAGCACCGCGTAGCCCTCGCCCGCCAGCCGGTCGGCCATCTGGCGAAAGGCGGGGCGGAGGCCGCGAATGTCGGGCCAGATCAGCACCCCGGGGTGCCTGCCCTCGCCCGGCGCGACGAAATAGGCGTCGCAGGTGCCGTCGGCGGTGGTGATCGAAACGTCGCGCCCGCTCACCGCGCCGGCCGCACAGGCGGCGGCGGGCAGCATCGACGCGAGCGCCCCGGCCCCGACGAGGGCGCCGAACTCGCGCCGCCGGACGGGAAGCCCGGCGCGGTCGAGATCGGCTTCGGTGATGTCATTGCACATGGTATCTCTCCTTCGGGCCTTTCATCGAAAGGCGCGGAAAACTGGGCAACTTCACTCGCAATTCGCATCGCGCAGCGGCTGCACAGCGGCTCCGCCGGTCTAGGTCTGATAGGGCAGGCTAACCCGCCCATGCTTTGTAGGACAGCGGTTTTTCATCCCGGGCGCGTTGCCAAGGAAGTTCATGTGCAGCGGCCCTCGCCCCGTCTTCGTCATCCCGGGCTTGACCCGGGATCCGCCTTTTCCTTCAAGGCAGGCAGACCCCGGATCAAGTCCGGGGTGACGAATAGTGGAGTCAAGCGGCGACAACGATCTCGTCGAAAGAATGGGCGACATGGTGCACCCCGACCGCGCGCAGCACTGCGCCATGCGCTACGCGGTCGGCGATGTGCCCCGCGCCGCAAAAGCCCACCACCGTCATCCCCGCCGCGAGCGCGGCCTGTGCACCGGTGGGCGAATCCTCGATCGCGAGGCATGCCGCCGGATCGACCTCCAGCCCCTTCGCAGCGGCAAGATAGATGTCGGGATGCGGCTTGCCGCGATCCCAGCCGTCGGCGCTGTAGACATGGCGCCCGAAATGATGCGCGAGGCCGAAGCGATCGAGCGACATCGCGATATAGGCGGGGCTGCTCGACGAGGCGACCGCGCGCGGCCGGTCGCCCAATGACGCGAGAAACTCGGGCGCGCCGGGCACCGGCCCGAACCCCTCGGCGAAGCGCACCCGCGCGCGTTCGCGGTGGCGCTCCCGGAAATCGGCGGGAAGCGCACGGCCGAAGCGCGCCTCGATCCGCCGCTGCGTCTCCTGCCAATTATGCCCGTAATAGTCGCGCAAACAGTCGTCGTAGCTGGTCGGCAGCCCGATCGCGGTCAGGCTTTCGGCGAGCGTCTGGTTCGCGCGCACCTCGCTGTCGGCGATGACGCCGTCGAAGTCGAAGATGATCGCGGCGGGGGTCATCGGATCAGGGCATGACCCCGGACTCGCGCGCATAGTCCCACGATCCCTCGCCCGACCAGTGGCGTCCGTCGGGAAAGCTCAGCTTCAAACCGCTGAGCTGCGACGGGGCGAAAAGGCGCATGTTGACGCCCATCAGATCGACCTCGCCGCCCATCCGCTCGATCAGCCCCTCGGTCGCCGACCAGTGGGTCGAACAGCCGCAGGTCGGGCAAAAATGCAGGTCCGAATTGGGGTTCGGCCGGTCGGCGCGATTATAGGTCCGTGTCTCGCCCTCGATCACCACATCGCGCGGCGAATAATAGGCCCAGAGGATTCCGTGCGAAAAGCAGAGCGAGCAATTGCATTCGGCGATCTCTTCGGGTGCCTTGGCGAGGCGAATCGAGACGGCGCCGCAATGGCAATGCGCCTCCCAGTTCACTCCACCGTCACCGACTTCGCCAGGTTGCGCGGCTGGTCGACGTCGGTGCCCTTCGCCACCGCGACATGATAGGCCAGAAGCTGCACCGGCACCGCATAGACGAGCGGCGCGATCAGCGGGTGGACCTTGGGCATCTCGATCGTCGCGAGGCAGCCTTCGCCGGCTTCGGCAAGGCCCTCGGCGTCGCTGATCAGCACGACCTTGCCGCCGCGCGCGCGGACCTCCTGCATGTTGCTGACGGTCTTTTCGAACAGCGGGCCCGAGGGGGCGAGGACGACCACCGGAACCGCCTCGTCGATCAGCGCTATGGGTCCGTGCTTCATTTCACCCGACGCATAACCTTCGGCGTGGATATAGCTGATTTCCTTGAGTTTCAATGCGCCTTCGAGGGCGAGCGGATAGTCGGGGCCGCGCCCCAGATAGAGGACGTCGCGCGCCGGGGCGACGAGGTGCGCCATCGCCGCGATATCCTCGTCGTGCGCGAGCGCCGCGTTGAGCGCCGCGGGCGCCTCGATCAGGTGGCGGACGATCTCGCGCTCCTGTTCCTCGCTGAGCTTACCCTTCTTGAGCGCGAGATGCGCGGCGAGCGCGGCGAGCACCGCGAGCTGGCAGGTGAAGGCCTTGGTCGAGGCGACGCCGATCTCGGGCCCCGCGTGCGTGGGCAGCAGCAGGTCGGCCTCGCGCGCCATGCTGCTCGTCGGCACGTTGACCACGACCGCGATCGTCTGGCCGTGCGCCTTGCAATGGCGCAGCGCCGCGAGCGTGTCGGCGGTCTCCCCCGACTGCGAGATGAAAAGCGCGAGCCCGCCGGGCTGGAGCACCGGGTCGCGGTAGCGGAATTCCGACGCGACATCGATGTCGACGGGCACGCGCGCGAAGGTTTCGAACCAATATTTGGCGACCATGCCGGCGTAGAAGCTGGTGCCGCACGCGACGATCGTGATGCGATCGATCTTGCTCAGGTCGAAATCCATCTGCGGCAGCGCGACCGTCTGTTCGAGCGGGCGGATGTAGGAGGAGAGCGTCTGCGCGACCACCGTCGGCTGCTCGAAGATCTCCTTTTGCATATAGTGGCGGTAATTGCCCTTCTCGATCGTCGCCGCGGAGACGCCGCTGGTGGTAACTTCGCGCTCCACTGGATTGTTTTCATGATCGAAAATCTGCACGCCGTCGCGGCCGATGATCACCCAATCGCCTTCCTCCAGATAGGCGATCTTTTGCGTCAGCGGCGCCAGGGCCAGGGCATCCGACCCCAGATAGGTTTCGCCTTCGCCATAGCCGACGACGAGTGGCGATCCGAGCCGCGCGCCGATGAGCAGGTCGGGATGGCTGCGAAAGGCGATGGCGAGCGCGAAGGCGCCGCGCAGCTGCGGCAGCACCGCCTTCACCGCATCGGCGGGCGACTTGCCCGCCTCGACCTGTTCGGAGACGAGATGCGCGACGACCTCGGTATCGGTCTCGCTTTCGAAAACGCGCCCGCGGCCGGTGAGCGCCTCGCGCAGCGGCTTGAAATTCTCGATGATCCCGTTGTGGACGAGCGCGACCTCGCCAGTCGCGTGCGGGTGGGCGTTGTTGGTGGTCGGCGCGCCGTGCGTCGCCCAGCGCGTGTGTGCGATGCCGACGGTGCCGGGTGCGGGGTTGCCCGCCAGTTCCCTGACGAGATTGGCGAGCTTGCCCTCGGCGCGGCGGCGGACGAGCTGGCTGCCCTCGACCGTGCACACGCCCGCCGAATCATAACCGCGATATTCCATCCGCTTGAGGCCGTCGACCAGACGATCCGCCACCTGGTCCTTGCCAATGATTCCGATAATTCCGCACATGGGGGTCTGGCTTTCTTTCAGAGCGTATAGGGAACGCGAATACCCGGCATCGCGGCCGGAAACACCTTGATATTGCGCGTAACGAGGATGCGGCCCGATATTTGCGCGGTAGCCAAGACAAAGGCGTCCGCCAGCGTCAAGCCCTTGCGCTCGGCCCTCAGCGCGGCGGCGCGCCGGGCCACCGCATCGCCGACCTCTTCGACCGCGAAGCAGCCAAGGAACGCCTCGACCGCCTTGACCGACGCGGGATCGGCGGCCGACATGACCTCGGTCCAGCTGATCCGGCTGACGCTCCGACGGCCGGCGCGGCGAATCTCGCTGCGCGCGGCCTCGACGCCGTTCAAGGCATCGATCAGGATGTCGCTGTCGAACTGCGCCTCGATCATTCGCGCTTGCCCCGCAGGCGACGCTGATACTTCAGCCCGTCGCCAATGTCGTCACGTGCGCGCCATATGCCGAAGGCATTGTCGATGGCATCGCCCGACACCTCGGCGCGATAAACCGCGATCGCACGGCGGACGAGCTCCGCACGCGACACGCCCTGATCGGCCGCGAGCGCGTCGAGCCACTGGACATCGTCGTCGGGAATATCGGCGAGGAATCGCATGAACATCCGATATCATATCATGATATCATTGCAAGCGGAGCGTCTCAGCTCCGGCCGAAATTCCGGTCGACGAAGATCATCGCGAACTGCACCGGATCGGGCGCCTCGCCATGGCCTTCCGCGAAGCGCGCCTTGCCGTCCTCCCATATCTTGCGAATCTGCCCGGGCAGCTCGTGCGGGAATTTCATCTGCCGCTCGACGATCTCGACCCAGCCGCCCTCGGCGGTGCCGAAGCTCTGCCGAAGCTGCGGCACCATCGCGTCGCAATAGGCGGCGGTAGCGGTGTCGAGATGGCCGATCGCGCGGAGCACATAGGCATCGACGAAACGCAGGAAAGGCGTGTCGGTGTAGCGGTCGCTCAAATCATTTTCTCCAGCTTCATGGCCTTCGGCCTTTCCTCTTCCGTCCCGGCGGATCAGTCCCTGGACGATGCTCTCGAGGCGAATGCAAGGTTCGCAAACGCTTTCAAGCTTTCAAAGTTGCCTCTGCGGTGCACCGGCTTATGACATGCGTTGGGGGAGAGTGACGATGTTTCGACCAGTTGCCATGATATTTGCCGCGACCCTAAGCCTTGTCGCGGTTTCCGCATCGGCGGACACGCCGGACGATGCCGACTCGATCGCTATCGGAGAAGCCATGGATGCCTTGCGTGCCAAGGACTTCGGCCAGACTGTTGCCAAGGCACAGGAGATCATCGGGCGCTTCGAGGCCGGGCGCAGCCCGGACACCGCCTATGTCTGCGCCTCGGGACCGGGCGATACGCTGACCCAGTTGATGAGCGCCGCGGCGGCTGCAAACGAGGGAAGCAGCAAAGAAACTGCGGCGACCGTCGCTCTGTCGCCCAATATCTGCGACGCCTATTTCCTCAAGGGATTCGCGCTGATCGACCTCGGCCGGCGCGATGACGCGCGGCCCAATCTCGAGGCGGCGATCGCGATGGATCCCGACAATAATCACTACGCCAATGAACTCGGCGAATGGTACAAGACCGGGCGCCAATGGGAAAAGTCGCTCGAAATCTTCACCCGCGCGAGCGAGACGAACGATCTGTCGCTCTTCTTCATGGAAGACAAGGCCGCGGCGCAGCGCATTCGCAACAACCGGCGTTGCCGATCCTATCGCGGCATCGCCTTCAACCAATCCGAACTGCGCCACTGGGACGAGGCCCGCGCCGCGCTCGACAAATGCCTGGCGATCATGCCCGGCGACGAAGCCTCGCTGCAGGAACTGAACTATATAGCCGAACAGAGCGGCAAGGATCGCTGACGCGAAACCGGGCCTGGCGACGCGGCGCCGGGATCGAATGCCGGGAGGCTATTTCGTCCCTTTCTCCGCCGCTTTCTTCTTGCGCATCGCGTCGTGGAAGCGATCGGCCCAGCCGGGCTTGACGAGTTGCTCGCCGCGGACGAGGCGCAGTTCGCCGTCGGCGACGTCGCGGGTCACCGCGCTGCCCGCGCCGACGATCGCGTCGCGGCCGATCTTCACCGGGGCGACGAGCGCGCTGTTCGATCCGATGAAGGCGTTTTCGCCGATCACCGTCTGATATTTGAAATAGCCGTCGTAATTGCAGGTGATCGTCCCCGCACCGATGTTCGCGCCCGCGCCGACGGTGGCGTCGCCCAGATAGGTCAGGTGGTTCGCCTTCGCGCCCTTGCCGAGCACCGCCTTCTTGGTCTCGACGAAATTGCCGATCTTCGCCTTTTCGCCCAGCACCGTGCCGGGGCGGAGGCGCGCGAAGGGGCCGACCTCGCATCCCGCGCCGATGATCGCGCCTTCGATATGGCTGTTGGCGCGGATCCGCACGCCGTCGGCGACGCTGACCCCGGGACCGAAGAAGACATTGGGTTCGATCAGCACGTCGCGGCCGAGCTGGGTATCCCAGGCGAACCAGACGGTATCGGGCGCGATCAGGCTGGCGCCGCCCGCCATCGCCTCCGCGCGCCGCCGCGCCTGCCACGCGCCCTCCATCGCCGCGAGCTCGGCGCGGCTGTTGATGCCCGTGACGTCGAAGGGATCGGTCGTGACCACCGCGCAGGGCCGCCCGTCGGCGTTGGCGATGTTGACGATGTCGACGAGATAGAACTCCTTCGCCGCATTGTCGTCGGTGACGCGCGCGAGCAGCGCGAACAGATCCTTCGCCTTCGCGGCCATCAGCCCCGAATTGCAGAGCTTGACCGCGCGTTCGGTCTCGGTCGCATCCTTATATTCGACCATCTTCGTCACGCGATCGGCTTCGGTGATCACGCGGCCATAATGCTGCGCATCGGCGGGCTCGAAGGCGAGCACGACGACGGCGGGCGCGTCGGGCGCGTTCAGCCGGTCGATCATCGCCTGCATCGTCGCGGTCGGGACGAAGGGCACGTCGCCGTAGAGGATGAGCACATCGCCGTCGAAGCCCTCGAGCGCCGCTTCGGCCTGCTGCACCGCATGGCCGGTGCCGAGCTGCGGTTCCTGCACCGCGAGGCTCGCGCTGCCGCCCAGCGCCGCCTCGATCTGATCGGCCTTGTCGCCGACGATCACGACCTTCTTTGCGGGGTTCAGCGCGTCGACGCTCGCCATCAGGTGCATCAGCATCGGCCGGCTGGCGATGGGATGCAGCACCTTGTGCAGGTCGGATTTCATGCGCGTGCCCTTGCCCGCGGCAAGGATGATGGCGGCGATCGGTCGGTTGCTCATGCGCGCTCCCATGCCAGCAAATCATTGCGGTTTCCAGACCGTCGCGGCATGCGCGGGCGATGAATGATTTTCCTTTCGCGATCGTCGGTTTCGACCTCGACGGTACGCTCGTCGACACCGCGGGCGACATCACCGCCGCGCTCAATCACGCGCTGGGCCTGGCCGGACGCGCGCCGCTGAGCGAGGCCGAGGTCCGGCCGATGATCGGGCTCGGCACCGCGCATCTGCTCGAACAGGGGCTGACCGCGACCGGTGGTATTCCGGAAGGCGATTCGCCGCGGCTCTACGAGGCGCTGCTCGCCTATTACGAGGCGAACGTCGCCGCCCACAGCCGACCCTTCGCGGGGCTCGTCGAGGCGCTCGACCGGCTCGACGCGCTTGGGGTGCGAACCGCAGTGATGACCAACAAGCTCGAACGGCTGGCGCGCCTTCTGCTCGGCGAGCTCGGACTCGCCGACCGCATGGCCGCGATCATCGGCGGCGACACGCTCGGCCCCGGCAAGGCGAAGCCCTCGCCCGAGCCGATCCGCGCGATGATCGACGCATGCGGCGGCGGGCGAGCGGCGTTCGTCGGCGACAGCATCTTCGACGTCATGGCGGCGCGCGGCGCGGGAGCGACGAGCATCGCGGTCGGCTTCGGCTTTCTCCACCAGCCGGTCGAGGAACTCGGCGCCGATCATGTCATCGGCGACTACGCCGAGTTGGTGCCGCTGCTCGAACGGCTTTGAAGCGGAGACTCAGGCGATCGTGTCGAGGAGCGTAGCGAGCGTTTCGAACATCGCGTCGATCTCGGCCTTCTCGACTATCAGCGGCGGCGACAGCGCGATGATGTCGCCGGTGGCGCGGACGAGCAGGCCGTTGTCGAAGCAGGCATAGAACAGCTCCATCGCGCGCGCGGTCGGCGCGCCGGGCCGCGGCTCGAGTTCGATGCCGGCGACGAGGCCGATGGTGCGGATGTCGATGACATGCCGCCGGCCCTTCAACCCGTGCGCCGCATCTTCCCAATAACCTGCCAGATCGTCGGCGCGCTCGAACAGCCCGTCGCGGGCATAGAGGTCGAGCGCGGCGAGCCCCGCGGCGCAGGCGAGCGGATGCCCCGAATAGGTATAGCCGTGGAACAGCTCGATACCGCCGGGCGCGCTGTCGATCACCGCGTCGTGCAACTCGCGCTTCACCGCGACCGCGCCCATCGGCACCGCGGCGTTGGTCAGCCCCTTCGCCATGGTGAGGATATCGGGGGTCACGCCCCACCGGCCGGCGGCCGTCGCGCCGCCGACGCGCCCGAAGGCAGTGATCACCTCGTCGAAGATGAGGAGAATGCCGTGCCGGTCGCAGATCTCGCGCAGCCGCTGGAGATAGCCGGCCGGCGGCAGTAACACGCCCGTCGATCCCGCCATCGGCTCGACGATCACCGCCGCGATCGTCTCCGCGCCGTGCAGGTCGACGAGCCGCTGGAGATCGTCGGCAAGCTCGGCGCCATGCGGAGGAAATCCGCGCGAAAAGGCGTTGCGCGCGATATCGTGCGTGTGGCGCAGATGGTCGGCGCCGGGCAGCCCGCCGCCGAAGGTCCGGCGATTGCTGACGATGCCGCCGACGCTGATCCCGCCGAAGCCGACGCCATGATAGCCGCGCTCGCGCCCGATCAGCCGGGTGCGCGTCCCCTGCCCCCGCGCGCGCTGGATCGCGAGCGCGATCTTCAGCGCGGTATCGACCGATTCCGATCCGCTGTTGGTGAAGAAGATGCGGTCGAGCCGCTCGGGCATCAGTGCCGCGAGCCGCTGCGCCAGCTCGAACGCCTGCGGATGCCCGAGCTGGAAGGTCGGCGCGAAATCGAGGCTCGCCGCCGCCTTCGCGATCGCCTCGGCGATCTCGGGCCGGCAATGCCCCGCGTTGCTGCACCACAGGCCGGCGGTGCCGTCGAGGATCGTGCGGCCGTCGGCGCTTCGATAGTGCATGCCGCTCGCCGAGACGAGCTGGCGCGGGTGCGCCTTGAAGGCGCGATTGGCGGTGAAGGGCATCCAGAAGGCCGCCAGCGGATCATTTTCGCCCTTCATTCGCCCGTCTCCTTTGGGTCGATCAATGCGCCTTCTTGCCCGGCAGCAGGTGGAGCAGCCCCACGATCAACCCGCCCAGCAGCAGCCCGAACACGCCCGCGCCCGCGGCGCCGATCAGCCATTCCCACGCGCCGCCCAGCGGCAACCCGCCGCCGATCCGGTGCGCGAAGTCGTGGAGGGCATGGCCAAGGCCGCCGATATGATATTCGTCGAGGCCGTGGAGGACGATCTGGCCGCCGACCCACAGCATCGCCGCGGTGCCGATCGTCGCGAGCGCGGCGAGCAATTTGGGCATCAGATGCACGAGCCCGCGCCCGACCGCGCGCCGCGCGCTCGATCCACGCTCGGCCATATGCAGTCCGATATCGTCCATCTTCACGATCAGCCCGACCACGCCATAGACGGCGATCGTGATCGCGACCGCGACCAGCGCGAGCGTCGCGCCGCGCATGACCAGATGCTCGTCGAGCACTTCGTTGAGCGCGATCACCATGATCTCTGCCGAGAGGATGAAGTCGGTGCGCACCGCGCCCTTCACCATCACCTCCTCGTGCGACTTGTCGGCGACGATCGCGGCATCCTCGGCGAGGCTCGTCTTGTCCTCCTGCAGCGAATGCAGCACTTTCTCCGCGCCCTCGAAGCAGAGATAGGCGCCGCCGAGCATCAGCAGCGGCGTGATCGCCCACGGCGCGAGCGACGAGAGCAGCAGCAGCGCGGGCAGGATCAGGATCAGCTTGTTGAACAGCGACCCCTTGGTGATCCGCCAGATGATCGGCAGCTCGCGGTCGGGGGTGAAGCCGGTGACATAGCGCGGCGTCACCGCCGTATCGTCGACCACCACGCCCGCGGCCTTCACCCCCGCCTTCGACGCCGCGGCGCCGATATCGTCGATGCTCGCGGCGGCGACCTTGGCGATGGTCGCGACGTCGTCGAGCAGGGCAAAAAGGCCTGAAGGCATGGAAAATGCGTCCCCTGTTTCGTGATGCTGCTCCGCTCTACCGGGCGAAAGCGGCGCGCGAAAGGGGTGTTGCGAACGGGTCAGCCATGCTCGCGCGCGAAGGCCGCGGCGGCGCCGAACAGGCCGGGCTGCGGGTGGGTGATCAGCTTGACCGGGATCGCCGCCATGAAATTTTCGAACCGCCCCTTCGACACGAAGCGCTCGGGGAAGCCCGAGCGGACCAGATGATCGCGAATCCGAAGGCCAAGGCCGCCCGCGATCACCACCCCGCTCGCGCCCTGGGCAAGCGCCAGGTCGCCCGCGACGCTGCCGAGCGACAGGCAGAAGCGGTCGACCGCGGCGGCGGCGAGGCTGTCCTCCTGCGCCATGCCGCGCGTCCAGATCGCAACATCCTCCTCGGGCGTCACCGCCCGCCCCTCCATCGCCGCGAGCGTTTCGAAGATGTCGACGATGCCGGGCCCCGACACGATGCGCTCGACCGACACGCGGCGGTGACGTTTCCTCAGCCGCGCGAGGATCGCGTCCTCGATGCTGTCGAGCGGCGCGAAATCGATATGGCCGCCCTCGGTCGCCTGGACGCGATAGGCATCGCGGTCGCGCCAGACATGCGCGACACCGAGCCCGGTGCCCGGCCCGATGACGCTGATCGTCCCGCTTTCGGGCAGCGGCTGGTCGGGGCCGCACAGCGGCTCGAAATAGCGCGCGTCGGCCTGCGCGACGGCGTGGCCCACCGCCTCGAAATCGTTGACCAGCACATAATCGTCGACGTTCAGCTTTTCGCGGATCAGCGCCGGGCGGATGATCCACGGATTGTTGGTGAAGCGGATGATCTCGCCGCGTGTCGGCCCCGCGATGGCGATCGCCACGGCGCGCGGCAGGCTGCCGCCCTGGCGCCGCTCGAAATCCTGCCACGCGGTCTGGAAGCTCGCATGATCCTCCGTATGCAAGGTCGTCGCCTCGCCGAGCGCGATGCAGCGGCCGCCCTCCACTTCGGCGATCGCGAAGCGCGCGTGGGTCCCGCCGATATCGACCGTGACGATGGACTGGCTCATGTCTCTCCCTCGTGCGACCGAACGCCGCCTTTGGCGCAGATTGTCGCGGCCGCCGCGGCGACGCAACAGGGCATAGCTATGCGCGAAGCCCGGCCCGCTGCAAGGCGCGCCCTTCAAATCCCTGCTCGACCGTTCCATAGAGAGGGCGGGAGAGACGCGGGAGCGGACCATGGAGCATGAAAAGCGGGCCGACCTGCCCTATCTGAAAAAGGTCGTCGGCGCCTCGATGGCGGGCACGGTCGTCGAATGGTACGAGTTCTTCCTTTATGGCACCGCCGCGACATTGGTGTTCGGCCAGCTCTTCTTCCCCGAGACCGGCAACGACCTCGACGGCATCATCGCCGCCTTCGCGACCTATGCGGTCGGTTTCATCGCCCGGCCGCTCGGCGGAGTGGTGTTCGGTCATATCGGCGACCGCATCGGGCGCAAGTCGCTCCTCCAGTTCAGCCTGATCCTGATCGGCGCGTCGACCTTCCTGATGGGCTGCCTGCCGAGCTTTCAGAGCATCGGCTATTGGGCGCCCGCGCTGCTCGTGCTGCTGCGCTTCGTCCAGGGCTTCGCGCTCGGCGGCGAATGGGGCGGCGCGGTGCTGCTCGTGACCGAGCACAGCCCGAACAAAAGCCGCGCCTTCTGGGGCAGTTTTCCGCAGGCGGGGGTGCCGCTCGGCAATCTGCTCGCGACGGTCGTGCTGCTCGTCCTTTCGGCGACACTGCCCGAGGAGGCGTTTCTTTCCTGGGGCTGGCGCGTCGGCTTCTGGCTGTCGGTGGTGATCGTCGCGATCGGCTATTACATCCGCACCCAGGTCAGCGATTCGCCGATCTTCGAAGCGGCGAAGGCGAAGGCCGAACGCGCGGCCGAAGCCGGCTATGGACTCATCGAGGTGTTCAAGCGCTATCCGCGCGGCGTCTTCACCGCGATGGCGCTGCGGTTCGGCGAGAATATCGTCTATTACATGATCGTTACCTTCTCGATCACTTATCTCCACCACCGCGCCATCGACACGACGCGCATCCTGGCGCTGCTCTTCGCGGCGCATATCCTGCATGTGCTCGTGATTCCGCTGGTCGGCGCGCTCGCCGACCGGGTGGGGCGGCGGCCCGTCTATATCGCGGGCGCCGCGCTCACCATGGCATGGCCCTTCGCCGCCTTTCCGATGTTCGACACCGGGGGCACCGTGATGATCCTCGCCGCGATCATGCTCGGCCTCGCGATCCACGCCTTCATGTATGCGCCGCAGCCCGCGATCATGGCGGAGATGTTCCCGACCCGGATGCGCTATTCGGGAGTCTCGATCGGCTATCAGGCGACCGCGATCGTCGCGGGGTCGTGGGCGCCGCTGATCGGCACCGCCTTGCTGCGCGAATATAACAGCTGGACGCCGATCGCGATCTATATCCTGTTCGCCGGCGCCGTCAGCCTGATCGCCGCGCTGGTCATGCGCGAGACGCGCGGCGTGTCGCTGCTCGCGATCGACGAAGCCGACGCGCGCCGGACGGATGTATTACAGGATGGCTGAACGCGGGAGCGCGAACGTCAGCGGCATTTGAGCTCGCCGCGATCGATCGCCCGCCCGAGCAGGCCGCCGCCCGCCGCGCCGATGATCGTGCCGACCGTCCGGTCGCGCCCGCCGTCGAGTTCGCGGCCCACCAGCGCGCCGACCGCGGCCCCGATGATCAGCCCGGTCGTGCCATTGTCGCGCCGACAGTGATAGCGTCCGTCCCTGCTCCGCCAGATGCGGTCGTCTCGCGACAGGCGGCGCGGCTCATAATAGCGGCCATAGCTGTCATAAAGGCCGCGATCCTTGGCGCGTTTCCCGTGAGCCGGGGCCCAGGGCGGCGGATCGGCAAGCGCGGGAGCCGCGGGCAAGGCGAGGCTCGCGAGAATGGCGGCGGCAAGGAATTTCTTCACGGCTGATTCTCCTGTGAGGACCAGACCGACATAGGGGGACGGACCCGAACCGTTGCTGAACGATAGTGCGGCCAGCGACGCAACAACCGGGGCGCCAACGCTCGGTCGCGTCGGCGAGCCGCGTTGAAATCCGTCAATATGGGAGGAATGGCGCACCCGGAACGATTCGAACGTCCGACCCCCAGATTCGTAGTCTGGTGCTCTATCCAGCTGAGCTACGGGTGCGTGGAGAGGCGCCTTTAAGGCGGGTTGCGCGGGTGCGCAACCCCCTTTTTCCCTATTTCGCCTTGAGCGCCGCCTGCGCCGCCGCGAGCCGCGCGATGGGCACGCGGTAGGGCGAGGCGCTGACGTAATCGAGCCCGGTTTTCTCGCAGAAATGGATGCTCGGCGCGTCACCGCCATGCTCGCCGCAGATGCCGAGCTTGATGCCCGCGCGCGCGCCGCGGCCGCGCTCCGCCGCCAGTTCGATGAGCTGGCCGACGCCTTCCACGTCAAGGCTGACGAAGGGGTCGGTGACGAAGATGCCCTTGTCGACATATTGGGTCAGGAAGCGGCCCGCGTCGTCGCGGCTGATGCCGATCGTCGTCTGGGTCAAATCGTTGGTGCCGAAGCTGAAGAATTCGGCCGACCCGGCGATCTCGCCCGCCATCAGCGCGGCGCGCGGCAGTTCGATCATCGTACCGACGAGATAGGCGATTTCGCGCCCCTTCTCGGCGAATACCGCCTTGGCGGCCGTGTCGACGACCGTCTTCATCAGGTCGAACTCGCGGCGCGTCGCCACCAGCGGGATCATCACCTCGGGAATCGGCGCGGCGCCGGTTTCGGCGGCGACGTCGCACGCCGCCTCGAAGATCGCGCGCGCCTGCATCTCGTAGATCTCGGGATAGGTCACCCCAAGGCGGCAGCCGCGATGGCCGAGCATCGGGTTGAATTCATGGAGTTCGTTCGCGCGCGCCTTCAGTGCCTCGATCCCGACGCCCGCCGCCGCCGCGACCTCGGCGAAATCCTCCTCGCGCGTCGGCAGGAACTCGTGCAGCGGCGGGTCGAGCAGGCGGATGGTGACGGGCAGGCCCGCCATCACGCCGAAGATCGCGGCGAAGTCGCCGCGCTGTTCGGGAAGCAGCTTGGCGAGCGCGGCGCGGCGGCCCTCTTCGCTGTCGGCGAGGATCATCTCGCGCACCGCGGTGATGCGCGCGGCGTCGAAGAACATATGCTCGGTGCGGCAAAGCCCGATGCCCTCGGCGCCGAAATCGCGCGCGACCTGGGCGTCTTGCGGGGTTTCGGCGTTGGTGCGCACCTTCATGCGGCGCACCTTGTCGGCCCACGCCATCAAGGTGCCGAAATCGCCGACCAGTTCGGGAAGCAGCGTCGGCACCTCGCCCGCCATCACCTCGCCGGTCGAGCCGTCGAGCGTGATCACATCGCCTTCGCGCAGCTCGCGCCCGGCGACGCGCAGCACGCGCGCCGCGCCGTCGATCGCCAGCCCGCCGGCGCCCGAGACGCAAGGGCGCCCCATGCCGCGCGCCACGACCGCCGCGTGGCTGGTCATCCCGCCGCGCGCGGTCAGGATGCCCTTGGCGGCGTGCATGCCGTGAATATCCTCCGGCGACGTCTCGACGCGGACGAGGATCACCGCCTCGCCCATGCCCGCCGCCTTTTCGGCGCTGTCGGCGTCGAACATGATCTTGCCCGACGCCGCGCCGGGGCTCGCGGGAAGTCCCTTGGTCAGCACGTCGCGCGCGGCATTGGGGTCGAGCGTCGGGTGGAGGAGCTGGTCGAGCGCGCCGGGGTCGACGCGGCCGACGGCTTCCTCTTCCGAAATCAGCCCCTCGGCGGCCATGTCGACCGCGATCTTCAGCGCCGCCTTGGCGGTGCGCTTGCCCGAGCGCGTCTGGAGCATCCACAGCGTGCCGCGCTCGACGGTGAACTCGATGTCCTGCATGTCGCGATAATGCGTCTCGAGCGTGTCGAAGACGCGGCCGAGTTCGCCGAAGGTCTCGGGCATCGCCTCTTCCATCGACAGCGGCTTGGCGCCCGCCTTTTCGCGGGCGATCTTCGTGAGATATTGCGGGGTGCGGATGCCGGCGACGACGTCTTCGCCTTGGGCATTGATCAGCCATTCGCCGTACCAGGCGCGCTCGCCGGTCGCGGGGTCGCGCGTGAACGCCACACCCGTGGCCGAGGTGTCGCCCATATTGCCGAACACCATCGCCTGCACATTGACCGCGGTGCCCCATTCGCCGGGGATCGAATTCAGGCGGCGATAGACTTTCGCGCGGTCGCTTTCCCAGCTCGCGAAGACGGCGCCGATCGCGCCCCAGAGCTGATCCTTGGGTTCCTGCGGGAAAGGCGCGCCGGTCTCGCGCTCGACGATCGCCAGATATTCGATGACCAGCGCCTGCCAGTCCTCGGCCGTCATCTCGGTGTCTAGATAGAAGCCCTTGTCTTCCTTGGCGATCTCCAGCGCTTCCTCGAACGCCGCATGGTCGAGCCCCATGACGACGTCGGCGTACATCTGGATGAAGCGGCGATAGCTGTCCCAGGCGAAGCGCGGATCGCCCGAGGCTGCGGCGAGGCCAGCGACGGTCGCATCGTTGAGCCCGAGGTTGAGGACGGTGTCCATCATCCCCGGCATCGACACGCGCGCGCCCGAGCGAACCGAGACGAGCAGCGGGTTCGCCGGATCACCGAACGCCTTGCCGGTGATGCCCTCGATATGCGCGATGCCGTTTTCGACATCATCGGTCAGGCCCGTGGGGAATTGCTCGCCGTTCGCATAATAGGCGGTGCAGACTTCGGTGGTGATCGTGAAGCCCGGCGGGACCGGCAGGCCGATCGACGCCATTTCGGCAAGGTTCGCGCCCTTGCCGCCCAGCAATTCCTTCGCGCGCTCGGCCGTGGTGGCCGCGCCGCCGAACAGATGCACCATATTCGTCTGGGTAGGCGTCGTCGTCATGTCAGGCTCCTGCTGCCCCTGGGGAGAAGGTTGGCGGGGGAATAGGTATGCAATGCGGATTGGTCGATTCAGTTTTGCTTTAGCGATGTCAGGCTGGCCTGCCTCCACCGCGGCTCTGCCACGCGTCGAAGAGCGCCTGCCCGGCCGCGCCGCCGAAGGTCAGCATCGGCACGTCGCGGCGAAAGGCGAGCTGCCACGCCTTGATCCAGAAGGTCTGGCGCGGCTCGATCGCGGCGACGGCGTCCCAGCCGAAGTGCAGCGGCGGATGGAACAGGCGAAAGAAGACCGGCGGGCGCAGATAGAAGCCGCGCGCGTCGATCCAGACGTTCATCGCATTCTTGTAGCTGACGCCGCCCGGAAAGCGGCCGATGACCATCGTCGCCCAGCCATAGCGGCGCGCGTCGGGCGGAATCGGGCGGTCCCAGGCGAAGGCGGGGAGATATTTCGACCAGCCCACCCACGACAGGATGCGGACGACGAACAGCCATATCGCGACGAAGAACAGCGGAAAACCGAGCGCGAAAAGCCAGATCAGATGGGTATCGTTCATGGCGCCATTCCCCCTGTGGATGATGGACGGACACTAACCCTCTATCTTCGAGAAATCGGCGACGCTGTGCACGGCGTCACGGAAGCGCGCGAGCAGCCCGAGCCGCCACGCACGCGCCGCCGGATCAGGATCGTTGACCATCACGCCCTCGAAAAAAGCGTCGATCGGCGCACGGAGCGAGGCGAGCGCCGCCATCGCGTCGGTGAAGCGCTCATCGGCGACCGCGGCGGAGACGGCAGGCCCGGCGGCGTCGAGCGCGGCGAGCAAAGCGCGATCCACATCCGTCGCCCCCGCGAAGGCGGGGGCCGCTATCGTCGACGCGCCTTCGCCAACCGCGGGGATGGCACCGTCCTTCTCCGCCTGCTTCAGAATATTCGCCGCGCGCTTGTAGCCCGCGAGGAGGTTTGCGCCGTCGTCGGTCGCCATGAACGCCTGCAACGCCTTCACGCGCGCGAGCAGACGGACGAGATCGTCCTCGCCACCGAGCGCGAACACCGCGTCGATCAGGTCGTGACGAACGCCGGCTTCGCGTTGCTGGACCTTGAGGCGATCAGCGAAGAAATCGAGGAGTGCATCAAGATTGGGGAGAACGGCATCAAGTTCCTTCTGGCTTGGACCATTCTCTAGCTTTGAAGCAGACGACGCAATCAAGCGAAGCATGACATCGCCTCGAACGCCCGTCGGAATTATGTCCTTCGTTTCACGGACCTTCGCGATTGTATCCGAATATAGCTTCGTAATTATGCCTTCGCGGGCGATCAAAAATGCTTGCCAAACTAGCTGCCGAATACCCGCGCGAAGTCCATTCCGTGTAAGTAAGCTCAATGACGAAAGTGCGGCTCTACGAAGTGCGAATGGATCGCGCGAACCAGTTGGAACTTCGGCGATAATATAGAAGCAAACCAAAGTATCCAGCTTATCTGCCAGCGCCACGGCCACCGTAACCGGCGCCGTCGGCACGTCGTCGCCCTGCCCGACCGGCTTGTAATGGTCGCGGATCGCGTCGGCGACGGGGTCGGGCAGACCTTCGGCGCGGGCGTAATAGCCGCCCATCAGGCCCTGCAGTTCGGGAAATTCGCCGACCATTTCGGTGACGAGATCGGCCTTCGCCAGCCGCGCCGCGCGTTCGGCCTGGTCTGCCAATTCCGTGTTCCCCGGCGAAAGCCGGTGTCCAGAGCTGTCTGACGCTGCCGTTTGCTCTGTGCCGCTCTGGGCCCCGGCTTTCGCCGGGGAACGGGAGGTAACGATACCCTCTTCGACCAGCCAGCGCGCGAGCTTCGCGACGCGCTCGACCTTGTCTGCGACCGTGCCGAGCTTTTCGTGGAAGGTGATATTGGCGAGCTTCTCCGCATGCTCCGCCAGCGTCTTCTTCTGGTCCTGTTCCCAGAAGAAGCGCGCGTCGGACAGGCGCGCGGCGAGGACCTTGCGGTTGCCCGCGACGATCTCTGCGCCGCCGTCGCTCGCGACGATGTTCGCGGTGCAGACGAAGCCGTTCGCGAGCTTGCCGTCGGGCCCGTTCACGACGAAATATTTCTGGTTCACCCGCGCCGTCAGCTGGATGACCTCGGGTGGCACTTCGAGGAACGCTTCATCGAAGCGGCCGAGCAGCGGCACCGGCCATTCGGTGAGCCCCGCATTCTCGATCACCAGCCCCTCGTCCTCGACGAGGCTCAGCCCCGCGTCGGCCGCGGCTTTGGCGGCGCCGTCGCGGATGATCGCCTGCCGTTCTTCATGATCGACGATGACATGGCAGGCGCGCAGCTTTTCGGCATAGTCCGCCGCCGAGCCGATGGTGATCTCGCCCGGGCAGTGGAAACGGTGGCCGCGCGTCGCGAAACCCGCCGAAATCCCACTAACTTCACACGCAACCAGATCTTCGCCGAAGATCGCGACGATGCCCGACAGCGGGCGCACCCAGCGCAGGCTCTCGCTACTCGTGCTTTCGCGGCCCCAGCGCATCGACTTCGGCCACGAAAAGCTGCGGACGATCGCGGGGATCGCCTCGGCGAGCACGTCGGCGGTCGCGCGGCCGGGTTTGTCGAGCACCGCGAAATACACGCCGTCGCGGTCTTCGAGCTGGCCCAGCGTCAGGCCGGTCTTGCGCAGGAAGCCTTCGAGCGCCTGCGGCGGCGCGCTGGTGCGCGGGCCCTTGAGTTCTTCGCTGATCGCGGCGGTCGCATCGGGAAGCCCCTTGGCGATCAGCGCGAGGCGGCGCGGGGTCGACCAGATGGTGAGGTCGCCCGCTTCGAGGCCTGCGGCCGCGAGCTGCGCGCGGAACAGCTTTTCGAGCTCGGCGCGCGCACCGGCCTGCATGCGGGCAGGGATTTCCTCACTGCGCAGTTCGAGAAGGAAGTCGGTCACAGCGTCCACCCCGGATATTTTGCGGTCCAGTTGTCGGACTGGCTGTCGATCCACGCCCTGCAGCTGCCCTTCGCGAGGTCGCGGACGCGCGCCATGTAATTGGCGCGTTCCTGCACGCTGATCACGCCGCGCGCCTGGAGCAGGTTGAAGAGATGGCTCGCCTCGATCGCCTGGTCATAGGCGGCGAGCGGGACGTTCGCGGCGATGGCGCGCTGGCATTCGGCCTCGGCCGCCTTGAAGCCCGCGAACAAGGTGTCGGTGTCGGCCACCTCGAAGTTCCATTTCGAGAACTGCTTTTCATTCTCGAGAAAGACGTCGCCATAGCTGACCCCGGGAACATCGCCGACGGGATCGGAAAAGCGCAGGTCGTACACATTGTCGACATTCTGGATATACATGGCGAGGCGTTCGAGCCCGTAGGTGAGCTCGCCCGCGACGGGCTTGCAGTCGAAGCCGCCCATCTGCTGGAAATAGGTGAACTGGGTCACCTCCATCCCGTCGCACCAGACCTCCCAGCCCAGCCCCCACGCGCCCAATGTCGGTGATTCCCAATCATCCTCGACGAAACGGATGTCGTGGAGCAGCGGGTCGATGCCGATCGCGGCGAGGCTGCCGAGATATTGCTCCTGCAGGTCGGCGGGCGATGGCTTCAGGATGACCTGATACTGGTAATAATGTTGGAGGCGGTTGGGGTTCTCGCCATAGCGGCCATCGGTCGGGCGCCGGCTCGGCTGGACATAGGCGACGTTCCACGGCTCGGGCCCGAGGCTGCGCAAGGTCGTCGCGGGGTGGAAGGTCCCCGCGCCCACCCGCATGTCGTAGGGCTGGAGAATCGCGCAGCCGCGGGCCGCCCAATAGGCGTGCAGCGTCAGGATCATGTCCTGAAAGCTGAGGGGTGTCTTATCCGCCGCGTCGGCCATTTTTCGCCTTCTTTCGCAGGTGCAACAATCGCCGCAGCCCTTGGCGCAGCGGGGCCGCAGGGTCAAGGGGACAGCGGGTGAAGCCGGCGGTAATGTGCCGAACGGGGCGCGAGTTTGCTTGTCCGGGGTGACGATGGTGATTGAACCCTCCAATGCCAAATGTCAGGTCTTGTTGACATGGTCAGCGAATCCTGTCATTTAGTCAATAACACCTGACATTCGGTCAGGGACGCATGACGAATGGATCCGCATGAACAACCAGCTGAAAGTGCTGCGCGCGATGCGAAACTGGAGCCAGGCAGAATTGGCCCAGCGGCTCGATGTGTCGCGGCAGGCGGTGAACGCGATCGAAACGGGCAAATACGACCCGTCGCTTCCGCTCGCCTTCAAGCTGGCGCGATTGTTCGACATGCCGATCGAGGAGATTTTCGACGATGGCTTCGAAGGATAGGATGGTGGTCACCGAACCCCAGGAACCGCGCGCGCCGGGCTTCGTCTGGCCCACCCTGATCTGCTTTGGCGCGATCATGCTCGCCGGCGCCTTCGCCGGATACAACGCCGCCGCCGCCGAAGCGGGGGACGCGACGCTCGCGCCGTGGGTCGGGCCGCTGATCGCCGCCGCGCTCGGCATCGGGGGCCTCTTCGTCTATTTCCGCCGCCACGCGGGCTGGTTTCGCGCGCTGTCGCCACGCCAGCGCCGCTACTGGACCGCGCTCGGCCTGTCGGCGGTGGTCGGCGGCATCATCGGCGGCTGGCTCGTCCTCGATCAGCCGACCGGCCGCAGCGCGGCCGACCTGTTCAGCAGCGGCGTGCTGAGCCCCGGCTTCGCGATCGGCGCTTCGCTATTGTGGGTCGCGGGCCTCGCGGTCGGCATGGTCCTCTATCATCGCGCGATCGACGATCATGAGGAACGCGCCTGGCTGTGGGCGGGGCTCGCGGGCTGGTACGCCTTCGTCTTTCCCGCGCCGGTCTGGTGGGTCCTCCACCGTGCTGCGCTCGCCCCGCCGGTCAGCGTCATGGCACTGTTCCTCCTGACCATGCTGGTCAACGCCGCCGTCTATCTGTGGTTCAAGTTCCGCTGAGCCCCCTTTTCACTTTCCGTCCAACCGCTACAACCGCCCCCAGAAAGGCCTCTCCCATGAAAAAATGGTTCAAGACGCTCGCCACCACCTGCGCGATCATCCCGCTGGCACAATGCGCGCTGATCCCGGGCAACAGCGTCGCGGCCGAGCCGGCGCCGCAGTCCGCCCCCGCCGCGCCGCCCGCCGCGCCCGCCGAACCGGTCGCCACGACCGACGCCGATCCCGCGCTGTGGGTGGTCAAGGACGAGGACACCACCATCTATCTGTTCGGGACGGTCCATGTGCTGAAACCCGGCCTCAGCTGGTTCGACGAGGCGGTTAGGCAAGCGTTCGACAAGTCCGACCAGTTGATGCTCGAAATGGTGCTGCCGGAGAATCCCAAGGACATCGAAGACATCACGAAGGCGCTGACGATCGACCCCGAAGGCAAGACGCTGGCCAGCCGCATGACGCCGGAGGACCATGCGAGCTATGCCGCCGCCGTGGGCGCGCTGGGCCTTCCCGTCGAACGGTTCGAAACATTCGAGCCCTGGTACATGGGCATCAATCTTTCGATCCTGCCGCTCCTCAAACTCGGCTACAATCCGGCGGAAGGCCCCGAGATGGTCCTGACGGCCGCGGCGAAGGCCTCGAGCAAGCCCATTGCGGGGCTGGAAACGGTCGAGCAGCAGTTTGGCTTTTTCGACCAGCTGCCCGAAGTCCAACAGGTCGCGTTCCTGAACGCCGTGGTGAAGGACATCGATACGCTCGAACCCATGCTGAACATCCTGATCGACCAGTGGAGCAAGGGCGACCCCGACGCGCTCGCCGCAACGCTGAACGAGAGCATGGAGACGACGCCCGAGCTGGCGCAGATATTGCTGTTCCAGCGCAACGCCAACTGGGCCGACCAGATTAAGGCGCGGATGGACCAGCCGGGGACGGTCTTCGTCGCGGTCGGCGCGGGGCATCTCGCGGGCCAGCACAGCGTCCAGGACTATCTGAAGGAACGCGGGCTGACCGCGACGCGGGTAGACTATTGACCGGCGCGGGCCGCCCCGTCCGGCCCCGGGGCCGCCGCGTCGCGGCGGCCCTCTTCGCGTGCCTGCTCGCCGCCTGCTCGCCGCCCAAGGTGACGTTCGACGCGCATCCGGCGATGTGGCTCGCCGAGGACGGCGACACGCGCATCTACCTGCTCGGCACGATGCACGCGCTTCCCGAGAGCACGGACTGGGATCGCGGCAAGGTCGCCGAGGCCGTCGCGGCGGCCGACGAGCTGGTCATGGAATTGTCGCCCGAGGAGCTCGCAGCGGCGGGCGAGGAGTTCGAACGCCTCGCGCCGCGCCGCGCGCCGCTGCCGATGGACGAGCGGCTGACGCCTGCCGCGCTCGCCCAATATCATGCGCTCGAAGCGGGTGGCCCGGCCTTTCGCGCCGATGCGCTCGACGATTGGGCGGTGATGGTGCTGATGGGCCAGCGCGTCGCGCAGAAAGCGGCGCTCTCATCCGACAACGGCGTCGAGGCGCGGCTGACCGATGATTTCCGCGCCGCGGGCAAGCCGATCGGCGGGCTGGAGACCGCGCGCAGCCAGTTGATGCTGTTCGAAACGCTCGACCCCGCGACCCAGCGCGCGCTGCTCGCCAAGGCGGCCGAGGGTGCGAGCGACGCCGTGGCCGATGTCCGCGCACTGACCGACGCCTGGTCGCGCGGCGACGTCGCGGCGCTCGAAAAGGTGATCAACGAGGATGTCGATGCCGTCCCCGCGGCGCGCGAGGCGATCATCACCGGCCGCAACCGCGTGTGGAGCGCCTGGGTCAAGCGCCGCATGGCGCAGCCGGGCACCGTGCTGGTCGCGGTCGGCGCCGGGCACCTGGTCGGCGCCGACGGCGTGCCGGCGATGCTCGCGGCCGAAGGCGTGAAGGTCCGGCGCGTGCAGTGATCGCGTGATACCCGGAGCGAAGTCCGATCACCCCGCCGCGCGCTTGCGCCACTTCGTCCACAGATGCCGCGCGAGCAGCAGCGGCGGCATGCGCAGCCAGTGCGAGCGGATGTAGAAGGCCTGCTGAAGCGCGAAGTCGCTGGCACGACCCCAGTCGTCGCGCGCGAGAAGGCGGCGGCGGAACCAGCGGTCGCGCGGGTCGCTCCGGCCCCAGCCCTCCGGTAATTCGCTCGCATAGAGATCGCGCGCCAGCCGCGCGGCGCGATGCACCACCGCGCGCAGGCCGTGCTTGTCCGCGCGCGCGTCGAGCCGGCCCCAGAAACCCTGATCGGCGGCGGCGAAATCGCGCGTCAGGCAATGGAAATCCCAGAGGTTACGCAGTCCGCCCTGCAAATCGCCATCGGCGAGCAGATGCGCTGCGCAGTGGCAGGCCATGTCGGCGGGCGCGAGCACCGCGAAGCCGCTTTCGGTCATCGCCGCATCGGCCACCAGCGCCAGGGGATCGGGCGTCGTGCGATGCGTCTGCGGCAGGATCGTGTGGTGGACGTCGATCATCCGGTCGCGCGCTTTATGAATCAGCGGCGGCAGCTCGTGCATATGCTCGCGGTAATAGGCGTCGTCATAGGGGTCGGACTTGACCCATTCCCACCCTGCCTCCAGCAGTTCGTTCTCGGCGCGGCCGATGTCGTGGACGGGGACGAGGATATCGAGATCGCCGATCTGCCGTCCCTCGGCGCACGAAAGCCCCGCCGCGGCATAGGCGGTGCCCTTGAGCAGAACGAACTCGATCCGCTCGCTCGCCAGCGCGCGGCGGGCCATTTCGGCCTCCCACAGCGCCTGCCGCGTCGCGACCGCGGCGGCGGCGCGCTGGTCGGCAAAGAGCGCTGCGACCGGTGCGGGCAAGGCCGCGCCCTTCAACCGGTGCGCGAGCGTCGCGAGCATCGCCTCGGCGCGCGCGACGCCGATCACCCCGTCCCAGTCGCGCGGCGTCAGCATCGCCGCGTCGCGCCGCCCGACAAGCAAATCGACGAAGGTCCCTACCGCGCTCACCGCTCCACCTCGGCCCAGAGCTGCTCGACGAGCGCCAGCCCCGCCGCGCTGTCGGGGTAGGAGATGCCGAACGCCGGCACCGCGCGTACCAGCCGCGTCAGCGCCTCGAACCCCGCCTCGCCGAGCGCGGTGTAGTTGGTCGACGCCTCGGTCAGCCGGACGAAAGCCTCGCCCTCGCCGAGTCGCTCGATCGCCGTGGCGCCGCCGAAGCGCGGAAAGAGCAGCAGTGCGGGGCGCGCGGGCTCGTGCATCGCCGCGACCGCGTCGGCGCGCGGGATCAGATGGCGGATATCGCCCTTCGGCGTCCCCGCGAGCAGCGGCCCGAGCCGCGCGGCGTCGACCCGCGCCGCCATTTCGGCGATCGCCTCATTCTTCAGGCTCACCGCACGCGGGAAGGCGAGCGCGTCGCCGCTCGCGGGGTCGATCAGCGTGAATTCGTCGCCCATCAACCGCCAATCGCCCTCGCCGAGCAATGCCGCCAGCGTCGACTTCCCCGACCCCGAAACCCCCGACATCAGGACGCTGCGTCCATCGCGCGCCACCGCGCTCGCGTGGAGCAGCAGGTGCCGCCGCCAGCCGAGCGCGACCTGCAAATTCATTCCCATTTCGGCGGCGAGCAGCCCCATCGAAAGCGGAAGCGGCAGCGCGTCGGGCACGACGAAATCGCCGCCGATCTGTACCGACGGCCGCAGCCAGCGCCGCCACGGCCGCGCGGCGAACAGCCGTACCGTCGCGTCGGCCGCCCGCGCGGGATCCTGTGGGTAGCCCGCATAGAGACGTTCGAGCGCGGCGACCGGCGCGCGCCAGTCGCTGCCGATGCGGAACTGCACCGGCCCGACCACGATGCGCGTGCTATGCTTCATCCGGCGCCACCAGACCGAGGCTCGCCAGCTCGCGCAACCGTTCGCCCAGGATCGCGCGCGTCTCGGCCGCGTCGGGAAGGTCGAAGCTCGCCGCGAGCCGCGCGGCGAGCAAGGCCGCGTTGCAGGCTTCGCCGCTCATCGCCTCCAAAACCTCGGGCAGCGGCGAGACGACGAGATGGGTCTGCATCGACCGTCGGTCGAAGATCGCGGTCAGTTCGCCCAGCCGCTCGACGCGCAGCGCCTCGACTGGCGCGGCGCGATAGACGGGGTCAGCCATAATCTTGGGCGGCGGCGATAAGCTTGGCGAGGATCGCCATCAGCGCGGTGCGCTCGGACGCACTGATATGCGATTCGAGCCGCTCCTCGGTCGCGAGCGCCGCGGGGACGATGGCGTCGTAGAGCGAGCGGCCGGTCTCGGTGAGGTCGAGATGATGCGATCGCCCATCGGCCTCATGCGCCTGGCGCGCGATGAGCTGGCGGTCGGCGAGTGCCTTGGCGGCGCGGTTGACCGTCACCTTGTCCATCCGCGTCGCCTGCACCAGCTCGCGCTGAGTCAGCGGCTTGCCCTCCCCCAGCACCGCCATCAGCCGCCATTCGGGAATCTTGAGCCCGAACTTGTTCTGATAATCGGCGGCGATCCGCTCCGACAGCGCGTTGGAGGCTATCGACAGGCGATAGGGCAGGAACTGGTCGAGGTTCAGCGTCTTGGCGGCCATAACTCGTATTTATCGCCTGTTCGGCGTCTGTGAAGACGGGCTGGTGATTAAATCCGCCTAAAAGGACAGCCGCGCGCCGACCCACAGCGTCCGCGGCGTCGCGCGCTCGACGATGCCCGCCGAGGAAATCGCGGCGGGCACGAGCGCGTCGAACAGATTCTCGCCGCGCGCCTCGAGGCTGACCGCATCCGAAAGACGCCACGACAGTCCGGCGTCGAGCGTCAGCGCGTCGTCCAGTGGCTGGAGCCCCAGGTCATCCTCATTCTGCTTGCCAACATAGCGCAGCGTCGCGAAGCCGCCGAGCGGGCCATCGCCACGGTTGGCGAGCGACACGCTACCGCTGTGCTTCGCGACCTGCGCCGGCCGCAGTCCGTCGAGCACCGCCGCGGCGCCCGAGGCGTCGACGCGCGCGTCGGTGAAGGCATAGCTCGCGCGCAGCGTCAGCGGGCCGAGCGGCGCGTCGGCGCTGAATTCGACCCCCTTGCTGTCGATCGCGTCGAGATTCTGGCGCTGGCTGTAGGTCGCGCCCGCCGCGACGAAGCCAACGCCGGGGAAATTGCCGGGCCCGGAGCCGAGCGTGACATTGGCGATCGCATTTTCGAGCCGATTGCGAAACAGCGTGATCCCGACATGCGCCTCGCCGCTCGTCAGCTCAGCGCCGACCTCGCCGCCCCACAGGCGCTCCGGGCGCAGCAATTCGTTCGCCGCCGTCGCATCGGGGCCGACGCGGAACGGCCGGTAGAGCTCGTTGAGCGTCGGCAGCCGCCAACCGCGATAAATGGCGGCGCGGATCGCGAGCGGCCCCGCGGTCCAGCGCAGCCCGGCGCGCCCGCTCGCCTCCCACCCCTGCCGCGCGGCATAGTGCGCGTCGGTGATCACCGGCCCGGCGATATTGGTTTCGAAGCGATAGCCCGCGCCGAGCCACCAGCGGTCGACCCGCGCGCTCGCGGTCCACAAGAGCCCCTCGTCGGCCTCGCCCGAGGTCCATTCGGCGAAGGCGCCCACCGTGTCGCTGCTGCCCCCCGCGATGCGGTGGCGGCCGGGGACGAACCCGGTGAACAGATAATCCTCCTGCGTGCGCCCGACCGTCCGCCGCCAGTCGACGCCGAGCCGCAGCGGAAACGCGCTGCCGATCGCGGGGCGCAGCTCGACACGCGCGCCGAGACCGGTCGCGGGCACCCGCTGGTGGAGCGCCGGGACCACGCTGTCCCGATCCGCAGCGACGCTTGCGAAGCCGGTGTCGAACTCGCGGAGCTGGACATAGGCGAGCGCGAGCCACTGCACTCCCGCACCGGGCTGGTGGAGAAAGCGCAGGCTGGCGTCGATGCCATCGACGCGGCTTTCGCTAAAATCGGTGCCGCGATCGCGCCGATCCGAAAAGCCGCGCAGGCTTGCCTCGATACGGCTGTTGTCGCCCGCGTCGAAGCGCAGCCGCACGCCGAGGCCGCCCTGCTCGTAAGGCGCGGCGCGATCGGCTGCGCCGCGCTGACTCTCGACGACGGGAACGAAGCCGTCGCCGCGGCTGTAGCGGCCGTCGACCGCGACCCAGCCGTCGCCGAGCCGCGTTCCGGCGCTCCCCGACAGGTCGACGCCGTCGCGGCTGCCGTATGCGGCGCTCGCCTCCACCCCTTCGGTCATGTCCGAATAGAGGCCGATCGTCCCCGCGAGCGCGCCCGGCCCATCGACGCCGCCGCCGCCGCCGCGCGCGACGATGATGCCGCCGAGCCGGATCGCATCATAGGCGCTCCACGCGACCCAGCCGCCGAAGGGGTCGGCCTGCGGCACCCCGTCGAGGGTGATCAGCGCGCGGCTCGACGCATTGCCGCCGAGCCCGCGCAAGGTCACGCCCTGACTCGTCGGATGCGCCGAGCGGCCATCGGAGCGGCGGAATTGCGCCAGTCCGTCCTCGTCGCGGAGACGATTCTCGATGCGCGTGCCGAGGCCGGGGTCGAGATCGCGCAGGATCGCGGCCGACTGGACCGAATTGCCGTCGGTCGGCTTGAGCGATCCGCCTCCGACGACGACGATCTCCTCGGCCGGGACATGGCGCGCCGGGATGATGATCGGCTCGTCCTTGTCCTGCGCCATCGCCGCCGCCGGCAGCGCCAGCGCGGCCGCGCCCGCGAGCAGGCGGATCACGCCGGTTTCACTGCGTCGGGATGCGCCCTCTGGAACGCCTCATGCTCCATGCAGGCGGCGTCGATCGCGACGAGGCGCGGAAAGGCCTCGAGCGGCACGTCGAAGCGGCGCGCGTTGTACATCTGCGGCACCAGGCAGCAATCGGCGATCCCCGGCGTGTCGCCGCCCAGATAACGCCCGTCGCTCGCCCCCGACTCTGCCATCGCCTCGAGCGCGTCGAAGCCTTCGAGAATCCAGTGGCGATACCAGTGATCCTTGGTCTGCTCGTTGAGCCCGAGGTCGCGCTTCAGATATTTGAGCACGCGCAGATTGTTGAGCGGGTGGATGTCGCACGCAACGACATGCGCCTGCGCCAGCGCGACCGCGCGCGGCATCGGCTCGTCGGGAATCAGCCGCGGTTCGGGATAGGCGCGGTCGAGCCAGTCGATGATCGCAAGGCTCTGGATGATCGTCTCGCCGTCGGCGACGAGCATCGGCACGAAGCCCTGCGCATTCTGCGCGAGATAAGCGTCGCTTTTCTGTTCGCCCGCGATCAGGCTGACCTCGACGCGCTCGTAGGCAAGCCCTTTGAGGTTCAGCGCAATGCGGACGCGATAACTCGCCGAGGAGCGGAAATAGTCGTGGAGGACGAGGCTGGTCATGGCCCCGCCTAATGCCCGTCCTTCGGCATCTCCGCAATCCATTGCCGGAGCAGCGCCGCGCCTTCCTTGTGCACCGTCGAGCGGCTGAGTTCGGGCATCGCGATTCCCGCCTCGAGGCTTTCGAGGCGATAGATGAGAAAGCTGTGGTCGGGATCGCCCGGCTTTATCGCGAACTCCATCCCGCCGCTGCCGCGCCCGGCCGCGGTGGGGCGCTTGCCGATGCCATAGTTGACGCCGACCGGGTCGGTCCAGCGCAGGAACAGCCCGCTGTTCGACGCGCTACCCTGCGGGTTGTGGCAATGGGCGCAATTGACATCGAGATAAGCGCGCGCGCGCTGCTCGAGCGAACCGCTCGCGGGGTCGTCCCAGCGCGGCATCGGCGCTCTAGTCGTCGGAACCTTGGCGAAGAAGCGCGCGAAATCGGGGCGACTGAGCGCGGTGCCGAAGTCGATGTTCGCCGCCTTGGGCCCGATCGGCACGATCGTCCCCGCCTTGCTGTGGCATTCCTTGCACTGATTCTTGTTCGGCACCGCATAGCGGATGCTGTGCGCCGCGCCGTCGGGGCTCTTGAAGCTCACCGGCACGCGCCGCCCCGCGATGGCGAGCGTCGCGTCCTTGCCGTCGGCGTCCCAGATATAGGGCAGCGCGGTCCAGCCGCTGGCGCGGTGGAGCAGCAGCCGCGTCTCGACCGGCCGGCCGCCATTCTGTTCGGGCCAGCCGAAGCTCTTCACGATCAGGCTGCCGACCGGAAAGTCGATATGCCCGTCCACCGCGACGCGCGCCTGCTGCCCCGGCGGCACCCAGATCAGCCGGTGCTTCTCGGCATAGTCGCTGAACAAGGGCGTGTGCAGCGTATAGGGCAGCAGCGCATCGACCGGTTCGCTCGTCCCCGTGCGGAAAATCCCGAAGGCAGAGAGCTTCGCCGGCATGTCCGCGCCGTCGATCACCGCCTGGTTCGGCCCCGGTTCGGAGACCGCGACCGCACCGCTCGCGCACAGCAGCGCCGCGGCGAAAGCTGCGGCGACGCGCTTCACTGGACCCGCGCCTCCATGCTTTCCGGCAGGGTGATGCCGGGCAGCGCCGCCGGCGCCTCGCCCTTGAGGTCCGCGGGCGACGGCTTGGCCTCGCTCTGCGGCGTCCCGACGTCGGGCAGGTTCAGCGACAGCACCGCGACGTCGTCGTTGACGATCGCGCTCCCCGCGCCGTCCCACAGCACGGGCGGGATGCTCCCGCCCATCGCCGCCGCGATCTCGGCTCCGCCCGGAAAGGCCGGCGCGAAGCCCGCCTTGCCGTGCTGATTGTCCCAAACGGCGATATCCTTGGGCAGCGGCTGGTATTTCTCATCCTTGTAGGGATAGCGATAGCCGACGATCATCACATTGGCGGTGCCGTTGTCGGCCAGCATATTGTCGAAGACCTCGACCCGGCTGTTCGCCATCACCAGCACCCCGGTGCCGGTCGGCACGCTGGCGACGATATTGCCCTTCGGCGCGAAGTTCGGCGTGCTGTTGTCGTTCACCATATTGTCGAAGACACGGACATTGTGGCCGCCCTGCTGCGGCAGGCTGGGCAGGTCGAACACCAATATGCCGCCGGTGTTCTTGGTCGCGACATTGTCGTGGACGTCGGCGTCGTAGCAATTCTCGATCTCGATCCCCGCGACATTCTCCATCGCGATCGAATCGCGCACGACGATATTCTTCGACTGGCCGACATAGATGCCCGCGTCCGACGCGCCGCGGACATAGACGCTGTCGATCAGCACGTCGCTGCTCTCGACCGGATAGATGCCGTAGGCGCCGTTGGTTTCCTTCGGCCCCGCGGTCCATTCGACGCGGAGCTGGTGATAGACGATGCGGTCGGCGCCCTTCGACTTGATGCCGTCGCCTTTCGTGTTGAGCACCGCGAAATTGGTGAGATAGACGTCGTCCGAGGTGACGAGCAGCCCCTCGCCCGCGCCCTGCTGGCCCGCGAAATCGAGGATCGAACCCTCGCCATCCTTCGTCCCCGCGCCACGCACCGTGACATTGTCGACGTCGAGCGACAGCCCGTCGGTCAGCGTCCACGTTCCCGCGCCCAGTTCGACGACGTCGCCCGGCTCGGCGAGGATCAGCGCTTCCTGCAATTTCTCGTTCGCATCGGGGGTGCCGGCGCTGACGCTGATGGTCTTCGCGGCGGCGGGCGCCGCGGCGACGGCGAGCGCGGCAAAGGACAGCAGGGCTGCGCGCGGCAAATAGGTGACTCGCATATCTCTCTCCCTTGTTTTGCCCGTGTCATGCGGCAAGAGTGCGCGGAAGCCAAGCCATGTTGCTGACATCGGTGTAGCTAAAACAGGGGGAGAGGTCGCAATGTTTCACATCTATCTCGTGGCGCTCGTCGCGCTCGCGGTTCCAGCCGCCGCCGCGGCGGCTCCGGCGCCGATCACCGGGCGATGGAAGACCGACGACGGCAAGGGCATCGTCGACATCATGCCGTGCGGCGCCAAGCTGTGCGGCCGCATCCATCGCCTGCTGATCGACCAGCCCGCTGGGGGCCAGCGCGACGAGCGCAATCCCGACAAGGCCAAGCGCGGACGGCAGGTGACGGGGCTGCAAATCTACTGGGACCTGGTCCCGCACGACGGCGGCTGGCGCGGCCAGGGCTACAGCCCCGAGGACGGGCGCTATTACAAGGCGCATCTCCGCGTCAGGGGCAACAAGCTGACGATGAAGGGGTGCGTAGCGGTCTTCTGCCGCACGGTAACCTGGACGCGGGTAAGCTGAGTCCCTCCCGCGAGCGGGAGGGAGTCTGTCAGGGCGCGTCGCCCAGGATCCAGTCGACCCCGGCGGCGACATGGATCCGCGCGGCATCGTAGATCGGCAGCACATTGGCATCGGGATCGACGAGCATGACGAGCTCGGTACAGGCGAGCACCAGCGCCTGGACGTCCTGCTTGGCGATATCGGTGATGAAGGTACGCATCGTGCGCCGCGAATCCTCGGTCACCTTGCCCTGCATCAGCTCATCGTAGATGATGCGGTCGATTTCCTCGGCGCGGCTGCCGTCATAGGGGGCGAGCGTCAGGCCGTAGCGCACGAGCCGCTGGCGATACCAGGCTTCGGTCATCACGTTGCGCGTGCCGATGACGGCCGCCGACTTGACGCCGTCGGCGCGGATCTTTTCCCCCGTTTCGTCGACGATGTGGAGGAGCGGGATCGAGATCGCGGCGGCAACCTCTTCCGCCACCTTGTGCATCGAATTGGCCGCGATCATCAGCGCCGTCGCACCCGCATCCTCGAGCCGCTTCGCCGATTCGATCAGCACAGCCTTCGCGTGCGCCCATTGCTCGGGCGTGGTCAGCCGCGACAACTCGCAATAATTGAGGCTTTCGAGCAGGATCGGTGCCGAACAGCTCGTCCCGATCCGCTTCTGCACGCCCTTGTTGAGGTGGCGGTAATAGATCTCGGTCGACGCCCAGCTCATGCCGCCGATCAGGCCGATTTTACGCATAATTCCTCCATCGGTTGCGGCACCGGCCCGCTCCCCCACCCGGCCTCCCATAGAATACTATGATCGGGAGGCCGGGTGGGGGAGCGGGCCGGTGCCGCCTGCGCCGTCAGGCGCAGAAAACTAGTGCCCGCCGCCGTTCAGCGCCTTGACGATGTCGTCGGCCATCTTCTTGGCGTCGCCGAGCAGCATCATCGTCTGGTCCATATAGAAGACGTCGTTGTCGACCCCGGCATAGCCGACCCCGCCCATCGAGCGCTTCACGAACAGCACCGTCTTCGCCTTTTCGACGTCGAGCACCGGCATGCCGTAGATTGGCGACGTCTTGTCGGTCTTCGCCGCCGGATTGGTCACGTCGTTGGCGCCGATGACGAAGGCGACGTCGGCCTGCGCGAATTCCCCATTGATGTCCTCGAGCTCGAACACCTCGTCATAGGGGACGTTCGCCTCGGCGAGCAGCACGTTCATATGGCCGGGCATGCGTCCCGCGACCGGGTGGATCGCATATTTGACGTTCACGCCCTCTTTTTTGAGCACATCGGCCATTTCGCGCAGCGCGTGCTGCGCCTGCGCGACCGCCATGCCGTAACCGGGGACGATGATGACATTCTCGGCCTGGCTCATCAGGAACGCCGCGTCGTCGGCGCTGCCCGGCTTCCAAGGACGCTGTTCCTTCGACCCGCCGCCCGAAGCCGCGGCGTCGGCGCCAAAGCCGCCCGCGATCACGCTGATGAAGCTGCGGTTCATCGCGCGGCACATGATGTAGGAGAGGATCGCACCCGACGAACCGACGAGCGCGCCGGTGATGATCATCGCCGTATTGTGGAGCGTGAAGCCCATCGCCGCCGCGGCCCAGCCCGAATAGCTGTTCAGCATCGACACCACGACCGGCATGTCGGCGCCGCCGATCGGGATGATCAGCAGGAAGCCGATGACGAAGCTGAGGCCCGTGACGGTCCAGAACACCCAGGGGCTCTGGTCGACGGTGAAATAGGCGACGAGGCCGATGATCGCGGCGAGCGTGCCGAGGTTGATAACGTGGCGCAGCGGCAGCATGATCGGCGCGCCCGACATATTGCCGTTGAGTTTCAGGAAGGCGATGACCGACCCCGAAAAGGTGATCGCGCCGATCGCGATGCCCAGGCCCATCTCGACGCGGCTGACGGTGAAGATCTGCCCCGCCGCATCGGCGATGCCGAAGGCGCCGGGGTTGAGATACGCCGCCGCCGCCACCGCGACCGCGGCAAGGCCAACGAGGCTGTGGAACGCCGCGACGAGCTGCGGCATCGCGGTCATCGCGATGCGGCGCGCCATCACGATCCCGATCACCGCGCCGATGCCGATCGCGACGAGGATTTCGATAAACGCCGCGCTGTCAAAATGCCACGCATAGGAATCAGGGCCAAAGCTCTCGGTTTTTCCGGGCAAATGCGTCAGCAGCGTCGTAACGACCGCGATCGTCATGCCCGCGATGCCGAAGCGGTTACCGCGCTGCGACGACGCGGGGCTCGACAGCCCCCGCAGCGCCAGGATGAAGAAAACGCCCGCTACCAGATAGGCGACGGCAGCCCAGGAATTGGCGGCGAGACCGTGGCCGCCGGCCGCGGCGGAAAGAATCGACTGAAACGCCATCTCAGCGCTCCTTCTTCTTGTACATCGCCAGCATGCGCGCGGTGACGGCGAAACCGCCGAAGATGTTGATGCTCGCCATCACGACCGCGGCGAGGCCGAGCCATTTCGACGAGGCCGAACCCGCCGCGGCGCTGGCGATCAGCGCGCCGACGATGATCACCGACGAAATGGCGTTGGTGACGCTCATCAGCGGCGTGTGCAGCGCCGGGGTCACCGACCAGACGACGAAATAGCCGACGAAACAGGCCAGAATGAAAATCGAAAAAATCGCAATGAAGTCCATGATATGTCTTCCGATCTTCGTTGGTTATCCGAGCAACCGCTCGTTCACGACCTTGCCGCCCTGCGTGAGGCGCACGGCGTTGCCGATTTCCTCGTCGAGCACGGGCTTGCCCGCCTCCTTGTCCCAGAAGGCCGAGAGGAAGTTGAATAGGTTGCGGCTGAACAAGGCGCTGGTGTCGGCGGGCATCAGCGCGGCGATATTCTGCGCGCCGATCACGGTGACGCCGTGGATGCGCTTCGTCTCGCCCGCGACCGAGCCCTCGACATTGCCGCCGCTTTCGGCCGCCATGTCGACGATCACGCTGCCGCTGCGCATCGTCGCGAGCTGCGCGTCGCTGATCAGCCGCGGCGCGGGACGCCCGGGGATCAGCGCGGTGGTGATGACGATGTCCTGCTTGGCGATGTGCGACGACACGAGTTCGGCCTGCGCCGCCTTATATTCGTCGGACATTTCGGTGGCATAGCCGCCCGCGCCCTCGCCCTCGATCCCCGCGACGCTCTCGACGAAGATCGGCTTGGCGCCGAGGCTGAGGATCTGTTCCTTGGTCGCGGCGCGCACGTCGGTGGCGCTGACCTGCGCCCCAAGGCGCCGCGCGGTCGCGATCGCCTGCAGCCCCGCGACGCCGACGCCCATGATGAACGCCTTGGCGGCGCTCACCGTGCCCGCGGCGGTCATCATCATCGGGAAGGCGCGGCCATAGGCGTTCGCGGCGATCAGCACCGCCTTGTAGCCGGCGAGATTCGCCTGGCTGGAGAGGATGTCCATCGACTGCGCGCGCGTGATGCGCGGCATGAACTCCATTGCGAGGGCTTCGATCCCGAGTTTCGCATAGGCATCGACGCGCTCGCGCTCGCCAAAGGGGTTCAACCCGGCGGCGAGCCATGCGCCGTCGGCGAAGCCCGACAGCGTCTTGGGGTCGGGTCCCTGGATGCCGAGGATGATGTTCGCGCCCTTCAGCGCATCGGCGCGGCTGCCGACACTGGCGCCCGCGGCGGCATAATCGGCGTCGGCGATCGAGGCTGGCTCGCCCGCCCCCGCCTCGACGGCAACATCGGCCCCCAAGCCAATGAATTTCTTCACGGTTTCCGGGGTCGCAGCGACACGGGTCTCGCCGGGGGCGAGTTCCTTCAGAACGGCGATGCGCATGCCGGGCCGGTCAGGACGCGAGCAGGAGCACGACGAAGGCGGTCACGGCGATCGTGATGATCGCCCCCACCTTGAACAGGCTCAGGAAGCCCGAATAGGTTTCCTGTGCCGCTTTCATTTCCTGTTCGGACGCCATGGCTCTTCCCCTTTTGCTGCTCGCTTCGCGCACGCGCCGCGCGCGCGGGATCGAAATCTGGATTCGCGCCGGTCTTAGCCACGCCTCCCGCGATGCTCAAGGGGCGGAATGGTGCGCGCCGCCCGCGGCCAAAGCCGGACGGCCTTAATCGCCCCTTTACCCCTCTTGCCTAAAACGGGCGGGGAGAGCGGAACAGCGGCCGGATCGGGCCGGCGAAGGGGCAGATTCGAGAGCGATGGCGAGCACGCGCGACACACGAACGGTGATGATCGTCGACAGCGAAGCAGCACAGCAGCGCTTCCTGTCGGCGCTGGTGTCGCGTGGCGGCTGGCGCAGCACCGTCGCGGCCGACACCGACACCGCGCTCGCCAAATTGGGCACGCAGGAGGGCATGGCGCTCGACGCGGTGCTCGTCGACCAGGGCGCACCCGGGATCGCCATCCCCGAATTCGTCGCCGAACTGCGCCGCTGGCGCCCCGCGCTGCCGCTGATCGTCATCACGATGCGCAACGGGGTCGAGGTCGCGGTGAGCGCGATGCGCGCGGGCGCGAGCGATTTCGTCCAGAAACCCATCGCCCCCGACCGGCTGCTCGGCGCGCTCGACCGCATCGCCTCGACCGCCGGCCCGCAGGGCGAGCTTCGCCCGCTGACCGAAAAGCTCCGCGCGCCGCTCGCCTTCGAGGAGATCATCGGGTCGAGCCCCAATTTCCGCAGCGCGCTCGCGATCGCCGCCAAGGCCGCGCGCGCGCGCGTGCCCGTCATGATCAACGGCAAGCCCGGCACCGGCAAGGAAGTCTTCGCCCGCGCGATCCATAGCGCGAGCCCGCGCGCGCGCGGCCAGCTCGTCATGGTCGATTGCTCGGCGGTGTCGCCGGGGCTGATCGGATCGGGCCTCTTCGGCCACGAACGCGGCGCCTTTCCGGGCGCCTTCGACCGCCAGATCGGCCGGATCGTCCAGGCCGACGGCGGCAGCATCATCATCGACCATGTCGAGTGCATCCCGCTGGAAACGCAGGCGAAGCTCGTCGAATTCCTGAACACGGGCGAGGTGCAGATGATCGGCGGCACGATCCGCCAGAGCGTCGACGTCCGCATCATCTCGACCAGCGCGAGCCCGCTCGACAAGCTGATCGAGGCGGGGCATTTCCGCGAGGACCTGTTTTATGCACTGTCGAGCGCGCAATTCACCCTGCCCTCCTTGAGCGAGCGGCGCGGCGATGTCGGCCCGCTCACGCGCCACCTGCTCGCGCGGATCGGCGGGCTTCCCGGCATGGGACCGATCGGCGTCACCGACGACGCGCTCCGCCTGCTCGCCGCCTATGCCTGGCCGGGCAATGTCCGCCAGCTCCAGGATGTGTTGTTCCGCGCCGCGGTCGCGAGCAAGACCGACGTGCTCACCAGCGCCGATTTTACCGCGATCGAGGCCGCGCTGGGCGGCAGCGGGTCGAACGGACAGGGCGAGATCGCGATCAACGGCGAAGCGATCGGCGTCACCCTCTACCTTCCCGACGGCAATCTGCGCCCGCTCGAAGAAATCGAGGCCGACGTGATCCGCCTCGCGATCGGCCATTACCGCGGCCGGATGAGCGAGGTCGCCCGGCGGCTCGGCATCGGGCGCTCGACCCTCTATCGCAAGCTCAGCGATCTTGGCATCGATACCGCCGCATAATATAAGTCTGGACTTATATAATTGCCGATTGATATGATCCCGGCCATCAGCCGGGAGAATCATCATGGCGTTCGATACCATCCAGCAAGCCGCCCTCGTCGTCCGCAAGGTCGAAGACACCACCCACGAGGGACAGCCGGCGCGTGCCGTCGTCGCCTCGCGCGACTATGCGACCGGAATCGACGATCTGTGGAACGCGATCACCGACAAGGCGCGCATCCCGCGCTGGTTCGCGCCGGTCGAGGGCGACCTCACCCTCGGCGGCCGCTATCAGATCAAGGGCAATGCCGGCGGCACCGTCACCGCGTGCGAACCGCCGCGCAGCTTCGCGCTGACCTGGGAGTTCGGGGGCGGCACGAGCTGGGTCGAGGTCGGGCTGGCCGAAGCCGGCGACGGCGGCACCCGCCTGACGCTGCGCCATATCGCGCCGCTCGACGACAAGTCGGAGGAGTTCTGGGATCGCTTCGGCCCCGGCGCGGTCGGCGTGGGCTGGGATTTGTCGCTGCTCGGCCTCGCATGGCACCTCGAAACCGGTGAGGCGGTGAAGGAACGCTTCGCCGAAGAAACCTGGCCGCTGAGCGACGAAGGCAAGGCCTTCGCGACGTCGAGCAGCGACGCGTGGACCGCCGCATCGATCGCCTACGGAACCGCCGCGGACGCCGCGAACCGCGCGGGCGCCGACACGACCGCCTTCTACACCGGCGCCGCCGCGCCCCAATGATTCAAGCCTGATGCACGCCTTCGACATCCTCGGCGACCCGGTACGGCGCCGCATCCTCGAACTCCTCGCCGAGGGCGTGCGGAGCTCGGGCGAGGTCGTCGAGGTGATCGCAGCCGAGTTCGGCATCTCGCAGCCCGCGGTGTCGCAGCATCTGCGCGTCCTGCGCGACCATGGCTTCGCGACCGCGCGCGCCGAGGGGCGGCGCAGGCTCTATGCCGTCGCACCCGAGCGTTTCGACGAGATCGACGCCTGGGTGCAGCGCTTCCGGCGCACATGGGAGCCGCGCTTCGAAGCGCTGGCGACCGAGGTGGCGCGGGGGAAGAAGGCGCGGACGATGGAAGGTGAAAACTGATCCCACTCCTGCAAGTGGGAGGGGAACTAAGCGGTCAGCGCCGCATCCCGCAGCCCGCGCCAGATGCGCAAGGCCTGCCGATTTTCCGCAATGTCGTGCACGCGCAGGATCTGCGCGCCCTGCGACGCCGCCTGATAATGCAGCGCCACCGTCCCGCCCAATCGCTGGTCGGCCGGCGCTTCATTGTCGAGCGCGCCGATCATCCGTTTGCGGCTCGCTCCGAACAGGATCGGGCAGCCGAGCGTGTGGAACAGCGCCAGGCCGTTCACCAGCGCCAGATTGTCGGCGATCCCCTTGCCGAAGCCGAGCCCCGGATCGACGATGATCTTCGCGGGATCGATCCCAGCGGCGACGCACGCCGCGATGCGCTCGGCGAGCATGTCATATACCTCGAACAGCACATGATCGTAGCCGCCGCCCTCGTGCGGGTCGCTCTTCGCCGACGGCGCGTGCATCAGCACCACCGGGCAGCCCGCGCGCGCGACGACGTCCATCGCGCGGTCGTCGTAGCGGAGGGCCGAAATATCGTTGACGATCGTTGCGCCCGCCGCGAGCGCGGCCTCCATCACCGCAGCCTTGCGCGTGTCGATCGACACCGCGACGCCGCCTTTCGCGAGCGCCGCGACGACGCCTTCGACGCGCGCGATCTCGTCGCCTTCCCAGACCAGCGGCGCGCCGGGCCGCGTCGATTCGCCGCCGACATCGAGGATCGCGGCGCCCGCCGACGCCATCGCGAAACCCGCCTCCGCGGCCGCCGCGGCATCGACATGCTTGCCGCCGTCGGAGAAGCTGTCGGGCGTGACGTTGAGGATACCCATCAATTGCGGTTCGCTCAGCCGCACCGTCCGCGCACCGAGCGCCAGCGCACCGCGCGGGCGCTGCACCGCGGCGCGCTGCACGGTTGCCGTTTCACCGAGCGCATCGGGCATGGCGGCGATCCAGTCCCCGAGTTCGAGGACCGGCACGACCGCCGATCGAACCGTGCCACCGTCACGCAGGCTGACGTGCCACGCGGCAAACCAGAGCATCGTGTCGGCGAGCCGCAGGCAGGCGTCGTCCAGCTCGTGCGGCCGGTCGACGAAACAGGCCGGGCGGCAATAGATTTTGGCGCCGGGCGAGACGGCGCCGAGGCCGGGCCTGGTCAGTGGTGCGAACATGCCCGTTCCCCCCTATCCGTCGCCCCCGCGAAGGCGGGGGCCGCTGGCATCATTGAACCGCCACGCCGTGCCAGGCCGACTACGACCCCCGCCTTCGCGGGGGCGACGATCAGCCTTGCCTGTTACGCCTCGTTCGCGAGCAGCCAGTCCTGCCGCACCGCGTCGATCACGCGCAATTGCTTGCCGTCGTCGACGTGCCAGAAGGTCCAGCCGTTGCAGCTCGGCGCGCCCTGCACGCCCGCGCCGACCTTGTGGATCGACCCCGGTGCCTGTCCCTCGCAATCGAGACTGCCGTCGACGCGCACCTTGGCCTTCCAGCGGCGTTTCGCGTCGGTGAGCACCGTCCCCGGTGCGATCATCCCGCATTCGACGAGCGTGCCGAAAGCGACGCGCGTCGCCGCCTTGGGCGCCATCATCGTCTTCACCGCGCTTTCGTCGAGCGGCAGCGCCATCTCGATGCGCTCCTTCGCCGCCGCGATATAATCATCCTCGCGCTCGATGCCGATGAAATGGCGCCCGAGCCGCTTCGCGACCGCGCCGGTCGTGCCGGTGCCGAAGAAGGGGTCGAGGATCACGTCGCCGGGGTTCGAGCAGGCGAGCAGGATGCGATAGAGCAGCGCCTCGGGCTTCTGCGTCGGGTGAACTTTCGTTCCGCCCTTCTTCAAGCGCTCCTGCCCACCGCAGATAGGGATCAGCCAGTCCGAACGCATCTGCAATTCGTCGTTCAGCGTCTTCATCGCGCGATAGTTGAAGGTGTAGCGCGCCTTTTCGCCCATCGACGCCCAGATCAGCGTCTCGTGCGCGTTGGTGAAGCGCGTGCCCTTGAAATTGGGCATCGGGTTCGCCTTGCGCCACACGATGTCGTTGAGGATCCAGTATCCCTGATCCTGCAGCGCCGCGCCGACGCGGAAGATATTGTGATAGCTGCCGATCACCCAGATGCTGCCGCCGGGCTTCAGGATGCGCTTCGCTTCCTTGAGCCACGCATGGGTGAAGCGGTCGTAGGTCGCGAGGCTGTCGAACTTGTCCCAATCGTCGTCGACCGCATCGACCTGGCTGCCGTCGGGGCGCAGCAAGTCGCCGCCGAGCTGGAGATTGTATGGCGGGTCGGCGAAGATCATGTCGACCGACGCCGCGGGCAGCGAGCGCATCATCTCGACGCAATCGCCCTGCAATATGCTGTCGAGCGGAAGGTCCGTGCGCGCCATTTTCGCCACGCGCTGCTTTACCGCCGGGGCCTTGACCCGCTCCATCACACCCATGCCGCTTGCCCCTGTTTCATTGCAAAGAAGGCCTTGATGAGTCCGGCGGAGTCCGCCGTCAAGCTCAGGATTCTAAGGAATCCGCGTGTCCAAATGGTTAAGGGGATGAGAACGAAAGGAGTCTGCCACGACATATGGAGCCTGTCGCGACTCGGAGACTCAACCACTGGTGGTGTGACCGGGAGGACTCAGTGGCGAAAAAATTCCTCTCCCTTGGGAGGAGAGGAATCAAATCCCCGGATCGACCCCGGTCAGGTCGACCGAGCGTTCCCACAATTCGCGCGCCAGCTTCGGGTCGCGCGCCATGCTCGTCGCACGCGCCGGGCCCGAACGGCCGGTCACCTCGCCCAGCCCCTGCGGCCCCAGATAGTCGCCGCCCTGGACGTTCGCTCCGGTCGCCGCCTGCAGCGTCGGCCACGCGCCCTGCGCCGCGCTGTTGAAGAAGGGCGTCGCGAGCGGGGTCATATAGCGCAGCGGCATCGGCAGATGCCGCGTCAGTTCGGTGAGCGCGACGCCGGGATGACAGCCGATCGCCTGCGTCGCCCGCCCCGCGGCGCCGAGCCGCCGGTCGAGCTCGAACATGGTGAGCAGGTTGGCGAGCTTGCTCGTCTGGTAACGCTGCCAATTATGATAGCTGCGGCTCGCGTCGAGATCGCTGTAATCCATCAGGCCGCCCTTGTGCGCGAGGCTCGCGGTGATCACGATGCGGTCGTCGACATGCGGATGGACAAGGCCCGTGAAGGCGAAGGGGCCGAGGTGATTGACCCCGAACTGCAGCTCGAAACCCTGCCGCGTCAGCGTGCGCGGCGGGATCATCACGCCGGCATTGTTGATCAGCACGTCGATGCGCGGCCCCGCGAGCACCGCCGCCGCCGCGTCGCGCACCTGATCGAGGTCGGCGAGATCGAGCCGCAGAAAGCTGAACTCGGCCTTGGGCGCGTCGGCGCGGATCGCCGTCATCGCCGCATCGACGCGTGCCTCGTCGCGACACGCGAGCACGACATGCGCGCCGCGCGCGGCCAGTATCTTCGCGGTTTCGAAGCCGATCCCGGCATTGGCGCCGGTGACGAGGAAGCGCCGCCCGGTCTGCACGCCGACATTTTCGGCGCTGAATCCGCTGCGCATGCTCTCTCCCCTCCTCAGGCCCCTGCGTCAGACCAGCTGCATTTGCGCAACCGGTGCGAAGCTGGTCCGGTGGAGCGGCGTCGGACCGTGCTGGCGCAGCGCCGCGAGATGCTCGCGCGTACCATAGCCCATGTTCGTCGCCCAGCCAAAGACCGGATAGTCGCGCGCCGCGGCGACCATGATGCGGTCGCGATGCTCCTTCGCGATGATGCTCGCCGCCGAAATGCAGGGGTGCAGCGCGTCGCCGCCGATCACCGCGCGGGCACGATATCTCCAGCGCGGCAGCCGGTTGCCGTCGACCAGCACCTCGTGCGGGTCGCAGCCCAGCGCCTCGACCGCGCGCGTCATCGCGAGGAAGGTCGCCTGCAGGATGTTGATCGCGTCGATCTCGGCGACGCTCGCCTCGCCGACGCCCCAGCGGCAGCGTGTCTTGATCAGGATTTCCAGCTCGCCGCGCCGATTCGCGGTCAGCTTCTTGCTGTCATCGAGCCCGTCGATCCCGTCCTCGCACAGGATCACCGCGGCCGCGACCACCGGCCCCGCAAGCGGCCCGCGCCCGGCTTCGTCGACCCCAACCGTCAGATACGCCACGGCGGATACCTTCGATATTCACCCGCTTGATAGAGGCAGAGGCGGTTCCCCGCGGGATCGGTCAGTCGCGCCTCGCGCCAGCCCCATTCCTCGTCCTTCGGCATCTGGTCGAAGCGCACCCCGCGCCGCGCGAGATAGGCGACCCAGGCGTCGAGCGCCCCGCTCTCCAGATACGCCGTCGCACCGCCCGCCGTGCCGTCGCCGACGTGGATCGACAGCGTCACGCCGTTTGCCGCCTCGAAGCGCGCATAACCCCCAATTCCTTCAGCGCCCGGACTGTCCACGATCTGCGTCAGCCCCATCTGCTTGTAGAAGGCGACCGACGCTGCATAGTCGGTCGCGGGCAGCGTGATCTGGTTGAGCGCGGGCCCCATGAACAGCCCGTCGTTGCGCACCGCCTGCTGCCCCATCGGCCCGTGCCCCTCGCCCAGCCCCGGGGCATCGAGCAGCGCGAGGCGCACGAAATCGCGCGCGCGCGCGACCGCGGGCTCGACCGGCATGCCCTGCGCCAAACCGCACGCGATCGCGCTCGCCAGCGTGCAGCCGGTGCCGTGGGTGTGCGGCGTGTCGATCCGCGGCGCCTCCCAGCGCGCGACCTCGCCCGCGTCCGCTTCGAGCAGGCGGTCGGTCACCGTGTCGCCTTCGCCGTGCCCGCCTTTGACGAGCAGCGCGCAGCCGTGCGCGAGGATCGCCTCCTCGCCGCCCAGCGCCGCCAGCTCGCCCAGGTTCGGCGTCGCCACCGCCGCGCGCGCCAGCAGCGCCTCGAACGCGCGGATCGTCGCGGCGTCGGCGAGCACCGAGCCGCTCGTCGAGACCATCACCGGGTCGAACACGACCGGCGCGCCGGCAAGGTCGGGCCGGGCAAGCCGCTCAGCGACCGCCGCGGCGGTTTCGGCGCTGCCGATCATCCCGATCTTGACCGCATCGACGCCGATGTCCGACGCGATGCTGTCGATCTGCATCAGCACCATGTCGGTCGGCACCGGATGCACGCCCTGCACGCCGAGCGTGTTCTGCGCGGTGATCGCGGCGATGGCGGTCATCGCGTGACCGCCGAGCATCGTCACCGTCTTGATGTCGGCCTGGATGCCCGCGCCGCCCCCGCTGTCGGACCCGGCGATGATCAGGACGCGCGCGGTCATCGAACAGGCTCGAAGTGAAAAATCATCGCGCGCCCGGATGCCGCCGCTCGGTCGACGCCGGAAACTTCGCCAGCGCCGAGCCTTCGCGCAGCGGGCGGTCGAGCAGGTCGCCACCGCAATTGGGGCAGCGCTCGTCGAGCTTGTCGGCACAATCGGCGCAGAAGGTGCACTCGAACGAGCAGATGAAAGCGCCGTGGATATTGGCGGGCAGGTCGCGTCCGCAGCGTTCGCAATCGGGTCGCATTTCCAGCATGTCTATTCTCCTGCGGCGACGCGCACCGCGTCGCAGATCATGTCGACGACCCGCTCGACCTCGCCGGCGTCGTCGCCCTCGGCCATCACGCGGATCACGGGTTCGGTGCCCGAGGCGCGGATGACGAGGCGGCCGCGGCCGTCGAGCGCGCCCTCCCCCTCGGCGATCGCCGCCTGGACCTGCGCGTCGTCGAGCGGCTTGCCGCCCTTGAAGCGCACATTCTTCAAAAGCTGCGGCACCGGGTCGAACTGGTGGAGCAATTCGCTCGCGGGCTTGCCCGACGTCACCAGCTCGGCGAGCACCTGCAGCCCGGCGAGGGTCCCGTCGCCGGTCGTCGCATGGTCGGACAGGATCATGTGCCCCGACTGTTCGCCGCCGACGTTGAAGCCGCCGCTCTTCATCCGTTCGAGCACATAGCGGTCGCCGACCTTGGTGCGCTCGAGGCGCAGCCCCTCGCCCTCCAGAAAGCGTTCGAGGCCAAGGTTCGACATCACCGTCGCGACGACGCCGCCCCCTTTCAGCCGCCCCTGCCGCGCCCAGCTCGCGCCGATCAATCCCATGATCTGGTCGCCATCGACGATCGCACCCTTTTCGTCGACCACGATCAGCCGGTCGGCGTCGCCGTCGAGCGCGATGCCGATGTCGGCGCCGCTCGCGACGACCGTTTCCTGCAGCAGCCCCGGCGCGGTCGAGCCGCATCGGTCGTTGATGTTGATGCCGTTGGGTTCGACCCCGATCGCGACGACGTCGGCGCCCAGTTCCCAGAACACCGTCGGCGCGCTGTTGTAGGCGGCACCGTTGGCGCAATCGACGACGATCTTCAGCCCGTCGAGCCGGGCCGCCTCGGGCAGGCTCTGCTTCACCGCGTGGATATAGCGGCCGCGCGCGTCCTCGATCCGCTTGGCGCGCCCGATCTGCGCGGGGGCGGCGAGCTTCGGCTGCTGCGCGAGCAGCAACTCGATCTGCGCCTCGTCCTCGTCCGACAGCTTGTAGCCGTCGGGACCGAACAGCTTGATTCCATTGTCGTGAAAGGGATTGTGGCTGGCCGAGAGCATCACCCCCAGGTCGGCGCGCATCGAATGCGTCAGCATCGCCACGGCCGGGGTCGGCATCGGGCCGACCTGGACCACGTCCATGCCGACGCTGGTGAAGCCCGCGACGAGCGCGTTCTCGAGCATATAGCCCGAGAGGCGCGTGTCCTTGCCGATGACGACGCGGTGCTTGTGCGTGCCGCGCAGGAAATGGGCGCCGGCCGCCATGCCGACGCGCATCGCCACCTCGACCGTCATCGGAATCTCGTTCGTCATCCCGCGGATACCGTCGGTTCCGAAAAACTTGCGCATGGCACCTCTGCTACTTAAGCCGAACATCAGGACAAGAGCTTGCCCCGGCACCCCCGGGATGGCCCTAGGTCACCCATTTTTGCTTGGCAAGCAGGCCAGCGACTGCCCGGGGAATTTGAACGTGAAATCCGCATGGATCATCCTCTCGGCGCTGGTCGTCGGAATGCTGCTGGGAGTCGGCGTGGAAAGCTGGTCGCCCGGCGGGGCGAGCGCGTCGCTGCGCATCGTCGAGCCCGTCGGCATCCTCTGGCTCAACGCGCTCAAGATGACGATCGTGCCCTTGATCGTCGCGTTGCTGATCACCGGCATCACCGCGACCGCCGACGCCGCGCGCGCGGGGGCGCTCGCCGCGCGCGCGGTCGCGACCTTCATCGCCGCGATCGTCATCACCGGCGCCATGTCGCTGCTGCTCACGCCGCTGCTGCTGCGGCTTTTCCCGCTGTCGACCGCGGCTGCCGAGGCGCTTCGCCACGGGCTCGGCGGAGTGGTGGAAACGCCGGCTTCCCCGACCTTCGCCGACTATCTGCTCAGCCTGGTGCCGACCAATCCGATCGCCGCCGCGGCCGATACGGCGGTCCTGCCGCTGATCGTCTTCACCACCATCTTCGCCTTCGCGATCACCCGCATCGGGCCCGAGCAGCGCGCGAGCCTGTCGGGGCTGTTCAAGGCGCTCGGCGACGCGATGCTGGTCGTGATCGGCTGGGTGCTCGCGCTGGCGCCGATCGGGGTGTTCGCGCTCGGCTACGCGCTCGCCGTCAAGGCCGGGTTCGCGGCGTTCGGCGGGCTTCTCCATTATGTGCTGATCGTCTCGGGCGTCGGGGTCGCCTGCGTGATCCTGGGCCTGATCCTCGCGTGGCTGGTCGTCGGGGTCGCGCCGCCGCGCTTCGTTCGCGCGATGATCCCGACGCTCGCGGTCGCGCTCAGCACGCAAAGCTCGCTCGCCAGCCTGCCCGCGATGCTCGACGCCTCCAAGACCCTCGGGGTCGATCCCAAAAAGGCCGACATCATATTGCCGCTCGCGGTCGCGCTCTTCCGCTTCACCAGCACCGCGATGAACCTGGCCGTGGTCGTCTACGTCGCCTGGCTGTTCGGCATCGGCCTGACGCCCTGGACGATGGCGATCGGCCTCGCGGTCGCGGTCGCCGCGGCGCTGAGCTCGGTCAGCCTGCCCGGATCGATCAGCTTCGTCACCTCGATCGCACCGATCGCGGTATCGATGGGGGTTCCCGTCGCGCCGCTCGGCCTGCTCGTCGCGGTCGAGACTTTTCCCGATATCTGGCGTACGCTGGGCAATGTCGTCGCCGACGTCGCCGCCACCAAATATGCCGCCGACGGCGTCGCGGACGAACCTGCAGGAGAAACGCCATGAAATATCGCACGCTCGGCCACGGCCTTCGGGTATCGGCGATCGGCATCGGCTGCATGCCGATGATCAAGGGGGGCAATATCCTCTATGGCGACAATGTCGATCTGGACGAATCGACGCGCACCATCCACCGCGCGATCGACCTCGGCATCACCTTCTTCGACACCGCCGAAATCTATGGCCCCTTCGCGAACGAGGAACTGCTTGGGCAGGCGATCAAAAGCAAGCGCGAGGGCCTCGTCATCGCGACCAAGTTCGGCTTCCAGTTCGACGGCAAGCAGATCACCGGCGTCGACGGCTCGCCCGCCAACGCCCGCCGCGCGTGCGAAGGCTCGCTCCAGCGGCTCGGCATCGACACGATCGACCTCTTCTACCAGCACCGCGTCGATCCGTCGGTGCCGATCGAGGAGACGGTGGGCGGCATGATGGAGCTGGTCAGGGAAGGCAAGGTCCGCCACATCGCGCTGTCCGAAGCCGGCCCCGACACGCTGCGCCGCGCCGCCAGGGCCGCGCCGATCACCGCGCTGCAGAGCGAATATTCGATCTGGGAGCGCGACGTCGAAGAAGAAATCCTCGGCATCTGCCGCGAGCATGGCATCGGCTTCGTCCCCTACTCGCCGCTCGGCCGCGGCTTCCTTGCCGGAACGATCCGCAGCCGCGACGAGCTTCCCGAGCATGACTGGCGCCGGAACGATCCGCGCTATTCGGACGAGAATCTGTCCGCCAACCTCGCGATCGTCGACGCGATCGCCGGCGTCGCGGCGAAGCGCGGCGTCTCGAACGCGCAGGTCGCGCTCACCTGGCTGCTGGCGCAGGGCGACGACATCGTCCCCATCCCGGGCACCAAGCGCCGCGCGACGATGGAGGACAGCGTCGCAGCCGCCGACGTCACCCTGACCGCCGACGATCTCGCCGCGATCGAAGCGGCCGCCCCGCGCGGCGCCACCAGCGGCCCGCGCTATGGCGAGCAGGGCATGCGGATGGTGCGGATTTAGGGGAGGACGGCGGTTTTCGACCGATGGGCGACGTTATTTTAGTCGTCATCCCGGACTTGATCCGGGATCCATTCACGCAGCGCTTGAGCCAATGGATCCCGGATCAAGTCCGGGATGACGAAAGTGAATGGGTGGCCGCTTTCCACCCCACTCGGACATTCGCGGCCGATCCGATCCGGCTGCCAAGACCGATTGCGAACATTGGTCAGGCGGCCGTCCAGTGGCCGGAAAGAACGTGTTGCAGGCGTCGCCTGCATGATGCACCTTAACCCAACGCCCATTTTCAGGATCTTGCCATAGTGACGCTTGCCCGGATCGCTGTCGCGCTTCTGCTAGTGGTCGCCGCTTTGAGCGTGAGCGGCTGGCATCGCTGGCCGGCAGGGTGGATCGCTCTATTTCTGACCATTCGCGTCGCGGCCGATCTCTTCGTCACCGAATATCCGAAGACATGGGGACTCCTCCACCGCGCCGCGAACGCTAACATTGGATGGATCGGCGCGTTGGCTTCAGGCGCCGCATTGATCGCGGCGATGTTTTTATCCTCTTTGCCGAGCTGGGTGGTCGCCATTTACGGCTTCGCCGCAACGTGGGTTTTAATGCCGCCGATCTTCGTCTCCGTCGTTTTCCTACTCGTCGGCATGGCGGATCGGCTCTACGCTTCCCAGTCGCGCAACAGGAGAGCGCCGACGGATTCGCGCGCTATCGTGATGCCGGACGTATCTTCCGGAGCGTTGCACAATAAAGCCACCGATTGACGGCTGTCCGCTCCTCTAAAAACGACGTCCCCACCAACACCCTATCCGCCTGAATCCCTTGCCTCCATCCGCGCGCACAGCGCGTCGACCTTATCCGCCAGCTCGCTGATCCGCATCTGGTCGATTTTCTCGTGCAGCCGCATGATCTCCAGCTCGGCGCGCAGGTTGATCTCGTAATCGAGTTTCTCGGTCAGCCGGTCCTTCGCCGCCTGCCGGTTCTGGCTCATCATGATCACCGGCGCCTGGATCGCCGCGAGCATCGACAGCATCAGATTGAGGAAGATGAAAGGATAGGGATCGAAGGTGAGCCCCAGATGCTCGAGCGCCTTCGAATTGATCAGCATCCACGCGAAGAGCACCAGCGAAAAGCCGATGATGAAGCCCCACGACCCGCCGACCGCGGCGACCTTGTCGGCGAGCCGGGCGCCGAGGCTCGGGCGCGTCGTCGGGTCCTCGGCGTCGGCCCCGACGTCGCGGCTCGTCGGCGCGCGTTCGGCGATGGCGCGGATGACGCGCTGCTCGCCCACGTCGAGATCGTCGTAGGGACAGCCGAGCAGCCGCAGCGACAGGTCCGAAATCTGCTCGTCGCGGTTCATCGGCCTAGCCAATCCAATGCCAGATTCCTGCGGCCATGAAGCCGAGCGCGCCATGCGCCCAAGTCGCGGCGAGCCAGACCGCGATGCCGCCGAACAGGGCATGCGGCCGCGGGATGGTGTCACCCCACGGCGTCATGCCGCTGAGCTGGCGCGCGAAGGGCACGAAGCTCGTCCGTGCCGCCCAGTGGCGCCACGCGTCGCCCATCAGCCGCGCCTTTTTCCCATCCTGCCCCACCGCCCCGACGAGCGCGAGGAAGGCGATGGTCGCCGACAGCACCATCTGCGCGCCCGTGGGCATGACGAGCGTATGCGCGAGCGCCCACAGCGCGAAGCCCCACATCATCGGATGGCGCGTGATCGCATAGACACCGCGCGGCGCGCCCTGCGCGGCGAAGGCGGCGCCCGGCGCGGGGAGCGCGGGGTTGCCGACCAGCGAGCCCATGAAGAGGATGCTCGCAAAGAGCACGATCAGCGAGGCGAGCGCCCACAGGGCATCGCCCGCGGCCCACAGCGGCGGTTCGGGCGGCATGCCGCGCCACGCCTGGACGACCATCACCAATGTCGCGATCGCGACCACCGAATAGACGATCTGGAACGGCCGCTCGCCCATCCGCCCGGCGAGCGGCGCGCGCAGCGGGTGCGACAGCAAAAGATGCGTGCCCACGAACAGGATGCAGGTCACGATCAGCAACGTCATCGGTTCCACGGCCCGTCACCTCTCTTCACGGTGCCGCGTCGGTCAGGCGCGGTCTTTATCGGTCACCAGTCATAGGCGTTCGGCAGCGCGCCTTCCACCGGATCGGCATAGCGGTCGCGCAGCCGGTCCTGCCGCGTCGTCAGCGACTGGCGCTTGCCGTCGATCCAGATCGCGGTCGGGCGGCTGCCGAGTTCGAGCGGATCCTTGTCCCATATCACCACGTCGCCGGCACGGCCGGGCCGCAGCGACCCGATCTGGCCGTCCATGCCCACCGCGCGCGCCGGGGCGCTGCTGATCGAGGCGAAGGCCTGATCCCAGCTCAGCCCGCTCGCGCCCGGCATTTTGGTCAGTCCGACCAGATTGCCGGCATATTGCGTCGCATAGCCCATTTTATGCGCGTCGTCGTCGTCGAACACGCCGACCGCGACGTCGATCCCCGCCGCCTTCATCCGCCCGGCGTTCGACTGGGTCGCCCCGAGCCGCTCGAAGCTGCCCGGCAGATCGGTCAGCGGCGACACCAGCACCGGCACCTTGGCCGCGGCGATCTCGCGCGCCACCATCCAGCCCTCGGTCACGCCGACGAGCACGAGCTTCAGCGCGGGAAAATCCTGCTTCAGCTTCAGCACGTTGACGATGTCGGCGGCGCGGTCGACGCGGATGAAGAGCGGCGTCGCGCCGTCGATCACCCGCACCAGCGCGTCGGCGTCGGCGCGCTGGATCATCGCGTCATTGCCCCATTCGGCGAGCACGGCGGGGTTGCGGGCATAGCTGCGCGCGGCAAGCAATTGCTCGCGGAACAGAAGGAAGGTCGCGGCGCGGCTGCCGCCCGCCTTCGCCGATCCCGCCTCGCCGAACGCGACGAACTGCAGCGCGCGCGGCCGCGTCACCATGTCCATGTCGTCGGCGAGGTCGACGACCGCGCCCTGGCCCGCGAACAGATTGCTGCTGCCGCCCGGCGCGACGATCGCGCGGGTGACGCCCGCGGCGCGGTTCACCGCGATCGGCGATCCCATCGGATTGAGCGCCGGGGCGATGTCGAGCCCCGCCGAAAAACGCGTACGCGGCGCCGAACGGTCGTTGGTGCCGCCGACCGCATCGACCTCGGTCAGCCCGACGCGGCTGAACGCGGCGACGATGCCCGGGGTGACATAATGGCCCTCGGCATCGATGCGCTCCATCCCCGCGGGAACGACCACCCCGTCGCCCGCAGCGACGACCTTGCCGCTGCGGACGATCACCGAGCCGCCCTCGATCGGCGCGCTGCCGTCGCCGATGACGAGCGTCGCGTTGACGATCGCGACATCCTGCGCGACCGCGGGCAGCGCGAAGGCGAGCGCGGCGGCCGAAAGTATCAGCGCGCGCATCATTTCACATCCCCCTCGCCCGGCTGACCCAGTTCGAAATCGCTCACCGGGCGCCGCTTCGGGTCCATCGCGTCGAACAGCAGCGCGCCGTCGATCCACACCTTTTCGGGGCGCGTATAGGCGCTGAAGGGATTGCCGTTCCACAGCACCGCATCGGCCATCTTGCCCGGCTTCAGGCTGCCGGTCCTGTCGGCGATGCCCAGCGCCTTCGCGGGGTTGTAGGACAGCCAGGTCCACGCCTGCTCGTCGCTGATCTGCATTCCCATCCGGCGCCCGGCGGCGAGCGCCTTCGCCGCTTCCTGATTGAGCCGCTGGATCTGGTTCTCGTCGTCCGAATGGACGATGGTGCAGGCGCCCGCGCGGTTCACCAGCGCGATATTCTCGGGCACCGAATCATAGGCCTCCATCTTGAAGCCCCACCAGTCGGCCCACATCGCGGCGCAAATGCCTTCCTTCTCCAGAAGGTCGGCGATCTTGTAGGCTTCGACCGCGTGGTGGAACGCCGTCACCTTATATCCGAACTCATGGCTCATATCGATGACGAGCGCCATTTCGTCGGCGCGGTAGCAATGATTGTGGACGAGGATCTCCCCCGACAGCACCCCGGCGAGCGTTTCCATGGCGAGGTCGCGGTCGACCGCCTTCCCCTCGTCGAGCTTCTTCTTGTACGCCGCCGCTTTCGCCCAGGTCGCGCGGTCGACCGCGAAATTGCCCATGCGGGTCGAGGGCATCCGCCCCTTGCCGCCATAGACGCGCTTGGGATTCTCGCCGCACGCCATCTTCAGCCCATAGGGCGCGCCGGGGAATTTCATTCCCTGCACCGTGCGCGCCGGCACATTCTTCAGCACTACCGAGCGGCCGCCGATCAGGTTCGCGCTGCCCGGAAGGATCTGCAGCGTCGTGATCCCGCCATTGGCGAGCGCGCGGGTGAAGCCGGGGTCCTGCGGCCAGACGCTGTGCTCGACCCACACCTCGGGGGTCGTCGGGCTCGTCGCCTCATTGCCGTCGTCGTGCGCGTCGACGCTGGGGGTCGGATAGTCGCCGAGGTGGCTGTGGACGTCGATCACCCCGGGGGTCAGATATTTGCCCGTCCCGTCGATGATCATCGCGTCGGCGGGGATCGGCAGGTCGGCGCCGCCGACGCTCGCGACCTTGCCCTCGGCGAGCACCACCGTGCCATTGTCGATCCGCCCGCCCTCGCCGTCGAAGACCGTCACGCCGCGCACCGCGGTGACGCGGCCGGGGTAAGCGTGATAGGTCGACGGATAGGGATCCTTGCTGAACCGCTCGGCCTTCTTCTCGGCCGGCGGCGGCGCATCGCTCGCCGGCTTCGCGTCCTGCCCGGCCGCGGCGCAGCCCGCGAACGCCAGCGATACGGCGGCGAGCAGGCCGCCCTTCAGCCCCCGCCTCACGATCAGGTCGCAGGCTTGGGTTCGGGGTGGACGCCCGCGGCCTGCGCCTCGCCGAGTTCGCCCGATCCGGCGATATCGTCCTCGCGGTCGCGCAGCGTGTCGAGGTGCATCCACTTCTTCACGATCGGCGACAGTGCCAGCACGACGACGCTGACGCCCAGCGTGATCCAGCCGATCTCATTATAGATGGCG
>Ga0182747_1000199_pt1 | contig 63231 bp, 60 predicted proteins | sample eDN3rd30CBELigBY_FD_128526 | JGI IMG/M metagenome (GOLD analysis project Ga0182747, IMG submission 128526) | Enriched backyard soil microbial communities from Emeryville, California, USA - eDNA 3rd pass 30_C BE-Lig BY (version 2) (version 2) | ecosystem: Environmental > Terrestrial > Soil >... | reverse complement strand
GAGTTCTTTGGCCCAGCCCATTTTCAGCAACTGGTCTTTCAATTGTGCGCGGCGTTCTTTGATGAACTGTTGCACCGATTCTGCCTGCGCAAAACTTTGCTGCAAGCCTTTTACTTTATCCAATGACTTAGTTACATCTTTGGCAATCCCATTTTGCTGCAGGAACTGCAGGCTGGTGGCCATGGTATCGATGGACGCATTGTAAGAACCGGATTGTATGTGGGAGAGTTTGTCGCGAAGGCCGTCGTATTTAGCCTTGGTATCTCCGAAGAGTTCGGCAGCCTTAGCGGAATCTTTGCACGCAAGTTTGCGGCGCATACGTTCTTCCTGTTTTTGCAGGGAAGAAAGTAGTTTATCCGTTTTTCTATCGAGTTGTTTGTCGATAGAGGCGGCTTTTGCGCCAATCTTATCAGCGTAAGAAGCAGGCACCTTCTCAGGGGCCAACGTATCGTGTTGGGCAAATGCTATTACTGGCACCAGCAATAGCACGAGTAGCAGGTGGCGCATCGGCGGTGGACGGTTGGTTGGTTTGGACAACATGCCCAGCGATGGCTCAGGTCGCTGTACATGGTTTATTCTTCTCAGACGCAAAACTCGGCTTTTTGCACAACAAACCCTGAAAGACTACCAGGAAGTTTTCCACGAAATGCAAAAAGTGTGATTGGTGAATCGTGAATGGTCTATAAATAGCCATGGTTCGTGTATACACGAACCATGGCTGTTTTACTTATAACTTACTACTCACAACTGATCACTCCTTATCATCTTCTTCATCACCACAATTTGCCCGAGGTGATAATGCGTATGTTCAATTAAGCCAGACAGGTTGCGATAATAGTTACCATATTTTTCGTCGGTGAAGTTTTCATCCAGTTTTTCATCGGGCAATGGCTCCATCAGGTCAGCCAACTCTTCGGCTGTTTTCCATACATCCAGTAAAAATAACTGCCACTCTTCTTCCGTTGCAATAACCGGATGATCAAAACTGAATTTATCGTGCGCATCCAGCGGTCCGCCACGCAACACGCCACGGATAGTCATCACATAGTAGTGTATGTGATAGGTCAGGGCCAATATCGTATTAGTCAATCCGGGAACAGACGTTACCGCTTCTTCGCGACTGACATCGGATAACTGATCTTTCATACAGGAAGTCGTCCAGTTGCCGCCGAAGTATACTTGCCGGAAATGTCCGGCGATTTGAGGAACCAACATAATAAGTCAAAAGTAAAAATTCAAAATTCAAAAAATCTTCCGGTTCTAAGATAACAAATATGTGAATCGGCTTTGTGCAAGAAAGAGGGAACTTTCACGCAAGGAAAAATAAGAGGCAAAGGTGCTAAGTAATTTTCAAATCTTCAAATTGTCAAATTGGCCTCTATTCCCACTTCCTTCAAAAACCATTCATCATGCGATACCACTAACAAAGTGCCTTTGTACGATCGCACCGCTTCGGTGAGGATGGAAATATTCTGCAGGTCCAGATTATTGGTGGGTTCATCCAGCACCAATAAGGACGGCGGCTCATTGGTCAGCGTAAGACAACATAGCAACAAGCGCATGCGCTCGCCGCCACTCAATCCCCAACATGGTTTGCCCCAATCTTCCGGGTAAAAAAGAAAATGCGTAAGCCGGCTGTTGAGTTCGTGTGGTTGCAAACCAGTCGTGTTGTAAGTGGCCGCTAATTCATGGACCGTCTGCCTCCCGCCGATCTGCGAGTAATCCTGGTCGATGTACAGATAGTTAAATTCCGCCCGGTCCACTTTTCCTTCATCAGGTTGCCGCAGCCCCAGCAACACCTGCAGCAAGGTCGTTTTGCCGGAACCATTGTCACCGGCTATGGCAACGCGTTCACCGCTGAAGATGTCGAGGTTCAGCGGCTCTTTCCATAAATCCCTGCCATTTACTTCCACTTGCACACTCTTTGCTCCGATCAGCCGCTTACCTCGATGCATCGCCGCTTCATCGAAGTCGAGGCGCATCGTGCCGCCATCGGGTTGCACTTCACGAAGACGTTTTACCTCTCCTGATAACTGGCCTGTTTTTTCTTCGTGAATACCTTTTAGCTTAGCGGTACTTTTTTCAGCGTTGTTGCGGAATGTATTCATGGAAATGGTGGGCAGGCCTGCGCTTTCCTGTTTCTTTTTTCCACGTGCATCCTGGCGCTGGCGCCGTTCTTTTGTTTCGCGCTCGAGCTCTTTTGCTTTGCGTAGTGCTTTCTCCGCTTCTTTCAGTTCATGCTGAAGCGCCGCCTGCTCCAGTTCTTTTTGTTCTTTATAAAAACTGTAATTACCACCAAATGCCTGCAGCCCCTTTTCACTGAGTTCATAAATAAGCGGTAGTTGATCCAGCAATGTTCTGTCATGACTTACCACCAGCACCGTATCGCGTGTGTCGCGCAGGTAGGCGTACAATTGCTCACGACCCGACTTATCGAGATGGTTACTTGGTTCATCAAGTAATACCAATGCGGGTTGCCGCAGTGTGATGCCAGCCAGCAACACACGTGTTTGCTGCCCCCTGCTTAAGCCGGCCATCGACTGATCCAATGTCATACTATTCAGCCCCCATGTTTCGAGGGCCGCTGCACAGCGCTCTTCCAGCGTCCAGTCGTCATTGAGCAGGGTGAAATGAGATTCATCTACATCACCATTCAATATCGCATGCAACGCATTGCGTTTGGCGGCAACACCCCACATTTCGGCAATAGTAAAAGAGGAGAACTGATCGGCCAACTGCGGCAGGTAATATACCGTGCCATCTGCGCGAACGGTACCCGACGAGGGTTTGAGCAACCCGGCCATGAGTTGCAGCAACACAGATTTACCTGCACCATTGGCACCGACAATCCCTGCTCTTTGCTGCGGTACTATGTTCAGATGAATATCGCTGAATAATACATCACCATTAGGATGCGTGTAGACCACATCTTGAAGAAACAACATACTTTTTTCCTTTAACGTGAAAAAACCAGGCAGGCGCCTGCTATTTATTTACCGGGAAAAAAGTGAGGTCTACATGTTCAGTTCAGTGTTTGAGTGGCAAAGATAATAAAACTATCCAAAAAAATTATCGGCATTGCGAAGCAGATACGGCTGTTGCTTCCACCACTACCGTTGGCGCTGATACGGGCAAACCCGAACAAACCAAACAGACTTCCCCACTGGTACGTGTTGTCTCCTTTAATTTCACATATACCGTTGCATTGGGCATTGCCCTCGTTGCCTCACGAATGGTGCAGATGTTCAGGCAACTCACTACATTATCATGGCGTTCACCCGAACTTGCATCATACCAATTATCCTCGCCGATCGGGTAATCTTCGCCCAATTGCAAGACGACACGATCGCAATCATAACGTATCACCGTGGCTTTGCGGTAATCGCAATCCCTTGATTTAGAACAGGCGGAGAAGCCAACCAATCCAATGATAGCCAGCATGGTGTAGAATCTCATAACAATTAGTTTTCATGACTGACATACGCTTTGGAATAAACGTTGCCATTTTCTAAAAAAAAATTGCACAGACAAGTAGTTATCCAGCTGAATTCCCGGAGACAAAGACGTTAACACGGGAAAAGGTGGAGCGTTATTTAGCCTCCTGACCCACTAACAATTCGCGGCGCGCCAGATCAAATGTGAGCGCGGGCCCCATCCAGTCGATGCTGATGATGCCGTCGTAAATCAGCCCGTCGACAAAAGCTGCTTTGAAAGCTGTATGCGGCTTGGCTGTTGTATTATGAGGTTGTAATTTTTTTAATCCGGTGATATAGGTACGGCTGACAAATGCAGTATCGATCTCGCTGCGGTGTTCGCGCACTTGTACTTTTGCTGAATCACTTTTATCAATGCCCAGTTGCGGCATATAGCGCGGATTAAGACGAAACACACCCGAACCCGAACCGCTGTCGAGCAGAAATTGTAATGTCAGGGTATCGTTGACACGGAAATAAGCAAAAATATCGAGCGAGCGGCCGCGCGAATCTTCCAGTTGCAGGGGAACAGTAGCGTGGTTTTTCTTGCGGATGGCCTGTAAGCTTTGAGTAGTTTCCAGCACCAGTTGTTTCCTGGAATAATCTATCGTGAAAGGTTGCGTGCGGAAATTGACCAGGGAGATCAGCCCGTCGATGGGACCGAAATCGGCATCGAGTACGGCTATCTCGGGTTTGTCGATTTTGTAACTGCCGATGGCAATACTTTGCGACGCATAGAATACAACATCTACGCGCTCACCCGTAGCACGGAATGCAGTGTATCCCCCATCTTTCTGTTGGGTGATATTGGCCTTGCCTGCAAACTTCCTGGTAACTACATTCACCCCTCCGCCGGTATCGAACACAAAACTTCCTTCCACACCATTGACTACAGCTTTGATGAGGATATGCCCCTGCGGAGTTTGCTCAAAAGGAATAATCACCTGGGCGGATAATACTATTGACAGAGAAGTCAGCAGGAGAAGAAAAGAAACACGCATAGAAGTCAAAATTCAAAAGTCAAAAATGTTCGGCAGAGCCGGAGCAAAAATAAAAAGGAAAAGGTGAATAATACTTCCTGTTTTAAATGAAAGCGTGATGGTCAATAAAACAGCGATGGTTCGTGTTTCCACGAACCATCGCTGTTTACTTAATACTTATTACTTAATCCCTATCACTACTTCACTACTTCTTCCAGGTCTACCCAATTGTCATTATCATCAGTCTGCCGGGCGATTTCATCGATTACAGCGGGATCTACCCTGCGATTGGTCCGTTTGTCTTTTTCTTCTTTCAACTTCAGCGTTAATACATCTACGCATTCGCTGACCGATGTTTCAAAGTACTCACTGTTTTTCTTTACAAAAAGATCATTGCCGGGAACTTCCAGCCGGATTTCGCAGTAATCATTCTCCGGCTCACTTCCGGCGCCCTTGAAGAGCGTCACATTGGCCCGTACGATCCGGTCGCCTTTGAGGGTAGTTACTTTTTCCCGTACAAAATCTTCCAGTTTTTCTCCGGCGCGAAAGCCGAGAGATTGAATAATGATGTCCATATCCAATTGTTTTTGGTAATTCAATTAATACCGGCAACACGTGTCTGCGTGCCGCCCGCTATTATTCCTACAACAATAAAGCCGGTTGAAATGTTGCATGGAAATACCGGATTGTGAACGATATATTTTAACTATGCGGAATTCTTTCCACGTTTCTCGGCCAGATGCCTTGTCATGGCTGTGTGGAAGGGCGCAGACTCCAGTCAAAAAATTCGTTAACATCCTTTTTAAACTGAACCATATCCGGTTCATTGATATAATACATGTGCCCGGAATTGTAAAAATAATGGCGGACATTCCCCTGTGCCTCTTTGCGGAGAAACATATGCGCCACATCATATTTTGCCGTAAAATAAGGCGTCGCAAAGTCGTAATAGCCTGAACCGACATATACCTTCAAAGACGGATTTTTAGTCATGGCATCCCGCAGGTTTTCAGCTACGTTGAGAAACTTATTCTGCACATTGTTGTAATTCCAGGGATAAACGTTGCCAAAAATGTTATACGCCTTTTCCTCTTTAAATAGTAAGTCCCGGTTGATATAATCATTCATGGCTGTAGTAAACGGACCGTCGATATTGCTGAATGACGGATCATAACTCACATATTCGCCGGCATCGTCCATATCACGACCGGTAAAGCGCGCATCGAGACGGCCGATAGTCAGCCCTTCGCTGCGACGCAATTCCTTGTAAAAACGGTTTTCATCCACACGGAGATTGGCCTGCAAACAATAGGCTTTACTGAGACCGGTATAGTAACTCATTTTCTCCGCGATCTGCTGTTTCTCGGTCTCACTCATCCAATCGCCTTTGAGCAGGGCCGTGGCATAAGCACCCAGTGCAAATTCTTCACTTTCCTTTAATGCTTTCTGCAAATCTGCCTGCAACGCAGGCGCCAGTTTTTTGTGATACCAGGCGGCCGCGGTATACGAAGGAATGTATAAAGCCCTTGGTAAATCATGCCCGACATAATAATCGTTGGTACCAAAATTCAATACAGGGGAAATTAGAAAAATGCCATTCATATAAATGCGATAGTTGTCCTGCAGAAACTTCGCCAGTCCTGCAGCGCGCGTAGTACCATAACTCTCCCCTGCCAGGAATTTCGGCGATCCCCAGCGCTCGAAGCGGGAAAGGAAATGACGTATAAATGAACCAACCGATTGTACATCTTCATTGAATCCATGAAACTGCCGCGGGCTTTCACCTGAAGCAGGTTGACTGAATCCCGTGGCCACGGGATCTATGAACACAAGATCCGTTTTGTCCAGCCAGGTATATTCATTGTTGATGATCTGGTAAGGCGGGGCCGGTGCAGTACCGTCTTTCTCCAGCTTCACACGTTTGGGACCCAGTCCGCCCATGTGCAGCCACACAGACGAAGAACCCGGACCGCCATTAAAGGCAAATGTCAGCGGACGTTTTTCCACTGCTTCATTCTCCTTCCTGTAATAAGTAAAAAATACTTTTGCGATCATCTTGCCGGTATCGTTTTTCAGATCGAGATAACCCGTATATGCTGTATAAGGGATAGTAGCCGTACCGGTTTTAACCGAGCCGCTGGATTTAACCACATGCACACTGGCGGGGACAGGAAAATCTTTGACCTCTTTCTGGGCGCAGAGGTATTGCGAAACAGTCAGCACAACGGACAGGAGAAGCAGTCGCATAAAATGTATTGGTTTTAGCTACGGAAGATACTACTTTTTCAGGGCAGCTATTATCTTTACCGCATGCAGGATATACTCGGGCAAGCCATTGCCGATTACCAGGCCGGGCAACGGCGTACACGTTTGTGGATACTTCCCGCTTATGGCCCGAGGGAGCAAATGCCGGTTCGTATTTACTTCCGTTCACCTTTGGAAATGTCGGAGCTGGAACATGTGGCACTGGGTGCCTGCACGGGACATATACTCGATGCCGGCGCAGGTGCCGGAAGTCATGCGCTTTACCTCCAGCAGCAAGGCCGCAAAGTAACGGCACTCGATATCTCTCCCCTTAACTGCGCCGTAATGAAAGAACGCGGGGTAAAAGATGTAAGAACAGGTGACCTCCTGAAATGGAAAGGCCGCAGGTTCGATACCATTTTGCTATTGATGAATGGCATTGGCATCACGGGAAGTATACCGGGATTGAAAGATTTCCTGGCAACCGCCCCAAACCTGCTGAAGCCTGGCGGACAACTACTGTTCGACTCTTCCGATATCGCTTATTTATATGAAAAAAATCCCGGCCAAGGCCGTCGTTATTATGGCGAGATAGATTATCAATACAGCTACCGCGGACAGACATCCGGTCTTTTTTCCTGGTTATATATTGACAGCAAACGGCTGCGCACGATCGCCCGCGCCACCGGATGGCGTTGCGATGAGTTGTACCGCGAAGAGAGCGGACAATACCTGATGCGCCTGACTTGCTGAATCTGGAATTAAAATTGCCTTTCATCAGTAAAATACTGTTAACCCATGCCAATTCTGCAATTAATAAAAAAATGGCCGGTATACACGTTGCTTGCAATGCTCCTTGCAGGTTGTTCATTCTCCCAATCCAAATCAAAAAAGCTCCTGCGCGCGGCTGAAGACGAAACATTTGATATGGTCATCGTTCCGGGTATTCCGTTGGAAAACGGTGAATGGGGCCGCATCATGAAAGCGCGTGTATACTGGGCAAAATTCCTGTATGAGAAAGGTATTGCCCGGAATGTGATGTTTTCGGGATCGGCCGTCCACAGTCCCTATTACGAATCGAAAGTGATGGCGCTCTATGCCGAAGCCATCGGCATACCGAAAGAACATATTTTTACCGAAATCAAGGCCGAGCACAGCGTGGAGAATATTTATTACTCGTATAAGAAAGCGCGCAAAATGGGGTTTAAAAAAATTGCGTTAGCCACCGATCCTTTTCAATCAAAAATGACCCGTGGATTTGTAAGAAAAAGGGTAAGTAAAGATATTCATTTATTGCCCTTTGTATTTGACACCCTGAAAGTACTGGAGCCGCAGATGACCAATCCTGAAATAAACTTCGAAACCGCCCGCGCCGAAAACTTCGTACCGCTGAAAGAAAGAAAAAACTTCTGGCAAAGGCTGAGGGGAACGCGGGGGAAGAGCATGGATAAGAACCCTTATTAATTCAAAAGTCAAAAGTGAATTGTGAATTGTGAATAAAACAGCCCTTACTACCTGCAACCAACTCCGGTAGTTTCGGATGAGCGGTTCCTTCAACTCCAGGGCCGAAGCCCCGGCCTCACGCCTTACACCTTACACCTTACACCTTATGCCTTACGCCTTATGCCTTACACCTCACGCCTTACTCCTTCTTCGCTTTGGCTATTCTTTTCCTCACCCGTGGATTGACCATAGAAAGATCATCGCCCATCAGCATACCCCAGGGCTTAAGATCGTCCACGCGATCGCAAATTGCTTTCATTACGGCAATGCCAGGTATCGACAGAAACATACCCGAGACTCCTGCCAATGCACCTCCGATCAGCACACCGATGATACTCACCAGTGCATTGATGCGCACTTTCGAGCTCACCACGTAAGGCATCAGGAAATTATTGTCGATGAACTGTACAACGGTCAGTATGACCGCTACCCACAACACATCGCTGATATTGGTGGACGTTGTAAGCGTGATCAGCATACAAAGAATGGTGGCCACCAGCATACCGATATAAGGGATCATATTGAGAATAGCAGCAAGCACAGCCAGGAAAATGGCATACTCGATGCCGATAATAAAGAAACCAACCGCATTCAATACCGCAACGATGCCCATTTCAATCAGCAGTCCGACCATATATCCCTGTACGATGCTTTTTGATTCTTCCATTACCTCACTTACGCTGCCTTTGTGTTTTTCATTGAAAATATCTTCAAAGAATTTACGGATGAGCTTGCGGTAATACATGATAAGAAAGGTGTACAGCGGCAGCAGGATCACCATCAGCAATGCCTGCATGGCGCCGAACAAAGTAGAACCCACCATGCCGGTTCCGGAGTCTTTCATGCCATCGGTAGCTTCTTTTACGGCGGCGTCCTGTTGTTTGGTGCTGATGCCAAACTGGTCGCTGATCCATTGCTGGGCCGTGCGTGCATGATCCATCAGGTGTTGCTTGATTGTAGGCATATCGTCTGCAAATGCTGATATCTGCGACGAAAGGAACCAGATGATGCCTGCCAGGAAAATGATGGCCAGCAGGATGGATAAAAGCATGGACGGCACTTTGGGCAACCCCCACTTCTCAAGCCGGTTATTGACAGGCAACAACAGGATGGCCAGCACAATAGCGAAAAACAGCGGCATCAGGATGTCCTTGGCGATATAAACAAGACCGGCTACCAGTACGATAGCAAGCAGGTTAAGGGCAAATTTGTGGTAGAATGGCGGCGTCTGGTGGGCAGTCATGGTGCGTGTTTACAGGTTATTATACAAAAAATCATACCAGCACCGGAATGGGCAGGCATTCCTGAATATACGCAAAAGCCTTCGCTTCCGAAACCCGGGTATTTCCCGGAGTTTCACGGGAATGTCATTCCAGGGGTTTTCCCAAATTATTCCCTAAAAGCCCTCGAAACATGGATAAGTTATTTACTTTTGTAAAAATTACTATCATGAAGATTTTTGTTGCTGGCCTCCCGTACGACCTCGACGACGCTGAACTGACTGAGATTTTTGAGAAATTCGGCACGATCGCTTCGGCTAAAGTGGCGATGGACCGTGAAACCGGTAAAAGCAAAGGATTTGGTTTTGTAGAAATGCCGAACGAAGAAGAAGCTAAGGAAGCCATTGAAGGGCTGAACGATATTTCCCTGGGAAAGAAACCTTTGGTTGTGAAAGCTGCGGAAGATCGCCCTGGTGGCGGTAGTGGCGGATCCCGCCCCGGCGGACAAAGCCGTCCTCCCCGGTTCACCAACAACCGTCCCCGGTTCTGATAACCCGTTGTTGAAAATCATTGAGGCGCTCCGTCAACGGGGCGCTTTTTTATTAATTAAATACTACGGATGGAACGATTTGCTTATGCCATTACCTGCATGGCGCCACAACCCGCCGATCATATTCTCGAAATAGGTTGCGGCACCGGGCAGGCCGCCGTGCTGCTATTCCCGCTTATCCGGCAAGGTGAGCTCTACCTTATCGACCGGTCAGATGTTATGTTAGAGAAGGCCGCAAAGAAACTGCCGGCGGCTGTGCTGAAGGAACGGGCAGATTTTCCCGATTGGAAAAGCCGCAAAATCTTTGATAAGATTTTCGCATTTAATGTGAGCGACAGTTGGAGTAACACAGGCACAGTATTTCTCCGGGCAATAGCCGCCCATCTTGCCGCAGACGGGCAATGCTGGCTTTTTCACCAGGGGCCGCCCGGATCTGGCGGACGGCTTAACAAGGAAATCAGGATAAGACTGAAGGAACTGGCAGCCGGATCAGGCCTTATGATGCAACATGCGGAAGAAAAGATAATACACCCGTCACCCGTACTGGCCGTGAAGTTTGTCAGGGAATAATCGTCAATCGTGAGTGGGTTGTTCTCTTTCCATGTTGTCACATTGTTCCCGATAGCTGCTGGTTCATCAAGACCAGAACAGGAAACAGATAACAACGGCTATTTAACTTATAACTTACACCTTCTTCTTCTTACTGCGCAAACGGCTGAGCGTTTCCTCCGTCATACCTAGATAAGAAGCAATGTACTTGAGTGGTGCGCGATTGACCAGATCGGGGCGCGATTCGATGAAATGCTGATAACGCATTTCCGCATTGGGAATGCGGCTGATAAATGCACGGGCTTCCGCATCTGCATAATAGACCTGCAGGATCACCCGGCCGATCACATTTATTTCAACTGAATTTTCGTAGAGATAAGCGAGCGTGGCGTAAGGAATAACAACCAGCTCCGCATCTTCCACCGCCTGGATGCTTTCCTTGGCAGGTTCCTGGTTCGACATACTTCGTATGGAAGTAACCAGTTGATTTTCGGTATTCATCCAGGTAGTAATCTCTTTGTTGCCAAACAGGATGTAAGCACGCAACAGGCCTTTCATCACAAAATAATATTTGTCACAGATCTCTCCGGCCTTTAAGAGGTGCTCCCCTCTTTTCACACGGATCGCGTGGCAATTCGCCTGAATGTAGTCTTCTACTTCACTTGTCAACGGATGAATGCTATTCAGAAATTGAACCAGCGGAGATATATCAACTTGTTTTCGTCGGCTCATGGGCGTATTATGTTTCGCAGAGAGGGTTTGTTGCGCAAGATAGAAAATATCTTCCGCAACTCCCAGTTGCATCCGTGATCCGGCAGGACAGTTATATGTAGTGATCGATTATCTTTAGCACTATGTTTTCCTTAAAAACAAAAAAGGCGGTGGTCACCGGCGGAGGCAGTGGCATTGGCCAGGCGATTGCTGTATTGCTGGCGAAACAAGGCGCTGAAGTGCATATACTCGAATTGAGTGAAGAACAGGCTGCGGAAACTTTGTCGCTGATCGGCGAAGCCGGCGGCACTGCATTCGTTCATGTATGCAACGTGGCTTCTCAACCCGATGTATTGCGCATATTTAAACAGATCGGCGCTATTCATATTCTCGTCAATAATGCCGGTATAGCACACGTAGGCAAAGCGGATACTACTACGGAAGAAGATTTTGACCGCATCATGCAGGTCAATGTAAAAGGTGTGTACAATTGCCTGCATGCAGGCATTCCCGGATTGCGTAAGGCAGGCGGTGGCAGCATCATCAACATGACTTCCATCGCTTCGATTGTGGGCATTCCCGACCGCTTTGCTTACAGCACCGCCAAAGGTGCGGTACGGGCCATGACCCTGAGCGTTGCCAAAGATTATCTTGCGGATAATATCCGTTGCAATTGCATCTCTCCTGCCCGCGTGCACACACCTTTTGTAGATGGCTTCCTGGCAAAGAACTATCCGGATAACCGCGAGGAGATGTTTGAGAAACTTTCCCGCACACAACCGATCGGCCGCATGGGACGCCCCGATGAAGTGGCCGCCCTGGCATTGTACCTGTGCAGCGACGAAGCATCCTTCGTTACCGGCTGCGATTATCCCATCGACGGTGGATTTACAACATTGAACAACTGATAAAATTTTTACCAACATGAAATTGATCCGCTATGGTCAACCTGGTCAGGAAAAGCCCGGTGTTTTCGCCGGTGACCAGTATTACGATGCTGCACCTGTTACACCTGATTACGACAAAGACTTTTTTACCAATGACGGCCTTGCACGGCTGAAGGCCGCGCTCGATGCAAATGAACTGCCGGTTTTACCCACACCCGACAGACTAGGCGCTCCGCTCGCCGACCCCTCCAAGATCGTGTGCGTGGGACTCAATTATAAGGATCATGCGCGCGAAACCAATGCCGCTGTTCCGGCAGAACCTATCCTGTTCTTCAAGTCTACTACCGCTATCTGCGGCCCTAACGATGCATTGGTGATTCCGCGCAACAGCACCAAGACCGATTGGGAAGTGGAACTGGCCGTTATTATCGGGAAAAAAGCGAGCTACGTTTCCCTGGATGAAGCAAAAGATTATATCGCAGGTTATTGTTTACACAACGATTATAGCGAGCGCGCATTTCAACTCGAACGCGGCGGACAATGGGTGAAAGGAAAAAGCTGCGACACTTTCGCACCACTCGGTCCCTGGCTCGTGACCAAGGATGAGATTACAGATGATAGCAACCTGCGGCTCTGGCTTACCGTTAACGGTCAAAAAGTACAGGATGGCAATACCAGCAACCTGATTTTCGATATACCGTTCCTGGTACATTATATCAGCCAGTTCATGACGCTCCTTCCCGGGGATATTATTTCCACCGGCACACCCGCAGGCGTTGGTCTGGGCCAGAAACCTGAGCCCTGGTACATCAAGCCCGGTGATATAATCGAATTGGGAATAGAGGGGTTGGGAAGCAGTAAGCAAATTGCCCAAGAAGAAAAATTCTGACTAATGTGTAAATGTGCCCCGCCAGGGGCGGGGCACATGTGTAAATTTCTGTAACAGTCATTTTCACATTAAAAAAAACGCCTTTTGGGCGTTTTTTTTATTTCCTCCTGACACAGGGCTGTCACTCACCGATCTATAAAAATCATCCAACTATGTCACAGATCAAACAACTACTCCAGGAATTAGAGAATGAAGCACAAACTACCCGCAAAATGCTTAGCCGTGTGCCCACAGACAAATTCGATTGGAAGCCGCATCAGAAAAGTATGTCCCTCCGCGAACTGAGCGGGCATATTGCAGAACTGCCAGGCTGGGTGCCCATGGTACTTACTACCGAAGAACTCGATTTTGCGAAGCAGGCTTACACACCGCCACAGGTGAGCAACACGGATGAAGTATTGGCGTTGCTGGAAAAGTCATTAGAAAACGCAAAAGCACAACTGGAAAGTTCGGAAGATGCTGACCTGGATCCGGAATGGTTGCTGCGCAACGGCGATACGATCTACAGCCGTTCATCCCGTGGAGAATTTATCCGCACCACCTATTGCCAGGTCGTACACCATCGCGCGCAGTTGGGCGTATACCTGCGCCTGCTCGACATTCCCATCCCCGGCAGCTATGGACCAAGCGCGGATGAAAACTGAAGCGCACTTGTGAGAGTCGTGCGCTTCGTTACACAACAGCTGTCTTTTATTTACTGGATTGCGAAAGGCATTACTTCTTAAAAGCCGCTTCATAAACGCTGATCCATTGACCGGGAGTCATCTTCTGCATCAGCTGCCCGATCAATTCAAAAGGAATGGACTCCGGCTTTTTAAACCGGACGCAACTCTTGCCCATGTCAAGTTTTGCTTTGGAAAAACGGGGATACGATTCCGTGAACCATTGATACAGTTCCGGCACGGCATACATGCCCATGTGATAGAGGGCGATGAAGTTTTTTTGTGATGCGATACTCACGAAAGGAAGCGGCAATTTAGGATCGCAATGATAGCCTGCGGGATAGGATGAATGAGGTACCACCCAGGATGGCATTTTATAGCCGATCACTTCCTTAAAACCCGGCGGCAGGTTTTTATTGATCACCTGTCGTAATTGCGTCATAGCGTCCTGTCTGTCGGCGGGAAGGGCCGCAATATAGGCATCCACTTCGTTCATAAGCGTGTGTTGAGAAATGGAAGTTAACGCTTATAAAAAAAGAAAGCCCCTTCGGGGGCTTTCTTTTTTTGCAATCAGTGAATAAGTGAATAGCAGACCTCAGGCTCCGACTACGGTTAATGAACAGTGACATTGACCTATTGCCTTATTCACTGATTGACTGATTGCCCCTATTACGATTACATACGTTGTGTAAATGAGCGGCGTCCGCGTCCACCGGATGTTCTGCGTCCTCCGAATGCCGGTTGGGCAGCGGCGGTGGTGGTTACGGGTTTAACTACACTGTGCATCAGTGGTACATCGTAAGGATGTCCGGCGATCACCGGTACGTTTTTCTTGATCAGCCGCTCGATATCTTTCAGGAATATTTTTTCTTCATAATCACAGAAAGAGATCGCAGTACCGTCGGCTCCTGCGCGGCCTGTACGGCCAATGCGATGTACGTATGTCTCCGGTATATTGGGCAGATCGAAATTGATCACGTGTGTTAGTTCATCGATATCGATACCACGCGCGGCGATATCGGTGGCCACAAGAATACGTGTGCGGCGGCTCTTGAAATTGGTCAGTGCTGACTGCCGTGCATTCTGTGATTTGTTGCCATGAATCGCTTCGGCGCGGATACCTGCTTTGCTCAGATCACGCGCAATACGGTCGGCGCCGTGTTTGGTACGGGCAAAGACCAATGCCGTGCGGATCTGCTCATCCTGTAAAAGATGTACCAGCAGTTGACGCTTATTGTTTTTTTCCACGTAATACAGCGCCTGCTGAATGGTATCGGCTGTAGAAGAAACCGGGGTCACTTCTATTTTCAGCGGATTGTCCAGCAGTATGTTCGCCAGTTGTTGCGCTTCAGGCGGCATGGTAGCCGAGAAGAACAGGGTCTGACGACGCTGCGGAAGACGTGCGATAATTCTTTTAACATCATGCACAAAACCCATGTCGAGCATACGGTCGGCTTCATCGAGTACGAAGTAGCGGATATCGTCCAGGGAAACGTGACGCTGTTGCATCAGATCGAGCAGGCGTCCCGGCGTAGCCACCAGGATATCTACACCTCTGCGGAGGCTGTTTACCTGGTGATGCTGGTTCACACCGCCGAACATCACCATGTGACGAAGCGGCAGGTGCCGGCCATAGGCTTTGAAACTCTCTTCGATCTGGATGGCCAGTTCGCGCGTAGGTGTAAGAATGAGTGCACGGATTTTTCTACGGTCATTCTCCGCGGGTGCATTTTCCGCCATCAGTTGAAGCAGCGGTAATGCAAAGGCAGCCGTTTTACCGGTACCGGTTTGTGCACAACCTAACAAATCTTTTCGCTGAAGTATAATGGGAATGGCTTGTTCCTGGATGGGAGTGGGTTGGGTATACCCCTCATCGTTCAACGCGTTGAGCAATGGCTCAATGAGCTGTAATTCACTAAATAACAATTGACTAAAATATTTGATTAATAATAATGGTAAGGCTATCAAAAAAGAAGTGATACTTTACCCGCCTTACGTTACGCCTTCACGGCAGTTGTTGATCAGAGGTCAACTAAAGAGTGAGAGATAACATAATAGAAGGCAAAGATCGGGAATTTAGTTCAAATGACCAAGTCTCCCTGATTTTCGGGAATTTGACGATTTGATAATTTGGTGATTTGGTAATGAAATGAGTCTGTTTATTTTTCAAATTGTCAAATCATCAAATTGTCAAATTAACTATATTGTTGACTGAAAATGACCGCCATATGGGAGACGTTCAGGTTAAAAAACAACCTAAGAAATACGATGTAGTTATTGTTGGATCCGGTGCCGGAGGAGGCATGGCTGCCTACACACTGGCCAACGCAGGCCTTGAAGTGTGCATGATCGAAGCCGGCCCCATGTATGATCCGCAGAAAAATATCACCCAGCTTAAAAACCCCTGGGATTCACCGCGACGCGGCGCTTCCACCAAATTCCGCCCTTTCGGCGATTTTGACGCCTGCTACTGGGGATGGAGCATCGACGGTGAACCCTACACCAAAAAAGAAGGTACACAGTTCGACTGGTGGCGCGCACGCATGCTCGGCGGACGCACCAATCACTGGGGGCGTATCTCCCTTCGCTTTGGCCCTAAAGATTTCAAACGCCGCAGCATCGACGGACTCGGGGAAGACTGGCCAATCGGCTATGATGATATCAAACCTTATTACGATCGTGTAGACAAACTGATCGGTGTGTTTGGCACCAATGAAGGGTTGGAAAATGATCCCGACGGCATCTTCCTTCCCCCGCCGCGTCCACGCCTGCACGAATTGTTTTTGAAAAAAGGCGCAACGGAAGCCGGCGTAAGAGTGATCCCTTCGCGCTTGTCCATTCTCACACAAAAACTAAACGAAGACCGCGGCGTCTGCTTTTTCTGTGGCCAGTGCAACCGCAATTGCAGCATGGCAAAAGCTGACTTCTCCTCTCCCAACGTACTCATTTACCCCGCATTAAAAACCGGCAAACTTACCGTACTCGCTAACAGCATGGCCCGCGAAGTACTGACCAATAATGAAGGTTTGGCTACCGGAGTTTCCTATGTCAGCAAAGAAGACATGCAGGAATACCAGGTGGAAGGAAGAGTGGTCATCCTCGCCGCAAGCGCCTGCGAAAGCGCACGGCTTTTACTTAACTCCACTTCCACACGTCACGAAAACGGACTGGCCAACAACAGCAATGTGGTTGGTAAATATTTACACGATTCAACGGGTGCCGCACTTGGTGGTTTTATCCCTACCCTCTTCGGACGCAAGCGTTACAACGAAGATGGTGTTGGCGGTGCACACATCTATTCACCCTGGTGGCTGGATAACCGCAAGCTCGATTTCCCGCGCGGATATCACATTGAATACTGGGGCGGCATGGGCCAGCCTTCGTACGGCTTTAACTGGGGCATTGAAAAAATGAATGGCAAATACCCCGTCAACGGCCAGCAGAAAGAAGCGGGCGGATATGGCGCTTCCTTAAAAGAAGACAACCGTTTCTTCTGGGGAGCCAGTGTGGGCATGGCCGGCCGCGGAGAAGCCATCCCGGTGGACTCAAACTATTGCGAAATCGACCCTTCTGTGGTAGATAAATACGGCATCCCGGTATTGCGTTTCAATTTTAAATGGAGTGAAAACGAAATACGCCAGGCCCGCCACATGAAGCAAACCTTCAAAGAGATCATGCACAACATGGGCGCCGTGATCACCTGGGGCGGCGATGATGATGCCAGCAACAATTATGGCCTTAGCAAACCCGGCGAGATTATTCATGAAGCCGGTACGGTGCGCATGGGCAATGATCCCAAACGATCTGCTCTCAACAAATACAGCCAGGCGCACGATTGCAAAAATCTTTTCTGTGTAGATGGCGGTCAGTTTGTATCGCAGGCCGATAAAAATATTACCTGGACCATCCTGGCCCTGAGCATGCGCGCAAGTGAATACATTATTGAAGAAATGAAAAAACAAAATCTCTGATGGACCGTCGTCAATCCCTTAAACTGATCGCTACCGGAGCCATTGCTTCCGGCGCACTCGTCGCTGGTTGTGCCACCGACGATAAGAAGGATAAAAAAACGGATGCACCCGCTGCGGATAAACCCGAGTTTACCACGGACCGCAGCCCGGAAGAAGCAGAGTTTGAGCGCGCACTTAAAGCCAAGGGCGCCTTCTTTACACCGCACGAAATGGCCACTATCACCGTATTGGCCGATATCATCATTCCACGCGATAATGTAAGCGGCAGCGCAAGTGAAGCCGGTGTACCGGCCTTTATGGATTTTATTGTACAGGATATGCCGCAACACCAGACGCCCATGCGTGGCGGTCTTCGCTGGATGGATACGCAAAGCATCAAACGTTTCGGCAAAAATTTTGTGGACTGCACGCCCGCCGAACGCATCACCCTGGTAGACCTGATCGCTTATCCCGAACGCGAACACCTGAAGAAGGATAAAAAACTCGCACCCGGCGTTGCTTTCTTTTCATTGATGCGCAACCTGACCGTAACAGGATTTTATACTTCCGAGATCGGCGTGAAAGATCTTGGTTATGCAGGCAACCGTCCCAACCAGTGGAACGGCGTGCCTGCAGATGTGTTGCAGCAATACAACGTAAGTTATACCGAGAAGGAAATAAAAGAATGCGTACAGTTTACCGACAATAACGGCTAACTCTTTCACGCAGTTACTTCCTCTTTGAATTGTGATTGATAGGCATCGGTTAGTTTGCGTTGCAACTCCGATGGTAGCGGTTCGTGTGCGAGGTAGCGCCTGCTGAACCGCGCCCGGCCCTGCGTAAGCGAACGGAGCGCAGACGAATAACCCTCCATTTCAGCTTGTGGTATCTGTGCGGTGATCCGCCGCTGGTTGCCATCATATCCCATATTCAATACGATCCCCCTGCGTGTTTGCAGATCGCCCATCACGGCACCCGTCCATTCTTCCGGACAGGTTACCTGCACCTGGCAAACAGGCTCCAGCAATTGCGGATCCGCTTCGCGGAAGGCCTGGCGGAATGCCTGCAATCCGGCGATTTTAAAGGATACATCGTTGCTGTCGACCGGATGCATTTTCCCATCCAGCACACACACGCGTATGTCGCGCGCATAAGATCCCGTCAACGGGCCATGCTGCATTTTTTCCATCACACCTTTTAAGATAGATGGCATAAAACGGTTATCGATAGCGCCACCTATCACACAATTACAGAAAACCAATTTGCCACCCCAATCGAGTGCGATCATTTCTTTGTTGCGAACGCTCAACCCTTCCGGATCAGGCATCCCCTCATACCAGGGTTCGACGCGCAATGTTACTTCGCCAAACTGGCCAGCGCCACCACTTTGTTTTTTATGGCGATAGGAAGCTTCGGCGGGTCTGCGGATGGTTTCCCTGTAAGGCACGCGCGGAGGTTCGAATTTTACATCAAGGTGAAATACCTGTTGCATTTTCCATCGCACTACGGCAAGGTGCATATCGCCTTGCAGATGAAGCAGCGTTTGCCGGAGTTCTGCCGACACTTCCAATTGTAAAGAGGGATCTTCTTCCCGTAAATGGTGCAATGCCTGCGCCAGCTTTTCTTCTTCCCCTTTTTTCGCCGCTTCCACCGCTACGGTCATCACAGATGAAGGAAATTGTATCGGAGGCAGTTCATCTCTCCTGCCCTTTGCATGCAGCGTGTTGTTGACATGCGTATTTTTAAGCTTCAACGTAGCGCCGATATCACCGGCAGTAAGTTCGGGCACCGCAATCCGTTCGTTTCCCTCTATCAGGAATAATTGCGATAGTCTTTCAGTGCCGCCTGTAGTTTCATTTTCCAATTCCATTCCACTGCGAACCGTTCCTGCATACACTTTAAAAAAGGAAAGTTCCCCGATATGGGGTTCGGCCACCGTTTTAAAAATAAACAAACACGGCGGTGCCATCGGATCGATTGGTAGTTCCTGCCCGCTGCGGGTAAGTTGCGCAGGCATTTCATTTGCACTGGGACATACATGATCGATGAAACCCATCAATCTTCCACTACCCATGTTGCGTTCTGCAGAAAGGCAGAATAAAGGAAACAATTCCTGGTTGATGAGTGCCTGCTTCATACCCATCCGCAGTTCTTCTTCATCCAGTTCTCCTTTGTCAAAATAGACTTCCATTAGTTTTTCATCGTTACCTGCAACAGCCTCTACCAGCAGTTTGTGCAACTGCTCTGCGCGTGGCCGTTCCGCTTCGGGAATCGGTAACTTGTCCGGCTTGCCTCCGGTGTCGCGGAATTTGTACAGCGTCATGCGTAGCACGTCTATGATTTCATGAAAACCCGCGCCGGTTTGTAAAGGATATTGCACCACCGTTATGCGCGGACCGAAATGCGCGCGTGCTTCTTCCACCGTACGCTCAAAATCGGCCTGATCGCTGTCGAGTTTACTCACAGCAAATACCATGGGTGTTTTGAAGCGTTGCGTATAATCCCATATTGTATCGGTGCCGGGCTCCACGCCGTTCTCCGCATTGAGCAGCATGATGCCGGTGTCCGCCACGCGCAATGCAGCAATCACTTCTCCGGCAAAATCCTGGTAGCCGGGTGTATCGAGTATGTTGATCTTGTACCCACGCCAGCGCACGTGCAGCAACTTGCTGAAAATGGAATTGCCCCGCTCTTTTTCCAGCGGGTGATAATCGGCTGTTGTATTTTGTTCAGTAATATTTCCCTGCCGGCGTATGCAGCCGGTTTCGAAAAGCATGCACTCCGCTAAGGTAGTCTTACCCGAACCGGCATGGCCGAGCAAGACGATATTTTTAACGTGTGCGGTATCAAATTCAGGCATGGCAGAATGATTTAAAGTGAGGAATAGGAATACAATAGTGCCATCCGGTAAATAGTTACCGGTCTATGCCTGTCTGTAGTAACAGTAGCCTGTCTTGGGTATTAAGCCTGGAGAAATCTGTTGACTTCTTCTCGTAATTCGTCCAGCATCTGATCAAGGCGCTGGTACTCATCGAAAAGCTGTTCATGTGCTGCGTAGCGTTCATCGCGCAGGCGGCTGTCATTGGCCTGTTCGGCTCCTACAGTGTTTGCGTGCTGCTTGATTGCCTGTTTGAGGTCATGGATATTGATGAGCTGGATGTGGAGCTGGTTGTCGAGATGCTCCAGGGTCTGCAACTGGTCGCGGGAGAGTTGGCGGGAGGATACCTGCTGCAGTCTGACTCTGTTTTGCGTAAGTTCATTACGATAACCACGAAGCGTGTTGCGCCAGTTGATACACTCTTCGGTAAGCTGTGCTGTTTCTACCTGAACCATGGGAGTATTATTTAAGAGTGAAAAAATCAGTTTCCTCTATTATTCTTCCCCTGGGGCGGATGGTTTACGTAAGATAGGATAGTTTTTGGAAAAAAACAGCCGGACTTTTGCACATGCAGTAATCGTTACCACACATTGCGCGGACAGGTATCACCATAACGGTTGCCAATCAGGAAACCAATCATTATTTCATGAGTACCACGGCTGTAAGTATTAAGATTTGTTTTGGTAAAGTCGTATGAGTAACCCACGTTGAAGGTATTGCCAACATTGAGCCCCACCATGGCTGCATATCCGTCGAACTGGCGGTAACTGCCACCCACCCAGAGCAGGTCGCGGTATTGAAGTTTCAGGTTGACCTCAGCCTGGTAATCATTTTTAAAAGCACCGCTGATGTATTTCACCATTACCGAAGGGATGGCATTGACATCTTCGCTCACCAGGAAACGGTAACCACCGGTAAGAAAAATATGCGGGACCAGTTTGCCTGTTTTTTCAAAGCTGGCATCATCCACGAAAGCGAGTTTCTGTGGTATTACCTGCTGCGCAGAAAGTCCGACAAAATAATCTGCCGAATAAAGCCACAGCCCTACGTTAAGGTCAGGTTTTATTTTTCGCAACTCGCCCACTGCACCATTGCCTACAGCCGGATCGGAAGGATTGGCACCAAAGAATGCCTTACCGTCTGCGTTAAGGCTTACACTGGTTACACCTGCCGCAAAACCTGCAGAAAGATTAGTGCGCGGCGTAAGGCCGAGATGATAGGCATAAGAAAGATTGGCCGTAAACCGGTTGAAGTTGCCTGTTTTATCATTTACCACAGACATGCCTACACCATGGTGCGGCTCTGAAGCGGTATAAGATTCCCAATAAGCATTACCACGTGGATTTTCTCCGGGCACCTGGTACGAAGTGGGCGTCGTCTTCCAGTCTTTTTTGCCAATGGGCCCATGAACGGTAGCGTACACGGTACGCGGTGCACCATTGAGTCCTACCCATTGATCGCGTACGCTCAGCTTGACGTCGGTATAGTTTTCAATACCGCTCAAAGCCGGGTTGAGAATATAATTGTTCAGGATGTATTGCGTGTAATGCGAGCGCTGCTGCCCGTAAACAGAGCAACCGATCACCAGTACCATCGCACAAAGCAGCATTAGTTTCTTCTTCATCTCCGGGGGTTAAAACACATTAACGGATAATATCTACGAAGCCGGTCATCGGTTTCCGGCCGTTCTTAGGATCGATGATATAATAATAAGTACCGACCGGCGCATCTTTTCCATTGATACGGCCATCCCATGCTGTGGTGTAGTTGATGATCTGGTGGATCAACTGACCATAACGGTTGTAGATCTGCACTACACATCCGGGATAACTTTCCAGGTAAGGTATTTCCCAGCGGTCGTTGATGCCATCGCCGTTAGGACTGAAAATATTCGGTATCACCGGCGCCTTGAGCAGCTTTACAAACACCGCGTCGGAGGTATGGCAACCTTTATCGGAAACCACTTCCAGCGTATAGGTAATATCGTCTTCCGGCTTCACCACAATGGCAGAAGCAATGGAAGGATTGCTCAGGTAGGTAACAGGCGTCCAGTTGTAACTCACCGGAATATTGCTGATGATGGTGGGTGTCAGTGTTACCTGTCCTCCTTCGAGTACTACTTTATCGGCACCGGCATTAGCAACCGGCGTGGGGTTTACCACTATTGTCTGCTGCACGGAATTGGAGCATCCGTTTGTGGCATCATACGTATAAGTAATCGTGTGCGTGCCCGCTCCTGCTGCATTCGGGTCAAAATTGCCACCTGTTCCTACGCCCGGACCTGCATAAGCAGCCGTGCCGCTAAGAACGCCGCCATTGAGAATTTGCGCCTGCGTGAGTACAAAGGAAGGCTCGTTGGAACAAAGTGCCGCCAGCGGATCAAAGTTCAACTGTGGTGTGGCCCCGAGTGTGATATCACGTTCCAATACATTTACGCAGGTTATACCGGAGTAAGCCTCGTAACGCACGCGGTAAGTACGCGTGGCCGGGCTGCCAAACTGCGGATAAGTATGCGTATACTCACGGCCGTTGGCGGGACTGTTGTCCGTTGTTTTATTGGTTGGATCACCTGTATAGTCCCAATAGATCTCCAGGCGGATGATCTTACCCTGATCAATAGTAGAGGCATCTTTTATCACAATGTCTTTGTTGCTGCACAAAGGACCGGTATTCTGCACGGTAAAGTCTGCCACTACATTGCTGCTGTTAACCACAACAGAGCGGGTGGTTTGCGCCGTACAACCTTCATTGGAAGTAGCGATCAATGTGGCGGTATAAGTTCCCGCCTGAGTATAATGGTGCGTCGGGTTTTGTTGGGTCGATGTGTTCGGATTACCAGCGTTGGCATTCGGATCACCGAAGTTCCATTGCCAGGCGGTAATACTGCCACTGGCATATTGCGATGCGTCAGTAAACGGCGCGGCTACGTCATTAGTACAGGCATCGGGTGCTGTGAAAGCCGCGACCGGCAACGCATGAATGGTTACTGATCCCGATGTGGTAGTGCTTACGCAGCCCTTGTCTGTTTCAACCTGCAAGGTAACGGTGTAGGTGCCTGGTGTGGTATAGGTATTGGAAACGGTGCCTCCTGTGGGTGCAAGCGTTTTAGGTCCTGCGCCATCGCCGAAGTTCCAGGTCCATTTAACGATGTTGCCGGCGTTGGCTACGGAATTATCTGTAAAAGAGGCGGCCTGGTCTTTACATCCTGGCAATACCGGTGCAAAGGCGGCGACCGGCAGCGGGTTCACCACTACAGTCGTGGTGGCAATATTCGCAGGCGTTACAGATTCGCAACCTGCAGCGGATTTTACCTTCAATATAATAGTATACGAACCGGCTGTTGCAAACGTATGAGTGAAAGGCGCTCCGCTATTGCGCACATCGTCGGTGACACCATCGCCGTTGAAATCCCATTGCCATTCGGTAACCGTGCTTCCGGGAGCAGTGCTGGCATCGGTCAGCGTGATGGTATTACCCAGACAAACCTCGGGTGTTGTGGTGAAAGACGCCCTTGGTTCGGCATAGATCGTCATGATGTTTTTGGTTACAGGAGTAGCGCAACCGTTGTTGGAAGTAACGGTCAGTACCACATTGTAAGGTCCGGTGGCCGAATAAGTATGTATACCCGGATTGCCCGCTCCCGCTGCAGATCCATCACCGAAATCCCAGGCATAAGTAAGTTGCGGCTCCGTGGCATCGGCAATGGTTGCGGTCGCATTGAACGAAGCATTACCGGCAGGCAGGCACACATTGGGAAGCGCAAAGTCGGCAACCGGATTGGGATGAATCGTTACCTGTTGAGTGAAAGGCAAGCTGGCACAACCGCCTGCGGTGGTAACGGTAAGGCTAACCGTAAAAGTACCGGTGGCAGCATAAATATGATTGACCGGCGCATTGGTGTTGTTGGTCACAACCGGTGAACCGTCACCAAAATTCCAGGCCCATTTGTCGATGGTGCCCGTAGCAATCGTTGAATTATCTGTAAAGGTGACGGCCTTCGTTGCGCAGTATGGACCGGCAGACGTGAAGGAAGCCACCGGCGGATCGGACACAACAACTGTTTTGCGCACCGTGTCGGCTTTACAGCCGACGTCTGTGATGAGGGTATATTTGACCTCGTAAGAACCGGCCGTGGCATAGGTATGGGTAGTAGTGGTTTCGTCGTCTTTTATGTTAGTGTCGCCAAAGCTCCAATGCTGATGGGAAATCGGGCGCCCCGATAACGTGCCGGGATTACCTGTAAAGGAAACCGGTGAGGTGAGACAGCCATTGGTGCTGAAATTGAAATCGGCGGTAGGCTGGTCGAACACCTGCAATTCATAATCGATTTCCTGGTTGCCGCTGCATCCGTCTGCAGTCGGGTTTTCTGCCAGTACTTTGATTGGATAAGTGCCTGCATTGGGAACGGTGTAACTGGCAGGCAGCCGGTACTTATACAAAGTGCGGCCATTTACCACCGAGGTAGACGTATAAACCGGTGCCGTTTCCACCACATCCGCAAACAAGCCGTTGAAGCGCCAGGTGATGCTGGTCGGCTGATACGGGAAGGTCATGGACAGTTCGAAAGGCGCGCCTTTACAAGCTGCGGGAAAATCTACCGAGGCAAATTCATTGTCAACACTCACGTATTGATAAAGGTCTTTTACGTTGGCGCCGGCAGAATAGCCATAAGACTCTGCGTCGCCGAAACCGTAAGTAATGGCGTTAAAGCCCGAGTCGGATGCGAGCGTATGGTAGCCCTGGCCCACATTGTCCAGGTACAAATAAGAATAGTTGGGATCACCGGGGTGCGTTACCCAGCGCGAGGGCGCTACAGGCACGTTATCGAGCTTGAAGGAACTGATGCCCGTACCGCCATTGTTCATGATCACATGAATATGGTGCTGGTGGCGGTAAGTGGCCTGGCCTGCCAGCAGGTTGGAACTCACCAGGGTCACTTTATCGATGTTTTGCTCTACGGGGTTCAGCACGATCATGTCCGGATCGTAAGGTGCGGGGTTACCGTTGCAACCTTGCGTCGTGAAATACTGGGTAACGGAAATCGGCTGGTCTGACTCGATCAGGTTCTGCGTGCCGTTGATGAATTCGTAGTAAATATTGTTGACAAATGAAGCCGGAGGGATGAGTGCGCCGTTCACATACACATTAGCCGTAGGAACACTTTTAGCCACCCGGTAATAGTTGTTGGGGTGATTGTAGCTGGGTACGGTCAGGAATCGCTTGCCCCAGGATGCCACCGGGTAAAGTTGTTGATAGAGGTTGTCGGAGCTGTTGTTGGCACAGGTTGCCGGAAGGCGGATTTTACCCGATCCGGAGAAAACCGCGATCTTCTTACAGGTGCCGCCTGCACCGGCCACCGAACGGATATGGGAGCCGCTGAGGTCAACGCCCGTGGTGCCATTGCCTTGTCCGAGAATCTGGTAAATCTCTCCTTTATTCAGGTTAACGGAATAAGTGGTGCCCCCGATCCAGCCGCCCTGGGTGTTTCCGGAGGGTGTGATTTCCACGGTCGTGTTGTCCTCAACGGCCACTATGGTCACGAAAGAATAAGCCGGGCTTTCGTTGGAAACCTGGGTAAAACTCATTGCATAATACTCCTTGCCAAGTACGTTGACAGGCAGACATAATGTCGCACCGCTGGCCTGGCTACGGGTAATATAGGAATAAACGACCACCGGTTTTGCGGCGGTAACATGGATGCCACGGTTGTAGAATTGCCCCTCGGTCTGCACAAAAGCCGTATTGGGAATGACGACCGAAATTACCTGGCCGGCGTTAAGGCTACCATTCTGGATGGTGGTTGCACCCACTTCCACGGAAAAAGTAGTGGCCACATCGGACGTAATATATAAGGTCATGGACAAGCCGGCGCCACCAACGTGGTGGGAATACGAAAGCCAGAAGTCACGTCCTTTATTGGAAAAGTCCTGGGCATGCAATACGGCCAATGGGCAGGCCAATGCCAGGAAAAAAAGCAGCGTCAATTTTCTCATCAGTCCAGAGCCTTGAATAGAGGCCTATGCAATTTAAGGTAAAGGAGCACATTGTCCAAAAACTGAAAATAAGCCGTGAAAAAAGCAATTCGAGACCTGATCAGGTGAGAAAAATTTGTCATCAACACCTTTTATTAAAGCTAATTAACAGGTATATAATATAATATATTATTATTCAATACATTAAGTCAAAATATTTTATAAATAAACTGAAATAGCATTTTTTGCAAATCCAAGATAGCAAATGGCTATATTTTTACGCAATAAAATAAAATGTAAAATTTATATACTAATGATAAACAAGTATTTAAAGTAAAATATATTAACTAAAAATAATAGTGGGCAAAGTTTCGTAGTCCGAAGGCCTTTTTGCTAAAGAACTTGGATAAGAAATATCGCTAATTTGTCCGCCTCCCGCCCTGCCCCGCCGTTCCGACGACATTATTCAGCCGTGAAAACTCAGCGGATATACACTCCTCCTCTGTAACGTATTTAATAGTTTGTAAAACCCGCATCCGTCTTGTTTGCGCGGCAGTCGAGGATAATTTTTACGGAGAGTAGCCGCCCCGAATTGGTAGAAATGTGGAAATGAAACAAACCTCAGGAAACAGGATTTGGGAAAGAAAATCCGATTAAATCAGTGCGGATAATTGAAACCGGTCAGGAATAAGTGACGGCCAATTAATGGCGATCTTGTGGAGAAGGAGCCAGACTATTGGGTGAAGAGAATCCGGAAAATCACCGCCTCAATTTTTGACGCTGCCCCAAAAACAATGAACTGGCCGGGGATTGTAAGGCGTTTTCAGATACAGGCAGGCTAAAAGAAGCTTGAATTTTTACCTGCCAAAATTTCAGTTACTGTGGTCAAAGGTCACGAGTCAAACAAGGTTACTGCGAGTCCGATCTCAGCAAAAACACCTGTAAAAAACGACCGTCTGCTGAATCAACATACCGGTTGTAACAGAGCATTTTTCCGTTATTGCTCCAATTTACGGCACCCACCGGACGTGTATTTTCTTCTGTTTTTGGTGTCACTCGCGTCGTTTCCCCCCTTGTGATATCGGTAATAAAAACGCTGTTGTCGGCCGCATAGGCCAGCTTTTTTCCGTCAGGGCTAAAATTGAAAGGTCCCTGAATCGAGAAGTCATGACTCGTGAATGGTGTGACTTTTCCGTCAACCGGCGACACCCCGAAGAGTTGGATATGCCCCTTTTCATCTTCCATTAGAAAGGCGATTTGTGAACCGTCATCGCTGCTCCGCAGCCAGTGCCGCGGCGTAGCACTCACTCCTTTTTCCGTAAAAGTGAGGCGCCGGTTAGTGATCGGATCCGGCACCACAGGCCTTGTATGTTCCGTTCCCCGCAGGTCCGTTTCCGCCACCAATTCCAGGATATCCGAAGGAATCTCCGCCACAAAAATCTCGGTTTTCAGATGCCCGGTTTTGTCCCGCACATTTCCCTGCCAGGCTATGGCGCGGCGGTTTTTGTTACGGCCGATCCAGGTTTCGTCAAAGGCTTTTTCCACCTCATCACTGCCCGGCGTTGGCGTAGCGGTGACGCGCGCGACCAGCAGCGCAAACATTTCTCCGCTGTTATTTTCTCCGTCTTCATCTGCCGGTACGGTCACCTGGCGACCCGGAACCAGTATGCCAACCGTGCGCAGACCGGGCTCCGCAACGGCATCATTGTAGGTAAAACTGATCCATTCACCATCGGCCGTCCAGGTATGGGCATGTGTACCGCCACGCAGCGCTCCGTTTGTATACGGAGCTACCACATCACGTGCATCCAGCCATACGGGAAGCTGCGGATTGGCCACATCGATGGCCACGCCCGTACGGCGCGTAATGCTGTAAGGATTGTCTTTGCCGGCATTGCGTATTCCGTGGATAAACAACACGCGACCGGCTACCGGCGAAAAAGTAGCCGCACCCACACCCGGCCCGTAAGCCGTCTGCCCGGGCACTTTATAAAGCGTTCGGACCTCGCCGGTGGTGGTATGCACCATCGCAATAGTGCCGGTACTGCCTATTTGCGTATCGTCATTACGGCCATCAAATACGATCCACTGATCGTCCGGGGAAAAACATTGGGTTGAGTTGAGACAATGGCCTGCGGCATCCCGCGTAAGTTGAATTTCCTTGTACATAATTGGCTTTTATTGCCGCACACCGATCAATATCATGGTTGTTACCGGATATTCTTCCTGTACGAGCCGGTCATTTTCCATTGTAAAAAGACGTGCATGTTGTTCCCAGCGATTTTTCACGATCCATTCGTTCCGGAAAACGTTCGACCCGGCATGAATCGCAAAACCAGCCGTTTTCAGTTGCGTCTGCCATTCTTCAAAATCCCAGAAACAAAACGTTTCATGCATTTCGCTTGTCCAGTTATCTGTATAATCCTTGCGCGAAAGAAATTCCGTAGCATCCTGCAGGCTTACGCGGGCATATGGCTCACCGTTGTGTTGTTCCCATTCTACCGGCATTGCATAACCTTCGGCCCGGCGGAAATCGCGGGCAAAACGCAGGAAGCGCGCATGCGTGGACAGTGATGCAAGATGATGCGCCAGTTCCTCCCGATTGGCAAATTCTTTCAACGGTTCTTCATTCTTACCATCGGCACAGTTCAGCCACATACGGACCATTTTGTTTTTTTCCGCCGGTCCCACCACATCGCGGTTGATCCAGACGCCGCCCGGCACCAACTCTTCATACCGGTTGGCGATAAACTGCAACAGGTCTTCCCGGCCTCCATAGGATTCTATTTCGTGAGTGAGAGACGAGGTATGAATGGTGTTCATCGATGCTTTCGGAAATACTAATCCCGTTACGGCATTTTTCTGCGAAAAAAATACGAACGGATTGTTGAACTCACGGTTGGTTTTGCGTTGCTGACATATTTCAAAAAGAAAGCGCGACACTTCGATGCCATAGAAATCCGATTCATGCAGTGACGGTTCGGCGGCGGCATATTTTATCCAGGAGCCGACTGCGCAACCGATATCTCCTACCCGTCCGGGTTGAATGAAAGAAGCCGTGTCTGCAAACTTCACTCCGGCGATCTCGTCCATTTGTCTTACATATACATTATAGTCACGCGTTTCGGTGAGGTCGCCATCTTGTCCGATCATCTGATCATGAAACAGCCATTGTACTTTTTCCCCCAAACCATACTGTTGCCAGATCCGGAGAGCGGCGGCATGCATACGGTCAGTCAGCCACGCCTGCCGATCCCATGTTTTATTTTCCGCAATAAATTGTACGAGATCCCAGGGCATTTCGGTGTGGTGCAGCCAGGTATGGCTATCGGATAATTCAGCCGGTAACAGGGAAAAACCAAGATCGCGGTACATGGTCAACACGGGCGTAGAGCAGATCACCAGGGTGTTGGCTGGTGATAAGGTTAAACGATCCTCGCTTTCATGCGAAATACGTTTCAACGTATACGATGCATAATTACTGATCTCACCCACATCATCGATACCATATACATACACCGGCACACCCAGCCCCTGGCCGAAAGACTGCAGCATCATTGCACGCAAGTAAAAAGGAACAGGATTCCGACGCGTATTGGAATGGTTGGCTGACGTAACGGGAAATACAATTCCCTCCACCGCATCCGTGCGCTCTATCAAAGCGCCGTCTAAACCATTTACGTTACCGGGAAACGACTGAACCAGTTGCTGCAGGTAAGAAAACTGGAATTGTGTAACGAGATGATGCCTGCCAGGCATTAATAAAAACATAGGCAAAACGCGGATTAGGGTTTAAAGATAGGTATACCACCCTGAAAGTTTTTATATTGCGGGCATGAAAGAGCAAGCCGGAATCAAGGTGGCGGTGGATGCGATCGTATTTGGTTACTCCCGGCAGGACGGGGTGTCTGTGCTGCTGGTGCAACGTAAATATGAACCGTATAAAAACAATTGGGCGCTTCCGGGAGGTTTTGTATTGGAAAAAGAATCGTTGGAAGAAGCGGTGAAAAGAGAACTCTCCGAAGAAACCGGCATCCGTGTGCAATACCTCGAACAATTATACTCGTTTGGTGATCCCGGCCGCGATCCCCGGCAGCGGATTATTTCCATCGCTTATTGGGGCCTGGTAAAAACGAGCCAGTTTGCGCAACTGCGGGCGAGCACCGACGCACAGAACGCCGCCTGGTTCAATATCAAAGCGCTTCCTCCCCTTGCTTTCGATCATCGCACGATCGTACAAACCGGCATCGAACGGTTGCGCAGTAAAATCCGTTATCAACCCGTTGGCTTTGAACTACTCGACCGGAAATTTCCCTTTGCTGAACTCGAACAACTCTATACCGTATTACTTGACCGTCCTATCGACCGGCGCAACTTTTCCAAAAAAATAATGGCACTTGGCATACTGGATGAAACAGACGAGGTAGCCAAAAGCGAAGGAAAAGGCCGGCCGGGCAAACTTTTTCAATTCAATAAGAAACGTTACCAGGCCCTGTTAAAAGAAGGCATCAGTTTCGAAATCTGATATTTTGCGTATTTTTTACACAAATTATTTGGCTGCAATTTCAGCCGGTTTTATATTTGCGTAAATATTACACAAAATGAAACAGACAGCCGTTATCATAGCCAGGTTTCAGACACCCTATCTTCACGACGGACATCGGCATCTGCTTCGCGGAATCAGGGAACAACACAAGAAGATCGTGGTGGTGTTGGGAGTTGCACCTGTACTTTTTACCAAAAGAAATCCTTACGACTTTCATACACGGGAAAAAATGTTGAAGGCGTTTGACCCGGAGCTGATCATTCTTCCCCTGCCCGACAAACGTGCCGATGAGGAGTGGAGCCGGTCACTCGATCAGCTACTCCGCACTACCCTGCCTGGTGAGTCTTTTATTTTATACGGCGGCCGTGATAGTTTCCGTACCAGCTACAAGGGCGCATTTGAAACGATGGAATTGCCAGCCAGCGGTGCACACAATGCCAGTGAAATACGCGAGCAGTTGGCTGATCATGTTTTGGCGAGTGAACCATTTCGCATGGGTGTAAACTATGTATGCCAGAACAGTTATTCCCGCCTCTTTCCTACCGTCGATATTGCTGTGATCGATGAACAAAACAAGACTGTACTGATGGGGCAGAAATCCGAAGCAAGTGGCTGGCGGTTCCCCGGTGGTTATTGTGATGTAACGGATCAGCAACTTGAAGACGCAGCACTCCGTGAGCTGGCAGAAGAATGCGGCAATATTGAAACCGGTCCGCTTCACTATGTTGGTTCGTTAAAGGTGGATGACTGGCGTTACCGCCATGAATCCGACAAGATCATGACCACATTTTTCATCACAAAATTAAAAAAAGGACAACCGGACGCCGGTGATGACCTGGCCCGGGTGGTGTGGATTCCCATCGATCAGCTTTCCTCGCTGATAGCGCAGCAACAAATCATTCACGAGCATGAACCTTTGTGTGAAAAGCTGCTGCAATTCCTGTCCAACAATCCTGTTTACTTCTAAATTCTTTTATTATGAATTCCTCTAATCTCCTCCTCTTAGCAGACGCCTATAAATACTCGCATCACCGTCTGTATGCGCCCGGCACCGAAAAAATCTACTCCTATCTTGAAAGCCGTGGCGGCGCTTTCGAACAAACCGTTTTCTTCGGCCTGCAATACCTGTTGAAAGAATATTTATCTGGCGTGGTTGTAACAAAAGAGAAAATAGACGAAGCGGAAGCAACCATGAAAGAAGTATTCGGCCGGGATGATGTATTTGACCGGTCGCGTTTTGACTACCTCTTGAAGCGGCACAACGGGCGTCTGCCTGTTCGCATCAGGGCCGTTCCTGAAGGAACAGTGACCGGTACACATCAGGTATTGATGACAATTGAGAATACCGATCCCAACTGTTACTGGCTGACCAACTTCCTGGAAACCTTGCTGATGCAGGTATGGTATCCTGTAACGGTTGCTTCACAATCATACGAGATAAGAAAAATTGTAACACATTACTACAACGAAACGGCTTCCACTGAAGCTGCGGATGGCATCGACTTTGTATTGAATGATTTTGGTTTCCGCGGCGCGAGTTCGGTGGAAAGCGCTTCGATCGGTGGTGCGGCGCACCTGCTGAGTTTCCGGGGCAGTGATACGGTAATTGCCAATCAATGGCTGCGTAAATACTATGAGGCACCTGTCGCCGTGGGTGGCTCGGTACCCGCCACAGAACACTCGATCTGTACGTTGCTGGGGGAAGAAGGAGAGCTGGAAGTATTCCGTCACGTACTGGAAAGTTATCCTGAGGGAATTGTATCATGTGTATCCGATTCGTTCAACATTTTCCGGGCCTGCCGTGAATACTGGGGTACCGAATTGAAAGAGCTCATTCTCTCGCGCAAAGGCACTCTGGTGATCCGTCCCGACAGCGGCGATCCGGTCTTTACCTTGTTGCGTGTATTCGATATCTTGTTTGAAAAATTCGGTTATACAATCAATGACAAGGGTTATAAAGTGTTGCCACCCCAGGTGCGTGTGTTGCAGGGAGATGGACTTAATCTTTCAACAATCCGGTTGATATACGGTGCGCTGACCGTCAACGGCATTTCCGCGGAAAACCTGCTGCTGGGAATGGGAGGTGCCTTGTTACAAAAAGTAGATCGCGATACGTTGAAATTTGCGCTGAAATGTTCTTATGCAGAAATAAACGGCAAGGGCGTGGAGGTCCAAAAAAGGCCTATCGAGCTCGATCACCACGGTCAACTGGTTCATTCATTTAAAGCATCAAAATCAGGGCGTCTGAAATTGATAAAAAACGGCAAGGACTACCTTACAGTCCGCGAAGAGGAAGCTCCCGGATCGGAAGATCAATTGCAACTGGTATTTGAAAACGGAGAGCTTTTCAATGAGACCAGTTGGGAAGAGGTGCAGGAGCAGATGAAGGACTTGCGGGAAGCGGAAGGCCTGTGCCTGAGGTGAAGCATCGGCCCGAAGTAGTAAGTAATAAGTATTGAGTAATAAGTAGCTGGTGATCGACAGCCTTATTCACCATTCACAATTCACCTATTGACTTATTGACTTATTGACCTATTGACTTATTGACCTATTGACCCATTCACTTATTCGCCGCTTTCCAGCCATCTTTCAATCCTACGGTGCGATTGAAGACCATTCCGCTGGTACTGCTGTCTTTGTCCAACACAAAATATCCTTTGCGGATAAACTGGTAAGCTTCACCAAATACAGCATTGCGCATCGCAGGTTCCATATAAGCCGCTTTCACCGTTGTCAGTGACTCAGGATTAATGTATTCTTTAAAATCACCTTCTTCAGATGAAGGATCTTCTACACGAAATAACCGGTCATACAAGCGCAATTCGGCTGTCACGGCGTGCTTCACACTTACCCAGTGAAGCGTCCCTTTCACATTGATACCCGACGTATCCGCGCCGCTTTTGCTTTCGGGAATATAAGAGCAATGCAATTCTTTAACCTGGCCATCCGCATCTTTGATCACTTCATCGCAACGGATAATATAGGCGCTTTTCAGGCGCACCATTTGTCCGGGTGCAAGACGGAAATATTTCTTCGGCGGATTTTCCATAAAATCTTCCCGCTCGATATAAAGCTCATTGGAGAACGGCACTTCGCGCTCGCCACCTTCCGGATCTTCCGGGTTGTTCTCGCTGTGAAGAATTTCTTCACCTGCATCGCCGCCCTTGTAGTTGGTGATCACCACTTTCAGCGGATCGAACACTACCATCCGGCGCAGGGCCGTCTTATTCAGGTCTTCCCGCACGAAAAATTCCACCAGACCCAGGTCCACGCTGTTCTCGCGTTTGGCTATACCTACCCTGTCGCAAAACTCACGTAAAGCAGATGCCGTATAACCGCGGCGGCGCATTCCGCTGATAGTAGGCATCCGCGGATCATCCCAGCCGTTTACATGTTTTTCATTCACCAGTTGCAGCAGTTTACGCTTGCTCATCACAGTATACGTGAGGTTGCGGCGCGCAAATTCATATTGATGTGAAGGATAAATGCCCAGTTGCTGAATAAACCAATCATATAATTCGCGGTGAGGTACAAACTCCAGTGTGCAGATTGAATGTGTTACTTCTTCGATCGCATCGCTTTGCCCGTGTGCAAAGTCATACATCGGGTAAATGCACCATTTATCGCCGGTACGGTGATGGTGGGCATGTTTGATGCGATACATGATCGGGTCGCGCATCAGCATGTTGGTATGCGCCATATCGATTTTTGCCCGCAGGGTACGGCTGCCATCGGCAAATTCACCATTGCGCATGCGTTGAAACAAATCAAGATTTTCCTCTACTGAGCGATTGCGGTACGGGCTGTCTTTACCCGGCTCGGTGGGCGTACCTTTCAATGTTGCGATTTCTTCGCTGGTGCTGTCGTCTACATAAGCCAGTCCTTTATTGATCAGTTGAATGGCAAACCCGTAGAGTTGGTCGAAGTAATCAGACGCATAGAGTTCATTTTTCCATTCAAAGCCCAGCCATCTGACATCGTCTTTGATGCTTTCCACGTACTCGGTGTCTTCCGTTGTGGGATTGGTATCGTCAAAACGGAGATTGGTATAACCGCCGTATTTTTTGGTAAGGCTGAAGTTGAGACAGATGCTGGTAGCATGTCCGATATGAAGATAACCGTTGGGCTCGGGCGGAAAGCGCGTAACGATGCTTTTATACTTGCCGCTTTTCAGGTCTTCTTCAATGATTTCCTCCAGGAAATTGAGGCTTCTTTCTTCTTTTTTTAGTTCTTCTGACATAAGGCGCGAAGATACAACAGAAAATGGCATAAAAAGGCCCGCATAAAGCGGGCCCTGGTGTGTGGTTTATTCTGTCAACTATGCGATATAGTGGCGAATGCCGGTTTCTTACGTTTCATAAAATGATCGACATCATCCTGAAGATGTTTTCCTGCTCTGAGCGACCAGAATTCCGGTGGCGGCAGCGACTCTCCTTTTCTTTTGTAGCTGATTTTCCGGGTTGTACTATCGCTGTCAAAATAAACGGCCCTATCATCCGGGTGCACCGAATGATCGAGATCCAGTACAAGTTTGGCAGTCTGTACCTGGCGGCCATCGTTCAGTTCCAGTTTAAACCCGGCACTGGTTCGGTGGATACGCCGGATCCTTCCGGCTTCAACAATCTCCAGTTCTGTGGAAAGGGAATGCAGGCTTTCTTTCACCTGTCCCGCTCCCCTCCTGTCCGGATGCTGGATCAGTACTACTTTTTTCTGTTGGTCATTGCCGGCCATTACACGTGAAGGTGCAAAGGCCAGTACGGGCACGATAAGCCCTGTTTGGTAAAGAAAATCACGACGGCGCATAACGTTGGACGATTTTTTGGTAAAGAGGCCGGGACGGCTAAATACCGGCCTCTTTTATGGACGAAAAATACGATACTATTTCACAAGTTTGTACGTTGCGGATTGTCCGCCGTACACGGCACTGAGTACATAAGTACCGCTTGCCAATCCCGATACTTCGGGCAGGGTCAGCGTGCTGAAGCCACGCGGTGCATCAATGCTGCGGCTTACCATCACACGGCCTGTGATATCGGTGATCCTTACCAGTACCTTGCCGGCTGCAGGCAGGTTCAATCCAAGCTGCAACTGATCACGGAATGGGTTAGGACTCACGCGTGTCAGGAAACGGGCGGCCTGATCAGGCGTCATGATCACTACGTCGCTGTATTCCACTGCACCGGAGAGACTGACGATTTTGAGACGGTAGTACAGGCGGGCAGCACCTGTGGCATCTGTATCGAGCCACATGTAGTTGCGCACACTCACACCCGCGCCGCCATTGAGACGTCCGAGCGCGGTATAGTTGATACCATCCAGGCTCTTTTCTACTTCAAAGTAATCGTGGTTCACTTCCGCAGCGGTCTGCCATTGCAGCAGCACATCACTTACCTGCCAGTTGCCCGTGAAGAAGTTCAGTTGCACCGGCAGCGGGTTAGATCCGGTTTGAATAATGAATCCGCTGAAGCCTGTCACATCGAATGTTACTTCCCAGCGCGATGCTGTGGCATTCCATACGATGTTGGCATCAACCGGATCGATCACGGTGCGCTGACCGGTATAAGATGCGGGCAGACCTGTTCCGTTGTTGGTCTGGCCTGCATATTTTCCTACACGCAGGTTGGCTTTGCCCGTAATGTCCGATGGACCTGTTGGTAATTGCGGACCTCCGCCAATGGCAGTATTAAAGGCGTTAAATTCGGCCTGTGTAAAATAAAGGGTGACCGTACCTGTTGCAGTAGCAGCATTGGTGGTCGGTGTGATCTCGTAGTGACGTGCCACAAAAGGCTGGCCTGCCACTGTGGGTACCGAACCCTCGATCCACACCCTGGCGTTAACGTTACCGGTTATCGGTGAGCCGCCCGTTGCCTGCACACGTGTGATCAATGCGCAGGATCCGCCGTAGAACAAGCCATCTGGTGGTATTGTCTGCGTTACATTCTGTGCTGTGCCGGGCAATGTTGCTACAGTAACAGTAAGCAAAGCACCAGTACTGTTTACAGCCCCGCATGAGTTGGTTACCACAGCGCGGTAGTAACGACCGTTGAATCCGGTTACATCAGAAATAGTAAGCGTATTAGTAGTTGCACCGCTGTATACGCCGCCATTGGTGATGTTGTTCGGCGTAGTGAATCCTGCATCAGTTGCCCACTGCCATGCATAAGTTGGCGCAGGAGTGCCGGTAGCAGCAACGGTAAACGTAGCGGAACGGCCTGAACAGGTAGATACGGCAGCAGGTTGTGTTCCTATTACAACCGGTGAATTTACCAGGTAAGTACATTTAGCCGATGTTGTGCCTATTGCATAAGCGGTATTCGACAGCAGCCAGTTTACCGGGTTATTGATGGCAGTCAGGTAGGCCGACGGACAGGTAGCACCGGCAACGGTGCAATTGTATTTTCCATTGTCCAATTCAACATCTGATACTGCCATATAAAGTGCAGTAGTAGCGCCTGTTAATCCGGGAGGCATGCTACTTTCGTTGCCTCCGCTGGCTGCTGGACCATCCCATGCCGCAGCATTGGTGGTGCCGATAATCACATTTGCATGTATACCGGCGATAAACCGGCGGGTGCCATCGTCGTAATTACCGGCGGGTCCTCCTACCGGACCAGTCTGGTAAATCAATATCTGGTCACCAGCGGTTGATAGCTCCATGTTATCGGAAGTGGCCCTGGTCGCCGCAGTTCCCAGTATAGCGGTCCCCGCCTCATCGGAATAAGCCGTCCATGTAACAATGGGATCCACATAGGTTGCGATAAAAAAAACTTCGGCTCCCTGTGGAATGCCTGCGGCAGGAACAGTCCACCGGATGGTACCCTCCGTGTTAACGATAAAGGCATTGTTTGCACCACTCCAGCCCCGGTCAGTAAAATAAAGGACGGTGCCTGCAGCAAGACCACCGGGTTTTAATACTACAAATGAAAAACGATCCTCACGGTTTGTGGATCCGCCAAACTGGCTGTTCGACAGATCAAGATCACTCTGGTAACTCGTAAAAGCGAGATCGCCTGCAGCCAGGTTGTTTTGAGCAATCATGTTATTGCTGAAAAACAACGACCCGCAAAGCGCCAGAAAAGACAGGTAGAATTTATTCATAAAATCAAGGTTTAGATGTGCGTTTAATAAATAGGTAGCTTCTGGTTCGCGACGGGTGGGTGGGCTTGGTTGATTGAGGGTGTTGGTTAGTATTCATGTTTGTCTTATGTTCTCATTCAGTTTTTTCAGTTTAATTGTTGCCCGGCTTTCATGCCGGCCTGCAACATTTGTGTGATACCTAAAAATCCCTGCTGGGTATAGATCACCCGTACACGGATTTTTGCGTTATCGCTGCAGGCTATCGTGAGGCCGTTTGTTTCGTCAACAGTGAGGATCGTTCCGGGTTTTGCGCCGGCTGGCTCCTCCTCGTTCGATAGATCAGCACAGGGAATGCAGATCACGCTTTGTCCCCAGCGTGTACCTGCTCCTTTATTCCAGGGATTGCAGGCATTGATCATCCGTAGTACCTGCCTGCCGGTCATCGTCTGCCAATTGATCATCAAATTTGCTGCCGATATGCGTCCGTGGTATTGAGCCATTGACTCATCCTGCGCTTGTAACGGCAGCGGATGGCCACTGATCAGCATTTGTAACACCGGCCCGCAGAGCTGTGCGCCCAGCATACCGAGACGTCCCATTTGCATACCAAATGTATCCGTGTCGGCGATCGGCATTTTTTGCTGCAATACAACCGGTCCCTGATCGATACCGGCTGTCATCAGGTGAAGCGTAATGCCTCCTTCCTTTTCAAATGCCAGCATTTGTGACAGCACCGGATTCACACCGCGGTAACGTGGTAATAATCCATAGTGAAAATTGATGAACCGTTCCGGTAACAGTGCAAGTGTTTCCGCTTGCAATACATAAGGAAAAGTCATCGCAAAAATCGCCAGCGGATTGTGCCTGGTGACCAGTGCCTTCAATGCTTCGTGAAGCGAACGGCGATCAGCCGTGATTACCTCAACGCCCGAATTGGTCCAGCCACTTTTAACTTCCGCTGCAAACGCTGCATTTTTCTCCGGCAATACAATTGCTTTCAGCAATCGCGCCATGGTCAGTTGCTGCAATGCAGGAACAGCGATTTCATTATTACAAAGAACAATAACGCCTGGCTGGTTCATATACACAGATAAGTATTAAGCCAGCTCGAAGAAGGACTATCCGGAATCAGCTCCAGCATTTGCCGGTGACCTCCCCCGGTTTCTTCAATCGTATCCTGTACTACCAGCAAACCGTCTTCAGCAGTGCTGACGAGATAAGCGGGCGCCGTAACGGTATAATCCGGCTGCAATCGCAATGTGCCACGCGGTGAATTGATCGTTTGCGTTTGCATTTCTCTGATCACATCCGATACGCGTTGTTTCGCCTCCTGTTTCTTCCAGGCGTTCATCAGCAGCAAGCCAACTTCCCAACCCTGCAGGGAGAAAAGATTGACATCTTTTGCTTTCGCCTCTTTGAAAAAGGCATTGAAGGCAAGGTTGCTTTCGTTGTCCAGCGCCGGGAACCAACCCGTATAACCACGCATGTTCTGTGGCAGCGGCTGATCGCCAGGAAAATCTCCCTGCGTCTGATCAAACATCATCATCGAACCATACAGTTCGAGTGCGTACGTCTTTTGCAAAGAACCGATCTGTTCAAAAAAGAAACGGGCCACGTCGCCGGAATAAGTGCATAACAGGCGGTGCGGTCCGGGTTGCGTTTTGAGAAAATCCTCTAGTGGCGCAACCGTAAAGTTTTCTTTTTTAAAATGTCCGACAAAGCGGTAGACAACTTTTTTGCCTACCGCTTCCAGACCTGTTTCTATTGCATGTGAATGCCTGTACCCTCCGTCGTAATAGGACGTACAGTTAATCACATTGGTATTATCGTCTTCAATGGTTTTACCGCATAATCTGCCGGTGAGATGTGCATATACATTGCTGTTAAGCGAATGCTGGATCACATTCCTCGGCTGATAATTCTTATCAGGATAATTGGCACCCCCATTAGTCACTACGATCAGTTTGCCGGCTGTTACGGCCAGTGCATCGAGCATGGGCACGGTACGGTGTTCGGCATATACCACTACCATGTCGGCCTGGTCTTCCAGTATCAGTTTTTCGGCCCGTAGTTTTATTTCATCTTCTTTTAGTCCATACCCGATCGAATACACTGCGAATTTGCAATCAGCGAACTGATGCATATCCAGGCAGGCTTTCAATCCATCGAGAAAATCAAATCCGATAGACGGGTACAGCGTAGAAGAGGGTAACAGAATTCCTATTGTTGGCATTCCCTTTTTTAGTTTCTGGCCGGGAAAACCCCGAACATGCAAATAATATAGTTAATACCCAGTACCGGTTGCCTGGACGAATAAGGATTATTACCACCGGCCTGACCTACTACCAGCGGACTAAGCTGTAAGGGCGCCATGGCGCCGTTGGATGCGCTGTTGTAAGCTTCCGTGTCGGTAAAAAAAGCCGGGTAAGAACCCTGCGGAGCGTCCTTGTTGCCCAGTACTGTGCTTGCCGGCATAAGGATAGATCCCGCCACCGGGTGGGTATGTGCCGGCAGGTTGGCAGACGTAAGAGTCCGGTTTTCCGTACCGCTCGTCTGACCGATCTGGTAAGGTGAAAGACCGGGTCCCTGTCCGGCACCTACCGGTGTACGTCCTGCCATATTGGGTAATCCGAAATTAGAAGTTCCGTTGCCCCCGTACACGGTACCGAGTATGGCAAATAAGGCTGTATTACTTTGAATAGCTATAATCTGTCCCTGACAATATGCCCAGTTTCTGGGCGGAAAATTGCCTGCAAACATCCGGATTTCGCCTACTGTTCCTTCCATAGTTTAAAAGTTGATAAGGTTTAGTTACGTGAAGGAAATATTCCCTCCACACAAATAATAAAGTTGACACAGAGGTACGGCTTCATGTTGTCCACCGGCACATTACCGTTACCGGCAACAGGCACTTGCAGGTTCAACGTTGCGGGAGCCATGGTGGTATTGTTGGTAGAACCGTAAATGTTATCGCCGTTTACCGCCGGATAATTGTTGAGCGGACTGATGAGTCTTCCGTCTTCGCCGGACACCAAAATGCCTGCGGTCCCTGTTACCGTATGTCCGTGTGCAGCTATATTGGCGGGCGTAATAGTATAATTCTCGACGCCTGCTACCTGGCCGAGAACATAGCTGGGCAGTCCCGGACCCTGTCCCGGATGAAGCGCTACCCGGCTGGCCAGGTTAGGTAAATTAAATGTATTGACACCATCACCGCCGTAAATAGTGCCAAGCAGCGCATACAAGGCATCGTAGTTGGAAATAGCCAGTTGTTGTCCCTGACAGAACATCCAGCCACGCGGATTGAAGTTGCCACCAAACATGCGGACTTCTCCAAGATATCCTTCCATAAGATAAGTTTTTAGTTTCTTGACGGGAATATTCCCTGCAAACAAATAATGTAGTTGATGGCCAGGTACGGAACCATGTTATTAACAGGCTGTACGCTGCCCGGTCCGGCGGAAAGTGACAACACTGCGGGAGCCATCGTCACGTTGTCGTGAGAGGCATCATACTTCGTGCTGCCATCATTGCCGAAGTACGCGTTGCCGGGAGTTTCCGCATTTCCCGGAGTGCCATTGCCCATCATGGTGGCGGTTCCTGTAAGATTGCCGTGGGTGTGCGGGGGAATGTTGTTGGTTAAAAGTGTTGTTGAGGGCGTACCTGTCGGCATGCCAAGCGTGTAATTGGTAGTACCATTACTGCCTGTTCCTACTCCGGTTCTTCCGCGGAAATCGGGCAGGGCAAAATTAGTAGTACCATTTCCACCGAAGGTGGTACCCAACAAAGAAAACAGCGCCTGGTTGGTGTTAATTGCCAGTATCTGGCCATTGCACAACGCCCAGGTACGGGGAGCGAAATCAGGAGCAAACATCCTGATTTCGGCCATGGTTCCTTCCATAAGCAAGGTTTGGTTTAGAGGTGATAAAAATCGTTTGAGCGCGTTTATAAAATTATTCCCGCAACCATCGTCGCATCACGGGGTAAGGTTCTGTGTTTTTTTCTGCTGCCTGTTTTTTCTCAAAGGTCATTCCCATCCATTGCAGTAAGGGCACGCCAAAATAATAACCGTTGTCAAAATTGTCGGCCAAACTGCTTCCGCCTCCCTGGTAACCGTCATCATGAAATACAAAACGGGCGTCGACACCCAGGTACCTGCATGCAGCATAAGACCAGGCTATAGCGGCCAGCTCTTCTCCTTCACGGAAAACTCTGGCAGCAATATTTGCTTGATTAAGGGAATGTCTTTCAGACGCGGGAACAACCGCAATATGTCCGGCTTCGTGCAGTATATCGCCGGGGTAAAGAAAATCGGGGTAGTAGATATGTATGGCACCATCAATAATAGCCAGGCCCGCAAGAAAACCCTCCACCGGCGTGTCGCTGGTGTAAACAGGTATTCCTATTTCGTCCAGGAACTGAAGACTTATCTCCAGTTCTGTTTCAATATTCACCATACAATAAGGTTCTTTCAAAGCTAATAAAAGTTTTGATCAGACCAATTAATGTTGGTGAATGTTTATTCAATACAGGTGAATAACACGCCGGTGAGGGTGAATACACCCCTCCTAATTCCAAAGTGGCTTTTTGCCTGAGGGCTTGATCGAACCTTTTGGTTTGGGAGAATATTGAAGGTGCTGACGCGGATCATGCTTCTGCGTTGCTTTTGCCTGCGCATGAAGATCCACGGATGGTATCGGGGTATTAGTTTCCTGTTCACCACCCCCGGCAGGAATCTGTTGTTCTTCCACAACCGGAGCCATCGGCATCTCCACTGCAGTACTTGCGCGGTTTACCGCTTTCCTGGGTGCTGCTTTCTTTTTAGATGCTGCTTTCTTTACAGCAGTCTTTTTCTTCGGTGCCGCTTTCTTTACCGCGGTTTTCTTTTTCGGTGCGGCCTTTTTCTTGGGCGCTGCTTTTTTAGCTGCTTTTTTTACGGCTGATTTTTTACCGGTGGATTTTTTAGCCGCCTTTTTCGCAGGAATGGCTTTTTTCTTAGCCGCTTTCTTTTTGGGTGCCGCTTTCTTAGGGGCGGCTGATTTCTTGCGGGGTGCGGCCTTCTTTACCCCTTTTGAGGCTGTTTTTTTTGCAGATTTTTTCTTTGAAGTTGCCATATGTAAGCATTTAACGGGTGAGTAATAGCAAACGTATTGAGTCATACGCTTCTCTGCAATGGGGCCAAAAACCATACCAGCCGGCAATCCCGCATAAGACGATGAGGGTATGCTTTTTGTCGCTTTTAATTGATGTCTTATTTCCTCATTTAAATGTCATTGTCATGAACAATATCACTTACCAGGCCTGTATAGACGCCTGTCTTGCCTGTGTGGCAGCCTGCCGCCATTGCGCATCCGCCTGTCTCCGGGAAGAAGAAGTGCACCATATGAAAGATTGTATTCAGCTGGATATGGAATGTGCTGAGCTTTGCGATGCAACAGCTGCCATCCTTTCGATAAGTGGCCGCCAGGCAAAAGAAATGGCCGCACTCTGCGCCGACATTTGCGACCAGTGCGGGGCCGAATGCGAACGCCACCAGCACGATCATTGTAAAGCCTGTGCTGAAGCCTGCCGCATTTGTGCAGAAAAATGCCGCGCAGTAGCTGCGGCAGAGACCAGGACTTCCATAGCTATTCGTTAATTTCAAAACATGAATAATTACACCCCTGTTTTCGGATCGGCATTCCTGCAACGTGCAGAACTGATGGCAGTGGAAGCGCACGGATCACAACAACGTCAATTTGAGGAAGCTCCTTACTGGCGCCATCTGCAAAGGGTGGCAGCAACCGTGTTGCGCTATTCAGCTAATGAATTACTCACCGCCGCTGCACTGTTTCACGACATATTGGAAGATACTTCGTGGGATGAGCAACAATTAAAAGAGAGAATTTCGGCGATTGCGTCTCCGCAGCACGGCCTGCTGATCCTTGGCTGGGTCAAAGAATTGACGGATGAATTCAGTAAAAGTAACTACCCGGACTGGAACCGGAAGCGCCGCAAGCAAGCTGAAGCTGAACGATTGTCAAAAACCAGCAGCGAAGCACAAACCATCAAGTATGCAGACATCATGGACAATAGCCGGAGTTTTCATACAGGGGGTCAATCCTTTGCGCCGAAATACCTCAGCGAAGCGCTGTATCTGCTGCAGGTGATGACTAAAGGTAATACCCTCCTGCGCGAAGAAGCGCTGCAGGTTGTAACACGGGAAATAAGCCGGCTGAATATAACAATCCCCTCACGTTAGCTGGCATATTTTGTGAGCCTTAAAAGGAAAAAGTTTATGAAATATTTACTGTCGATGCTGATGCTGTGGAGTGCGTCCGCATTTGCCCAAAACATGGACGCGGCGACTGTAAAAAGAATTGTGGAAGGGAAAAATTATGTTGTGCAGGCACAGATGGTCACATCCCGTTATGGCCCACCCACACCCGGCCGTTCACTTACATCCGATTATGATTTTACCGTTACACCGGATTCAATCATCTCCTATCTTCCTTACTTCGGCCGCGCCTATACAGCTCCGGCCAATCCGGCCAACAGTGGTATCATGTTTACTTCAACTAAATACGATTATACTGCCAAAAGAAACAAAAAAGGCTGGGAGATTACCATACGTCCCAAAGACAACCGCGACATCCAGGCTGTTTTCCTCGACATCTCCGATTCGGGCAATTCCCAGATACGTGTCAATAGCTATAACCGGGAGTCTATTTCCTTTTCCGGCGCTTTGGTGGAAAGAGATAACAATGGCAGGAAGGCTTTTTAACCAAAAGCGGTTTATTTTTGCGCCATGTTAAAAACAGTCTTCCTCGCCGTATTGCTGGTTGCGCTCCGGGCAACCGCACAAGACACGCTTACTTTTGCGACGTATAATGTAAGCATGGAGGCCGAGAATTATGTTCGACGCGGCACGCCGGGCATCTCTTCCGCTATTTTACAACAACAACTGGCAACCGATACCAATTCGCAGATTCGCAATATTGCCAGCATCATCAAGTCTGTACGTCCGGATGTACTGCTGTTAAATGAATTTGATTATATCAATGAGCCTGATTCCGGCGTTGGAGCATTTATCCGACATTATCTCAATACCGGACCCGATGCTATCGACTATCCTTATTTCTTTTATGCAACGGTCAATACCGGCCAGCCAAGTCCTTACGATCTTGACAACAATGGAAAAGCAACTGGTGTAGGATCGGATGCCTGGGGCTTTGGTAATTATCCCGGTCAATACGGCATGGCAGTCCTCTCCCGCTATCCGTTCGATACGACGATCAGAACATTCCAGCGTTTTTTATGGAAAGACATGCCCGGCGCTTTGCTCACGAAGAAAGCCGATAGCACTGACTGGTACACGCCGGAAGCCTGGTCGCAAATGCCGCTTTCTTCCAAATCACACTGGGACATTCCCATCAAAGCCGGCAATGCGACTATTCATATCCTGGCCAGTCATCCTACACCTCCCACCTTCGACGGACCGGAAGACCGCAACGGCAAACGCAATCATGATGAAATCCGTTTCTGGAACGATTATATTTCCGGCCGCGCCACATACATTTACGATGATAGCGGTAAACATGGTGGCCTTGCAGCGAAACAACGATTCGTGATACTCGGAGACCAAAATGCTTCAGCCGATGAAGGAGATGCGATCCGCGAAGGCATCGGTTCTTTGCTCCGCAATCCTTTGGTCAATACACAACCCGTTCCGGCCAGTGAAGGTGGCGCGGCAAGCAAACCCAACAATCCCAATGCACGTTTTCATACAGCCTACTGGGGTATGCGTGCCGATTATGTATTGCCTTCTTCCTATGGTTTTAAAGTGATCGGCTCGGGTGTATGGTGGCCTGCCGCCGGTCAGCCCGGAGCACAATGGGTGGCAAAAAGAGAAAGTTCTTCCGATCACAGATTGGTGTGGGTGAAAGCGGTTGTAAGTATTAAGTAAACATCTATTCACTTATTGACTTATTCACTTATTGACTCCCGAGGCTTCGGGATGACGATTCACAATTGATCAGTTGCGCGAATAATCGAAATGCATATTGCGTCCGGAGTAATGTACGAGCACCAAAGCCATGATGCAAAGTATCAGGAGTAAAGATATTTCCAGGTAAAATTTAACGACGGACTGTTTCACGATGACTTCCGATTCACGTTGTAACAGATTTCCTTCCGTTGTCTGTACTTCATTCAAATGACGCAATGCCGTAAGTGCCCCGCTCAATGGGTTGAGAAAATCTTCTTGTGTATTCGCCGCTCTTACGGAGGTTTCCAATGCATTGTATGCATTCAGGTGTTGCCTGAACTCTTTCCAATAATACGTTTCTGTTTTGGTGAGATAGGTTTTTTCGTAAGCGTGGATGATGGAATCCATTTGCCGGTTCCAGTTGTTCACTTGCTCGGACACCAGCGTCCCTTCCGATAAATGGAATAACTGTTTCTGGTAAAGCAGGTCGTTTAACCGGAACAAAAAAGTGGCGGGCATCAGGCGATCATGATAGATAGAGGTCATGTTTTCTTCGAGATCGAGATAACTCTTTCTGCTGGAAAAATTATTCAGCAGCATGATCACAAAAATGATAAATAGTCCGAGCAGCAAGCGGCGCTTCGACAGGGTTTGTATACCTGCTTTCATAATGGCAAATTTTTCTTTCGTCGTAAGTGAACGATCAAGATACTGCAATTTGTGCAACAAAAAGCCCCCGCGTAAAGCGGGGGCCAGTTTTCCATCTGAATGGATTTTTTATCTTAATAGCGTCCGTCTTTTTTATCCATATCACGGCCGATCAGGTAACCAACACCTGCACCAACCACACCACCGATTGCACCACCGGCTACGCGGTTCTTTTTATTTACGATGGCACCTGTTGCAGCACCGGTAGCTGTACCGATCACGGCACCTTTGGCAGCTTTACTCCAGCCTTTCTTTTTAGTGGAGGCTGTGGAGTTAGATGCCGCAGGAGCAGCAGTGCCGGAAGAGGCGCTGCCGGTACGACGTGCAGCGGGAGCAGCGGCTTGCTGTTGCTGGTTATGATAAGCTTCGGATTCCTTTAATTCGTTCAGCATTTTCCAACGTTGGAAATCTGCAAAACCTACAGTGTCGGCATATTTAACCGCACCGGCTGTCTGATCGTCCGGCTTCGATTTGGTGTTACAGGCTGCAACACCCACCGCGAGCGCAACGATGAGTAATGTTCTTTTCATGAGGGGTGTTTTTGAAGGTTTCATAATAATTCGTTTTATACCCTACTCTTTGAAAAAACTGTGCCGGGAGAACAGCGATTGTTAAAGAAGTGATGAATTGTGACAGAAAATTTTCAAAAACAATCAGTTATTGCACGGCTTTTTTAACAACTTAATCATAGCCGGCTCCCTCGTATTGTCCTGCCTTAACTAATTGATAACTTATACGATAAGACCTATAGCACGCGAATGAGCAATTGCCTCCGCACTGTGCGTAAACAAACACACTTTTATGCCTTTTGCTTCGAGCGACGCTAATGTTTGAGTCGTTACCGGTAAACGCCGGCTGTTAACAACACGTATATATACCGCATGCACCCGCGATCCGTATTTTTCTGCCAGTTTGAAATAAATATCCGGATCACTTTGGGAATTATCACCGAGTAAAACAAATCGCTGATTGGGAAAAGCCTCGAAAATCCGGGCGATACGCAGCAGCTTCCCCTGGTGTTTGGTCTTGCCGGTCTTCAGCATTTCATACCACCGTTTGATCTGGTTCAGCAGAAAAGCCCCTTCCGGCAATTTTCTGAAACGGAAAACATCCACGAGGTAATCATAGAGATTCCACTCACTGCTCGAAACATAAAAGAAGGGATTAGGCGCTTCGGGTGTTGTGTGCGCAGCCGATAGCAGGGAATAATGCAACGCAACATCGGGGAATATTTTGCGCATATGCGGATTGTTGAACAACAAAGTTTTCAGACGTTGCCATACTGTACCGGAATGCGATACCATAATTGTATCATCGATGTCGGAAATAAAACCAAATTGTGTTTTGTGGGGAACAAATACCAGCCCCTGCCCTACGACACCTTTGTTATCGTCGCCGGTTTTCACCATCACCTGGTGCCATCCCGCGTCTACGTCCCGGTCAGACTTCCAGTCTATCCGGAAAAAACCGTCGGTTTCCGTCAGCGACGAAATGAGTTTGCTATTCCATTGCAACATTACTTTTACGCCGGGTAGCGGCCGCACGAAAAAAAGGCGCAACATTCTCCACATATTACGCAAAGGATTGCGCACATGACTGGCAGTATATTTGGTTGAATGGTTGAAAACATGTCCGAAGATGGTCATATCATGTGTATGACCAAAACCGTGGTAAATCTTGACGTGCGCCCTGGGCGGACGTACACGGTCAGAAACGGACGATGTATGTTTAGCATATGTCACCAGCAACTATTCGTTTACTATTTATTATCAACCCGGGTGCCGGAAATGACAATACGGACTGGGAAGAAGCCATCAGGGCTTTTTTTTCTTCCCGTAAAGAATACGACATCCATTTGTATCCATTTCCCGATCCCTGCGATCCGGAGCAGATCTGCAAGGTGATCAGGGAGGCGAAAGCCGACCGTGTCATTGCTGTTGGCGGCGATGGCACGCTGAAACTCGTAGCGGAATGCGTACACGGCACAGACACGCCTGTGGGTATTCTCCCCGCCGGTTCAGCCAATGGCATGGCTACGGAACTGGGAATATCTGCCGATCCCGAGCAGGCCTTACACACGCTGATCGAAGGTGAAGTAAAGCCCATTCATTTAACAGAAGTGAACGGAGAGCTTTGTATTCACCTGGCCGATATCGGCTTCAATGCTTTTGTGATAAAAAAATTCGACGAAGAAAAAAAACGTGGCCAATGGGGTTATGTAAAAGCGGCCTGGAAAGTATTGTGGCAAACGAAATACATGGAAATAAAACTCACTACTGACCGGGAAGAAGTAATAAGAAAAGCTGCCATGGTCGTGATAGCCAATGCCACGCAATACGGAAACGGTGTAATGATTAATCCCGAAGGCAGTTTATATGACGAACGTTTTGAAGTGGTGGTGATCCGCAAGATTTCTTTTACCGAAATCTTTAAAATGCGCTTCATTCACAAAAATTTCAATCCCGCCAAAACGGAATTTTTCCAGGCAAAAGCAATTGAGATCCGTTCGCGGCACAAAGCGCATTTCCAGGTAGATGGTGAGTATCGCGGTAAAACAAATACCGTGGAAGCGATTATCCGGCCTAAGGCATTAAAAATAATCGTACCGAAAGAGTGAATGGTCAATGGTGAATGGTGAATAATACATCCTTATACCTTATACCTTATACCTTCCGCCTTCTTCCTAAAACAAAGCGGCCGTTCCCAACGAACGGCCTGCTTCTATTTACTGTTTGCTGACAGACTACTTACTTAATGTATCACGCCGCAGCCGATACGCCCACCCGCATTGCCGGTGGGCTGGGTTTTATAATCATCCACACCACCGTGAACGATCAATGCTTTGCCGAGAATATTGGACGTGGTGTCACCACCCAGGGTCCAGCGATCGGTTTCAACAGTGATAGAACCTTTTCCTTTGCCATCGAGTTTTACATTGCCGATATCACCGAGATGATATTCACCTTCGCCCCATTTGCCGTGCTTAACATTGGTCGGATTCCAGTGACCATGGCTCATATTACCATGATCTCCGCAATCGCCGTGTTGATGCAGATGAACGGCAACGCTTTTATTTGCTTTGGAGGGAACAGTGATATCAAGTACCATTTTCACTTTACCGTTGTCGGCATCAAACTTAGCCGAGCCGGTTAAGGTAGTATCGGGGTAGGTTGCTTCTATCGTCACTTCCGCATGTTTCACCATGGCCATTGGCGCTTCAGGACCGGATGGGCCGTGTTGCATGTGACCGGCGGTATCGGAAGATGTAGCCAATGAATCTTCTTTTTTATCCTTATTGTCTGCGTCGTTGTTGCAAGCTACCAGCCAGGCACTGCCCGTGGCCATTACAACAAGAGCGAGTTTGCGGAGAGAGAAAGCTGAGTACATAAACATGGTTTTAGAATTTGTTGAAAGAGGACAGGAAAACCGTTGCAAAAACAATACCTGTTGTGTGCCAGGCATTCCAATGGGGATTTGGGAAGATTTATCCCCACAAAAGCTGTTAAGCGGGAGGTATAGTAACCACAGACACCGGCTGTAACTACCCGGTGGCAGGTTATTTGTTTCAGCAACAGAAACAATACTTTATGCCTTTTATAGAATCTGCCGGCGGGCGCGATCCCGTTAAACTTTATTACGAAGACTGGGGAGAAGGAAAACCAGTTGTGTTTATCCATGGCTGGCCATCCAGCCATCGTATGTGGGAAAACCAGTTGCTGCATTTTGCGGCCAAAGGATACAGGGTGATAGCTTATGACCGTCGTGGCTTCGGACAGTCGTTCAAACCGTGGAGCGGTTATGACTACAATCATCTTGCAGACGATCTGAAGCTGGTGCTCGACACACTGGATTTGCAGGATGTGACGCTCGTAGGGTTCTCCATGGGCGGAGGCGAAGTAGTAAGGTACTGCAGCCGTCATAATGCGGCGCGTGTGAAAAAGATTGCCCTCATCTCTTCCATCATTCCATTCTTATTAAAAACCGGCGATCATCCCGAAGGCATCGATCAATCAGTATTTGATGGGTTTATTGAAAAGATTATTGATGATCGTCCGGCGTTCCTGACCGGCTTTGGTAAAGACTTTTTCGGAGAAACCCTGCTGCATCATCCGGTGAGCCAGCCGCTACTCGATTGGGCGCACTCTCTGACCTTGCCTGCATCACCCAAGGCCACCATCGACTGCGTAGGCTCCTTTTCTGCCACAGATTTCCGCAGTGAATTATCCGCCATCAAAGTACCCACGCTGATCATTCATGGTGACGACGACAAAATCGTTCCGCACAACATTACGAGTGAACAAACAGCGAAGGCTATATCCGGTTCCATATATAAAGTATATCCCGGTGCACCGCACGGATTGTTCATCACCCATCGGGATGAATTGAACAAGGATCTTGAAGAATTTTTGCGCTAGCGCAAAAATTCTTCAAGATGTCCCGAATCCACGGGAATGTGAAAATGTGAAAATGAAACAGCCAGGAAGCACCGGACACATTTACACATCCCGCTAAAAGCGGGCACATTTACACATTATAAAAAGGGCCATAGGCCCCTTTTTATTTGTCTTCTTTATTAATAACTGCTACAGCTTCGTGCAGACGTGCTCTCTGACGGGCTATGCGGCGTCCGCGGAAGAACATGTAAAGATTGAGAAACAGCATACAACCCAGGTAAATGCTGAAGCCGCCAAGTTTATAGCTGAGTACTTCTGTCATTTCCCTGCCGGTAAGAATTTCGCCCCTTATATGTAATATCCAGAGAGCGAAGCCCATGTTGAGCAGGTAAAAACCTGTTTCAAAAAGCCGGTTGGTAGAAAGCGCAATATCTGCGCGGCCATTGAAAATATCGAGCATAAATACACGGCTGTTGCGGAAAAGTGTGCGTGCCACATACCAGGTGAGCAGCAAAGCAACAGGAAGATAGATGAGGTAGGCGGTAACATGAAAAGTGTGTCCCATAACCGTAGATTTAGGTTGAAGAAATAGATTGTTTGCGAAGGCTGACCAGGTAGATCGCGCCCATATTTAAAAAATGTATGACGCCGAGTAACAAAAAGATGCCACCGCTTCTGAAAGCGATATAACCGATCATCTGTGCTACTGAATGAATAGCCGGCCAGGTGCGCAGGGTAAGGGCAAGGTGGCCAAGGTTCAACAGGTAATAACCGGTGAGTAAAGCCTTATTGATGAATTTTGTCAGTGCTTCATCGCCGTGCACTAACCGGAGGATGTAAAGGCGACCGTGGTGATAAAACAACCAACCGGCCCTGATCGTTATTACACCCGTTATCGCGAGATACAGCAGGTAGGTAAGCATGTTCATAAGCGAATTGTTGCACAAAACTAATCAACAATTCTATATTTTCAATATTTTCTGAAAGTAAAATAATAAAAATATTTTACCGCTTGTCTTGTCTTTCTTAATTTTAAAGACAAACAGTCGTTATGTCGTTATTGAATCAGCAAAAAGGAAAGGATAAGAAGAAGGCAGATAAGAAGAAAGCAGGCACAGGTCCGCAGGGTTCGAAGTTTATTCAGAAACCCGCTTCTGGTTTTGTTTCCAAGCAGGCCAATACAGGTTCGCAGCGCGGCAGTTAATAATTATTAACGTGCGCCGAACAGCAGGCTGCCTACACGTACCAGTGTGCTGCCGCTTTCAACCGCAATTCTGAAATCAGCGCTCATCCCCATCGAAAGGGTATCAAATGCCGCATGAGCGGCGAGGGATTGGTATTGCACAAAAAGACTGTGGAGGTGTTGAAATTCTTCTCTTACAACAGCCGGATTATCGGTGAAAGATGCCATGCCCATCATTCCCCTGATGCGGACGCCCTCGAGTGGTTGGGCCGATAACTGTGCCCATAGTTCGGTCAGTTCTGTTGCGTCCAGACCGAATTTTGTCTCCTCGCTGGCAATATGTATTTGCAGCAGGCAATCAATCTGCCGTCCCGCTCTGAGCGCTTCTTTATGAATTTCACGTAAGAGCCGGTAGCTGTCTACACCATGTATCAGGTGCACAAAAGCCGCGATGGAGCGTACTTTGTTCCGTTGCAGATGACCGATAAAATGCCAGCGGATGTCTGAAGGCAGCACGGGCTGTTTCTCCAGCAGTTCCTGTACATAGTTTTCGCCGAAATCCCGCTGACCAGCGTAATAGAGTGCTTTGATGTCTTCAACCGGTTTGGTCTTGGACACAGCCACCAGGGTTACATTTTTCGGTGCAAGTTCTTCAACGAGGTGTTGATATTGCGCGAGGTTGAGGTTCAAAAGTCAAAATTCAAAAGTCAAAATTCAAAACCAGGCAATCGCCAATCAATAAGTCAATAAGTGAATCTTTATACGTATTGCCTTATTCACTTATTGACTTATTCATTTATTTCCCCTTGAGAATCGAACGGCTGATCACAATCCGCTGCACTTCACTCGTGCCTTCATAAATCTGGGTGATCTTGGCGTCACGCATCAGCCTTTCCACATGGTATTCTTTTACATAACCATAACCACCGTGAATCTGTACGGCTTCAATGGTTGTCCACATGGCCGTTTCGGACGAAAATACTTTGGCCATCGATGAGCTTAAGGTATAATCGATCTTTTCATCTTTTTCCCACGCGGCTTTCAGGCAAAGCAAACGTGACGCTTCGATGCGCGTAGCCATATCTGCCAGTTTGAATGCGATGGCCTGGTGATTCATGATTTCTGTGCCGAATGCTTTGCGTGTTTTGGCATATTCGCGTGCAAGCTCATAGGCGCCACTGGCAATGCCCAGCGCCTGCGAGGCAATACCGATGCGGCCGCCGGCCAGTGTTTTCATTGCAAAAGTGAATCCGAATCCATCATCACCGATACGGTTTTCTTTCGGCACTTTTACGTCTGTGAACATCACGGTATGGGTATCGCTTCCGCGGATGCCGAGTTTATTTTCCTTGGCGGCAACGGTTACGCCCGGCCAGTTTTTTTCAACAATGAGTACGTTGATGCCTTTTGATCCTTTGCTGGCATCGGTTTGCGCGATAACCAGGTATACGGAAGCCGAGCCACCGTTGGTGATCCAGTTCTTCGTACCATTCAGCAGGTAGTGATCGCCCATATCTTCAGCGGTTGTACGCTGGCTGGTGGCATCGCTGCCTGCTTCAGGTTCGCTGAGCATGAATGCCCCGATATACAATTCACCGTCCTTCTTACCCTGGGCAAGGGGAACGAGGTATTTTTGTTTTTGCTCTTCCGATCCGTATTGCTGCAGGCCGTAACAAACAAGGCTGTTGTTGACGCTCATCGCCACGCTTACACTTGCATCTATCTTGGAGATTTCTTCCATCGCCAAAACGTAACTAACCGTATCCAGCCCCGCACCGCCATATTTTTCCTCGACCATCATGCCCAGGAATCCGAGGTCGGCGAGTTTACTCAACTGTTCGCGGGGAAAAAGCTGTTTTTCGTCTCTTTCGATCACGCCAGGGAGACATTCCTGACGGGCGAAATCACGGGCAGCCTGTTGGATCATGCGTTGTTCTTCGGTCAGTTCAAATTGCATACAATCGGTTGTTTGTTAGGAGTCAAAGATAAGGGGTGACGGGGAAAATTCCCCTTCTTTCGTTGATGTCAGCGATCTGCGGAAAGGCGCTCATTTTTCTGTAAGTATTATCCGTAGCGGGTTTAAGGCCGTTGCCCCTGCACCACATGTTTTGTCACAGCAGGCAGGGGTATTCCCAAAAATACTGTATGCGCTTATTTTTAGCGCAAACCTTTTCGATGAAAATTTTCAAACCGGGGTATCCGGCTCTGCTCTTCGTTTGTTTATTAGTTATTTCCGGCTGCCTGGAACATCCAAAACCCGGAAAGCTCCGTTATGACACAGACACGATTTCTGCTCCCCCACGGGGCGGCAGATGTTACGGTCTTACACCTTGCACTGCCCGCTCGGATTGCAGCCTGTGCAAATTTTGCAACAATGGAGGTACTTGTGGCAAATGTGAAAACCGTGTAAGAGCAGAAGACCCCGGAGCCAGGACCTTATCAAACGGTACAACGTGCAGGGGAATAACGAAAAAAGGAAAGCGCTGTAAGCGAAGTCCACGTCAAAGCGGTTATTGTTACCAGCATGAGGGAAAATAAAGAAAGCGACTTACGCCGCTTTAAAATATTTACACAACGGAATAATCCTTATTGTGATTTGGTTTGTCAATTGCCGAAGCTACAATCTTCCGGAAATGAAGAACGCCAAAAAGTTAATCAACCCCGCCAGGGATAGCGAAACACGAATAACCGTATCCTTCTCATCCCTCATTTCCCGGCAGCCCTCCTGCCGGTATTTATTTTTGCCTTTTTCCCAACAAAAACATCCACAGCTTGTTATGGAGGCGGTATATGACCAATTTTTGACGTAATTTTGCCGCACATTAATAGAAAAGGGGCGCATGAAAAAGATCCACATTATTTTGCTTGTCGCAATTGCCGCAGCAGTTGCCGTTTTGGTTAGCTTCCTCCAAGCCACCTCTACCTACGATACCGTAGCCACTGCCAGATCCAAACCCGGCAAGTTCGTGCACCTGATGGCGAGTTGGGACAAAGGTTCCCCGCTCCAGTACGACGCCATCAATAACCCCAATTTCCTGAGTTTTACCGCCATCGATACCCTCGGTGAAAAAGTGAAAGTCATTTATAACAACCCCAAGCCCGAAAATTTTGAACAAGCGCCCCGCCTGGTAATGAAAGGCAAGTATGTAGACGGCGTTTTCGAGTGCAGCAATATCCAGACAAAATGCCCGTCCAAATACAAGGAAGAAGCGGGTAGCAACAATACGCAAACCACCCAGGCCGGTTCAAACGGAGCGCAACCCGCCTCCACCCCTACAATCAGCGAACTGTCCAAATAAGTTGACATGGAAAAATACATTGGCGAGTACCTGCTTCCGGGACAGCTAGGTCATTTCTTTATTATTCTGTCCCTCGTCGCCTCTTTGGTAGCGACCATCGCTTATTTTATGGACGTGCGTACGGTACGGCTGAACCCCGGCACCACTTTTTCGCCCTGGCGCACGCTTGCCCGCGGAGCTTTTATCACCGAAGTCATTTCGGTTATTTCCATTTTCGCCATCCTGTTTTACATCATTCACAACCACCGTTTCGAATATTATTACGCCTGGAAACACAGCAATCTCTCCCTGGAATTTAAATACCTCCTCGCCTGTTTCTGGGAAGGACAGGAAGGTAGTTTCCTGCTCTGGTCATTCTGGCATTGCCTGTTGGGACTGGTAGTGATCAAAACCGCCAGGTCCTGGGAGTCTTCTGTGATGACCATCATCAGCGGCGCGCAGTTCGCACTGGCGACCATGGTGCTCGGCATCTTTTTCTTCGGCAGCAAGATCGGCACCAACCCCTTTATTCTGCTGCGCGATACGGAAGGGTTTCTTAATAATCCTGATTTCCGTGTCAATGGTAACCTCGCCGGTCCCGTTATGAACGACTACCTGTCGCACATCGTGGATGGCAATGGTCTCAACCCTTTGCTGCAAAACAGATGGATGGTGATCCATCCGCCCGTGCTGTTTCTCGGTTTTGCGTCTACTCTCATTCCCTTTGCTTTTGCATTGGCCGGCTTGTGGACACGCCGGATCAGCGAGTGGATCAACCAGGCTTTGCCCTGGGCACTTTTCTCCCTCGCCGTATTTGGAGTAGGTATTATGATGGGCGCCTGGTGGGCTTATGAATCGCTCAACTTCGGCGGCTACTGGGCCTGGGACCCCGTAGAGAATGCTTCACTCGTACCGTGGCTGATATTGGCTGCAGGCATTCACACCCTGTTGATTTACAAACACAGCGGTTACTCGCTGCGCTCAACCTACCTGTTCCTCGTCCTCACCTTCATCTTTGTATTGTACTCCACGTTCCTTACACGCAGCGGTATTCTCGGCGAGTCTTCCGTTCACGCCTTCACGGACCTGGGCATGAACGTGCAACTCTTCCTGTTTCTGTACGGATTTGTATGGCTCGCGCCGATCCTGGCAGCCAATACGTTCAATAAACGAATCATTACATTATTCTCGGCGGCTATACTCGGACTTGCCTGTTATTTCCTCAACATTAGCTGGCTGCCGTTGATCGCAATGCTTGCAGGCGTGGTCACTTTCATGGTTTTTGTTTTTCAGCAGGTGCCTTCCGTGAGAAAAGAGGAAGAAGGTTCTTCACGTGAATTCTGGATGTTTATCGGGTCACTGGTATTTTTCCTCTCGGCGATGGTGATCATTTTTAAAACGTCCCTGCCCGTCTTCAATAAATTATTCGGCATCAATACAGCCGCACCGGAAGATGTAGAATACAGTTATAACCAGATACAGGTGCTGGTAGCCGTGATCATCGGTTTACTTACAGGAGCAACGCAATACCTCCGCTATCGCAGTACACCCACGAAAATATTCTGGAAGAAAATGGCCCTGCCGCTAATTCTTTCCATTATTGCCTCGGCATTGGTGCTGGCATTTGGCAACGTCAACTACAGCCAGAAAGGGTTAGGCTTCGAGATGGAGATCTGGCTGGCCGTGGCTGCCAGTGTGTATGCCATCATCGCCAACGCCGGTTATATCTGGATCGGTATGCGTGGCAAACTGAACCTGAGCGGCGGTTCTGTGGCCCACCTCGGTTTTGGCCTGGTATTGCTGGGCATTCTGTTATCCTCCGCCAAAAAAGAAGTGCTCTCCTACAACACCAGTGGTATTGCGGTTTCCTTTGGTGAAAAGAGTGATCAGAAACCCGGCGAAAACCTGACGCTTGTGAAAGGCATGACCATGAAGATGGGTAAGTACGACGTTACTTACCGCGGCGACTCATTGCATCCCAAAAAACCAACGCAACGTTATTTCCGCATCGATTTCCGCCAGCGTGAAACCGGCGAGCAATTCACGCTATGGCCGGATGCATTTATCAATGACAAAGAGAATGCACTCATGTCCAGCCCGGATGCACGCCATTACCTGAGCCACGATGTGTTCGTATACGTTTCTTCCATGCCTGATCCCGGAAAAAATACCGACACGTCCAAATTCGTGAGCCATGTCCGTGCCATCGGCGATACCATTTTTTATTCAAAAGGATATATCATCCTGGAAAACCTCGCAGGATCTGATAATATCCCGCTGGACAAACTGAACCCGAAAGACAGTGCATATACGGCTACGCTGCATGTGCATTCCTTTGCGCGCCAGGGCGATTACAAAAGAAACCTGTTGCTGGTGAAGCCATTCGACAAACCATCTTACGCCGAGCCCGACACGGTAATGGCGGAAGGACTGGTATTGCGGCTGGATGAGCTGAATGGAGGCAAAGCCAATATCGGTGTACGGGAGTCCGACAATGTATTGGAGTATGTTACCCTGAAAGCCTACAAGTTCCCCTTTATCGGCGTCTTGTGGGGCGGTATCGTGATCACGGCCTTTGGCACGTTTATGAGCATGGCGCGCCGGATCCGGCTCAACCGTGCTGCCCGCAATAAGGAAAAAGAGACCGTCACTTCCTGAAGTCAAGAAATTAACGCCCGCTGTCACCGTAATCACATTTGTGATGTAATTTAGTGGTGCATGCGTTTCACCCTGTCATATCTTTTGCCAGCCGGCCTGCTCTGCCTTACCTTATCGGTCAAGGCGCAAAGTCCGCCAATGCCGTCATTTGAGGAACGCGAAAAAAAATGGGGACCCAATGATACCATTATCGTTGGCGCGGTGTGGTATGGTTATACCGGCGACCCGGCTTCTTTCGAAATGCTCTCCTACCGCGAAGAAGAAAATATCTGGATCTCCAAACTTTCGCCTGCCCAATTGGCCCAGCGCCAGGAAGAATGGACCCGCTTGCGCAGGGCCGTTCATGTTACCTATCCCTACGCCCGTGCGGCCGGTTATACAATCAATGAAATCAACCGCCAACTGGAAAATGTGAAAGACAAAAAAGCGCGCAAGGCCATCATCAAGTCGAAAGAAAAAGAACTCAAGAAACAGTTTGCCGACCCGCTTTCCAACTTATCCGTTTACCAGGGAAAAGTATTGATGAAACTCATCAACCGGCAAACCGGCAACAATTGTTACGAGATCATCAAAGAATTCAAAGGCGGACTCAATGCACGGATGTACCAGACCGTTGCCTTTTTCTTCGGCGGCAACCTCAAACAGCAATACGACTCGAACAACGATTCCTTTGACCGGCAGATAGAAACTTTTGTCAAAGAAATTGACGGTAGCTGGTATGGTAATTACCAGCGCCGCTAATTCCCCCTATTCAGTATCTTGCAGCATGAAATTAGACATCCTCGCCATTGGCGTACACCCCGATGATGTTGAGTTGGGTTGTTCCGGTACGCTGATCAATGAAATACGCCGCGGCAAGACCGCCGGCATCGTGGATCTTACACAAGGAGAACTGGGCACACGTGGCACCGTTGAAACCCGTTACACGGAAGCCGCAGACGCTGCACGCATCATTGGTGTAGCCGTGCGCGAAAATTTAAAAATGCGTGATGGCTTTTTCCGCAACGATGAAGCACATCAGCTGCAGCTTATCCAAACCATCCGTAAATATCGTCCGGATATCATCATCGGAAATATTCTCAACGACCGCCATCCCGATCACGGACGCGCCGGCCACCTGATCAGCGACGCCTGTTTTCTTTCGGGATTGGCACGCATCAGTACAAAAGACGAACAGGGCAATGAACAGGAAAAATGGCGTCCGCGCTATTTCCTCCAGTATATGCAGGACTGGTACCATGAACCTGATCTGCTAATCGACATCAGTGACTCTTTCGAACAACGCATGCAGGCAGTGCAGGCTTATACCACCCAGTTTCATACCGCCCCCTCCGGCGGGGAAGGGCCGCAGACCTATATTTCCACTCCCGACTTCCTCGACAGCATTATTGCCCGGGCGCGGATGCTGGGCAAGCGGATCGGTGTGAAATACGCGGAAGGCTTCCTTTCTGACAAAAAAATCGGCATCAGCAACCTTGATGCGCTGATTCTGAACGAAACCTAATGTTAAATCGCCCCAAAAAAGGGCTTATTTATCCACTTAACCGCCATCTATGGCGATCCCATGACCATTTGCCGCCAGAAAAGATTATCTTTGGCTATCCGCTAATCCTGTTTAATTAATTGTATTTCAAGACAAATCATGGCTAGTCCCAAATTTCCAAAGATCCAGGCTTCCTTTCACGGTGAGCTGAAAAAAAGAATCAGTGAGTATTTTTCACAAAAAGGAAAAAACCCGACGGGTAATTATAAATTGTACCTGAAAGCGGGCATACTGCTTACTGCTTTCATAGGTGTTTATATTCACCTCGTTTTCTTTACACCCGGAATTGTATGGGGTATTCTGGAGTCTGTCACACTGGGCTGCCTGATTGCAGCAATCGGTTTCAACGTAATGCATGATGGTGCACACGGTAGTTTCAGCCGTTACAAATGGGTAAATAGTTTTGCCAGCAATGTAGCCAACTTCCTGGGTGCGAGCCAGCATATGTGGAAGACGAAGCATAACGTGATTCACCATACTTATACCAACATCCATGGTGTGGATGATGACATCGAAGCCCGTCCACTCCTGCGTCTTTGCGACGAGCAGGATCATTATAAAATTCACAAGTACCAGCATTATTATTTCTGGGCAGCTTATTCGCTGCTGTACCTGTGGTGGGTATTCGTAACCGATTACAAAAAATATTTCATGCTCAAAATCGGCTCTATTCCTCTCCGTAAGATGACCGCGCAGGAGCACTTCTTCTTCTGGTTCTACAAATTTGCACACGCGGTGATCTTCGTGGTATTGCCGATCTATTTCGCCGGTGTAATTCCCTGGCTGGTAGGCTTCCTTACCATGGGTCTCGTGGCTGGTTTTGTGCTCAGCATCGTATTCCAATTGGCGCATACCGTTGAGCATACACATTTCCCCCTGCCCAACGACGCCACGGGTAAAATGGAAGATGAATGGGCTATTCACCAATTGAAAACAACCGCAAACTTTGCTACCCGCAATCGTGTGGTAAGCTGGTTTGTCGGCGGATTGAATTTCCAGGTAGAGCACCATTTATTCCCCAAGATCTCTCACGTGCATTATCCTGCTATCAGCAAAATCATTCGCAAAGCCTGTGAAGAGTATGGCATTCAGTACATCGAGTACCCTCGTGTGCGTTATGCCGTAGCTTCGCACGTTTCTTTCCTGCGCCAGATGGGCCGCAAATAAACCGGCTTGTTTTGCTTTGGTTAAATCTCAGATGAAAACCTTCTGAGGTGACGGATAGCCATGCAGATTTTCGTAAATTTGCGATTCAATATTTTTCAGCATGGCAAAAGTTAAAGTCGGTATTGTACAGATGAGCTGTACGGCGGATAAGGAAGCAAACCTCAACAAAGCAGTCGAACGCGTGCGCGAAGCCGCCGCCAAAGGTGCGCAGATCGTTTGTCTCCAGGAATTATTTACTTCCCTGTATTTCTGTGATGTGGAAGACTACGCCAACTTCCAGCTTGCGGAGGCCATTCCCGGTCCTTCCACCGATCGCCTTACAGCCGTAGCGAAAGAACTGGGTGTGGTCATCATCGCTTCCCTGTTTGAAAAACGTGCAGAAGGCCTTTACCACAATACCACTGCCGTACTCGATGCCGACGGTACTTATTTAGGCAAATACCGGAAAATGCATATTCCGGATGATCCTGCTTACTACGAAAAATTCTACTTCACTCCCGGCGATCTGGGATATAAAGTTTTCAAAACAAAATTTGCCACTATCGGTGTGCTCATCTGCTGGGATCAATGGTATCCTGAAGGAGCCCGCATTACCTCGCTGATGGGTGCGGAAATACTGTTTTACCCAACTGCCATCGGCTGGGCTACTTCGCAGGAGGCGTCTACCAATACGGAGCAATACAATGCCTGGCAGACGATTCAACGCAGCCACTCCGTAGCAAATGGCGTGCACGTGGTGAGCGTGAACCGTGTAGGGCTCGAGCAGCAGGGCGCCATGAAGTTCTGGGGTGGTTCTTTTATCACCAATCCCTTCGGCAGTATCCTTTATCAGGCATCGCATGAAAACGAAGAAGTGCACGTGGAAGAACTCGATCTGTCTAAAACCGATCAGTACCGCACGCACTGGCCTTTCCTCCGCGATCGCCGCATCGATTCTTATCAACCTATTACCAAACGTTATATCGACGAAGGATAATCCATCCTAATCACTTGCTATGAGCGCACTATCACCCGCTTTTCCGGCCGGCGTAACACCGCGTGAGCTGGGCTACTATTTCCCGGCTGAATTTGCTCCGCATGTAGCCACGTGGCTGAGCTGGCCGCACAAAGAAGCCAGCTGGCCCGGTAAGATCAGCGAGATCTACCCGGCTTATGCACGATTCATCAAAGAACTGACCGCAGGCGAACTGGTGCGCATCAACGTGGCCGATGACGGCATGAAAGCGTTTGCCATCGATCAGTTACAGAAAGCAAACGTAGACCTCACCAAAGTGGAATTTTTCTTCCATCCTACCAATGACGCCTGGTGCCGTGATCATGGCCCGGCATTCCTGGTCAACCCGGAGGCAGCACATAAAAAAGTGATCGTCGACTGGGGCTATAATGCCTGGGGCGATAAATATCCTCCCTATGATCTCGACGACGTGATCCCCACGCGTATTGCGGAACATTTTCACCTGCCCGTATTTCATCCCGGCATCGTGATGGAAGGAGGCTCTGTTGAGTTCAATGGAAAAGGCACGCTGCTGACATCAACCGCCTGCCTGCTCAATCCCAACCGCAACCCGCACCTCAATCAGCAACAGATCGAAAAATACCTCGCTGATTATTATGGCATCGAACAGGTACTTTGGGTAGACGAAGGCATCATCGGCGACGATACAGACGGGCACATCGATGACACCGTGCGTTTTGTGAATGAAGACACGGTATTGACTGTCGTTGAAAGCAACAGGCAGGACGAAAACTACGAACTGCTGCAGCAGAACCTGCGCCAGTTGAAACAGATGCGTTTGCTCAACGGACGCCAGCTGAACATTGTGGAACTGCCAATGCCCGACGCCGTGATCTGGGACGATCAGCGTCTCCCCGCTTCTTATGCTAATTTTTATATCGCTAATAAATCAGTGATCGTACCCACTTACCGTTGTGCGCAGGACGACAAGGCGCTGCAACTGGTCCAGGAAGCATTTCCAGACCGCCGTGTGGTGGGTATCGATTCAACGGAGATCATCTGGGGCCTGGGGAGTTTTCATTGCCTGAGCCAGCAGGAACCGGATATAATGTGATAATTTGATGATTTGATGATTTGAGAATGAGCAGGGCTACACCAGCACCACATGCTGAGTTCAATAGATAAGTGCAATTTTTGAAAACAAAAGAAAAAAGCTTTTAAGGGCTTTTTTCTTTTGACTGAGTAGTGCAATCTTTGGATTACTTATGTCAAAAAACTACACTCATCT